>Ga0316201_10002415_pt1 | contig 13302 bp, 12 predicted proteins | sample CS6wburrow_MG_FD_204516 | JGI IMG/M metagenome (GOLD analysis project Ga0316201, IMG submission 204516) | Coastal sediment microbial communities from Delaware Bay, Delaware, United States - CS-6 worm burrow | ecosystem: Environmental > Aquatic > Marine > Coastal > Sediment | place: USA... | reverse complement strand
TTATGAGGTTTGTGTGTTGTGCCGCTGATGCCCTGATTCTGGTGCCAATGCGGTGCTTTGCACTTCCTGATAGGCATCGAAACCGTGCATATGCCGGTGGTCATCTCGCAGCGCGCCTGTTGAGGCAATGCCACGGCACAGGGGGTGGTTTCTGCGTCGTCGCGGCGTGGCGGCTGGCTGCTAGAATCCCAAGTCCCTTATCCGAAAAATCTTGTTCTAGACTTTATTCAAAACATGAGTGACGAAATTCGTAAAAACGGTGACGACGGTGATCTCGCAACTGAGACAGCGAAGCCGAAACTCAAACGGCCCCCCTTGTTCAAGGTGCTGTTGCTGAACGATGACTACACTCCTATGGAATTCGTCGTTCAGGTGTTGGAACATTTTTTCGCCATGAACAGGGAGAAGGCGACGCAGATCATGTTGCATGTGCACACGCGAGGGATGGGCGTATGCGGCGTGTTTTCGAAAGACGTGGCGGAAACGAAGGTGGCACAGGTCAACGATCACGCCCGTGCCAATCAGCATCCGCTGCTTTGTACTCTGGAAGAAGCGTAAGGGGATGGAACCCACGGTCGGATAAGCGATCAGAAGTCGATAGCAAGCGGCAGTAACTGGGAAACGACATCATGTTGAGTAAAGAGCTGGAATTTACCCTCAATCAGGCTTTCAAGAGTGCGCGCGAGAAGCAGCACGAGTTCATGACGATCGAACACCTGCTGCTCGCATTGCTCGACAACCCAACAGCCGCCCAGGTGTTACGGGCCTGCGGCGCCGACATTGACGCATTGCGCGGTGACATCGACAGTTTCCTCGAGGAAACGACGCCGTTGATCGTCGATGATGACAGCCGCGAGACGCAGCCTACGCTCGGTTTCCAACGTGTCCTCCAGCGCGCGGTTTTCCACGTTCAGTCCTCGGAAAAGAAGGAGGTCACGGGCGCCAACGTACTGGTCGCGATTTTCAGTGAGCAGGAGTCGCAGGCCGTGTTCTTCCTCGACCGGCAGAACATCACGCGTCTCGATGTGGTCAATTTCATTTCGCATGGAATCTCGAAGGTGCCAAGCGATGAATCCGGTGAAGGTGGAGCGGAGCCGGGCACGGCCGATGCGGAGACTGCGGAAGAGCGCGAGGAAAGCGCGCTCGAAACCTATGCTAGCAACCTCAACGAAGAGGCAAAGCGGGGTAAGATCGATCCGCTGATCGGGCGTCAGGCCGAGGTAGAGCGCACCATCCAGATCCTGTGCCGCCGGCGCAAGAATAACCCGCTGTTTGTGGGTGAGGCGGGCGTGGGCAAAACCGCTATCGCCGAGGGCCTGGCGAAAAAGATTGTGGACGGTGAAGTGCCCGATGTGTTGGCAGAGTGCAGTCTGTATGCGCTGGACATGGGCGGTCTGGTGGCGGGCACCAAGTATCGTGGTGACTTCGAGAAGCGACTCAAGGCGGTACTGGCCGATCTCAAGCGTCAGCCGAACGCCATCCTGTTTATCGACGAGATTCATACCGTGATCGGGGCAGGTGCCGCTTCAGGCGGCGTCATGGACGCCTCGAACCTGATCAAACCGGTACTGGCGTCGGGCGAACTGCGCTGCATCGGTTCGACGACCTACCAGGAGTATCGCGGAATTTTCGAAAAGGATCGCGCCCTGGCCCGTCGCTTCCAGAAGATCGATGTGAACGAGCCGTCGGTCGAGGAAACCATCGCCATCTTGAAGGGTCTGAAATCACGCTTCGAAGAGCATCACCAGATCAAGTATTCATCCAGAGCCTTGCGGGCGGCGGCAGAATTGGCAGACAAATACGTCAACGACCGCCACATGCCTGACAAAGCCATCGACGTCATCGATGAGGCCGGTGCGGCAAACCAGCTGCTGCCGGCTTCGAAGCGGCGGAAAAGCGTCTCTGTCAGCTACGTAGAGCGGGTGGTGGCGAAGATCGCACGCATCCCACCACGCAAGGTGTCAACCAGTGACACGGAGGCGCTGAAAAATCTGCAGCGCGACCTGCAAATGGTGGTGTTCGGACAGGATGCCGCGATCGATGCGCTGTCAGCGGCGATTCGCATGAGCCGTTCCGGTCTTGGCACCGATCAGAAACCGGTCGGATCGTTCCTCTTCGCGGGGCCAACGGGTGTCGGCAAGACCGAAGTCACGCGCCAGCTTGCCCGGGTCCTGAACCTGGAATTGATCCGTTTCGATATGTCCGAGTACATGGAGCGACACACCGTGTCGCGTCTTATCGGGGCGCCACCCGGCTACGTCGGGTTCGATCAGGGTGGATTGCTGACCGAGGAGATCAACAAGCATCCGCACTCTGTGCTGCTGCTCGATGAAATCGAAAAGGCCCATCCGGACGTGTTCAACCTGCTGTTGCAGGTCATGGACCACGGTACCTTGACCGACAACAATGGCCGCAAAGCAGACTTCCGCAACGTCATCATCATCATGACCACGAACGCGGGCGCCTCTGAGGCGGCACGGGCGTCGATTGGATTCAAGACGCAGGATCACAGCAGCGACGCGATGGCCGTGATCCAGAAAATGTTTACACCGGAATTCCGCAACCGTCTCGACGCGATCATCCAGTTCAACGGACTCGACCAATCGACGATGCTCAACGTTGTCGACAAATTCCTGTTCGAATTGGAGCAGCAGCTCGAAGAGAAACGCGTGAGCCTCAGCGTCGATAGCAACGTTCGTGAATGGCTGGCCGAGAAAGGTCACGACCCCAAGATGGGCGCGCGCCCGATGGCACGCGTCATTCAGGAGTTCATCAAGAAACCCCTGGCGGAGGAACTGTTGTTCGGCCGACTGTCACAGGGCGGCAAGATAAGGATTGCCGTCGAAGACGACGAACTGACGTTCGATGTCGGGGAGGTCGCGGTTCATTGACGGAGCCCAGGCCGGGGCTCCGTGCGCTCAACGCTCGCGGTAAACGATACGACCCTTGCTCAGGTCATAGGGTGTCAACTCGACTTTGACCTTGTCGCCGGTGAGAATCCGGATGTAATGCTTACGCATCTTCCCGGAGATGTGTGCGGTCACGACATGACCGTTCTCGAGTTCCACACGGAACATGGTGTTAGGCAGCGTGTCGACCACGGTGCCCTCCATTTCAATTACGTCTTCTTTCGCCATCTAAAAACTGTCCGATTCGTACAGCGCAGCCGTTGTGTGCTGTTTGCAAGGCGCGAGAGTATAGCAAAGCCGTTTCGCAATCCAAAACAATCGCTTAGCTGGGGCTTTGCCCGGTTGCCGTCTCGCCCACCGAGTGCTCTGGCCGTTCGCACGGCCGAAAGTTCACTCGATTTCGGGATCGGGCAGTGGCTCCCCTTGTTCAAAGCGCTGCCAGGTGCCCCCCCGCCAGATCTCAAGTGGCCGATAGAGCCCCTTGTAGGCCATTTTGCGGCTGTCCCGAATCCAGTACCCCAGGTACAGATGCTCAAGGCCCAGGGATCGCGCCCATTCAATCTGTGTGAGGATCGCCAATGTGCCGAGCGAGCGCTTGCCGTGTCGGGGATCGAAAAAGGTGTAAACGGCAGAAAGTGCGGTACCGGGGAGGTCTGTCACGGCCACAGCAAGCAGGCTGTCATTGCGCCGAAACTCGAGAAATCGCGTATCGCACCAGTCCGCGTTGAGAAATCCGAGATACTCGGCCGGCGTCGCCGACGCCATGTCACCGTCCTCGTGACGCACCGCGGTGTAGGCCTGATACAGGGCGTAGTGCTCGTCGTTGAACCCGTTGGGTCGCTCGCGGGTAACGACGTCCTTGTTGGCCTGCAGTATGCGACGCTGGTTGCGCCGCGGCTTGAAGTCGGCAACCGGAATGCGCACGGAAATACACTGGCTGCAATGTTCGCAGCGCGGTGCGTAGACCATCCGGCCGCTGCGCCGAAAGCCGAACTGCAGTAACTCGCCGTAGGTTTTCGGGTCCACGGCTTGGTCTGGATCGGCAAACAGGGTGCTACTCTGGCGCCCGGGCAGATAGCTGCACCGGTGGGGCGCCGACAGATACAGCGGCAGTGACCTGCCGGCCCGGTTCATGTGGCGTTCTCCAGATTGGCGATGGGGAAGCGAACCATCGGCGAAAGCGGTGCGGCTTTCTTGTTAACCGATGTCTCAAGGATTTCCTCGAATCGGTCGCGGCCGATCTCTCTGGCGCCAAGGCGGGCCAGGTGCTCGGTGTAGACCTGGCAGTCGATCATCTCGAACGGTCTGCGGCGTGCCAACTCGACCAACAGCACCAGGGCAATCTTCGAGGCGTCATTGCGACGGCTGAACATCGATTCGCCGAAGAAAATGTGCCCAAGTGCGATGCCATACAGGCCGCCGACAAGCTCATCATGGTGCCAGACCTCGATCGAGTGTGCGATGCCGGCGGCATGCAGTGCAGCGTACGACTCGATCATCTCCGGTAGCAACCAGGTGCCGCCGTCCTGGTCGCGCGGTGCGGCACAGGCACTGATTGTCTGCTCGAATGCCTGGTTGAGACTGACGTCGAACGGCTGCCGTCGCAAGGTTTTCCTCAGGCTGCGTGAGAGATGAAACTCATCGGCGAACAGCACCATGCGGGGCGCCGGGCTCCACCAGAGGATCGGCTGGCCCTTGCTGAACCATGGAAAAATGCCGCGCCGGTAGGCATTGACCAATCGCTCGGAGGACAGGTCGCCGCCTATCGCGAGGAGTCCGTTGGGATCGGTCTCCGCAAGTCGTGTCTCGGGAAACCCGATATCAGGCGGCGTGCTGTCGAGATCGAATATCACGTGTTTTCGCTGGATCGATAAGGGCTGCGCGCAAACATCTCCCGGATGTAGTCCTGCATGCCGGCGCGCTCCATTTCCAGGTGCCTGGCGATCGCGTCGTGAAACCGTTCGTCGGCCAGCCAGTGCGCCGAATGCGTTTCGACGGGCAGAAAGCCGCGGGGGATCTTGTGCTCACCCTGCGCACCCGGTTCGAACCGGCGCAGGCCGTGATCGATGCAGTATTCCAGGCCCTGGTAATAGCAGGCCTCGAAATGCAGTTTGTCGAAATGCGCGTTGCACCCCCAATGACGGCCATACAGCGTGTCGTCGCCGACCAGGCAGAAGGCCGCAGCCACCGGCTGGTCGGCATGATCGGCCATGATCAGCAATACCGACCCGGGCATGTTCCTGGCTATCGATTTGAAAAAACCGAGGCTGAGCGTCGCGATACCGCCGCGCTTGTCGAACGTGGATTCGTAAAAGCCGTGAAAGGTCTGCCAGTCAGCGTCGCTGGCCTGTTCGCCATCGAGCAATCGAAACGTCACGCCGGCCTCGACGACCTTGCGTCTCTCCTTGCGGATATTCTTGCGTTTCGACGACGTAAGCGCAGCCAGAAAGGCATCAAAATCAGCGTAGCCCTGATTTTCCCAATGGAACTGGCAACCGGTTCGACGCAGCAGCCCCGATTTCTCGAGCAGCCGTGTTTCATCGGGCGTGGTGAACAGCCAATGCAACGAGGAGGCCTGAGATTGCCGGGCGAGTTCGAGGCCGGCGGCCATGAGTATCTGGGCCGTCTGCTCGTGAGCCTCGGGGTGCAGCAGGAGTTTGGGCCCGGTAGCCGGGGTGTAAGGGGAGGCACTGACCAGCTTGGGGTAGTAGCGCAGGCCGTTGCGCTCGTAGGCGTTGGCCCAGGCCCAGTCGAACACGAATTCGCCGTAGGAATTGAACTTCAGGTACATCGGCGCGGCACCTTCGAGGCGATCGTCCCGCCAGACCGTGAGATGACGTGGTAGCCAGCCGTATTTTTCACCGAGGCAATCTTCCGCTTCGAGGGCAGACAGGAATTCGTGGCGGAGGAAGGGGTAGGGCCGCACGCCCAGCGCATTCCAGCTGTGCGCGTCAACGTCATCGATACGCTCGATGATGCGCAGGCTGGGTTTGAAGCGGTCTGCGGACGGCGACGTACTCATGCCTACACGCTAAGCCGAGCCGCCGGGTGGGTCAACGGGGAAGAAATTCAGGGTAAAGAATTCGGTTCGCATCACGCTAACCATGTGGTGAAAGCGCTCTCCGATCCCCTGAATCTGACGCTCGGCACGGTCCTGCAGGTGCAGGCGACCGTGCCTCATGATGCGCCGCGTTATTCGGTGAGACTGATTGGCGCCCTGCCGGGTTCCAGTCTGGTGGTCACGTCTCCGACCGTTGGCGGCAAGGTCCAGATTATCCGCGAGGGCCAGCGCTTTGCGGTTCGCGGACTCGAGGGTGAGCGCGTGGTGGGTTTCGTGACCCAGATCCTGTTTGCGTCGATGAGGCCGTACCCGCACCTGCACCTGGATTACCCCGACGAGGTGGAGCAGATCGTTGTGCGCAACGCCTCAAGAGTGAGCGTGGCGTTACCGGCCGCCGTGCGCAATACCGCACGGCCGCACGAATCAGGCGATCTGGTCGATGCCGTACTCGTCGATCTGAGTGAAACGGGCACCAAGATCGCCAGTGACAAACCGTTGGGGGACACCGACGAGCTGCTGCATATCCTGTTTCAATTGACTGTCAGCGGCGGTGTTGAAGAGCTCGGTTTGCTGGGCGACATCAAGAACGTCGCCGAGCGTATCGAGGAGCGCCTCGACGGGCCGAGGTCGGTGCACTACACCGGGGTGAAGTTTCGCACCCTGAGTCGTTTTCAACAGGTGTTGCTGCATGCGTGGGTGACCGACCGTGTCCTGCGTGAAACGCTCAGATCCCAGGCGCAGTGACGGATGGGCGCTGTGTACCGGATGACTGACGGCCTCGCCGCACTGGCGCGCCGGGTGAGGGGCCGGGCGCGGGCGGACCGCGCGTCGCACCTCTGCCCTGCCGTTCCTGTCAGCGCCGATGGCTAGAGTGCGTCCAGGTATTTTTCTGCGTCCAGCGCGGCCATGCAGCCGCTGCCGGCCGATGTGATGGCCTGGCGGTAGACGTGGTCCATGACGTCGCCGGCAGCGAATACCCCGGGAACCGAGGTCGCGGTGGCGTTCCCTTCAGTGCCGCTGTGGACCTTGATATAGCCGCCCGCCATGTCCAGTTGCCCTTCGAAGATGCCGGTGTTGGGCTTGTGGCCGATGGCGATGAACAGGCCGTGGATGTCGACATCCTTGGTGCTGTCGTCGGTGGTGCTTTTGATCCGCATGCCGGTCACGCCGCTGTTGTCGCCGAGCACCTCGTCCAGCGTGTGGTTCCATTCGATGGTGACGTTGCCGTTCTCGGCCTTGTCCAAAAGCTGCTTCTGCAGGATCTTTTCGGCACGCAGTGCATCGCGACGGTGAACCAGAGTGACTTCGGACGCGATGTTGGACAGGTACAGGGCCTCTTCGACCGCGGTGTTGCCGCCGCCGATGACCGCGACTTTCTGGTTGCGGTAGAAGAAACCGTCGCACGTGGCGCACGCGGATACTCCCTTGCCCTTGAAGGCCTCTTCAGACGGCAGCCCGAGGTACTGCGCGGACGCGCCGGTCGCGATGATCAGTGCATCGCAGGTGTACTGTTTGCTGTCACCCTTGAGCTTGAAAGGTCGCACGCTCAGATCGACTTCGGCGATGTAGTCGAAGATGATCTCGGTGTCGAAGCGCTCGGCGTGCGCCTGCATGCGCGTCATAAGATCGGGGCCCTGCACGCCGTCGTTGTCGCCAGGCCAGTTGTCGACATCGGTCGTGGTCATGAGCTGGCCGCCCTGTTCCATGCCGGTCACCAGTACCGGATCCAGGTTGGCTCGTGCAGCGTAGACCGCAGCGGAATAGCCGGCGGGGCCGGATCCGAGGATCAGCAGTCGGCAGTGCTTGATATCGCTCATGCAGAAAATCTCCTGTCGTTGACGGCATGCTTGCTTCTACCCGCCGCGCGGCGGGGTGACGCAAAGCCTGGGCGCGCCATACTATAAGCGAGCGGGTATGGAGGTAAAACCATGAGTTTACGGGTGGGTGTTCCAAAAGAGATCAAGCCAATGGAGGGGCGGGTGGCATTGACTCCCGGTGCGGTGCATGAGCTGATCGGTCACGGCGCGGCCGTCGGGATCGAGCAGGGGGCCGGGCTCGCGAGCGGTTATGCCGACAGCGACTTCAGCGCGGCCGGTGCCGAATTGCTGGCCGGTGCTGACGCCCTCTACGACTGGGCGCAGATCGTTGTCAAGGTAAAAGAGCCGATCGCCGAGGAGATCTCCCGGTTGAGGCCCGAGCACCTATTGTTCTGTTATCTGCACCTGGCCGCGAATGCGAAGCTGACCGACCGGCTGTGCGAGATCGGCCTGACCGCCATTGCTTTTGAGACCGTCGAGGATCACGACCGGCTGCCCATCCTGGTGCCCATGAGCGAGATTGCCGGCCGTATCGCCGTTCAGGTGGGCACCCACCTTTTACACACGACACAGGGAGGTTCAGGTGTGCTGTTGGGCGGTTTGCCGGGCGTGGGTCGCGGCAAGGTCGTTGTGATCGGTGCGGGTCATGCAGGCAGTGCTTCGGTACGTGCAGCGGCGGCCCTGGGGGCGCAGGTGACGGTTTTCGACAAGAATCCCGCCCAGCTCGAACGCATGTTCAGGGTCGGGCCGAACGTCACCGGCCTGATGCCGACCGAGGCGGCGATCAGCGACGCGGTCGCCGATGCCGATCTGCTGATCGGTGCGGTATTGCTCCCCGGCGCGGCGGCGCCGCGGGTTGTCGGTCGCAGCCAGGTCAGGCAGATGAAAAACGGCAGCGTCGTCGCCGATATCTCGGTCGATCAGGGCGGGTGTATCGAAACGACGCGTCCGACCACCTACGACGCGCCCACCTATGTGGACGAGGGCGTGGTGCATTTTTGCGTGACCAACATGCCTGGCGCGGTGCCGCGCAGCTCGACCCAGGCGCTGACGGGCGCGATGTTGCCTTACCTGCTGGCACTGCTGAACCCGGATTGGCGAAACGATGCGCGTCTTCGCGGCGCGATCAACGTGGAAAAGGGCAAAATTGTGCATCCCGCCCTGCTGGCGTGACTGTTGTCGGCGCCCCGACTGTGCAATAATTCTGAAATTACCTCTAGAAAAGCCTATAAATTGCTGTTTATTAATGTTTAATTGGTGCTTTTAGCATGCATGCGTCGCTGAGCAAGCGCCTCAAGGAAGGCGCTTTTTTGCTGCTGTTGGCGATCGGGGTCTATTTCCTGATGGCGCTGTTTTCTTATTCGCCCGACGATCCAAGCTGGGTGTTCGAGAGTGCGAAACGGCACGCCGACAACGCTGGCGGTGTCGCTGGCGCCTGGGCCGCGAGTGTGCTGTTCATGCTGTTCGGCAAGGTGGCCTACGTCTTCCCGCTGATGATTGCCTGGGGCGGCTGGCTGATGTTTCGCGAGCGCGACGAGGAGCACCACAGCGTGCACCTGCGGGTGACGCGCTGGGTTGGCTTCGTTGTCACGGTCCTCAGCGCAACGGCGCTGGCATCGCTGCATTTCGGCGCGGCCGAGAACCTGCCTGAGGGCCCCGGCGGTATTACCGGCGATGTGATCAGCAGTTCCGGTGAGGCCGTGTTGAACCCGGCCGGGGCCAGCCTGCTGTTGCTGACCTTGCTGCTGATCGGGTTCACGCTGTTCACCGGTGTTTCGTGGCTGGGCGTGATGGATGCGATCGGCGACTTCATCCTCAAGGTGTGGCGCCAGAGCGTCATGCTGTTGGGCGATACGCTCGAGAAACGCAAGGCGAATCGCATGAAGCAGGAGCGCCAGGAGGTCGTCAAGAAGGTCAAGGAACGCAAGCGGGACAAACCGCCGCCGGTCATCGAGAAGAAAGAACCGACCATCAAGATCAGCGAGCGGGTCGAGAAAGAAAAGCAGATGCCGTTGCTCGATATCGAGCCCAATACCGAACTGCCGCCCTTGGGTCTGCTTGATCCGGCCAAGAAAAGCGGCAAGGGTCTGTCAACCGATGCGCTGCGGGCATTGTCGGTGCAGGTCGAAAGCAAGCTGTCGGACTTCGGCGTGACCGCCGAGGTCACCGCCGTGCACCCGGGCCCGGTCGTGACGCTGTTCGAGCTGCAGCTGGCTCCCGGCACCAAGGCCAGCAAGGTCACGAACCTGTCCAAGGATCTGGCGCGCGCGCTGTCCGTGGTGTCGGTGCGCGTGGTCGAGGTGATCCCGGGGAAGACCGTGATCGGCCTGGAGATACCCAACGAATACCGCGAGACCGTTTTCCTCAGCGAGACGCTGCGCTCGGAGGCTTATGATCGCTCAAAGTCACCGCTGACGCTGGCGTTGGGCAAGGATATCGTTGGTGAGCCGGTGGTCGTCGACCTGGCCAAGATGCCGCATGCGCTGATTGCCGGTACGACGGGTTCGGGCAAGTCGGTCGCGGTCAACGCGATGATATTGAGCCTGTTGTACAAGGCGACCGCGGAAGAGATCCGGCTGATCATGATCGATCCGAAGATGCTCGAGCTGTCGGTCTACGAGGGTATCCCGCACCTGCTGACCCCGGTTGTCACCGACATGAAAGAGGCGGCAAACGCCTTGCGCTGGTGCGTCGCCGAGATGGAGCGCCGCTATCGCCTGATGGCGTCGCTGGGCGTGCGCAATATCGCCGGCTACAACAAGAAGGTCAGAGACGCGATCAAGGCCGGCGAGCCGATCAAGGATCCCCTGTTCAAACCCGAGCCCGATCCGATCACCGGTGATCTGCCGGATATACCCGATCTGGCGGCCATGCCTTACATCGTCGTCGTGGTCGATGAATTCGCCGACATGATGATGGTGGTCGGCAAGAAGGTCGAGGAGCTGATCGCGCGCCTGGCGCAGAAGGCGCGCGCCGCCGGCGTGCACCTGCTGCTGGCGACGCAGCGGCCCTCGGTCGATGTCATCACTGGCCTGATCAAGGCCAACATCCCCACCCGCATTGCGTTTCAGGTTTCATCGCGCGTGGACTCGCGCACCATCCTCGATCAGATGGGCGCGGAGTCGTTGCTGGGCCACGGTGACATGCTGTACCTGCCGCCAGGCACGAGTATTCCGCAACGCACGCACGGGGCCTTCGTTGACGATCACGAGGTGCACCGGGTCGTCAGCCATTTGAAACAGGCGGGTGGTCCGAACTACCTCCAAGAGATCTTGCAGGAACCAACCGAGGCAATTCCCGGTCTATCTGCCGAGGCCTCGGGTGTGGATACCGAGGACCAGGATCCCTTGTTCGACGATGCCGTCAAGATCGTCACCGAATCGCGGCGTGGCTCCATTTCAGGCGTGCAGCGTCGGCTCAAGATCGGTTACAACCGCGCGGCGCGGCTGGTCGAGGAAATGGAACGCATCGGTATCGTCAGTTCCGCAGATGAACGTGGAAACCGCGAAGTGCTGGCGCCGCCACCGGTGAAGGATTGATCGTGTTGAGACTGTTGTTGATTTCGTTGCTGCTGCTTTTGCAGCATGCCGCCTTTGCCGGTCCGGGCCGCGAGGCGCTGGATGAGTTTCTCGACGGCCTGTCGACGTTGCAGGCGAAGTTCGAGCAGTCCGTACTCGACACCGAGAACGCCACCAGCGGCCAGATGTTCGGGGTATTTCTGCTCGACCGCCCGGGGCGTTTCCGGTGGGACTATGTTGCGCCACGCAAGCAGGTGATCCTGGCCGACGGCCGCGATGTCTGGATCATCGAGGAAGAGCTCAAACAAGTGACGCGACACCTGCAGCGCTGGGCGCTCAAAGGCACGCCGGCCGCTTTCCTGGCCATGGATGAGCCCGTCGACAAGGATTTCGAGATCGTTGAGATCGGTGAGCGCAAGGGCATGCAGTGGTTGGAACTGATACCGCGTGATGCGGAAAGCGATCTCAATCGTGTGCTGCTGGCCTTTGCCGACAAGGAGCTCAAGCACATGGAACTCAATGACAAGTTCGGACAGATATCGCGCTTCACGTTCTTCGAGGTGCAGCGCAACCAGCCAATCGATCCTGACCTTTTCGTTTACGAGGGCCAGGATGACTGGGATGTGTTACAGGTCGAGTGAAGCACACGCCCAGCGCCCGCCCCGGGTCCGGAGCAGGGCGTGACCGGGTCGGTGACAACGGCGTTGTGGCCTTGTCAGTCCGGTCCCTATGAGACCTGTTCGAGAGTCGGATAGTCCGTGTAGCCCCTGGCGCCTCCGCCGTACAGGGTGTTTTCGTCGAGCGTATTCAACGGCGCTTCGATTTCGAAACGACGGACGAGATCGGGGTTGCTGATGAACGGCCTGCCGAAAGCCACCAGGTCGGCCCTGCCGCTTGCGACGGCCTGCGTGGCCTCTTGCTTGTCATAACCGTTGTTGACGATCCAAAGGCCGCCGAACAGCGCCCGCAGTGCATCGTAATCAATCGCCACGGCCGCCTCCGGATGCCTCTCACCACCGGTCTCACCTTCAATGACGTGTACATAGGCGAGGCCAAGTGGGGCCAGTTCCCTGATGAGGTGCGAATAGAGTCCCATCGGGTCGCTGTCGCACGGTGAATCGTTGAACGTCGTCATGGGGCTGAGCCTGATGCCGACCCGTTGGGCGCCGATCGCGTCGCTCACCGCCTGCATGACTTCAACGACCAATCGGGTGCGGTTGGCGATACTGCCGCCGTACGGTCCTTCCCGGTCATTGACGCTGTCGCGCAGGAACTGTTCGAGCAGGTAGTTGTTGGCGGCGTGTACTTCGACGCCGTCGAAGCCCGCCTCGATGGCATTGCGCGCTGCTGTGCGGTAATCATCGATCAGACCCGGGATCTCGTCATCGCGCAGCGCGCGCGGCGGCGAGACATCGACGAAGCCGTCAGCGGTGAAGGTCATCGCATTCGGGCGTCGGCCGGTCGACGACACCGGTGCCGCGCCGTCCGGCAGCAGTGAAGAGTGCGAGATGCGACCGACGTGCCACAGCTGCAGGAATATGCGGCCGCCGGCGTCGTGCACGGCGTCGGTCGCTTTTCGCCATGCCCGAACCTGGTCTGAACTGTAGACACCGGGCGTATCCAGGTAGCCCTGTCCCATCGGGCTGATCTGCGTGGCCTCGGCGATGATCAGCCCGGCGCCGGCGCGCTGGCGATAGTACTCGACCGCAAGCGGACCGGGTTTCAGGCCTTGCACCGCGCGATTGCGCGTCAGCGGTGCCATGACAATGCGGTTGGGGAGTGTGAGCTCTCCCAACTCGACGGGTTCGAACAGATCGGTCATCAGGTTTCTCCCATGCGTGGTGTGCGTTCTTGTGTCGACCGTCATTTGCATGATGCCTGCGCTACAAACGGCCATCGGATGGTGGGTGAAGTATTGTTGTTGGTTGCGAATACTTGCCCACCCGATATGACAGGTTTTTCCTTGCGAGCCTTCATGGCGGGCGGCAACCCCGTAT
>Ga0316201_10002413_pt1 | contig 13304 bp, 10 predicted proteins | sample CS6wburrow_MG_FD_204516 | JGI IMG/M metagenome (GOLD analysis project Ga0316201, IMG submission 204516) | Coastal sediment microbial communities from Delaware Bay, Delaware, United States - CS-6 worm burrow | ecosystem: Environmental > Aquatic > Marine > Coastal > Sediment | place: USA... | reverse complement strand
ACGGCTATGGCGGAGGACCTCATCATGGAGTTCGAAGAGGCACCGGAGGATCCGGCGCCGAAGCTGCAGGAACTCCAGCTTCTGGTGCCGGAAATCGAAGACGCCCTGGTCCCCATCATGACCGGCATCGTCAAGGTGACCGGGCTGATGCAGGCCCGGCGCCGGATACCGCTGAGCCTGAAGGCCTAGCGCCCGGCGACTCGCCGGCAGGTCAGCGATCGCGGTAGGCGTTATTCCGAATCGTCAGCGGGCCCCAGGTAGCGTAGGCCAGCGCCCGGCGCCCGAGTTCGCTGTCCTCGGCCGTGCTGAACAGCCGGCCGCTTTCCGCCTGCAGCTGAAAAAAGTGGGGCGCCTTATCTGGAGCCAGCACCACGACCCGGTCGTTTTCCAGGTAGGCCTGCAGCCGGTTGAACTGCATCATGGCCCGCCCGGACCCGTTGCGGAACTCCGGGCGCGTCAGGTCACGCCCGATGGAAGGATGGAAACCGTCCACGCCGATCAGCGACAAAAGGGTCGGCAGCATGTCGATCTGGCTCGCGATGCCCGGGATGCGCCGCGCCTCGACGGGACCGCCGACAACGACGCCCGGTATGTGGAATCGCTGGACCGGCACCAGCTGGTCGCCGTAGACCCGCGAATTGTGGTCGGCCGTTACATAGAAAATCGTGTTGTCCCAGTAATCCGAAGCGCGGGCCAGATCCAGGAACTGGCCGAGGGCGAAGTCGGCGTAGCGCACGGCGGTCGCCCGCTTTTCCTCGGGGTCGCTCGCCTCCGGCACCTTGCCCGGGGGAATCTCGAACGGCGCGTGGTGCGTGGTGGTGAAGATCACCGCAAAAAATGGCTGATCGCCGGCGCTCGCAAATGTCTGATGCGCGCGCCGTAGAAGGGCCTCGTCGGACACGCCCCACGCACCGACCCAATCGGGCGCCGCGAAATCGGACTGGTCGATGATGGATCGGAAACCGTTGTTCAAAAAGAAGCGCCGCATATTGTCGAAATGCGCCCGCCCGCCGTAAAAGAACTGCGTGTCGTAGCCACGGTCGGTCAACAAGCCCGGCAGTGTGAAGAAACCGGTTTGCGTTTCGGCCAGCTTGACCACGGCCAGGCGTGGCGTCGGCGGGAAACCGGTGACCACGGTTTCGATGCCCCGAACCGAGCGGATGCCCGTCGCGTAAAGGCGCTCCAGCCAGATACCCTCGTCGGCGAGGCTGTCGAGTTCCGGGGTCAGATCCTCCCCCCCGAGGCCGCCGACGAACTCTGCCCCCAGGCTCTCTTCGACAACGATGACCAGGTTCAGGGGACGCTCACGCCGGTAGGTCGCCTGGTGAAAACGCAGCGTCGGTATGTCGGCCCGGGGCGTATCGTCCGGGCCGATACCGGCCTCTTCGAGGATGACCGCCAGGGTTTCCTCCTCGCTCATGTCGCCATAGCGGACCCCCTGGTTGTAGCGGTCCCTGCGTCGCTCGTACAGGTCGTAGAGCAGCGAGTAGGGCGAGTTGAGGGCCAGTTGGTTGACCATCGAGTCCTGAGAAAACGCCGCGTTCCCCGGATTGATCGGCCGGTGATCGAGCGTGGAGCGCGCCGTCAGCGCCACCACGACCGCGACGATCGGGGTGGCAACCCAGCTGAAGCGCCAGGGCACGGGCAGATTGAGCGCGGGATCACGGCGCAGCCAGCGGAACACCTTCCAGCCCAGCAGTCCGGTGATCGCCGTGAAGGCGACCAGTTCCCGCAGGTGCGAGCCGCCCAGCATCGCGAACACCTCCCGCGGATATTCGAGGTATTCGACGAACAGGTAGTTGGGCCGGATATCGAATTCGCGGATGAAGGCCAGCGTGGACGCCTCCACGAAGAAACCCAGCGCGCAGACCAGGGCGAGGTAAGCCGGAACCAGCCAGGCGCCGATGCGGCGCGGCATTGCGGCGGAATGCAGCCACGGCGAGAGCAGGAACACCGGACCGAACAGCTGGGCGATCACGATCAGGTCGAAGCGGATGCCCTGCAACAGGATAAACAACAGCCCGCCGGTGGGTTCCACGCGTTCCCAGAGCTCACTGACCAGCACCATTCTCGAGGCCGAAAGCGCAGCCAGTGCGAAGAGCGCAAGGAGCGCGGGCCGCCGGAAAATGGCGATATTTCTGCTAAGGCGCAAGAGGTGCACCCGCTGGCTGTTCAGACATTCAGTTTCTATCCTGCGGCCACGCGGCCGTAGATCATGCGTAGAGGGTATGCAAAGGGTACCATGTCCGAAATTGTTCCGGGACCCTCGATCAGATGAATGAAGCTGTCAGTCGATATCTCAACCGCTTGGCCGTGCTGAGCCTTGTGACCAGCATGGCAGTGCCCTATGCGCCAGACGCATCGGCGGACGAAGGGGAAGCCGACCGCGAGAACTCGTCCGGAGGGGTGGAAACGGTGCGCGCCTGGGAGTTGAGCGACGATGAAGTCGCCAGGGAGCTGGCCAATCCGGCAACGCTGCTGCCCCGCATCGAGAACACGCTCGAGTACCGGACTTACCAGGGTAGTCTTCCGGGCGCCAGCGACGGCAACAGCTGGATTTACGAATTCACGCCGGTTTATCCGATCACGCTGGACAACGGCAAGATCATCGAGTTGCGGGCCACCGTGCCGGTGTACTTCGACCAGCACATCTGGGAGGTGTATTTCGACGATCCGATCTGGGAACAGGACCGTAGCTACGCGGATTGGTTGCTGCGGCAAAGCCCCCAGGTCACGCCCTCCACCGGCCGCTTCGAGACCGGGCACGACCACATGGCGGATATCAGTATCGACGCGGCCTATGGCGGCGTCTATGGAGATGGCCTGATTGGCATGCTTGGCCTGGTGAGCGTCTGGCCGCTATCGACGGATATATCAGCGTCCCGTGACCAGACCCTGCTCGGCCCCCAGGCCGTGATCGGCAAGATTGGCGACTGGGGCGTGGCCGGCGCTCGTGTTAAACACTTGACGGATGTTGGCGGCGACAGCCGGTTCAGCACCAACGAAACCTGGATCGACATCTTTTTCGCCTACGGCCTGGGGAATGGCTGGCAGCTCGTCTCCAATCCGTCCGTGCTCTACGACTGGGAAGCGGACAGCGGCAATCAGCTGTTGCTGCCGATCGGGGGCGGGATTGCCAAGACGACGCGCATCGGCAGGGTCCCGATCAGAGTGAACGCGGAACTCTACTACTACATGGAGAGCGCAGACCGGATGGGCACCGACTGGATGTTCCGCTTACAGGTGACGCCTGCGTTTTCCAAGCCTCTGTTCGATTGACGTCGCGCTGACTGTACGTTTTCCTGGCTGCATCCGGGCTTGTTCTAATCAGTCCTGTTTGATCCGGCCGGCCACGGCCGGGGGTCCGCGCGGCCGCCTTCCGCATCGGTCTCGACCGTTGCTCGAGGGGCGGAGCGCAACGGATTGATGCAAAATAAGCACATGTTTTTAATGGCAAAAAACCTGCATCTTTACTGACTCACGTCATGGAATTCTCTGGCGCTGCTGATCAGGCTCGGAGTCAAAACGGCCAAATTCCCAACCTCGATCAAGGGCAAAACCATGAACGCACGTACCGTATTTTCCGGTCTTATGGCGAGCTGGTTGGTCTGCATATTCGCTTATGCGGCTGACACCGTGCCGACCGACGTCCAAATGCCGGGCACCCAACCCGGTGAAATCGGCACGCTGGAGTCCCCGAACAAATGTGATAACTGCCACGGGGATTACAACAGTGCGGTGGAACCCGCGCACAACTGGCGCGGCAGCATGATGGCCCATGCCGGCCGCGATCCCATCTTCTGGGCCACGGTCGCGGTGGCGGAACAGGATTTCGACGGAGCAGGCGACTTGTGCATCCGCTGCCACAGCACCGGCGGCTGGCTGGCCGGCCGGTCCACGCCAACCGACGGCTCTGCGCTCCAGGCCGGTGATTCGGATGGTGTCGAATGCGACTATTGTCACAAGCTGACCAACCCGGATGACTCGGAACATGCGGGCAACCAGTTCCCTCCGTTCCGCGCCAACAACGGAGGGTCGCCGGTCGCCGAAGGCTATTATGGCTCCGGTATGTCATCGATGTGGGGCGGCAGCGACAAGCTCGGCCCTTACAACGACGCTGAAGCGCGCCACCAGTTCATGGAATCGAAGTTCCACCGGGATGTCGACTTCTGCGGCACCTGCCACGACGTTTCCAATCCCGTAACGGGCGACCTGTCGCACAATCACGGTCAGATGCTGGCGGGCGTCGACGACCCCGTGATCGCCAGCGGCACTCCGGGCGCCGCGGTGGATGAAAAGGCCGCGTTCAACAATGCGCCATATGCCTACGGGGTCGTCGAACGCACGTTCAGCGAGTACAAGTCCGGGATGATCTCGCAGACCCCCGTGGAGGCCTTCCCAAGCCTGCCGGTGGAACTGCAGGACGGTGTGCTGCTGGCCGTTTACCAGGCGGCCACCCAGGCCGGCGATCCAAACTATCAGAACCCTCCCGCGACACGGTACTTCAGTTGCCAGACCTGCCACATGCGGCCGGTGACCGGCAAGGGCGCGAACAAGAACGGCGTGCCCACCCGCACCGACCTGCCGCTGCATGACATGACCGGCGGGAATTACTGGATGCCCTCGGTGATCGATTACCTGAATGACCTCGGCCAGCTTCGCCTGGGCGGCGGCATGTCGGCCGATCAGATCACAGCGATGTACGACGGCGCTTCCCGCGCGCTGGAGCAATTACAACTGGCGGCCACGCTGGAAGTGGAGGACGAGGGCGACCAGGTCGAAATCGAGATCATGAACCACACCGGCCACAAGCTGATCACCGGTTATCCGGAGGGTCGCCGCATGTGGCTGAACGTCAAGTGGTACGACGGAGATAGCGCATTGATCCGCGAGGACGGCGCCTACGGCGACGTGGAGGTGATGTTTGACAGCCAGCCCCTGACGGTCCGAACCATCGTCGACCTCCACGATCCGAACACCAGGATCTACGAAGCGCACATGGGCATGACCGCGGAGTGGGCCAGCCAGCTGCGCGGACTCGGCTACCCGGCCAACCTGGTGCTTGCCTACGACCGGAACACGGGCGCAGTCGCCGACACCGGCGGGGTCCTCCACACACTCGGTAACCTCGCCGACGGATTGCTCGGCCCCAGCCTGGAAACCTTCCACTTCGTGCTGAACAACACCGTGATCTCGGACAACCGCATCCCGCCGTACCGTATGAACTACGCGGAGGCGAAGCGTCGCAACGCGTTACCGGTGCCCGATACGCAGTACGGCTGCGGCGAGTCCTGCACCGAGTACGAAAACCACGACGAGATTTACGTGACCAAGCCTGCGGCGGCAGTCTATGCAACGATTGACCTGATGTATCAGCCCACCAGTTGGGAGTACATCCAGTTCCTGGCGTTGGCGAACAACGGCTCCAGTTCGTTCCTGGGCGACGAAGGGGCCATCATGCTCGATGCCTGGCAGAACACCGGGATGGCGGAACCCATCGTAATGGCGTCCGACACCTGGGGCGCCGCGCCGGCGCCCTGCGATACGCCTGCACCGGTTCTCGACGAAGCGGTGGCCGGTGACAAGGAGGTCACGGTGGCCTGGACGGCCGACGGCAGCGCCGACAGCTACACGGTTTACTTCGACCAGGCCGGAAAGGCCCAGTTCGTGGCGACGTCCGACTGCACCAGCGGACCGTGCAGCTACACCCACACGGATCTGACCAACGGCCAGGAATACTGCTACATGCTTACGGCCACGGCCGGTTGTGAATCGGATTTCAGCAATATCGAATGCGCCACACCGCAACCCCCCGGACAGCAGGCCGTGGCCGGCGTCGCGAGCATCGAAACCGGGAAGTACGTCAAGACCGGCAAAGGCAAGGACGCGACGACGACGTGGGTGCCGACCACCGATTTCGCGCAAGGCGACAAGGTGGTGTTCCGCGGCCTGATCACCGACGTGGACGGGGTTCCGCTTGCGGGCGCGAACTTCCACCTCGACATCACCGGTCCCGAGTCGAACAGCCTCTCCAGCGGTTCGAGCGACGGCGACGGCCTTGCGGAGGCCACCTGGTCGACGCAGAAACCCCGGGGCGGCGGAGGGACCACCGTCGGGGCCTACACAGGGACCATCACCGACGTTTCGGCCGCAGGCCACAGTTGGGACGAGGTCGCCACGCAGGCGGAGTTCTCGATCAGTCCGCCCTAGGCGGCACGGCGAGCGGGAGAAGTCAAACCGGGCGGGTGGCGCGGCCACCCGCCCGGTCGTTCCTTGTTGACCGGAATCATCTGCATTCCGCTTGCGGCGCGGACAAACTGCGACTCAACCTTTATGCTGTAGCAGTCGGCCGTGCAGTTGCGCCGCCGATCGACGGTCCGCGGGTGCGGGCCGCCCGATAGTTAAGGAACAACTAATATTGCACAATTACATTAGAATATCGTAATATTGAGGATCGACCCTTCCTTACGGAGCTGAGGCACCAATGGCAGAAAAACTCATCATCGTCATGGCCAACACCGACACGCGCAACGGCGAAGAACTGGGTGCGCCAATTTTCCAGGCGACCGTGGCGGCGGCCATGGAGTATGAAGTGGACGTGATTTGCACCGCCACCTCGGGCCGCCTGATGAAGAAGGGCGTCGCGGAAAAACTGTTCGTCAAAGAAGGATCGCCCAAGTCGGTTTACGACTTCATCAAGGATGCCCACGATGCGGGCGCAAAGTTTTATTGCTGCTCGCCCAACCTCGACCTGTTCGACATGACGACCGACGACCTGATACCCGAGTGCGAGGGAATCGTCGGCGGTGCTCACTTGATCGAGCAGGTCATGGAGGAAGAGGACACCAGGATCCTGACCTACTAACTGGCCAAAGCCCGGCGCGCTGTAAGTCGCCGCCGGCCCCGGAGAAGCATGGCACACGCTCAAACCACCCGAATCCAGGAGTTCATCGGCGACCCGGTGTCGGATGCCCCGGCCGTCGGCCGCGACAAGCTGGAGGAAATCTTCCAGGACATCCAGAAGGACATCCGGTACGACCATGAACTCAACGGCTGCCTGAACTGCGGCATCTGCACGGCGACCTGCCCGGCAGCCCACTACTACGACTTCAGTCCCCGTGAAATCGTCCAGCTGCTGTGGACGGAGAATCTCGAAGGCATTTACGATGCGATGCAGGAGAAAATCTGGGCCTGCGCCCAGTGTTATACCTGCGCCGCGCGTTGCCCCTTCGACAATTCGCCCGGAGGCCTGATCATGCTGATGCGTGAGGCGGCCATCAAGCACGGCATGGAATCGGCCAAGAACGTTCTCCGCCCGTTCAGTCGCGTGATGCTGAAGCTGATCTCGACTGGCAACCAGTTGTCACCGGACATGATCAACGCCGACGGGTTCCCCGACTGGGGTCCCAACATTTCTAAGGTCGACGCTCCACTGAAAATATTGCGGCAAGCCATTCCGGTGCCGACGTTGAACACCACCGACACGGCCTGGGAGGTCAACCTGACGACCTCGGTGGAGCTCTACACCATCTGGGAAGAGACCGGCGTGCTCGATCAGCTCGAAACCATCGATGAAAACCTCTACGACGTGATTCTCGACATCATGGATGAGAAGCGCGAGGACCTCGAGGACTGGGAGGAAGCGCAGGAGGACAAGGACTGACCGGGCCCAGAGGGCCTGTGGAAGAGCGCAGTCGGCCCCAAGGGGCCGCCCACAGCATCCAATCGAAGGGCCATCGCGCTGCTGTAGGAGGCCGCTTGCGGGCGACCGGCTTTAACCGAACCCGGCGAGCCGCCCACGGCGCGCCCCCTAAAGGACAGTCAAAACAGACTAATTGGAGAGTACGGAATGAGTATGGGTAACGACAACAGCGGCGAACGCTTCACCGGGCACGGACCCGAATGGCGCGATTCGAACCTGAGCCCCGATGATGCCCGCACGGCCACCGCCTGGGTGGAGCAGGTCATCAACAAGCGCTCGATGGAGGTCAACAAGGACCGCGTGGAAGACGTGCGCGACGCCATGTGGGAACTGGAAAAAGACGGTGAGATCGTCGTTCACCGCATCGGCGACGAGCACCGGCCACGCATTGCCAAGACGATCTACGGCTGGGACAAGAAGGTGCCCACCAATCAGCTGTGGCACCACAAGTCCTGCGGCCAGTGCGGCAACATTCCGGGCTACCCCGCTTCGCTGCTCTGGCTGATGAACGAGATGGGCGTCAGCTATCTCGACGAGACCGACCAGACTTCGTGCACGGCGTGGAATTACCACGGATCGGGCATCGGCAACATCGTCAGCCTGGCAGCCGTGTTCCTGCGTAACTTCCACCAGGCCTACGTTTCGTCACGTGCCCAGGGTCTGCCGGCCGGCCATTTCTATCCGCTGGTGCACTGCGGCACCTCCTTTGGTAATTACAAGGAGGTGCGCGCCTACCTGCTGCACTCGGCCGAGTTGCGCGAGCAGGTCAAGAAGATCCTCGCCAAGCTGGGCCGGCTGGTCGATGGCAAGTTGCTGATCCCGGAGGAGATCGTCCATTACTCCGAATGGGTGCACATGGTGCGCGACGATATCGCCGAACGCCAGACCATCGACGTCAGCGACATCCGCGCGACCATCCACCCGGCCTGCCACGTCTACAAAATGGTGCCGCAGGACGCGATCTACGATGACAACATCCTGGGCGGCAATCGCGTGGCGGTGTCCACCGGCATCATGGAGGCGCTGGGCACGCAGGTCATCGATTATTCCACCTGGTACGACTGCTGCGGATTCGGTTTCCGCCACATTATCTCGGAACGCGAATTCACGCGCTCCTTCGCGATCGACCGCAAGATCAAGGTGGCCGTCGAGGAGGCGCAGGCCGACGTGATGATCGGCCACGACACCGGCTGCATCACCACGCTCGACAAAAACCAGTGGATCGGCAAAGCCGCGGGCAAGGACTACAGCCTGCCGGTGCTGGCCGACGTGCAATTCGCAGCGTTGGCTTGCGGCGCCCATCCGTACAAGATCGTGCAGTCGCACTGGCATGCATCTGCCACCGAGACCCTGATGGAAAAAATGGGCATCGACTGGGAGGCCAGCAAAGTGGAATTCGAGGCCTACCTGAAGGAAGTCGAGGCGGGCAACTTCGAAAGCTTGTACGACCCCCGGCTCGCGATCACGTCCGGGCCCGGATTCCAGCCGGTCAAGCAATTGGCCGGTGACGACGGCTGAACGCGGGCGAGCGCAGCGGCTAGCCGGCCCGATCGAAAGCAGCGAAGCGAGACGCACCTGACAATGAGCAAGGCTTGAACCATGACAAAACCTATTCTGATCGTTGGCGGCGGCCCGTCCGGGCTGGCCGCGGCACACTCGCTGGCCACCTTTGGCCAGGCCTGCATTCTGGTTGAAAAAGAGGACCGGCTGGGCGGGGCACCCATCCTGGAAGGCTACGCCAAGCTGGTTCCGTCCGGCGAATGGGCCAAGGACGCGATCGGCGGCATGGTGGACCGTGCGGCCGGTCACGACCTGGTCGATGTCAGGACCGGCGCGACGGTGGAATCATTCGATGGCGAGGCGGGCAATTTCACGGCAGGCCTGTCAAGCGGCGACTCGGTGGAGGTTTCGGCCGCGATCCTGTGCACCGGGTTCACCCACTTCGATTCGGCCAACAAGCCTGAGTGGGGTTTCGGCACCTATCCCGATGTCGTCACCACCTCTCAGGTAGAGCAGATGATCTCGTCGGGCCAGGGCGTGCGCTGCCCGTCCGACGGACGCAAGCCCAAGCGCGTCGCCATCCTGCTGTGCGTGGGGTCGCGCGACCGCCAGATCGGCCGCGAGTGGTGCTCCAAGATCTGCTGCACCGTGTCGGCCAACATGGCCATGGAAATCCGCGAGGAAATCCCGGACTGCCACGTCTACATCTACTACATGGATATCCGGACCTTTGGCTTGTACGAAACCAAGTACTACTGGAAGAGCCAGGAAGAGTTCAAGGTCAAGTACATCAAGGCTCGAATCGCGGAAGTCACCTCGGATGGCGAGAAACTGATCGTCAAGGGCGAGGACACGCTGGTCAAGCGGCCGATCACCATTCCTTTCGACATGGTGATCCACGCCATCGGCATGGACCCGAACGTCGACAACAAGGACATTTCCGGGGTTTTCGGCGTCGACCTCGAGCCGCACGGCTACATCGACAAGGCCAACAGTTACGCGGCATCCGGGCTCACCAACAAGACCGGGATCTTCGTCGCGGGAGCGGCGACCGGGCCGGAAACGATCGACGACTGCATCGCGCAGGGCAAGGCCGCGGCGATGGCGGCCCTGGAGCAGCGGCAACTCGCAGCGCGGCTGGTCAGCTGACAGGGCCCCGCATGTCCGCGTCCCGCTCCTTACAGCGACAGCGTCCCGGCGAGCCCGAGCGCCCGCGGCTGGACCTGAGCGGTCCGATCCTGGGCCGGTCGCTGGAATCGCTGGTGCAAGGAACGGAGGCGCAGGGCGGCGTCGAACATTGGACTGACGCGCTGCAGCTCAAAAGCCGCATGTTCCAGCAGGCGCTGCAGCCGATCCTGGAGAGTGGCAACGCGGCCGACCTGCCGCTCGACAGCTTCAAAAGCCTCTGCGCTTTCATGGCCAGCGTGCGCCGCCGCGTTGGCCCCTATCTCGAACAACCGGCGTACGGCGAAATGGCCGCGGCAATCGCGGTGCTGCTGGACGGGATGAAGGACACGACCACTACCGATGAGCGCATGGCCGTTTTTTGCGCCCGCTTTCCGCAGGACCGCAAGCATCGATGGGTCCGGGATCTTGCCGCGGAAATTCTGCACAACCTCGATCCAGAGCGGTTTCCGCTGATGTGCCGCTGGGTATGGGACCGCCGGGCCAACACCGGCGTCATCCGCGAAATCTGGTTCGACGACAACGTCGACAACATGACCATCCATCTCGCGGACGGCTACGGCACCTTCCTGATGCTGCGGGAGGAACTGAGCCAGTACCTCAGCGACAATGGCGTTTTCCGTGACGTGATGTGGTACGTGGATCTGCTGTGCGCCAAGATTTACGCGGACTACATAGCGGCGCAGGGCGGCGTCTACCTGCGGGCGGATTTCTCGGCGCCGGGTGACCCGATGGAGCACGTCCGCCGCCTGCTCGGTCTGGACGGCGTTCGGGCCGGCCCGGGAGGAAAGTCCCGCACCCGGCTCAAGGCCATTACCGGCGAAGCCTTTGTCATCGATGAAACGAAGTTATTGGATTAAGCAGACTCATGCCCATTCACGAGAAATCACTGATTCGCCCCGAGAACCTGGAGGTTCACGAACAGCTCGAGATCGATGGCGTGGACGTTTCCGGCCACTGGAGCACCTTCATCGAGAGCCGGGTCGTCACCGACTACAACGAGGCGATGGAAGACGAAATCGCGGCCCTTCCCGGCGGCGAGTACATCCACCGGTGCTGGCAATGCGGCTCCTGCACCAACTCCTGCACGGTCAACGCGCTGAACCCCGACTTCAACCCGCGTTACTGGATTTATCTGATCCGCATGGGCATGGAGTCCGAGCTGCTGCGCGACAAGGACATCATCTGGCAGTGCGTGTCCTGCCACAAGTGCACTCACGTCTGCCCGCGCGATGTCGTGCCGGAGGGCGTCATGAAGGCGACCGCGCACTGGCTGGAGCTGAAGGGGCACACACCGAAATCCCACTCGATGATTTTCGACGAGGTGTTCAGCGAGCAGGTGTTCGAAACCGGCAAGATCGAGGACGGCCGCGTCGTCAAACGCTTCTTCAAGCGCACCGGCCAGGCGCTGCGGCAGCCCTGGATGGAAGAGATGGTCAAGGGGATGCTGCGCAACCTGCCGTTGAGCTTGTTGACCCGCATGGGACTGGCCACGCTGGTTGCGCCGAAAACCCGCGGGTGGGGCGCTGCGCGCGCCGCAATCGAGGAATACGTTGAGGAGCAGGAGGCCGCGCAGAGGAAAGCCCTGGGCCTCGACGAACTGGTGCAGGCCGCGCAGCGCGAACTCTGATACCGAACCACACGGCGCCGCCCGGGGCGGACCGCGAACGCAGGAACGACGACTATGTCCGACAAGCAGACAAAAGGCGGCAAGGGTAAGTATGCCGAGGTTGCGTATTATCCGGGCTGTGCGCTGGAAGGCAGCGGCCACGCCTACAACCGCTCGACCAAGGCGCTCGGCAAGGCGCTGGGCCTCAAGCTGAAAGAGGTGGATAACTGGAATTGCTGCGGCGCGATGGAGGTGAAGAACATCGATATGAAGCTGCAGACCTACCTGTCTTCGCGGGTCATGTCGATCGCGGCCAACACGATGAACATGGACGTGGTGATGGCGCCCTGCAACGGCTGCTACCACAATCTCAAGCGCGCCGAATACGACCTGCAGAACGATGAGGGGTCGCGGGAAGTCGTCGGGCGGTTGTCGCAAAAAGCCGGCCACGACACCTACCAGGCCGGCCAGGTGGAGACCATACACGCGCTGGACTGGATCAAGGACAGCATCGGCGAGGAAGGCCTGAAAGAGCGGGTCAAGAACTCGCTGAAGGACGTCAAGATCGCCAACTACTACGGCTGCATGTACACCCGCCCGCGGCATATTTTTCCGGAGAAGGACACGGGTCCCGGCAGCGAATCGACCTCCAAGCCCCACTTCATGGACGACCTGCTGGCGGCCGCCGGTGCGGAGAATGTCGAGTTTCCGCTCAAAACGGCCTGCTGCGGCGGCGCGCACACGCTCTCCGACAGCGACACGTCCACAAAACTGGTCGTCAATATCCTGCAGGCCGCCGAGGCCGCCGGCGCCGAGGTCATCGCCACCGAGTGCCCGACCTGTCACAGCGGCCTCGAAATGCACCAGATACGGGCCGAGAAAACGCTCGGCATCAAGACCAGCGTCAAGATCATCTATTTCACGCAGCTGCTGGGCCTGGCGCTAGGGCTCAAGCCCCGAAAAGTGGGGCTGCAGGAAAACGTTTCGGATTCCTTCGCCTTCGTCAAGGAAAAGGGCCTGGCGTGAACACGACGGCCGTTCAGCCACTGGCGGAGATCGGCGGGCGCCTGGAGCGGCTGGCGAGGCAGCCGGACCCGGCCGCGGCCGCGGAAATGCTGGCGCTTGGCGAGCAGGTTCTCGAACACTGGGTGCGCGCCCGGGGCAAGGAGCCGACCCACGAGGAGCGGGAGGGTTTCCGCCTGCTGGCCCTGCACCGCCAGGGCGCCGACAAGAATCCCAGCTTCAATGCCTGCCGAGAGACCTGCCGGGAACTGGCCTATCATTACAACCTGCTGACGATGGAGCCGG
>Ga0316201_10002412_pt1 | contig 13306 bp, 14 predicted proteins | sample CS6wburrow_MG_FD_204516 | JGI IMG/M metagenome (GOLD analysis project Ga0316201, IMG submission 204516) | Coastal sediment microbial communities from Delaware Bay, Delaware, United States - CS-6 worm burrow | ecosystem: Environmental > Aquatic > Marine > Coastal > Sediment | place: USA... | reverse complement strand
TTACCAATTCTACTAGTGTCTTGCGCTTTTCGATGGTCGCTGTAATGTCCAAAAACACCAATTCGTCCGCACCATGAGACACGTATTGCTTTGCCAACTCGATGGGATCGCCTGCATCTGTAATATCTACGAAATTTATGCCTTTAACCGTTCGGCCATCCTTGATATCCAAACAAGGAATAATTCTCTTTTTTAGCATAGTTCCTCTAGTTCTTTGAGCTTAATGTTACCTTCATAAATGGCCTTACCCACAATAGCGCCTTCACAGCCTATGGATTTAAGTTCCAATAGATCTGAGATCGATGAGACACCACCACTTGCAATAAGTTTGATATCCGTTTTTTTAATGATCTCCTTGTACAAAGCCAGAGAAGGTCCCCGCAGCATGCCATCTTTGGCAATATCTGTACAGATAACATATTTGATATGATTGTCTTCGAATTTTGAAATAAAATCCACAACATCGATCTTTGAGGTTGCTAACCAGCCATTCGTGGCGATTTTTCGATCTTTGCAATCGGCACCCAAAATGATTTTTTGAGAACCATAAGTCTCTAACCACTTTAAGAACATATCGGGGTCATTAGCTGCAATGCTTCCACCTGTCACTTGATTTGCGCCGCACTCAAAGGCAATTCTCAAGTCATCATCTGATTTTAATCCACCGCCAAAATCAACTTTTAAATTCGTTTTGGTCGCGATACTTTCCAATATGTCATTATTGACGATATGTTTTGATTTTGCGCCATCAAGGTCCACTAAATGCAAGTATTGGATACCATTATCCTCAAAAGCCTTGGCAACTTCCAAAGGATTTTCATTATACACTTTTTTAGTACTGTAGTCACCTTTGGTAAGTCTTACGCACTTACCCTCTATGATATCTATTGCTGGAATAATTCTCATTTTATTTTAGTATTAAGTAGGTTAGGATTAGGAATCAAGGCGGTTCTTAAATGACTTTTGAAATCCAGACAGTAGTCTTCCTACTTCTTCAGAGTTATTGAATTTATCTTTGTATGTGCTACTAGATATGTATTCCAAATCTTTCGACAAAAGCATCAAATATTTGAATTCTTCTAAGGACGCATCGGAGATATTTAAAAACTGTAATGTTTGTTTATCGGTTTTTCTCTTATAGCCTTCCACAATATTGGCTGCAATAGAAACTACAGCTCTTCTTATCTGACTTGTTAATCCGTACAATTCATCCTTTGGATAGGTGTTGGTCGCTTTATAAGAAGCTAAAACCAATTGATGTGATTTTTGCCAAACAATTAAATCTCTAAAACTATTCATTTTTCTTTGTTTTACTTATTCCTCAATCCCATTTTACTTAGTCCTTTTTTATAATTCTAAAAAGTTTTTAAGTAATTGTGTCCCGACATCTGCCGATTTTTCTGGGTGAAATTGGGTGGCATAAAAATTATCGTGCTGCATGGCGGAGGCAAATGGTTTGATATAATCACAAGTTGCTACGGTTTGCTCATTTTTTTCAGCATAGTAACTGTGAACATAATACACATCTTCAGATCTCTTTACGCCTTCGAACAAAACTCCTTTAACCTCAGAAAAACTGTTCCATCCCATATGAGGCACTTTTTTATTTGGGGGAAATTTCTTCACGTCTGTGTTGAAGATCCCAAGACATTTGGTATCACCTTCTTCACTATGATCACACATAAGTTGCAATCCTAAGCAGATGCCAAGCATAGGCTTTTCAATCGATAAAATAACCTCATCCAGTCCTTTTTCCCTTAAATATTTCATAGCGGAACTCGCTTCACCAACTCCCGGGAATATCACTTTGTCCGCACTTAATATTTCCTTTCTATCATCTGTAATAATACTATCATAACCCAAGCGATTCAAGGCATTTTGCACAGAACGAATATTACCGGCATTGTATTTAATAATAGCTATCATAAACTTCCTTTGGTGCTTGGGATTGAAAAATTACCTGTTTTAGACACGGCCATCTTTAATGCTTTTGCAAAGGCCTTGAAAATGGATTCGATCTTATGGTGTTCGTTATCACCTTCCGCCTTGATGTTTAAGTTACATTTTGAAGCATCGCTAAAGGATTTGAAAAAATGCAGGAACATTTCTGTTGGCATTTCACCTATCATTTCACGTTTGAATTCTGTTTCCCAGACCAACCAAGGTCGTCCTCCAAAATCAATGGCCACTTGGGCCAAGCAATCGTCCATGGGTAATAAAAACCCATAACGCTCTATACCTCGTTTGCTTCCTAATGCACTGATAAACGCTTCGCCGAATGTGATGGCAACATCCTCTATCGTATGGTGTTCGTCAATCTCTAGATCCCCATCAACCTTGATATTCAAATCGATATTGCCATGTTTCGAGATTTGCTCTAACATATGATCGAAAAAACCTAGTCCTGTCGATATATTACTTTGTCCAGAACCATCCAAGTCAATAGTTACTGCGATGTCTGTCTCCTTGGTTTTCCTGACAACCGTTGCAGTTCGTGGAATAGCTTTTAGGTAATTATAAATAACTTCCCAACTTGTAGTGATAAGCGAGGCATAATCATTTTTGTCCTCACTGATGAAAATCCCTTTGCTGCCCAAGTTTTCTGCAAGCTCAACATCGGTTGCTCGATCGCCAATAACATAGGAGTTTTCCAGATCATAGTCTCCGTGAATGTACTTGTTGAGCAATCCTGTTCTTGGTTTACGAGTGGGCGCATTCTCTTCTGGGAAAGTTTTGTCTATAATGATCCCTGTAAATTCAACACCTTCATTTTTAAAGGCCTGAATAATTTTATTCTGCGCGGGCCAAAACGTATCTTCAGGAAACGAATCGGTTCCTAATCCATCCTGATTGGTTACCATGACCAATTCATAATCCAGTTCTCTTGCGATTCGAGACAACCATTGAAAAACACCAGGATAATATTCCAGCTTCTCTAAACTATCCAATTGATAATCGATTGGTGGCTCGATGACCAAAGTGCCGTCTCTGTCTATGAATAGTACTCGTTTCATTTTATATGTTCTTTTAAAGCGCTTAGTAATTGTTTGTTCTCTATAGGCTTACCCACGGTGATCCTTATGCAGTTTTTCACAAGACCATTCCTGTTTCTGGTAATGACTTTTTGTGACACTAATTCTCGATACATCTCATTAGCGTCTTCAACTTCCACTAAAAGGAAATTGGCATCCGAAGGATATATCCTTTTAATGATATCTAGTTGTCGTAATTCTTGAATTAAGTTTTCTTTTTCTTCTAATATAATCTGTCTATTGGTTTCAAAAGTCATCCGATTTCCCAGAGCTTGAATAGCCGTCTGTTCATTCAGCGCACTTATATTGTAAGGCATCTTGACCTTATTCAACAATTGAATGATTTCATCACTAGCATAAGCAATGCCTATCCTAGCTGATGCCAAACCCCAAGCTTTACTGAAGGTTTGTGTGACAATTAGGTTTGGATATTCCTGAAACCTTTGGTTCCATGACTCCCTATCGCTAAAATCGACATAAGCCTCATCGATCACCACAATACCATTGAAGTGATTCAAGATGAATTGAATATCGGTTTCGTTAAAACAATTGCCTGTTGGATTATTGGGTGAACAAATGAATATAAGTTTTAGGTTGTCATCATCCAAATACGGTTTTAAAGTCTTTTTATCAATCTGGAATTCTTCGTTCAGCGGTAGTTTTAACAACTCCGAATCGTTGATGTCCGCAGCCACTTGATACATCCCGAAGGTAGGTGCAAATGTCAATGCTTTATCTTTTCCCGGAATGCAAAACACTCTATAAATAAGGTCTATGATCTCATCACTACCATTACCTACAAACATGTTTTTAACAGCTATATTATTATATTCGGACAACTTCTGTTTTAGTTCTTTTTGATATGAATCCGGATAACGATTCAATGTTCCAAAAGGGTTTTCATTGGCATCTAAAAAAATCCCTTCTTCACCTTTAAACTCATCCCGTGCACTTGAATACGGTTTGAGCGCAAGTATATTTGGTCTTACTAATGTCTTTAAATCAAACATTATTCATCTCTTTATGACACTGAAATAAATTCAGTGTCTCATTATTATTTTGTTTGGGTGCTGAAACTCATTCAATACTCATTACTTTAAGGCCTCTAGCCTTAATGTTACTGCATTTTTGTGCGCCATTAATCCTTCGGCTTCAGCCATTAATTCAATTGCTGGTCCAATGGTTCTTATGCCTTCTTCATTCAAATTTTGAAATGTGATTTTCTTTACGAAACTGTCCAAGGAAACACCACTATAATTTCTTGCATAGCCATTGGTTGGTAACGTGTGGTTGGTCCCACTAGCATAGTCGCCAGCACTTTCACAACTATATTTCCCAAGGAATACAGAACCAGCATTTGTAATCCTATCACAATGATCAGGCGCATTATTAGTGGCAATAATCAAATGCTCGGGTGCATATATATTACTAAACTCAATACATTCGTCTACCGAATCCAATAAAATGGCGCGACTCACATTCAATGCTTCGGATGCAACATTTTTTCTTGGTAACAGATCAAGCTGTTTATTTAATTCTGATATCGTATTATTGATCATGTCTTCATTATCAGACAGCACGATTACCTGACTGTCTGGACCATGTTCAGCTTGTGATAACAGATCTGCTGCAACAAATACCGGATTACTCGTTTTATCTGCAATCACCAATACTTCACTCGGGCCAGCTGGCATATCGATAGCTACGCCTTCTTGCTGGACCAACTCCTTTGCCTTCGTTACAAATTGATTTCCAGGGCCAAATATTTTGAAGACTTGCGGAATGGTTTCCGTTCCATATGCCATAGCGGCGATGGCTTGAGCACCCCCAACCTTATAGATCTTGCTTATCCCCACTAAGTTTGCCGTATATAAAATAGCTGGATCTATATTACCCTGTTTATTTGGCGGTGTACATAAAACAACCTCATTACAACCCGCTAATTTTGCCGGAATACCAAGCATCAAGATCGTTGAAAACAAGGGTGCGGACCCCCCTGGAATATACAAGCCAACCTTTTCAATGCCAACAGATTTTCTCCAACATTTGACCCCTTTTGTGGTTTCAATGACCTGCTTTTTCTCTTTCTGGCTTGAGTGAAAGACTTCAATGTTTTTCTTCGCTAGTTTTATTGCGTCTTTCAAGCCTTCACTGATTTGATTCTTAGCAGCTTCAATTTCGGGATTATCGACGGCGATTGAATCCAATGACACCTTATCAAATTTTTCGGCATATTTCAATAAAGCCTTGTCCTTATTGGTTTTGACATCCTTTAATATATCTAAAACAATAGTATCCAAAGCTTGCTGCTCTAGGATTGGACGCTTAGTTAGTGCTTCCCATTGCTTTCTATTTGGATAATTATATATCTTCATTAGAGTACCATTTTATCTATTGGAACCACCAAAATACCTTCGGCTCCCGCATTCTTCAAGGCGTCGATGCTATTCCAGAATTTATCTTCATCGATGACCGAGTGTAAAGAACTCCACCCTTCTTGAGCTAGCGGAAGTATCGTCGGACTCTTTAAGACAGGGAGAATCGCAGTGACCTCATCTATTTTAGAATTTGGCACGTTCATTAACACATATCTAGAGTTCTTGGCTCTAAGAACCGCTTGGATCCTGAAGAGTAACTTATCTAAAATGACTTCTTTTTCACTATCAAGATCTAGGTTTTTTGCCAATACGGCTTCAGATCTCAAAATGACCTGTGTTTCTCTCAACCCATTCTTGAATAGCGTACTACCTGAACTAACAATATCACAAATCCCATCAGCCAGTCCAATATTAGGCGAAATTTCCACTGATCCTGAAATGACATGGATTTCCGAATCTATGTTGTTTTCCTTTAAATAAGAATTCAATGTATTGGGATAAGATGTCGCAATTTTCTTTCCATCAAAATAACTAGCAGAATCACTCTCAACCCTTTTTGGAACGGCCAATGATACGCGACATTTAGCAAAGCCCAATCTTTCAACGACCTTGGTTTGCTTTTGCTTTTCAATCAGGATATTCTCCCCGATAATCGCGATATCCACAACGCCATCTTCTATGTATTGCGGAATATCGGAATTCCTTAAATACAAGACTTCAAGCGGAAAATTACGTGCAACGACTTTCAGTTGGTCTTTGCCGTTGTCTATCTTGATTCCGCAATCTTTCAAAAGTCGCAAAGAATCTTCATTTAATCTTCCACTTTTCTGTATGGCAATTTTTAATTTACTCATTTCTGTTTTTTATTGTGACCTGAATACCCCAAACGAGTAGAAACAAAAAACCCGCCTGATGTATTCAGACGGGTTTTGAAATATTTTACTAACATATATCAAATCCTGCTCGCCTGAATGCAAGTATGAAAATGATGATGATGTAATTGACTTATTGTCATTTGTTTCCTATTGAGGAGTCAAAGGTAACATTAATTTCTATTTGAGAAAATTATTCAAAATCATTTTGGACTTTTTTAACATCAACTAGGAAACTTCTCCCTGATCTTGTCCAAACATAAATTATGTATGCTCCCAACATGGGTATGCTCTTTTCCTAAATCAGGTTTGTATGTACCTGCTTGAACCTGCCCTCCTATTTGCTGGTATGCTTCCCTAAAGCTCATGCCTTCAACCACCAAGTTATTGATGCTGTCGACAGTAAACAGGTGTTTATACTTATCATCAGACAAATCTATTTCTTTTAAGATCACTTGTTTAATTGCATAATTGAAGATATCCAGAATATCCTTTACGTCTTGAAAAGCATTGATGATATTCTCTTTTAACAACTGAAAATCCCTATGGTAACCGCTTGGCAAATTATTAGTGATCAACAACATTTCGGTATGCAATGCTTGAATTTTGTTACATTTCCCTCTTATCAATTCAAACACATCTGGATTCTTTTTATGTGGCATAATGCTGCTTCCTGTAGTCAATTCATCTGGAAAGCTTATAAATCCAAAATCCTGACTCATATAGAGGCAGATATCCATGGCAAATCGTCCTAACGTATTACATAGACTTCCCAAAGCATTGGCGATAGCACGTTCACTTTTTCCCCTGCTTAATTGTGCCGCAACCACATTGTATTTTAAGGTTGAAAAGTTAAGTTCTTTGGTCGTTAATTCTCTATCAATGGGAAATGAGCTGCCATAACCCGCAGCGGACCCTAAGGGATTTTGGTCCACGATTCTTAATACGGCATTTAGTACATAGGTATCGTCGATCAACAATTCTGCATAGGCAGAAAACCATAAACCAAAGGATGACGGCATGGCTACTTGCAAATGCGTATAACCAGGCAGCAATTTAGTTTTATGACTTTCGGCCAAAGCTAAAAGCGTATCGAAAAACGTCTTTGTTTTAAGAACGATCATCTTTAGGTTATCCTTATAATATAAATGAAGTGCCACTAATACCTGGTCATTTCGTGATCGGGCCGTGTGGATCTTCTTGCCGACCTCACCTAAGGTTTTGGTTAACTCAAATTCGATTTTCGAATGCACGTCTTCAAATGCATCTTCAATTACAAATGTTCCATTTTCAATACTTTCAGATAACGTTTGCAAACCCTTCTTGAGTTGTTGCAACTCTTCAGGAGAAATAATGCCAATCGATTCCAGCATTATGGCATGTGCCAGTGATGCCTGCACATCATACTTCGCAATATGCACATCAATTTCTCGATCGTTACCAACCGTGAATTGTTCTATTTTTTTGTCTATCTCAATTCCTTTGTCCCAAAGTTTCATATGTTTAATATTTTGTCATTCCCGCGAAGGCGGGAATCTATTTTGATTTATTGTGGATTCCGCATCAAGTACGGAATGACAGTCTCGTTTTATAATATTTTCTCTAGTAATTTTATATAAATATCAATGCCTTCTTTAATTTCCGCGATGTAAATATACTCATCCGCCGTGTGCGAACGCGTACTATCGCCCGGCCCCAATTTCAATGACGGACAAGACAATACTGCTTGATCCGACAAGGTTGGCGAGCCGTAGGTTTCTCTACCCAATGCTATTCCTGCTTCTACTAGTGGATGGCTTATAGGAATGGAGGATGAATTCAATCTCAGGCTGCGGGCTTCAATAGAAGAGCAAGGTGATTTCTCAGTGAGGATTTTTTCGATTTCAGTGTTCGTGTATTTATCGTTAACGCGGACATCAATCACCAAATCAACTTCTGCTGGAACCGCATTATGGTGTTTGCCAGCATTGATTTGCGTTACCGTCATTTTCACATCCCCTAAAACGGGAGATTTCTTTTCAAATTTATAGTCTTGAAACCACTTCAATGCACTCATCGTATTATAAATAGCATTATCTGTATTGGGATGAGCTGCATGACTCGGTGTTCCTTTTACTTTGGCGTCGAAAACCACGAGGCCTTTCTCGGCAATCGCCAGATTCATCAACGTTGGTTCGCCCACAATGGCGACATCTATTTCAGGAATGATCTCTAGCATGCTGTTCAATCCTTTAGGACCACTGCTTTCTTCTTCCGCTGAAGCCACTAGCACTAAATTATAGTCGAGGTTCTTCTTGCCATAGAAATAGGTGAAGGTGGCGATCAAGGACACCAAGCAGCCTCCTGCGTCATTGCTCCCCAATCCGTATAACTTCCCATCTTCAACAATGGCCTTGAATGGGTCTTTGGTATAACCATTATTGGGTTTTACCGTATCGTGATGTGAATTCAATAACAGTGTTGGCCTGGCATCATCAAAATGCTTATTGGTTACCCATATATTGTTTTGGGTCCTATTGTACGGGATTTTCAACCCCTCGAACCAGCCTTCAAGAAGTAATGCGGTGTTGTCCTCTTCTGAAGAAAATGATTGGGTTTCTATCATGCTCTTCAGCAGATCAATAGCCTTGTTTGTGAGCTTTTCCTTATTCATTATTTCCTTATCGTTGTTAATTTGGTATTGGTTTTCATGAACGTATCCCATTTACCGATACATACTTTTTCAACCTTATTATTTACTGCATACATGCAATTATCCAACTTGGGAAGCATGCCATCAGAAATGACACCATCAGTGACCAACTTGGCATATGTCGAACTGCTGATGTTCTCGATCACTGAGTCGTCGTCGTCCACATCTCGGAGAACGCCGTTTTTCTCGAAACAGTAATACAGCTCGGTTTGAAACTCCTTTGCAAAACCAATGGCCAACTCTGAAGCGATAGTGTCCGCATTGGTATTCAATAACTGACCGTTTTCATGTGTAATTGCACAAAAAACCGGAGTCACATCCTGATCGAGTAAGACCTTTAGGATCTTGGTGTTTACCTTTTCTACATCACCAACAAAGCCGAAATCGATGTCCTTGACAGGCCGTTTTACAGAAACCATGGTATTGCCGTCAGCGCCTGAAAACCCAAGAGCATTACATTCCGCAGCCTGCAATTTGGCCACTATGTTCGTGTTGATCTTCCCGGCATACACCATTGTGATGATATCCAAGGTTTCTTTATCGGTGATCCGTCTTCCATTGGTCATTTTTACATCAACCCCCATTTGCTGCGCTAATTTGGTAGCTGATCTTCCGCCACCATGCACCAATATTTTAGGACCACTCAAGGCTGCGAACATGGTCAAGAATGCATGAAGAGCCTCATTATCATCAATGATGTTCCCGCCTATTTTTACAATTTTTAGTGTTTCCATGTTCTTATTAATCGTTCAGCTGAACTTGTTTCAGCTTCTCATTATTAACATTTTATTTGTGTGATTCTGAAATAAATTCAGAATGACACAATCTCATAAATTTTCCAATATTCGCTTCAATACCACCTGGGCTGCATAAGTTCGATTATTTGCTTCTTCAATGACCAATGACTGATCACTATCGAGTACCGCATCTTCAACAACCACGTTTCGCCTCACCGGAAGGCAATGTATGAACTTGGCATGGCCCAATTTCGCCTGGGTCATCATCCATTTCGGGTCTTGAGACAAGATCTTGCCATAGTCATGATAGCTACTCCAGTTCTTCACATATACAAAATCGGCATTCTTCAAGGCTTCTTCTTGGTTATTGTATATGGTGATGCCTTTGGTCAATTCAGGATTCAGTTCATAGCCCAAAGGATGTGTAATACTGAAATCGACATCTAGTTCCTTCATCATGCTCACGAACGAATTTGGCACTGCTTGTGGCAAGGCCTTTGGATGTGGTGCCCAAGATAAAACCACTTTTGGCTTTTCATTGCTTTTGTGTTCTTCGATGGTGATAGCATCGGCCAAGGCCTGTAACGGATGTGCCGTGGCACTTTCCATATTGATGATTGGAACAGAAGCATATTTTATAAAACCATTCAATATATATTCAGACTCGTCCTTTTTCTTATCTGTCAAAGTTGGAAAGGCCCTTACCGCAATAATGTCGGCATACTGTGAAATAACTTTCGCTGCATCCTTGATGTGTTCGGCTTTATCCATATTCATGGTGGTGCCATCTTCAAATTCCAAGTTCCAGGTATCATTGACATTCAAGACCATAACTTGCATGCCCATGTTTTTAGCTGCTTTCTCGGTACTCAATCGTGTTCTTAGACTCGCATTGAAAAACAACATGACCAAGGTTTTATGGGTTCCCAATGATCCAAATTGAAATGGCGCTTTCTTGAGTTGAATGGCTTCCTCGATGATCGTGGAGATATTGTCTATGTCGTTGATGTCGGTATATTTTTTCATGCTAATTCCTTTTTTAAGGCCTCAAAAAACACATCAAAATGTTCTTTTTGGATAGTCAAAGGCGGAAGTATCCTCAACAGATTCGGGTTTTTGGAACTCCCTGTAAAAATGTAATATTCGTGAATTAGGGTTTTCCGCAATTCAGCGATCGGAAATTCAAATTCCAGACCGAGCATCAACCCTCTTCCCTTTACTGTTTTGATCTGGGGGATCTCTTGTGCTTTAAGCACAAAATAATCGGACATGCTCTTAGCGTGTTCCATTAGGTCTTGCTTCTCTAACACCTCCAAGACCGTTAATGCTGCTGTACACGCCAGGTGATTGCCGCCAAATGTGGTTCCCAATAATCCATGCGATGCTTCTATGGAAGTATGGATCAAAATACCACCAACCGGAAATCCATTCCCCATGCCCTTGGCCATGGAAATGATATCTGGCGTGATGCCGTGCTTTTGAAATGCGAAGAAATCGCCCGTCCTGCCAAACCCACATTGGATTTCATCCGCAATGAGCAAAGTATTGTATTGTCGGCAAAGGGCCTCCAACCCTTGATAGAATTCGGTCGTTGCTTCATCCAATCCACCAATGCCTTGTATGACCTCGACGATCACGGCGCAGGTCTCATTTTTTCGTAAGATGATTTCTACGCCTCGCAGATCTCCCAATTCAACGATATCCACATCCTGTTGTGCATTGATCGGCGCGACGATCTTTTGGTTATCGGTTGCCGCAACTGCCGCAGACGTTCGGCCGTGAAATCCATTCCTGAAAGAGAGGACCTTCCTTTTCCCATTGTGAAACGAGGCCAGCTTCAAGGCGTTCTCATTGGCCTCAGCCCCAGAGTTACACAAGAACACATTATAGTCCTCACATCCAGAAAAGGTCGCTATTTTGCTAGCCAATTCTTTTTGCAACGGATTCTGGATGGAGTTACTATAAAAGCCCAATTTGCCAACCTGATCGCTGATATTTGTCACATAGTCAGGATGCGAATGCCCGATCGAAATCACCGCATGCCCACCATAGAGGTCCAGATATTGCGTATCATTTTCATCATACACATACACATCCTTGGCTCTTACGGGCGTGATATCGAATAAGGGATACACATCGAATAAATTCATTTGTTTTTATTTGAATTCTACGTTTAGAATTAAGTTCTTTGAAAGAAAATTTCTTGATTTCGATACACCTTTTTACAAAAGGCACTCAATCTGCCGAAATTCTTGAAATCGTCAATTCGAGTGGTTTTTTGATAGAACATATCAAAAATTTGTATCGAGAATAGATTTTGAAATTTATTTTCATTCATAACTGATCGGTCTTAATACTGTTGATCTTATTGAAGGACGACACCATGCCTTGTATCAATGACGAACTCAAGCCTTTGTGTTCCATTTCGTTCAAGCCTTCTATGGTACAGCCCTTAGGTGTGGTCACTCGGTCGATTTCCTGTTCCGGATGATCGCCATTTGTGATCAATAAACTAGCGGCACCTTCGCAGGTATGCATGGCCAATTCCTGGGCTTCCTTGGCATCGAATCCCAATTGAATGGCTGCCTGTGTGGACGCTCGGATCAGTCGCATCCAAAAGGCGATGCCACTCGCGCAAACAACGGTAGCAGCTTGCATCAGATTTTCAGGAATGGCCAACGATGTTCCCAATCTGTTGAAAATGGCCTCTGCCACTTTTATGCGTTCTTGCCCTTTCACATTTCCGCAGATACAGGTCATCGACTTACCCACAGCAATAGCCGTATTCGGCATGGCCCGGATCAGGAATTGGTCCTGACCGACAATACTCTCCATTTTAGCAATAGAGAATCCTGTAATGGTCGAGATCAATACGTGATTTTCGGTCAGCAATGGCTCTATATCGGTCAAGATATCTTCAAAATGCGCTGGCTGAACCGCAAATATCAAGATGTCTGAATTCTTGACCGCTTCTTGATTGTCCGTGGTCAGTGTCACATTCTTGTACCCTTCGAAATTCCGGATATCATCCAGGTTTCGCTTGGTCAAGTACAAAGAGGTAATGGCGTCTGTGGTGATCAACCCCTTGGCGATCGAACATCCTAAATTTCCGGTTCCTATAATGGCTATTTTCATTTGGTCGTTTTTATTGTTTTTATAATGTCAAATGTGTTCGCATCAAAGATGCTCGGAACATTTGCTTTGTTTTAAAAATAATTCGCTTTCAATTTCAATCCTTCGGTTTCATCCAATGCGAACATGAGATTCATATTCTGTATCGCCTGACCAGAAGCACCTTTCAACAGATTGTCGATGATGCTCGTGATCAGTAATTTATCCTTGTGTTTATGTAAATGAAGTAAGCATTTATTGGTGTTCACTACTTGCTTCAAATGAATGTCTTCCTCCGACACGAATGTGAAGGCCGCATCCTTATAAAAGTCATTGTATAGCGTCTTTGCATCTTCCAGACTCCCCTCAAACTTGGTATAGGTGGTCGCAAAGATCCCTCTGGAGAAATTACCTCGGTTCGGCATGAAATTGATCTCTGAATCAAAATCAGCTTGCAAGAGATTCACCGTTTGATGCACCTCAC
>Ga0316201_10002411_pt1 | contig 13306 bp, 13 predicted proteins | sample CS6wburrow_MG_FD_204516 | JGI IMG/M metagenome (GOLD analysis project Ga0316201, IMG submission 204516) | Coastal sediment microbial communities from Delaware Bay, Delaware, United States - CS-6 worm burrow | ecosystem: Environmental > Aquatic > Marine > Coastal > Sediment | place: USA... | reverse complement strand
ACTTGTTTGAATCTGAACAACTTCAGCGTTGTCCTTGGCAGTGGCGTGAGGCTGGTCACCGAAATGAACGACGCCGTTCTCGTCGACCCAGCGATAAACTTCACCTCCGGCCAGTGCGTTATCGACCACATATGGCCCCGTACCCAGAACCAGAACCATCCATATTGCTGCAATACGCATCTTCGTATCCTTTTTCGAAGAAATCACGTTGGTTTTATACCACACTAAGCCGTTGCTTCCCAAAAGTCAGTCAGTATTGCATGTTATTATTCAGTTCAAAACGACCGGGTGCTATTTTTAATGGAACAAGAAAAATCTATTCGCAGAAGGGGTGTCTACCTGCTGCCTAACCTGCTGACATCGGCCGCACTGTTTGCCGGTTTCTATTCTGTCATTGCAGGAATCAATGGGAAGTTTGCGCCCGCCGCCATTGCCATTATCGTTGCCGGCCTGCTGGACGGGCTGGATGGGCGGGTGGCGCGCCTGACCAAAACGCAAAGTGATTTTGGTGAGCAATATGACAGCCTGTCAGATTTGATTTCTTTTGGCCTTGCTCCGGCCTTGCTGGCGTTCAACTGGTCTCTGTCGAGCCTCAGCGACATTAGCGTGACGGCGGGTAAACTGGGCTGGTTGGCTTCATTTCTGTTCGTTGCCTGTGCAGCCCTGCGTCTGGCGCGTTTCAACACCCAGGCCGGCATTGCCGACAAGCGCTATTTCCAAGGCCTGGCAAGCCCCGCGGCGGCCGGCACGCTGGTCTTCACAATCTGGTTTTTCGTCGACAACGGTGTGGCCGGAGAGACTGTACGCTGGTTGATTTTCTTCGAGACGGTCGCGCTCGGTATTCTCATGTTCACCAACGTTCGCTACTTCAGCTTCAAGGCCGGGCCTGACGGGGACAAGGTACCTTCCACCTGGGTGTTCCTGGCGGTGCTCGTGATTGTATTGCTGGCACTGGATCCGCCCATCATGGGCATGATTTTTGGAGTTACCTATACGGTTTCCGGATTGCTCATTACATTGATCGGGCGGCGTAACTGGAAGCAGCAGCGTGAAAAGAGGCCGCGTGGACAAGGCCGGCCGCACAAGAAAACTTCAGACGAAGTCGAAGCGGTTGCGGAAGATAAAGATCCCGAATCGCCAAAAACACATGGTTGACCGGCGGCAAATGGCCTACCTGGAGGCCATGGACATCAGCGTCTGGCAATTGCGGTCCATCCCCCGTGCCGCTGAACCTGATTTAAAAACCACGGCGCCCGAGGTGCAAACCGCAACGGGGCTGAAGCTGGGTCCGGGCAGTGGAGGAACCTTACTCTTGTGCGCCGACCCTGCCGATTCAGCGACCCGCCTTGCCAATGATATCGTCCGTGCACTGGGCAGTGTGCCGGTATGGGCCTGGCCCGAGACTGATGCCAAAGCGATCGGGTTGGCCGAAGCCATTGAGGAACACCTGTTCACGACAGTGGCTATTTTTGGTGACGGCCTGGCACGACAACTGTTTGATAATGAAATTCCGGCCAGCTTGAAGGCAGCAAAGCTGGTCCCTCTACCCTCCATGCAGGATGTTCAGCAGCAGGCAGACGCACGCAGGGCGCTATGGGACACTTTTTGCCGGTCTGGTATGGTGCACATGGATCCCGTTTAATCAGCAGGTTGACGTATCTTGACCAGCACCGCCGACAAGAATCATCCGCTTATCCGTCGACTCGGGATGGAGGACCTGGACCGGATTTATGAAATAGAACTCCTTGCCTATCCGTTTCCGTGGACCCGTGGAATTTTTGAAGACTGCCTCAACGCCGCTTATGCGATGTTCGGTTTGCAAATCGGCAATGATCTGGCCGGCTACACGGTGTTCAATTGGGCTGCCGGCGAAGCACATCTACTCAACCTGTGCGTGCACCCCAATTGGCAACACCGTGGCTATGGCAGCCTGTTGCTGGAGTACGCCATCAACCAGATGGCGAGGCTCGACAATAAGGCTATCCTGCTGGAGGTTCGGACCAGCAATACACGCGCTGCGAAACTTTACACGAACCGCGGATTCAGAGTCATTGGCCACAGGCCCGGATATTACCAGGCCGGTGACAAGCGGGAGGACGCCATTGTCATGCGCATGGAACTCGGTTCGGCGGCTGATTTGTCTTGAACGACAGTCGCACCGCGGGCCCTAATCGCGGAGTCGCTCGAGCTTCCTGATCTGTGCTTCGAAGCCCGCCACTTTTGTCTTGTGGGTCGCCAGGCGGGCGTGCTCCTGCTCGACAACGGCTGGCGGTGCGTTATCGACGAAGCGGCTGTTGGACAGTTTTCCACTGGAACGTTTGAGGTCCGCCTTTTCGCGTTGCAACATCTTTTCCAGCCTTGCCAGTTCGTCTTCGAGGTTAACCAACCCTTTGAGAGACACCAGTACTTTCAGGTCACCCACCAGCGCGACGGAATATTCAGCCGTATCGGCGTCGTCTTCCAGCCATTTGACAGTTTCGATTTTGCCGACGCCGTGCAGTAATGTCGCAAGCTGCGCCTGGCGGTCTTTATCCTGCTCCGTGCCGCCCTGGAAAGCGATATCCAGGGGTTTGCCGGGAGCCACGTTCAATTCAGCCCGGATATTGCGAATACCTTGCAGAACCTGCTGCAGCCAGGTGATATCAGTTTCAGCCCGGTCATGGGTATCACCCGCTTCGGGGAAAGGCTGCAACATGATGCTGTCGCCCTCTATGCCGAGCGGTGACTTCAGCTTCTGCCAGATTTCTTCCGTGATGAATGGCATGAAGGGGTGCAGTGTGCGCAGGCTGTTTTCCAGCACATACAAGAGTGTGTAGCGGGTAGCGTTCTGCTCTTCAGGACTACCTTTCTGGAGCACCGGTTTGGACAGCTCCAGGTACCAGTCGCAGTACTCGTTCCAGATAAATTCATATAGGCGCTGAGCCGCGAGGTCGAGCCGGTATTCATCGATATGGTTGCGGGCATCCCTTGTCATCTTGTGCAGGCGCGAGATGATCCATTGATCAGCAGCGCTCACAGGTGGAGCTGCAACCACGCTGTGCTCAGCCGTGCTCATCAAAACGTAACGCGCCGCATTCCATAACTTGTTACAAAAGTTTCGACTGCCTTCAATACGGCCGAGGTCAAAGCGAATGTCCCGGGCATTGGTGGCCAGTAATGCAAAGGTAAAGCGCACGGCATCACAACCAAAGGCCTGTATCCCATCCGGGAAATCAGCACGGGTCACCTTTTCAATAGCCGGCGCCATATGCGGTTGCATCAAGCCGGTGGTGCGTTTGGCCACCAGGGGCTCGAGGCCGATGCCGTCGATAAGGTCGATCGGATCAAGCACGTTGCCCTTTGATTTGGACATTTTCTGGCCATGCGAATCGCGTATCAGGCCATGGATGTAGACCGTTTTGAACGGCACGTCCCCCATGAACTTGAGGCCCATCATGATCATCCTGGCGACCCAGAAGAATATGATGTCGAAGCCGGTGACCAGCACGTCTGTGGGGTAGTACTTGTCGAGCCGGGCCGTTTTTTCCGGCCAGCCGAGCGTACTGAAAGGCCACAGGGCCGAGGAAAACCATGTATCGAGTACATCATCGTCCTGCTGCAGCGATACCTCATCACCCAGGCCGGCGCGCTCGCGCGCGTCCGCCTCGTCAAAACCGACAAATATCGACCCGTCCGGAGCATACCAGGCGGGAATCCGGTGGCCCCACCACAGCTGGCGCGAGATACACCAGTCTTCAATACGGTGCATCCAGTCAAAATAAGTCTTGTTCCAGTTCTCAGGCACGAATCGGATGTCGCCTTTTTCCACGGCCTCGATCGCGGGTTCGGCCAGCGGCGCAATTTTCACGTACCACTGGTCGGTCAAATAGGGTTCTACGATGGCGCCGGAGCGATCTCCCCGGGGTATCATCAAGCTGTGTGGCTCGGTCTTTTCCAGCAGTCCGGCAGCTTCAAGGTCTGCGACGATTTGCTTGCGGGCGACCAGCCGGTCCAGGCCCCGGTAGGCTTCAGGCGCGTTGTCGTTGATGCTGGCATCGTCATTCAATACATTAATGACCGCCAACTGGTGACGTTTGACCATTTCATAATCATTGAAATCGTGGGCTGGTGTGATTTTCACGCAGCCGGTTCCAAACTCGATGTCCACATAACTGTCGGTAATGACCGGGATGGTGCGGCCGGTCAGGGGTAGTTCGAGTTCGAGGCCAACCAGGTCAGAGTAGCGCGGATCATCAGGGTTTACGGCAACAGCGGCATCACCCAGCATGGTTTCCGGGCGGGTTGTTGCGACGACAACATAGCCTCTGCCATCAACCCTCGGGTAACGGATATGCCACAGGTGGCCGTTTTCCTCGTCTGAAATAACTTCCAGGTCCGACAGCGCGGTATGCAGCACCGGGTCCCAGTTAACCAGACGTTTACCCCGGTATATCAGGCCTTCCTGGTAGAGTTCGACGAAAACCTTGGTCACTGCCCTGGAAAGCTCTTCATCCATCGTGAAGCGGTCGGTGTCCCAGTCGACCGACGCGCCCAGCCGGCGCATCTGCTGTTCTATCTGTCCGCCTGAACTGTTCTTCCAGTCCCAGACGGCCTCGACAAATTTTTCCCGGCCGAGATCATGGCGGGAAATGCCGTCTTCGCCGAGATTGCGTTCAACGACCATTTGGGTGGCAATGCCCGCATGATCCATACCGGTTTGCCACAGGGCGGAATCTCCCTGCATGCGGTGGTAGCGGGTCAGAACATCCATAATGGTGTCCTGGAAAGCGTGTCCCATATGCAGGTTGCCGGTCACATTGGGAGGTGGCAGCATGATGCAGTAAGGGTTATGGCTTTCGTTGGGTGCGAAATAGCCGTTTTCTTCCCACAGTTGGTACCAGCGTCCCTCGATGGCGTCCGGTTGATAACTCTTTTCCATTACTTATTAATCTCGTGAGTCCGGGGTTTTAGCCCCTGGTTTCGATAGGTCTTGTACTTCGTTCTGGAGGCTTGTCTTTCTTCTTCCGCGCAGGGAACAATTTCCAGCACGCGCTTGAATTCTTCAGGTTGTGGAACAGCTTCGGGGCAAAGGTTAATCACCACGTCAGCTGGTTTCAAGTCGGCAAGCACACCGATCAGGACCGGCGCCTTGCCGGAGTCCTGCTCGCCGGCTTGCGCGTGGGGCAAAAACCGTTCTCCCGGATACTGCCACATCAGTTCACCAAGTTGCTCTGCGGAGGTCCTGGACGTCGTGATAACGAAGACGCTCTGTGACCGTTCCCACGCCATCAAGGCCAGCCGGCAGGCAAGTTTGCTTGCTCCCGGCGCAGCTTCACCCAACAGGTAAAAATCAACCTGGCAGGCGCCGGGATTTTCAGGTTCGCCGGACAAGGATCGAAGAAACCGGGATGGGCCGGCTCAACCGGCCTGGTTGATCAAATACTGGGTTAGCAGGCCGACGGGCCTGCCGGTCGAGCCCTTGTCGCCGCCCCAGATCCAGGTCGAACCGGCGCAGTCGATGTGGGCCCAGCGCTGATCCTCGGCAAAGCGCGACAGAAAGCAACCTGCGGTTATGCTGCCGGCCGCCATTCCACCGACGTTCTTCATGTCGGCAAAATCTGATTTGAGCTGTGGCTGATAATCGTCCCACAAGGGCAGGCGCCAACCGCGGTCCACGGCGCGTTGACCCGCATCGAGCAACTCGTCGGCCAGGTCATCGTGCTTGCTCATGACCGCTGATGCATGGTGTCCGAGCGCGATTACACATGCGCCCGTCAAGGTGGCAACGTCGATTATTGACGCTGGTTCAAAGCGTTGGCTAAAGGTCAGTGCGTCGCATAACACAAGGCGGCCCTCGGCATCGGTATTGATGACCTCTATGGTCTTGCCGGACATCGAGGTCAGCACATCGCCGGGGCGGTATGCGTTGCCATCCGGCATGTTTTCAGCGGCGGCGATGACACATACAAGATTGATGGGTAACTGCAAATCAGCGCAAGCCTCGAAGGCGCCGATGACGCTTGCAGCACCACCCATATCGAATTTCATCTGTTCCATGTTGGTGCCCGGCTTCAGGGAAATTCCGCCGGTATCGAACGTGATGCCCTTGCCGACAAGAACGACAGGCTGGCTGCTTTCATCCTTGCCCTGGTGCCTGAGAACGATCAATCGGGGCCGGTTAACGCTGCCGCGCCCAACCGCCAGCAGGGCCGACATTTTCAGCCGCGCCATCTCGTCTTGCTCAAGGATGTCGAGGCTGACATTGTCGTACTTATCTGCAATTTCATGAGCGATATCTGCCAGGTAAGCCGGGGTGCAAATATTGGGCGGCAGGTTGCCGAGTTCAGTTGAGCGCAGGTAACCCTTGGCCATTCCCCTGGCTTCATCCAGGGCCGCCTGCATGTCTTCATTGGCATTGAATGACACGCTCGCCAGCGGTTCATTGTCATCTTTTTTGCGCTTCTTGGTAGTGGTATAGCAATAGTTGGCGCGATCCACGTTGACTGCAGCCTGGCGCAGGCGCCAGTGCGTATCGCCCGGACCATTTTGGGTAACTTCACCGCCTGGCTTCTCTACCGTGTCGCGGTCCATTTCGTGCAGGCAGATATGTGCGGTGGTGGTTGCATGGTCCCTGAGAAAGGCGCCGGCACTCGTGCAGACGGCGTCATAGCGCACTTCATCGAACTTTTTTGGTTCACCACATCCCATCACCAGGATGCGTTTCGCAGCTACACCCTGCATGCCATGCAGCATGGTTGCACATTTCCAACTGGTGTCGACATCACTGCTGTCGATCAATTTTTGCAGCGCACCGCCGCTGGCATCATCGATCAATCGCGCGGAACCCTGCAAGGGCGCATCATCAAATGCGCCAATAACCAGGCAAGCGGCGTTGAGTTTTGTAACTGGGCTTGCTTCAAGTATAAACTTCATCGTTTCTTTTGGTCCTTTCTTAAAACCTTGATTCTAAAAATAGCCGGTAAGTGACGTAACACTGATAGAATGCGGGCGAATCCGGCATTCTACAATGATTTAACCGTGAAGAACCAATTTTGAGCATATTACAGAAATACATACTCCGTGAGTGGTTCTGGACTGCCCTGGCTGTAAGCATTCTGCTTGTCGTGGTTTTGCTGGGTGCTTACCTCGGCGACATGCTCAAGGATATCGCCGGTGGCAAGATGCCGGCCGGGCTGATCAGTAAACAATTATTGCTGCATATGCCCGAAGCCCTCTGCAATATTTTGCCGCTTGCGGGTTTTGTTGCCGTGATGTGGGGCCTTGGTCGTATCTACCGCGACCAGGAAATGGCGGTGATGCGATCGAGCGGATTTAGCTGGATGAATTTGCTGAAACCTTTGTTTGCGCTGCTGATTCCGCTTGCCGCGTTGCTGTTGATTCTGGGTCTGTTTATTGCACCAAAAACGGCACTCATGGCCCAGGAGCAGCTGGAAGAGGCTTTTCGTTCTGCAGCCGTCTGGGGTCTGCAGGGCGGCAAGTTTCACGTGCTCAAGCAGGGTGAATTAATCATCTACGCCGAGGCCATCGAAGAGGATGGCAGCACGCTGAGAAATATATTTATCAAGCAAAGACAGGAGGAGCGGGAACAAGTCTGGGTGTCCGGTACCGGACGTTACTGGATGGACAGCGCAACGGGCGATCGTTACCTGGTGCTTGAGAACGGCAAAGTGACCGACCTGGCTCCCGGACGTCTCGATGTGCGGGAGTTGAGTTTTGCCCGCAATGATCTGCGTCTGCCGGAACCGGAATTCCGCAAACGTGCGAAGGCAAAAATCAACGCGGTAGCATCGCTGGAACTGTTTTACGAAGGTAGTGCAGAATCTGTTGCGGAACTGCAATGGCGTTTATCGCCGGCTATCACAGTCATCATCCTGGGCCTGCTGGCGGTGCCGCTGGCGCATTCGGAGCCCCGCGAGGGGAGGGGTATCAGGATCGTGTTGAGTATCCTGGTCTACCTGTTCTACGCCAACCTGCTATACCTGTGCCGTAGCTGGATCGCGGATGGAGTTCTGCCAAGCTACATCGGCATGTGGTGGGTCCACGCAGCTTTTCTTATCGTCAGTTTCGTGTGGGTTCGCCGGCAGGGGCGTTACCCTTCGAGGGCAACGCTGACATGATCAGGACGGTTGACCGGTACATCGGCAAAGCCGCCGTGCTCGGCATTCTGCTGGTCTGGGTCAGCCTCACGGCCCTGATGATGATGTTCAGCCTGCTGGGTGAAATACGTGACACAACGATAAATTACAGTGCGTCTGATGTTCTCTGGTTTGTTTTTCTGACCGGCCCGAGGCTGGCCTACCAGATTTTCCCGGTCTCCGCCCTGATGGGTTCTTTGCTTGGGATCGGTGCGCTGGCAAGTGCAAATGAGCTGGTTGCGTTCCGCATATCCGGCGTTTCGCGACTCAGGCTGGCCGCAGCGGGAATGGCCGGTGCTTTGATGATAACGATTCCGGTAATGGCTATTGGCGAGTGGGTCGCACCGGACGCCGAACAACAAGCACGGGCTTTCAGGCTGGGTCAGCTGGTCGGCCAGGTTGTGATCGGGGGTCCTTCCGGAATGTGGATTCGCGACGGAAATGACATCGTCAACATCCGTCGCCCGATACTGACGGCGGACCGTGGGCAGCAATCCATCAACTTTCAGGACGTCGAAATCCACCATTTCAACGGGTTCTCAGGCCTGCAGAAAATCACCCGGGCAGAAAAAGCGTACTTTGACGGGGAGCGCTGGTCGCTCGAGGGGGTCTCTGTCATCGACATTGGCGAAAACAGCGTTGTGCCCCAACAGTTCGAGCGCACACCGTGGGTTTCCGGGGTCAAGCCCGAGTTGCTTGAATCAGCGGTCACACGACCGTATTACCTGTCTATCCGGGCGCTGTGGGATCAGTTGAAGTATCTGCAGAGCAACGGTTTGGATGACAGGGTCTATCAATCCGCGTTTTGGGAAAAGGCCGTCTACCCGTTGATGATTATTGCTCTGGTCCTCGCCGGCATGCCTTTCGTTTTCGGTTCCTCCAGGCAGCACAACCACGGCTTCAGGCTGTTTATCGGTATGACGCTGGGAGGTGTGTTCATGCTGGTTAACGCGACTGCGCAAAACCTTGCAACGGCCTACTCATTGCCGGTGTCAATCAGCACTGCGCTGCCGTCGCTCATCCTGATGGTTGCCGCTATTATCGTTTTGCGCCGCTCAGTCTGACCAACAGGGTCCTGGCTGCCAGGTCATGCCAACCGCGGTTCTTGCGGTCGATCAAAGCCCACAGAACACCCAGGCCAAGGGCGGCAAGTGATATCGCACCGACCAGGAACCGCAGCAGGCATCTCGGCCACGAAACGGGCGTGCCGGTGTCGCTGACAATTCGTATGTGCCAGGCGCGCATCCCCAGGGTCATGCGCGCGTAGCGCCAGCAAGCGCCGAAATAGGCGAAACACACGACCACTAACCAAAGCGTGAACCATAAATCTTCAAATGCGACTTTTTGCGGCTTGCCAAACGGCAGTGCGATTGCCGAGGCAATGATCAGCACGCCTAACAAAATGATGCTGTCGTATAACATGGCCAGCAATCTGCGCGGCAGGCTGCAATAGACGGTTTCGTCCACCGGGTTTGAGTCATGTCCGTTTTGCAATTTTGAAGTCTCTCTCGCTACCGAATTTGGATTGGAGAACCACACGGTGTGCCAATTTTGTTAAAAATGTCGCAGATTTGTGGCACAACGTACTGCCCTCGGTTATCCTGAGCCGCCCATGTTTCGGGAATGGTGAAGAATATACCATTGTCATTGACTTACTGAACTCGAATTAACCTTAAGAACAAACCAATTGGAAACAGGCAATGCCCCATAAACTTATGCGACGAACTTCAGGCCTGCTAGCAAGCGCCATGGCCACGATGCTTTTGTTACCTTCCGCCCAGGCTGAAGTGCTGGAATCAGCGGTGGAGGTTGAAACCGGTATCAACCAGGCGGCGACAACCTCTCAGAAACGTATCACCAGCCTGGCCCAGCAGACGGCAGACTTGTTGGCTGAATACCGCACGGTTGTCAGGGAAACAGAAAGCCTGAAGATCTACAACGACAATCTTGAAAAAGTCGTCATGGATCAGCGTGCAGAGGTGGTTTCGATCAATCAGCAGTTAAGTGGGCTGGAGGCGACCAATCGCGGGGTCGTACCGCTGATGCTGGAAATGATCGATACCCTTGACATGATTGTTGAAAACGACATGCCGTTCCGGCTGGAAGAGCGGCGTGCCAGGGTTCAGCGCCTGCGCGACATGATGGACCAGGCGGATGTTACCGCTTCGGAGAAGTATCGCAGGGTGATGGAAGCCTACCAGGGTGAAATGGAATACGGCCGCACCACCGAGGCTTATGCTGAAACCTTGCCTTCGACGGGTCAGACAGTCGACTTCCTGAGGGTCGGGCGTACCCTGCTTGTTTACCAGAGCAGCGACCAGTTGACGACGGGTTGGTTTAACCCGGCCACGCGCCAATATGAGGATTTGCCGGACCGTTACCGGCTGGAGGTGAAGCAGGGCCTGGCCATTGCCAAGAATGAAAAAGCACCGAATCTGGTCATGCTTCCCGTACCCGGTCCGGAGGCGGAATAATGAAAACAATCAAGACAGTTTTTGTAGCGGTGGCCTTGCTGATGTGTTCAGTCACCGCGGGTGCTCAGACCTTGGACGAGTTGGCTGAAATCGTACGTCAGGCCGCCAGCTCTGAAGGGCAGATCAATGCGGAAAGGGAAGCGCAGTTCTTACAGGAGCGCAACAACCAGCGCAACCTGTTGGCCCAGGCCAGGGCCGAAAAGCAGCGCGAAGAGAAGCGCAGTGACGATCTGAAAAATGAATATGACCGTCTGGAGCGGGAATTGGCGGAACTGACAACCATCCTGCAGGAGCGCATGGGCAACCTCGGTGAGCTGTTTGGTATCGTGCGCCAGTCGTCCGGTGACATCCAGGCAATCTTGAATGATTCGATGGTTTCAGCCCAGCGGCCCGACCGCGGCATATTCCTGTCGGAACTGGCCCAGCGCAAGGCCTTGCCGAACGTCCAGGAGTTGCGCACCGTCTGGGCCAGGATGGTCACGGAAATTGCTGAATCCGGCAAGGTGATCAAGTTCAACACGACCGTCGAGCGCGCCAATGGCGCAAAAGAGGAAGCGGAAGTCGTCCGTATCGGCGTCTTCAACGCGGTCAGTGACGGGAGTTTTCTGGACTGGGATGCGACCAAGAGCACAGAAAACCTGATTGAGCTGGCGCGCCAGCCTGCATCCCGATTCCAGTCAATGGCGAAAGAACTGCAGAGAGCTGCTCCTGGTGAACCGGTCGCCATGGCGGTGGACTTCACTCGCGGGCAGATTCTTCGCGCTGTCGTGCAGAGCAAGACCCCGGTTGAAAGGATCAAGGAAGATGGCGGACCGGTCGGTTACGTCATCATTGGCGTAGGGCTTTTTGGTTTGCTGATGTGCTTGTGGAAGGCATTTGTGCTCTATACCACCGGCGGACGCATGAGCAGGCAGCTCAAGAACAAAACCGCCAACAAGACTAACCCGCTGGGCCGGGTCATGGCGGTGTATACAGACAACCCGGACATCGATATCGAGACGCTCGAGCTCAAACTCGACGAAGCAATTTTGCGTGAATCCGCGCCGCTGGAAACCGGCTTGAGCTTTATCAAGGTCCTGTATGTGGTTGCGCCGTTGCTGGGCCTGCTGGGCACCGTGGTAGGCATGATCGCCACCTTCCAGATGATCACGCTGTTCGGTACCGGTGATCCGCGTATGATGGCCGGTGGTATTTCGACGGCATTGGTGACAACGGTACTCGGCCTGGTGGTTGCGATTCCGCTGACGCTGCTGCATGCATTCCTGCAAGGCAAGAGCAAAGCCCTGATTCAGGTGCTGGAAGAACAGGCAGCCGGTATTGTCGCGAGGCTTGCGGAGCGCGGTTGATGATCTGGTTTTACGACGCGCTGGCCTCTATCCGCAGCTTCCTCGATTTAGGGGGGGATGTTCTGTATGCCATCATGTTCGTATTATTCCTTATGTGGACGTTCATCCTTGAGCGTCTGTGGTACTTCTACCGCGTTCACCCGCAGGCGAAACAGGATATCGTATCCAACTGGGAGGCCCGTGCGGACACCCATTCGTGGTATGCGAAGCGCATTCGTGAGGAGATGATTTCCAACGCCTCGGTAGCACTCAAGAATAATATTGGCCTGATCAAGGCCCTGATTGCCATTTGTCCGTTGTTGGGATTGATGGGGACGGTAACCGGTATGGTCAGTGTTTTCGATGTGATGACATACGCGGGTTCCGGAAATGCGCGCGCCATGGCGGCGGGCGTGTCAATGGCGACAGTACCGACCATGGCGGGCATGGTTGCCGCTCTGTCCGGCGTTTATTTTGGCACCTGGCTGGAGCACAAGGCGATCACTGAAACCGAAGAGCTTAGTGACCTGTTGCAATCACACTGATGCCAACCAGCGGCCGACAGACAATGCCATTCACGGGCAGGAAATGAGGAAATAGGGCATGGCCAGAAGACATGCACATACAGAAGATGCTGAAATCAATATCACGCCCATGCTTGATATTGTTTTCATCATGTTGATATTTTTTATCGTCACCACTTCCTTCACCAAGGAGACCGGGGCGGCCATATCCAAGCCCATTGCTGAACAGGCGGCTGCGCTGCGAAACGGAACCATTTTGATCGGCATCAAGTCAAATGATGATATCTGGATGAGCAAACGCCTGATCGAATTGAGGGAGGTGCGTTCCATGGTCGAGAGTGCCAAGGCAGAGAATCCCAAGGGCAGCGTTGTCATCGTAGCCGACAAGGATTCCCGCATAGGAACCGTAACCCAGGTCATGGACCAGGTCAGGCTGGCAGGTGTCCAGGGCATCGCCATTTCCGCCGAGAATCCCAACGGTTAGGCGAGTACGTTTTTAAAGTGATATTGATACTGGTATGAATAGATTGAGAACCATGGTTTCCGCTCTCGTGGCCGTTGGCGTCACTTTCGGCCTGTTCCTGTTCATGTTCAAGCTGATTTCATCCGGTGGCAAGAACAACGAAGAACTGGAAGCAATTGCCGGAATTCACTTTGGCCCGGTCGACATACCCGATGAAGTGGTTACCAAGAACCGCCGGATTCCGAAAAAACCGCCACCACCGAAAAACCCGCCGCCACCACCGAAGATGCAGGTTTCAAAGATGAACCAGGCGGTGCAAAACATGCCGGTCATGGACCTGCCGAACCTCGATGTGCCAATGTCCGGTGGTGAAGGCATGTTTATC
>Ga0316201_10002410_pt1 | contig 13306 bp, 15 predicted proteins | sample CS6wburrow_MG_FD_204516 | JGI IMG/M metagenome (GOLD analysis project Ga0316201, IMG submission 204516) | Coastal sediment microbial communities from Delaware Bay, Delaware, United States - CS-6 worm burrow | ecosystem: Environmental > Aquatic > Marine > Coastal > Sediment | place: USA... | reverse complement strand
ATTTCGGTAAAGGACATTCAGAATATTATTCGGGAACTCTGTTCCAGGGATATCGGGATTCTGATAACCGACCACAATGTCCGGGAAACGCTGGGCATTTGCCACAAAGCCTACATTTTATACGAGGGCAAGGTCATTACCGAAGGGAAACCGGATACGATTCTGGCTGACGAGCAGGTGCGCTCCGTCTATTTGGGCAGCGAATTCACCATGTAGCCGTATTAAGGGCCTGTTAACACTAACCGAATAGTTACTGCCGTAGGCCCTTTTTTTGATTAACAAGGCAGAAGGAGAGCAGTTTGGTTGTTCCAAACAGACGACCGATTATGCCGTTAAGCGGAAAAAGGGCGCCAGTCCTTCGGATTGCACCTGAGAATACGCCACCCGGCGTTGCTCGTTGCTCATTTGGATTGGCCAAACCACGCGCCTCGTGCATTGATTGGCGTATTCTCAGGCGCAAAAGTAACCATTCGGTTAGTGTTAACAGGCCCTTGTAAGGTGTTGGCAGCTCCAAGACTGGCAATAACCCTGAAATCAAACTGAAACATTCGTTTTTTTATCATTATAATCATATTCTTATAAGTGAAATATGCCTTTGTCAAAGAACCGGACATATTTGCCGAAACAGAGTATGTGCCACGCATTGACATAGCGCAATCAAACTGCAAAGAAGCATTTGTATCTGGTTTCCGAATTTCGGCTAGAATTGGGTGTGTAATGAACCATACAAATAACGTACCAGGATCGAACTGAGCCTTCATGAAGCAAACCCTTCAGATTCGCCTCGGGCAAACGCTGACAATGACACCCCAACTGCAGCAGGCGATCCGCCTGCTGCAGCTCTCCACATTGGATTTAAAACAGGAAATTCAGGAGGCACTCGATTCCAACCTAATGCTTGAAACTGAAGAGGAGGGTGCGACCAGGGAACAGTCGAACTCGCCCACAAACGAAAAGGCGGAGCTCAGCAAGCCAAACAAAGACGACAACGATAGCAACAACGAAAAGGAGATCAACGCCGAATCCGCTAGTCTGCCTGATGATCTTCCGGTGGACAGCGGTTGGGACGATATCTACGACAGCGCCCTGCCACCCTCCTCCGGCTCCACCAACCACGATGGAGGTGACTCAAACGACTACTTGAGTCAGCGCCGTAGCGCCCGCACACTGCGGGACTACCTGCTTTGGCAGCTCAATCTCACCCCGTTCTCGGACATTGATCGCAACATTGCTCTGTCGATTATCGACGGCATCAACGAAGACGGATACCTGACTCCCACTCTGGAGGAGATCCTGGCCGGCCAGGGTGACGACGACATAGAAATCGAAGAGGTTGAAGCTGTGCTGCACCGATTGCAGCAATTCGACCCGTCAGGCGTTGCAGCGAGGAGCCTGCAGGAATCTTTGCTGATTCAACTCCGCCAACGCCCGCCGGGTGAGTCCTACCTGGACAAGGCGATTACGCTCATCACCGACCATTTCGATCTGCTGGCGCAGCAGGATCACAACCAGCTGAAACGCAAGTTGAAGGTATCTGATGAAGAGCTGTTTGGGATTACACGCCTGATTCAGTCCTTAACTCCCCGGCCCGGCACCCTGGTTGCCGATAGCGAAACCCAATATGTACTGCCGGATGTCTTTGTCAGCAAGCGCGATGGAGTCTGGCGGGTGGAACTGAATAGCGAAGCGACACCAAAACTTCGGGTCAATCCCGAATATGCCAAACTGATACGTCGGGCTGACAACAGCGAAGACAACAATTATCTGAAGAATCACATGCAGGAGGCCCGCTGGTTCATCAAGAGCCTGCTGAGCCGAAATGAAACTCTGCTCAGGGTAGCTACCCAAATTGTAGAGTTTCAGCGCGGCTTTTTCGACCACGGCGCGGAAGCTATGAGGCCTCTGGTGCTGCGCGACATCGCCGAAGCGCTGGAAATGCACGAATCTACTATCTCACGGGTCACCACACAAAAGTACATGCGCACACCGCAAGGCACATTTGAGTTCAAGTATTTCTTCTCCAGCCATGTCAGCACGGCTGGAGGGGGAGAGTGCTCCGCCACCGCCATTCGGGCTCTGATCAAGAAGCTGATTGCCGCTGAATTGCCCAAGAAGCCTCTCAGCGACAACAAAATAGCGAGTATTCTTGCTGAGCAGGGCATCAACGTGGCCAGGCGGACTATAGCAAAGTATCGCGAATCGATGGCTATACCTCCATCGAATGAGCGAAAACGCCTCGTATAGAGGCCAACCCTTCTCAAGGAGCAGACTATGCAACTGAGTGTTACAGGTCACCATGTAGACATCACAGAAGCCATGAGCAATTATGTGAATACCAAATTTGAGCGCCTCGAGCGCCATTTTGACCATGTGACCAATGTCCACGTGATTATGAGTGTGGAAAAACTGCGACAGAAAGCAGAGGCCAAGCTGCACGTCAACGGCGCAGATATCTTCGCCGACTGCGAAGAAGAGGATATGTATACTGCAATAGACGGTCTGGTAGACAAGCTGGACCGGCAGCTTAAAAAACATAAGGAAAAACAGACCAACCACCGGAAAGGTCCCATGCCCAAGACAATGGAACCAACCGATGCCTGAGCGGCAAAAAAGTTAACCCAGGCTGGAATATACCCATGTTTCCCGAGAACTTTCTCACACTAGACCGAATCAGCCCCAAAAGTGGGGCAGGCAGCAAAAAACGTATCCTTGAAGAGATCGGGGCACTGCTTGCCTCCGCCACACCCGGACTCACCCCCGAGCAGGTTTTCGACAAACTGCTGGAGAGAGAACGTCTGGGAAGTACCGGCCTGGGGCAGGGCATTGCCCTGCCCCATGCCCGTATAGAGGGTGTGGAAAATGCCTGTGGCGCGCTGATTCAGCTGGAATCAGGCGTTGATTTCGACGCTATAGACAACCACAAGGTGGATATTGTTTTCGGCCTGATGGTACCTCAGCAAGCGACTGAAGAGCACCTGCAACTGCTGGCTCAACTGGCCACTCTGTTCAGCAACGAAAAATTTTGTTCCCGTTTGCGAGAAACAGAGCAGAGCGAGAGTATTCTCGAACTTATCAACCAGTTTGAAGGATTGGCAAAAAGCGCGTGACACTTCCGGTCACTTCTCGCGACCTCTACAATGCCCTAAAAAACAAACTGGGGCTCGAATGGGTCGCGGGCCAGACTGGAGCTGAGCGAAATCTAAAAGGTGATTTCCCTGGAGCGGCCAGCCAGGGATTGGCCGGGCCGCTGAACTATATTCACCCCAACCGAATTCAGATCATAGGCCGGGCGGAATTGATCTATTTCAGCGGCCTGGACAGGAATCTGTTTCTCGATGTACTGGAGAAACTGTTCTACGCTCAGCCTGCAGCGGTTTTACTGGCGGATTGCATTGCGGTCGACGCGCAGTTCATTGATAGCGCCGAGAAAAGCGGCACCCCGCTATGGCGCTCTTCGATACCCGACAAACCGCTGACTGATGAACTGCAGTACTTTTTAACCCATGCGCTGGCGGAACGCGCAACGCAACATGGTGTGTTTATGGAGGTGCTGGGAACCGGCGTACTGCTGACCGGTAACGCCGCCACCGGCAAGAGTGAACTGGCGCTGGAACTGATAGCGCGCGGCCACCGACTTATTGCAGATGATGCGCCAGTATTCTCCCGCATCGCACCGGACATTATCAGCGGCAGCTGTCCCTCCCTGCTACAGGACTTTCTGGAAGTCAGAGGGTTGGGAGTAATCAATATCCGCACCATGTTTGGCGACAGCGCCATTAAACAGGAGAAATATTTACGCCTTATTATTCATCTACAACCCATGAACGATACTGACCTGAAGCGGGTGGACCGGCTGCGCGGGAGCTATTCACATACAGATGTACTCGGCATCCCGATATCGGAGGTTGCCCTGCCGGTTGCACCGGGCAGGGAGATGTCGATTCTGGTAGAAGTGGCTGTACGCCAGTTCATATTATTGAAAAAAGGCTATGATGCCACCGAGGAGTTCATTTTGCGCCAACAGCAAGCGATTGACAGTCAACTGCAGCAGGGATCGAAATGAAGCTGGTGATCGTAACTGGACTCTCCGGCTCCGGTAAGAGTATCGCGCTCAATACACTCGAGGATCTCGGCTACTACTGTATCGACAACCTCCCTCTGTTCCTGCTCTCCAAGTTTACCAAGGAGATGACCGAGAAAAGCGATCCTTTGTTTAAATTGGTCGCGGTCGGTATCGATGCACGCAGCCGCTCTACCGACCCTGACAACCTGAAGACGCTGTTGGAAACATTGGACAGGAAAGGAATTGAACAACAGTTGATCTACCTTAAAGCACAGGACGACACCCTGATAAGCCGTTACAGCGAAACCCGCCGCCGACATCCTCTTTCGGGAAAACAGCGCCCACTGACCGAGGCAATACAACTCGAACGGCAGATACTATCCCCGTTTCTCGATGCCGCCGACCTGTGCATAGACACAACCCGAACCAACGTTCATCAATTGCGCGATATAATCCGCTCCCACATCAATGACAAGAGTGCGGCAAAACTCTCTCTATTGTTCGAGTCTTTCGGTTTCAAGTACGGTATCCCCAGAGATGCAGACTTCGTATACGATGCCCGTTGTTTAGCCAATCCATATTGGCAGACAGGCTTGCGCTCCTTGACCGGAAAGGATCTTGAGGTAGCTGCATTTCTGGAACAGGATAAGAATGTACTGGACTTCAAAAATGATATCGTTCGGTTTCTGGATAAGTGGATTCCATGCTTTCAAGCGGATGGCCGCAGTTATCTGACCGTTGCCATTGGGTGCACCGGAGGGCAGCACCGCTCTGTCTACCTGACTGAACAACTCTCCGCTCATTTCGAATCCTCTACACTACCGGTAATCACCCGGCATCGGGAGTTGACATGATCAACCGTGACATCAAGATCATCAATAAGCTTGGTCTGCACGCCAGAGCAGCGGCGAAATTCGTCACAATGGCATCCCAATACAGCAGCTCCGTACAGCTGGTTCTCAACGGACAGAACATAAACGGAAAAAGCATAATGGGTGTCATGATGCTAGCCGCAAGCCAGGGCACGGAGTTGACCCTGGTCACCGATGGCGAAGATGAATTGAGTGCCATGGAAGCGCTGGATGAGTTAATCAGAAACCGCTTTGGGGAAGATGAGTGACCTTCTCCTGCTCGGGTATTGGCGTTACCTCGGGCATAGCGATCGGGGAGGCCCATCTACTGCAGCGAGGGCTGGTTGAGGTATCCCCCAGATTCGTGCAGTTCAACCAGGTAACCAACGAAATCGATCGCTACCGGCAGGCCGTGGCAAACGCACGTCGCTCGCTGACAACGGTAGAAAAAAAGATACCAAAATCGACCTGGTCCGAGATCGCGTCCTTTATCGACACCCATCTCCTGATGCTGGCCGATGCCGCACTGTCCGAAGTTCCCATCGACTTTATTCGCGAACAGAACTGTGCTGCGGAGTGGGCCCTGCAGATGCAGCGGGACGCCCTGGTAAAGGTATTCGACGCCATGGACGACCCCTATCTGCGCTCCCGCAAGGATGATGTAGATCACGTCATAGTTCAGATTCAGAAGTTCCTGCTGCAGAAAAAAAAGGGGGAAGACAATTCAAATCTGAAGGGTCGCATCATCATCGCACAGGATCTGGCGCCGGCAGATACGATACTGCTGAAGCATCAGGGTGTAGCCGGTTTTATTACGGAAGGCGGCGGCCCCATGTCGCATACCGCGATTCTCGCACGCGGTCTGGGAATCCCCGCTTTAGTGGGCGTTCACCATGCCACCCATATCCTGCGTCAGGGTGAGCGCCTTATTATCGACGGCAAACAGGGCACGTTGCTGGCGACCAATGATAAGTCCATCCTGGATCACTATCGCAACTTGATCCGGAAATCAAAAAAACACGCCACCTCCCTGCTGACGCTGATCAATCAACCGGCGGTTACATTGGATGGCGAAACGGCGCGCCTGATGGCGAATATAGAGCTGCCGGAGGATATAGAGGCAACGCGATCACTGGCTGCCGACGGGGTAGGTCTCTACCGCACCGAGTATCTGTTTATGAATCGCTCCGACGCGCCTGACGAAGAGGAGCAGTATGCCGCCTACAGACAGGCAGTGGAGGGGCTTGACGGACTTCCCATTACCATCAGAACACTGGATCTTGGCGCCGACAAACAGCTGGATGGCTGCTCCCAGGACTCAAACACCTGCAACCCGGCGCTGGGCCTGCGCGCCATACGGCTCTGCTTGAAGGAGCCCAAGCTTTTCCGCCCACACCTGCGGGCCATCCTGCGAGCCTCCGCGTTGGGCCCGGTAAAAATCATGATACCGATGCTCTCCAATCTTACCGAGGTACACCAGTTAAAAGCGACGCTTCAGGAAGTCAAAGAGTCGCTAACCCGGGATGGGCTGGAGTACGCCGCCGACATCTGCATCGGGGGCATGATCGAAGTACCGGCGGCAGCACTGGCAGCAGACGCATTCGCCCGGGAGTTGGACTTTCTCTCTATCGGTACCAACGATCTGGTCCAGTACACTCTTGCGATTGACCGGATCGATGACGAGGTCAACTATCTGTACGATCCGCTGCACCCATCTGTTCTGAGACTGATACAGATGGTCATAGACGCGGGCAAGCGCCAGGCTATTCCAGTCTCGATGTGCGGTGAGATGGCCGGTGACCCGCGCTATGTACCGCTCCTGCTGGGAATGGGATTGCGGGAATTCAGTATGCAGCCTGGCTCTCTGCTCGAAGCAAAAAGAGTGGTGCGATCCCTGGATGCGGCCTCCTTGTCAAAACAAGTCGGCAGGATGATGAGAAATATCGATAAACCGAGTGGACTTAACTCATTGTCGAAGATCTGCGATCGGTACCGCTGACCCGGCACTACCTCGACCAAAACAAAAAGTCGTAACCAGCTCCCGTTGCTATCCGCGCAATAGATCAGCCGCCAACCTGCACTCTCGTGCGGCGCTGTCTACTTGCAAATACAAACAGATCTCCTGTAACTTGCAGAGCCGATGGAAGCGCTGATCAGATTGACAGGTATAACCCGATTTTTCGGGCAGTTCTGCGCCGTCAGAAATCTCAGCCTGGAGCTGATGCCGGGCGAGATTCTGGGTCTGCTCGGACCCAACGGGGCGGGCAAATCCACAACCATGCGTATTCTCAGCGGTTGCCTCAGGGCAAGCCAGGGGAGCGTTGAAGTGAATGGATTCGACCTGTTCAAGGAGCCGTTGCTGGCAAAGCGGTCGATCGGTTATCTGCCGGAAACCCCCCCGCTCTATCCGGAATTGACAGTAGACGAATACCTGGGATTCTGTGCCCGCCTGAGAGCGGTCAAGCGATCGGAGACAGTGGCGGCGCTGGATCGGGCAAAGTCTCTGTGCGGTCTGGAGAAAACGGGCAGCAGGCTGATCCGGAATCTGTCGAAAGGTTTTCAGCAGAGGGTGGGAATTGCGCAGGCGATCATCCACAACCCGCGAGTGATTATCCTGGATGAACCGACCAATGGACTCGATCCGAATCAGATTATTGAGATACGCCAACTGATTCGAACGCTTGGAGAGCGCCACGGCGTTATTCTTTCCACCCATATCCTGCCGGAAGTGCAGTCAGTATGCGACCGCGTGCTGATCCTTAAAAATGGCCGCCTGGTATACACTGAGTATCTGGTACAGATGAACGACAGTGAGAATAACGCGGTAAGGATCCGGCTCGATCAGTCATCCGAAGAGGCGGCGGTGGCGGATCTGGAGGGAGTGGCCGGTGTAACGGCTTTGGGAAATAACCGCTTCAGCATCCGGTTGGACACCGGCTGCAGTATACCTGCGTTGGTAAAACAGATTGTTCAACGGGACTGGGGCTTACTGGAACTGGTTTCCGAGCATCAGAATCTGGAGCAGATTTTTTACCGGCTCACCACAACCGAGGAGAACGACAGCTGATGCTCGCCATTTTTGGCAAGGAACTCCGCTCGCTGTTTCTGTCACCGCTTGCCTGGAGTCTGATGACCACTGTGCAACTGGTGCTAGCCTGGTTGTTCCTGGTGCAGTTGGAACAGTATCTTCAGATTCAGCCAAAACTGGCCGGCCTGGAAAACGGGCCCGGCGTCAGTGCACTGGTGGTTGCGCCGCTGTTGGATTCGGCGGCCGTAGCATTCATGCTGCTGGCACCATTGTTGACCATGGGAATGTTCAGCCGCGAATCGGGCAATGGTACGCTGGATCTTCTCTTCTCCTCCCCGGTATCAATGACCGCTATCGTCCTGGGCAAGTATTTTGCAGTGCTGTCGGTGCTATCGGTCATGCTCATCCTGGTCGCTCTGATGCCGTTTTCCCTGCTGCTGGGAACCAGACCTGACATGGGATCATTGGCTGCAGCGCTGATCGCGCTGGCGCTCGCCAGTGCTGCCTATACAGCGGTCGGCACCTGGATCTCGAGCATGACGCAGCAACCCGCAGTCGCAGCCGTCTCAAGCTATGCGCTGCTACTTCTGCTCTGGATCATTGACCTGACCGGCAGTGGAGAGGTCAGTTCGCTGTTACAACAAATATCTCTCTCCAGCCACTTTCAGCGCATGCTGAGCGGCCTGGTATCCACAGCCGACATCGCCTACTTTATACTGCTGACAGCGGCCACACTGATTCTCAGCATTCACCGTCTCGAGCATCTTCGGGAACAGACTTAAATGATGCGGGCACGGTCAGACATCATGCAGCGTTTACAGAGCATCCTGTTCTATCTGCTGCTGGCTGCCGCTACGCTTATGGCGGGTTGGCTCAGTCAGCGCCACTTCCTCATCTGGGACTGGTCGGACAATGCCCGCAACAGTCTCAGCGAAACCAGCAAATCACTCCTCGATCGACTGGATTCAACACTGAAAATCACCAGTTTTGCACCGGATAATTCACAGCTGCGACAGCAAATCAGCGAGTTCATCGGCCGTTACCAAAGATACAGGCCCAGCATCGAATTCGAGTTTCTCGACCCGGCACGGCACCCAGCCATGATCCGAGAACTGGGTATCCGCGTCAGCGGCGAACTACGGCTCGAGTACCTGGGCAGAGGTGAAAATCTGAACCGGATCGACGAACAGAGCGTCAGCAATGCAATTCAACGCCTGCTGCTGCAGGGCGAGCGCTGGATTCTGGTGATCGAAGGGCATGGGGAGCGTCGTTTTGACCGTCAGGCCAACCATGACCTGGGACAGTTCGGGTCCGAACTCAAAAATAGGGGATTCCGTATTCAACCGGTCGACCTGAGCAGGCAACGACAACTTGCGGATAATACCAGCTTGCTGGTACTGGCCGGACCGCAGACGGGTTATCTTCCCGGGGAGACAGACCTGATCAAGGGGTATGTCGAGCGTGGCGGCAGTCTGCTCTGGCTGCTAGACCCGGATTCCCTGCCTGAGACATTGCGACCTTTGGCCGACCTGCTGGGCTTCAAACTGTTGCCGGGAACTATAGTGGACGCCAGCGGTGCAGGTCTCGGCCTGGAGGATCCTGCGATGGCGCTGGTGGCGGCTTACCCGGATCACCCGGTTACCCGGCAAATGGAGAGTCTGACGCTCTATCCCCACGCCGCTGCACTTGAGTTTGAACCTGGAGCCATCTGGCACAAGATCCCGCTATTGCAAACCCAGGCACAAAGTTGGAATGAAACCGGACCGATCAGCGGAGAGATCGAACGCAATCCGGTGTCGGGAGAGAAACCGGGACCTCTCAACATTGGGCTCGCATTCAGCCGGCGGGTTCAAGACAGGCAGCAGCGGGTGATTGTGGTTGGCGATGGAGACTTTCTCTCCAACACCTATATTGGCAATGGCGGAAACCTGAATCTTGGGCTCAGCCTGATTCGCTGGTTAACTCAGGATGACAGCCTGATCGATATTCCCGCGCGTCCTGCAGGTGACAGGCAACTGGCACTGACCCCAATCACCGGAATCCTGATCGCCCTGACATTTCTGGTCCTGCTTCCGCTGTTGTTGACCTTTACGGGACTGGCGATCTGGTGGCGCCGCAGGAAACGATGAGCCGAAACCGAATCAATCTTGTTCTTGTGCTTCTGGTGACGTGCCTGGGGGCACTGGTCTGGCTGTCCGGAGCGGACAAGCCACAAACCCAGGCAACAAAGCTTACTCAGATGCTGCCGGACCAGATCGACAACATCCGTATCAGCAATCATAACGGGCCAACCTTCAGCATGCGGCGTGAGAGAGAGAGCTGGCGCATGACCGAACCCTATGCCATCGAAGTCGACGATGTTCGGGTTCGACGTCTACTCGATATATTGGCCAGCCCGGTGCATACTCGATTTGAACCGGAGCAGGGAAACCTGGCTGAATTCGGATTGACGCCGCCCGCAGCGGTTGTGGAACTGAACCAGCTGGAAATACGCATCGGCGGCACCGATCCGATAGCCCACCGCCGTTACATCGGTATCGGGAAAATGCTCTATCTGATCAAAGATCTATATCCCCATCTACTGCTGGCTCCGGCGGAGAGCTTCGTCTCCCGGAAAATAGTGCCGCACGCGGCCGAATTGGAACTGATCCAGACCCCTGACTGGAAACTCGCGCGCACCCCAAATGCGACGCGGGTATGGCAGTTGACGCCCGCAGCCACGGATATCTCGATGGACCGCCTGACAGCGAAAGTCGACGAATGGAAAAATGCCCAGGCGCTTAAGGTGGTCAGGGCACCTGCAGTTGCAGCCGACTCCCGGATTGAAATTCAGCTAAAAGGTAGCGAATCAGCGATCTCTTTCGGCATACTCAGACAGCCACAGGGCATGCTCCTGCTGCGCGAGGACCTTGGTATCGGCTATGATCTGCCGGGCATCGGGAGCTTGATTTCGGTGCCGGCCGAGGCCTATTGAGTGCCTGAACTTCCCGAGGTGGAAACCACCCGCCGGGGCATAGCCCCGCATATTCTGGGCCGCCGTCTGGACCGATTGATTGTGCGCCAGCCCAGACTGCGTTGGCCGGTTCCCGATGAACTGGCAGAGCAGGTCCGCGGCCAGATCGTGCAACAGGTGGGCCGGCGCGCCAAGTACCTGTTGCTGCGCATGAACGAAGGCACCCTGCTGATTCACCTGGGCATGTCGGGAAGCCTGCGCATTGTGACGGACGCTGGCGCACCGGGTCGACACGACCACTTCGACCTGGATTTCGGCGAATGCCGCCTGAGATTTCGCGATCCCCGGCGTTTCGGTGCGCTGCTATGGACCAAGGCAGCCACCGGGAAGCACCCGCTGTTGTCGCATCTCGGCCCCGAGCCGCTGTCAGTGGAATTCACCGGCGAACATCTGTACCGCTTCTCCAGAGGGCGCCGGACAGCGGTAAAAAGCTTTATCATGGATGGACGGATCGTCGTCGGAGTCGGCAATATCTACGCCAATGAATCGCTCTTCCTGAGTGGCATCCACCCGCATCGGCCGGGTGGAAGAGTCTCCCTGGCGCGCTACCAGCGGTTGGCACTGGATATAAAGCAGGTACTGCGGGGCGCCATTGAGCAGGGAGGAACTACACTGCGCGACTTCCACGATCAGGAGGGTAATCCCGGCTACTTTGCCCAACGACTGCTGGTTTATGGAAAAAGCGGTGATCCCTGCCCCCAATGCGGCTCACCGATTCGCCACAGTCGTATCGGGCAACGCTCCAGTTTTTTCTGCGTCAGCTGCCAGCGTTGACAGCGGGTCGGCTCTAAACCAGGTATTACCTGCCTATGGGAGGCTCAGACCAATATCCCCGCCGGCCTGCTCCTGCAGCGCCTTACGCGCTTTTTTCGCCGCTTTGTCTCCAACATAAGCCGTGAACTCCTCGATATTCTCGAATCCCTTTTCGAGTGCATAACTAACCACTGCGCCAACCAACTCGCTGGTTTCGGAAATCTCCTGTTGGCTGCGACCGCAACCCTCGCAGTGAGTACCCTCCCGCGTACAGAAGTCGCCACCGCGACAAGGATTGAATTTCATCTCTTATTCCTCCAGATTTCTCTCTTTATCCACTGTCCATCCAAATTTTGCTAAAACCATCCGGTTATTGCCAGTACTCCGTCAGCATGATATTGCCGGGTGCAATATCATGCTGACGGAGTACTCGTGTAACCTTTGCCCGACCGCAACGCAGCGGGCAGATTCAGTGGGCTATCAGCCATTAAAAAATGGAAAAGCCCCGCAATAGGGGCCTCTCCACACTGCCAGATCCCGCGACTCGCGAATGCTATTCAACCTGTAACTTTTCGTACTTGGCCATCAACTCTTCCTCTGACTCCTCGTGATCCGGATCTTTAGGAATGCAGTCAACCGGGCATACTTCGACGCATTGAGGTTCATCGTAGTGCCCCACGCATTCGGTGCAGAGATCCGGATTGATTTCATAGATCTCGTCTCCCTGGTAGATGGCGCCATTGGGGCACTCCGGTTCGCACACATCACAGTTGATGCATTCGTCGGTAATAATTAATGCCATTGTTTACTCCTGATGTTTAAAGCTGTATATCTTGATCCGCGGGCACGTTGAAGGCACCCGACGCACTGCCTGCGCAGCGCATCGTCCGCTCTTATTCTGTGCGCTGCAGCGCTGCCAAGACGCAGGGATGCACGAATTCTGCAACATCGCCGCCCAGCGCTGCTATCTCCCTGACCAGGGTCGAGGAGATATATGTAAACTGCTCGGCTGGGGTAAGAAACATCGTTTCGACGTTAGGGGCCAAACGACGGTTCATCCCAGCCAATTGAAATTCGTACTCAAAATCCGATACCGCGCGTAGTCCCCGCAAGATGACATCCGCCCCGACCTGCTGCGCGAAATCCACCGTCAGCTTGTCGAACTCCATTATCACTACACGTCCGTTCCCAGCAAGCACCTCTTCAGCCAGTTCAACCCGCTCTTTCAGAGTGAACAGAGGCTGCTTTCCCGGGCTGGCCGCAATCGCAACGATCACCTTGTCAAATATTACAGTAGCGCGAGTGATCAAATCAGCGTGACCGTTGGTAATAGGATCAAAAGTTCCGGGGTATACCGCTGTCGTCATAGATCTGTCCAAGCGCTCCGCTGGCGCGATAATAATAGCGTCCGCAGCCGTGTCAAATGATAATTATCACTTTCGCCAGGGGGCTATCCGGTTTCATGCCAACCGGGCGTTGCTGCGGGGATGGCGGAATACACTAGCACGAAAACAGATAATAACAGACTTGGCCAGCCTTTTTACGCCGCAGCGGCGACCAATTCGGGGGTAGTTGCGGCAGCGCTTTTTCCTCATTTG
>Ga0316201_10002409_pt1 | contig 13306 bp, 7 predicted proteins | sample CS6wburrow_MG_FD_204516 | JGI IMG/M metagenome (GOLD analysis project Ga0316201, IMG submission 204516) | Coastal sediment microbial communities from Delaware Bay, Delaware, United States - CS-6 worm burrow | ecosystem: Environmental > Aquatic > Marine > Coastal > Sediment | place: USA: Delaware... | reverse complement strand
TTGTCGGCGGGCAGTACAGTCTGAGCGGCAATCGTGACAAGGCGCTAATCGAGTACTGCGTGCATTTCGACCCGACGTTCGCCGATGTCAGCTACCAGGGAGTGCCTGACATTCGCGTGATCGTGTATCGGGGATACCCGGCCATGGCGATGGTGCGCCTGCCGACACGTGCGTCCGATGGCAAGGCCAATCTACATCAGGGCGCCGTCGGGGCGGGTGTCGATATGGGCACAGGTACGACGTTGCAGGGTGTTCTTGACGACGAAATTGTCGATGAGCACCCGGATACGGGCGTCCTCGTTGCCGGGCTTCAGATTCCGCAGTGGGAGTTTATTCTCGAAACGTCCGCAAAGGGCCTGGAAGTGACGGGCCTCGGTTACCTGGGCGTTGATATGGTTATTGATAATGACCTGGGGCCGTTGATTCTGGAAATGAACGCGCGACCGGGCCTGAATATCCAGATCGCAAATGGCACCGGCCTTGCGAAGCGCATTGCGCGAATAGATGAAATTTATGATGCCTCCGCGTCGCCGGGGGAACGTGCCGCAATATCGCGGTGTGAATTTAAACTGGAACGGTGATTCAATGAGCTCTTATCTACGTTTACTGGTGTTGACTGTTGTTCTTGGTCTCGGTGTCTCGTCATTCGGCTACGCAGCTGACGACGAAGAGAACGGCAACCCGCTTGCTTCAATACCGCTACGGCACATTGGACCGGCTATTACGTCGGGCCGCATTTCTGACTTCGCGTTCTACCCGGGCGGCGATCACAAATTCCTGGTCGCGGTGGCGTCCGGCAACCTGTTTCGAACGGACAACAACGGCATAACGTGGACGCCGATCTTCGAGAATGAGGGGTCCTACGCAATCGGCGTCGTTGAGATCGACCCCAACGACGCAAAGACGATCTGGGTAGGGACGGGTGAAAACAACGCGCAGCGATCCGTGGCGTATGGGGACGGCGTTTACAAGTCCACCGATAACGGCAAGACCTGGAAAAATGTCGGCCTCAAGAACTCCGGCCACATCAGCCAGATATGGATCAATCCCGAGGACTCCGACGAAGTACTCGTCGCGGCGCAGGGGCCCCTCTGGAATGACGGTGGCGATCGCGGCCTCTACAGAACCCTGGACGGTGGCGCCACGTGGAATCGGATTCTGGATATTGACGAGCACACCGGCATCAACGAGTTTGTCGTTGATCCGCGCAATCCGGATGTCATCGTTGCGTCCAGCTATCAGCGCCGTCGCCATGTCTGGGTATTGATCAATGGCGGCCCAGGCAGCGGCATTCACAAGAGCACCGACCGCGGCAAGACCTGGAGCAAGGTCTCTGCGGGACTGCCGAGTGATCACATGGGTCGGATCGGCCTGGCCGCGGCGGAGAGCAACCCGGACATGCTTTACGCGATCATCGAAGCCAATGACGATGAGAAGGGTGTTTACCGGTCCACCGACTTCGGTAGCAACTGGGAGAAACGTTCGTCCTACATGACGACGAGCCCGCAGTACTACAACGAAATTGTCGTTGACCCGAAGAACGAGAATCGACTCTATGCGCTGAATACTTTCACGATGAAGTCGGAGGACGGTGGCAAGAGCTTCAATGCGCTGACTGCAGAATCGCGCCACGTGGATGATCATGCACTCTGGATCGATCCCGAGAATACCGATCACCTGTACATAGGTGGCGATGGCGGAGTCTACGAGTCCTGGGACATGGGTACGACCTGGCGGCACGTGCGCAATTTGTCGATTACCCAGTTCTACCGTATTCAGCCAGACTACGCAGAGCCGTTCTACAACGTCTGTGGCGGTACGCAGGACAACAATTCCCTGTGTGCCCCGTCACGCACGACGGTTGTCCATGGCATAACAAATTCCGACTGGAACCTGATCCTCGGTGGCGATGGCTACGAGCCTCAGTTCGATCCGACTGATCCGGATATCATTTACGCCCAGTACCAGTACGGAGGTCTTGCGCGCTACGACCGGCGTACACAGGAGCGTGTGTACATCGTGCCGCACCCCGAATCCGGCGAGAATAACTACAAGTGGAACTGGAATACGCCATTGCTGGTCAGCCCGCACGACCCGAAACGCCTGTACTACGCGTCGGAATACCTGTTCCGCTCGGATGACCGCGGTGATAGCTGGCGCAAGATAAGTCCCGACCTCACCCGTCAGATCGACCGCAACAGGCTGGATGTAATGGGACGCATCTGGGGTGTCGATACAATAGCCAAGAACGATTCGACGTCGATCTACGGTAGCGCCATCATGATCAGTGAAAGCGTGTTGCAGGAAGGACTGATCTACGTCGGTACCGACGACGGCGTAATGAATGTTACGGAGGACGGCGGCACGACCTGGCGGCGAACGACGAAGTTCGACAAAGTACCGGACATGACCTATATCGACGACGTGCAGGCATCGGCACACGATGCGGACGTGGTCTACGCCGTACTCGAGAATCACAAGCGCGGCGACTACAAGCCTTATGTTCTGAAATCGGAGAATCGGGGCCGCAGCTGGAAGTCGATCAGCAGTAACCTGCCGGTCAGGGGCTCAGCACACACGATCGTAGAGGACCATGTAGACCCGAACCTGCTGTTTGTTGGTACCGAGTTCGGGCTGTTCGTGACACAGGACGGCGGCGCCTCGTGGCATCAGCTAAAAGGCAACTTTCCAACGATTGCAGTGCGCGACATCGAAATCCAGGCACGCGAAAACGACCTGGTCGTTGGCACATTCGGTCGTGGTATCTACATCCTTGATGACTACACGGCCCTGCGTACGAAAGCCGCCGACCTCGGCGAATTCGAACTGTTCGGCGTACGCGATCCGTGGTTGTACATTGAGGGTGACCTGTGGGGCGGAGGAGAGAAAGGCTCAAGTGGCGACGCCTTTTTCACGGCACCGAACCCGCCGCTGGGTGCCGTGTTCACCTACTACCTGAAAGACGGTCTCAAGTCGCGCCAGGCGGAGCGCCGTGAACGCGAAATCAAAATTGAGAAAGAAGGCGGCGATACGCCGTATCCATCCTGGGATGCGCTGCGAGTTGAGGATCGCGAGCCGGATCCCGCTATGTATATTCTGATCCGGGATGCGGATGGCAACATCGTGCGCCAGGTAGAGGCCAACTCGGGCAAGGGATTGCATCGCAGCGCCTGGGACCTGCGACTGCCGCCGCCGGATCCCGTCAGCCTGGCTGAGGGTGAGAAGCCCCCGTGGGTGCCCGACCCAACCGGCCCGATGGTATTGCCGGGTGAGTACACAGGACGCCTGGCCATCGAGCGGGATGGTGTCCTTCAGGAGACGGGCGACGCACAGGCATTCGTTGTGAAGGCCCTTGAGGCGAGCCCCGAGATCACGAGTGACCGGCGCGCGTTGCAGGCATTCCAGATCAAGGTCGCCGAACTTCGGCGTGCCGTTGCCGGCAGTTCAGCAGCGATAGCGGAAATGCAAAACCGTTTAGCGCACCTGCGTGCCGCGATCGTTGCGACCCCGCTTGCAGGGGACGCCGAGCGTGACGTCCTGCAGCAACTCGCCACGCGACTGGCTGATATTAACGTGGCGATTCAGGGTGACGGGACTATCGCAGGGCGAAACGAGCCAGTGCCAATGTCGGTCGCGTCGCGGGCATCGAACCTGTACTACAACCTCGTGTTCTCTCAGTCACCCGCGGGTGGCAACTATCGCGATTCTTATGCGATAGCGGCCGACGAATTCGGGGCGGCCCTGCGGGCACTGCGGGTAGTTGGCAACGACCTGGTCGCGCTCGAGAATGCGCTGGAGCTTAAGGGCGCACCGTGGACGCCGGGTCGTATCCCGGACTGGTCTGCCGACTAGACCGGGCAGAACACATCGGGATTAGCGCTGCGGGCCAGGCCGGCCCGCAGCGGAACCCGGGTTGACTTACTGCGCCGCGAGCCACGCGTCCATGCGTCGTTCCAGCAGGTCGAGTGGCAGGGCGCCGGCGCCCAGGAGCTCGTCGTGGAAGGCGCGAATGTCGAAATCATCACCGAGCTGCACCTCGGCACGTGAGCGAATCTGCAGGATCTTGAGCTGCCCGATCTTGTAAGCCAGGGCCTGGCCCGGCCAGGCAATATAGCGGTCGATTTCATTGACGATGTCGTGCTCGGTTTTGGCCGCATTGTCCTTGAAGAAGTCGATGGCCTGCTGGCGTGTCCAGCCCTTGTAATGCATGCCGGTATCAACGACGAGCCGCACGGCGCGCCACATATCGTAGGTGAGTTGGCCGAAACGCGAATACGGATCCTGGTACAGGCCCATATCGTAGCCGAGGCGTTCGCTGTACAGCCCCCAGCCCTCGACAAAGGCCGTGAACCCCATAAAGCGGCGGAACATCGGCACATCGCCAAGCTCCTGCTGCAGCGCGATTTGCAGATGGTGTCCGGGCACCGCTTCGTGCACGCTCAACACCTCGATCTCGTACTTTGGTCGCACCTCGGGCTTGTAGAGATTCACAAAGTAGTAACCGGGACGACTGCCGTCGGCAGCGGGCCGGTTGTAGTAAGCCGTAGTCGTGTCCGGAGCGATCGAATCGGGAATGGGTTTGACGCCGTATGGCATGCGAGGCAGCTTGCCGAAGAGTTTGACGAGCTCGGGGTCGAGGCGTTTGCTGGTTGCAAGGTACTCCTGGTAGAGGTCGTCGGGATTATCGAAATAGAATTGCGGGTCGGTCCGCAGAAACGTCAGGAATTCCTGGAAACTGCCCTCGAATTCGACATCCCTGATCACTTGCTCCATCTCGTCACGAATGCGTTTTACTTCGTCAAGACCGATGCGGTGAATCTCATCGGGAGACAGGCGGGTGGTTGTATACGAGCGCGCTTGGTGTTCGTACCACGCACTGCCGTTTGGCAGTGAAGACAGGCCAATGCTGTCACGGGCGGCCGGCAGGTACTTGCTGTCGAAATACCTGTCGAGCTTTCGATAGGCGGGCACCACCGTTTCTTCGATCACGTCGGTCGCGGCGGCACGCAGGCGCTCCCGATCCGCTGCCGGAATCGATTCGGGCAGGTTGGCAAACAGCCTGAAGAACGGACTATCGGCCGGGAATTCGACAACCTGGCCTTTTATCTGGTCAGGCATACGCTGCATCAGGACAGCCGGGGAAACCAGCCCCTTCCTGCGGCCACGTTCCGCGAGATCGATTACCTGGTCGATCATGTCGTCGATTTTGTCGAGGCGCGCGATCCAGTCGTCGTAATCGCTGATGGATTTGAAACTCAGGCGATTGGCCAGGTTGTCGAGGTTCTGTATGCCGCCCTGGTGATCGAAGGGTAAGAGGTAACTCTCAAACTGGTGTTCGTCGACATCGTCCTGCAGCTGGCGCCGGAACAATTCGTAGTTCAGCTTGTCCTCTGTGGACAGGGCATTGCGATCGATACTGTAGACCCGACGTAGAAATGCCCGGGTCTCCAGGTGGTCCTGTTCAATGGCATCCAGGCTGTTATCGCCCCATTCCCGGTTGTAGCGCCTGTCACCCATCATGGAAGCCATCACGGGCGAATTCGCCAGCCTCCATTCCCAGTGCTCGTCAAGCAGGGCCTGAAACTCCGCCGTGGCGTCAGCGAGGGCGCTACCGGCCATCGAAAATAGAAATATTGCCAACCCGATTGTGATTCTTTTCATGCCAAGCCCCTGATTCTTAATGCCACGCATTGTCACTTCCGAGGCGGTCGCTGGCAACCGGAGGGGGCATTGGCTATGATGGCGCGCACTGATCCATAGCGTTCGCAGAAGAGACCCCGTTGAATCGGGGCGCCGAAGGCGCAACTCGCTCGGAAACGCTCAGGCTAAAGGACTGCGTACGCTGATCAGCTCTGGAGAGCGGCCGATACGGCCCACCGAAGGGGAACGCGTGCAACCTGTAGTAAAGGTCGCCGCCGATCTCTCAGGTCACCAAGGACAGAGGGGCGGCAGGCAGAGATGCCTGCCGCCCCTTTTTTTTTGTTGTACAGAACGGACAAGTCCTATGGGTTTAAAAACTCCTTTCTACGATAAGCACGTTGAAGCCGGTGCCCGAATCGTGGATTTCGGTGGCTGGGATATGCCGCTTCACTACGGGTCGCAGAAAGAAGAGCATCACGCGGTGCGTCAGAATGCGGGCGTGTTCGATGTTTCACACATGACAATCGTCGACCTCGCCGGCGATCGTGTTCGCGATTTCCTGCGCTACCTTGTCGCCAACGACGTCGCTAAGCTCAAAGACTATGGCAAGGCGCTGTATACGAGCATGCTCAATGCTGACGGCGGCGTCATTGACGATCTGATCGTCTACTACCTTGGCGACACTCGCTACCGCCTCGTCGTAAATGCGGCCACGCGTGAGAAGGATCTTGCGTGGATACGCAAGCAAGCCGAAGCGTTCGACGTCACCGTGACGGAGCGTGCCGAGCTGGCGATGCTTGCCGTGCAGGGTCCAAAAGCGCGCGAGTTGGCCGCGCCCTGTATTCACGCCGAATACCGCGATGCGGCGCTGGCATTGAAGCCGTTTTTCGGTATGGAAGCCGGCGAGTGGTTCGTTGCTCGCACGGGCTACACGGGCGAAGACGGCTGGGAGATCGTCATGCCTGCCGCGGAGGCACGGTCTGTCTGGGATCGCCTCCTGGCTGCCGGCGTTGCACCCAGCGGGCTCGGTGCGCGCGACACGTTGCGGCTTGAGGCTGCGATGAACCTCTATGGTTCAGATATGGATGAAACAGTCTCGCCTCTCGAGGCCGGCCTGGAATGGACCGTCGCGTGGGAGCCTGCAGACCGGGACTTCATCGGGCGCAAGGCGCTGGAGGCGCTACGTAACTCCCCGGACAGACAGCGCTTCGTCGGTCTGTTACTTGAAGATAAAGGCGTGCTCCGCAATCACCAGAAAGTCGTCGTCGACGGCGTCGGTGAAGGCGAGATCACGAGCGGCGGCTTTTCGCCGACCATCGGGCGCTCGATTGCACTCGCTCGAGTGCCGGCGGGCGATTATGACAGGGCCCAGGTCGATATCCGGGGCAAACTGCTGAACGCGCGAATCGTGAAGACGCCGTTCGTTCGCAACGGGCAAGTACGCATCGACGTATAGCGCCTGAATCAACAAAACTGCTGGGAGCAAGATAATGAGTGAATTGCCTGGAGATCTCCTCTACACGACTGACCACGAATGGCTGCGCCGCGAGGGCGATGGCAGCGTCACGGTCGGCATCACAGAACACGCCGCCACCGCACTGGGCGATCTCGTTTACGTCGAGTTGCCGGACATTGGTCAGGACGTTGATGCGGGCGGCGAAATGGCTGTCGTTGAATCCGTCAAGGCAGCGTCGGACGTATACGCACCCGTTGCGGGTAACGTGGTCGCGGTGAATGACGAGTTGGCCGATGATCCTGAGAAAATTAATGCCGATCCTTATGGCGACGGCTGGATCGTGCGCATGGAACTCAGCGACGGTCTCGATGAGAACGAGATGATGTCGCCGGACGCTTACCAGCAATTACTCGACGAGCTCGACGACTGAGAAATAAAGATGCCTTTCATACCCCACACCGAGAATGATATTCGGGAAATGCTCGCGGCGATCGGCGCGAACTCGATCGAAGAGCTGTTCGACGAGATTCCAGCCGAGCTGCGCATCGATCACCTGCACGAGGTACCTGAGGCGCTTAGCGAGATGGAAATCACGCGCTTGATGCGCGAGCGTGCCGACATGGACGGATCGCCACTTTGCTTTATTGGCGCCGGTGCGTACGAGCACCACATCCCAACGGCGGTCTGGGATATCGCCACGCGTGGCGAGTTCTACAGCGCGTATACGCCGTACCAGGCGGAAGCCAGCCAGGGCACCCTGCAGACGATCTACGAGTACCAGACGATGATCACGGGCCTGACCGGGCTAGACGTCAGCAATGCGTCGTTGTACGACGGCGCTTCCGGGTTGGCCGAAGCGGCACTCATGGCGGTACGCGCCAACCGCCGCGTCAAGTCCGGCCTGATCTTGCTCGCACCGGGCGTGAACCCGATATACGAGCACGTCGCGGAGGCAATCGCCGGTAGCCAGGGGCTGACCTTTGAGTGGTTGCCGATGAATGCAGCGACAGGCAACGTCGCATTCGACCAGTTGCCGGAAGGACGCAATCCGGTTGCCGTCGTTATGCAGCAGCCGACCTTCCCGGGCACACTCGAAGACGTCGATCGACTGACAGACTGGGCGCATGCCGAGGGAGCGTTCGCAATCGGTATCGCCAATCCTATGACGCTGGCGCTCATGAAGGCGCCGGGCCACTGGGGCGAGGCGGGTGTGGATATCGCGTGCGGTGAAGGTCAGCCGCTCGGGGTGCCACTGTCATCGGGTGGCCCGTACTTCGGGTACATGACCTGCAAGCAAAAACATGTGCGGCAGATGCCGGGTCGAATTGTAGGCCGCACGACCGATCTTGACGGCAACCCGGGATTCGCCCTGACCCTGCAGGCGCGCGAGCAGCATATACGCCGCTCCAAGGCGACCTCGAATATCTGCACCAACCAGGGACTGATGGTCACCGCGGCCACGATCTACATGTCATTGCTCGGTGTCGAAGGCATCGCCCAGGTGGGTCGAAAATCGCATGAGAATACGACGTATCTCGTGGATGGTCTGTGTGCGATAGACGGTATCGACCGCTTGTACGAGGGGCCGTACTTCCATGAAGTCGCTCTGCGATTCGATCGCCCGGTTGCGCCGTTACTGGAATCGCTCGCGAAAAAGAACATCCTGGGTGGTTTCGACCTGACGAATACTGTCGGTACGGATGCGTTGCTCGTGTGCGCGACGGAAACCAAGACGAAGGCAGACATTGACGCATGCATCGCGGCCTTTGCGGAGGCAATGAACTGATATGTCAGGCACCATCGTTGCGAAAATCCTGTTCGAGAATGCGAGTTATCATACGTTTGGGGAGCTGCCGCGTATCGGCAGTCATGCACCCGATGTTTCGCTGGTCAACACGAAACTGCAAAACGTGTCGCTTGCGCAATGGACGGGTAAGCGCAAGATCATGAATATCTTCATCAGCGTCGACACGGCCGTGTGCGCTAATTCCGTGATCCGGTTTGACAAGTACGGCGGCGGACGGGACGACCTCGCGTTGCTCATGGTGTCGTACGACCTGCCGTTTGCGCACCGGCGTTTTCAGGCCGAACACAAGCTGGAGCATGTCGAAGGGCTGTCAGCCATCCGTCATGCCGGTTTCGGCGAGAACTACGGCGTGCAGATAATGGACGGTCCGCTGGCGGGAATGTTCTCGCGGGCGGTCCTGGTACTCGACGAGAACAACACGATCGTACACCGTGAACACATCGAAGACATAACAGCGGAACCGGACTATGACGCTGCGTTCCGCGCTCTGGGAATTGATATCAATGAGTGAACTGATTTTTGAGAAATCTCGTGCCGGGCGCCGGGCGTTCGCGCAGGCACCAGCAGAAGCCGGGGCGCTATCGATCCCCGAGCAGTTCCTGCGCACCGACAAGCCGCTGTTGCCGGAAGCCTCCGAATTGCAGACTGTCCGCCACTTCACGCGGTTGTCGCAGAAAAACTTCTCGATCGATACGCAGTTCTACCCGCTCGGCTCGTGCACGATGAAATACAACCCGCGCGCCTGCAACGCTCTGGCGTTGCTGCCCGAGTTTGCGGGCCGGCACCCGCTGGGTCCGGTGAGCCACGGCCAGGGATACCTGACCTGTATGTTTGAGTTGCAGGAGATGCTCAAGGATGTCACTGGCATGAAAGGCGTGTCGCTGACGCCGATGGCGGGTGCGCAGGGTGAGCTCGCCGGAGTGGCCATGATCAAGGCTTTTCATGATGCGCGTGGGGATACCGAGCGTACTGAGATCATCTGCCCCGATGCAGCGCACGGAACCAATCCGGCGACAGCGACAATGTGCGGCTGCGTCGTGAAGGAAATACCGACACTGTCCGACGGCGATGTCGACATGGAGGCACTCAAGGCTGTGCTGGGCCCGAAGACGGCTGGCATCATGCTAACCAACCCGTCGACGCTTGGTGTGTTTGAGCGTCACATCAAGGAAATCGCCGACCTGGTTCACGATGCGGGTGGCCTGTTGTATTACGACGGCGCCAACCTGAATGCCATCCTTGGCAAAGTCCGTCCCGGTGATATGGATTTTGATGTCATCCACATGAACCTGCACAAGACCTTCTCCACGCCACATGGTGGTGGCGGCCCGGGATCGGGCGCGGTGGGCGTCAATAAGCGCCTGTTGCCGTTCCTGCCGATTCCCGTGGTGACGCAGCGCGAGACAGACGGTGAAACCTACTTCGACTGGGCGGCCGAGGAGGACATTCCGCAGAGTATCGGTCGTTTATCTGGATTCATGGGCAACTCCGGTGTGTTGCTGCGTGCCTATGTCTATATGCGTATGCTCGGCAGAGACGGTATGGAGCGCGTGGCCGAGTTTGCAACGCTGAATGCCAACTACCTGATGGCGAAATTGCGGGATGCGGGCTTCGAGCTGGCATTCCCGAATCGTCGCGCGAGCCACGAGTTCATCGTCACGCTCAAACACGAGGCGAAGGACTTCAAGCTGACGGCCATGGATGTGGCGAAAGCGCTGCTCGACAAGAACTTCCATGCACCGACGACGTACTTCCCTTTGCTCGTGCCGGAATGCCTGCTGATCGAGCCGACCGAGACAGAAAGCAAGGAGACGTTGGACAACTTCGTGGCTGCGATGATCGAAATCGCGCGTGCCGCGAAGGAAGACGGTGTGGAATACAAGGATGCGCCCTACACGATGCCGGTACGTCGCCTCGACGATGTCAAAGCAGCACGTGAGCTCGATTTACGGCACGATCCGGCATAGCGTCTCGGCTCGCATTGTGACCTGGGCAGTCGCCTTGGCGCCATGATTCTGCTGAAATGCGGAAATTGGGTGTCAGTCACCCTATTTCCAGGGACCTTGTTCGCCAGAACATGTCTAACAGCCAGGAAATAGGGTGACTGACACCTAATTTCCACGCAGCAACCAGGACAACCATGACATCAGGCAGAATTTTCGCGGCGGTTGCCGCACTGACTCTTTTTACCCCGGCGTACGCGGCGGAAGATACGGCATGGACCGAGACGCTGGAGCGCATTTCGACAGGTGTCGTCTCCATCCGCGTCGACAGTACGCGCGCATTTGATACGGAATGGAATACGTCCAGCCAGGCGACAGGATTTGTCGTCGACGCCGAGCGCGGCCTTATCCTTACAAATCGCCATGTTGTCACGCCGGGTCCGGTCATCGCCGAGGCCGTATTCCGGAACAATGAGGAAGTACCCCTGGTACCGGTGTATCGAGACCCCGTGCACGATTTCGGCTTCTTCCGTTACGACCCGGCGGCTCTCAGGTATATCGAGCCGGTCGAACTGCCGCTTGCCCCGGATGCTGCCGGCATCGGCAAGGAAATTCGGGTCATCGGCAATGACGCGGGTGAGCAGCTCTCAATACTGGCGGGTACCATCGCGCGACTCGATCGCAAAGCGCCGGAGTACGGGCGCGGCAAGTACAACGACTTCAATACGTTCTACCTGCAGGCTGCTTCCGGGACATCCGGCGGTTCCTCGGGTTCCCCGGTTGTCGATATTGAAGGACAGGTCGTGGCCCTTAACGCCGGTGCGAACAATTCCGCAGCCAGCAGCTTCTTTCTGCCGCTGGATCGCATTGAAAGAGCGCTCCGGGAATTGCAGAACGAGTCCGTAGTAACTCGCGGTACCCTGCAAACGACCTTCCGCAATGAGCCTTATGACGAACTGCGCCGTCTTGGCCTGACCGACGAGTCGGAGCGTCTCGCACGCGAAACCAACCCGAAACAGACCGGCATGCTCACTGTCGAACAGGTCATTCCCGGGTCGGCCGCATCAAAGGTCCTTGCACCTGGCGATATCCTGATCCGGATCAATGGCGAACTGATTACGCGCTTCGTGCCGCTCGAAGCGCTGCTCGATAGCAACGTCGGCGAGAACATAGAAATCCAGGTTGAACGCGGCGGCAGACGTATCGACGCGAGCGTGGTGGTTGATGATCTGCACGCGATTACACCGGACGAGTACCTGGAGTTCGGCGATGCAATCGTCAATCAACTGTCCTACCAGCAGGCTCGTCATTACAACCGGTCGCCCGACGGCGTTTATGTCGCGAGTCCCGGGTACCTGTTGTCGCGTGCGGCGATCCCGCGTGGTGCGGTAATCGTCGAGGTCGATGGACAGGCAATCGCAGACCTCGATGATTTCGAGGCAGCGCTCGATGAGCTGGCGGATGGCGAGCGCGCGCTCGTTCGCTACGTCTCGATGGAAAACCCGCAGAATTCTGTTGTCAGGCTGCTGGAGATGGATCGCACCTGGTTCCCTACGCGCCGCTGCACGCGAGACGATGAGCTTGGCGTCTGGCCCTGTCGTGACCTGGCACCGGGTCCTGCCCCGGAACCACCGGAGGCCGGAAGCACGCGCCTGACTCGCTACCAGGACCCGATTGTGCGGGCCATCGCGCCTTCCCTGGTGGTCGTCACGTTCGACTTGCCGTACACGCTGTCCGGTGTTGGCGATCGTCACTACTACGGCACGGGCCTCATCGTCGACAAAGAGCGCGGCTACGTGCTTGTCGACCGAAACACGGTGCCGCTCGCAATGGGTGACGTCGCAATCACATTCGCGGGCTCCCTCGAAGTCAAAGGCAAAGTGGAACAGCTGCACCCACTCCACAACTACGCGATCGTCTCTTATGACCCGGAAAGTATTGGCACGACGCCTGTGCAGGAGGCGAAATTCAACACCCGGACCCTGCGTCCCGGTGACGATGTCTGGGTAGTCGGCATCAAAGGCGATCACCAGCTGTCGCACCAGAAAAGTACTGTTGCGTCGGTTGATCCGCTCATGCTGCCGCTGTCGCGCACGCTTCGTTTTCGCGACTCCAACATCGAGGGAATATCGCTTGTTAACTCGCCGGGAGAAGTTGATGGCGTGCTGATCAACAAGAAAGGCGAAGTTCTGGCCACCTGGTCGAGCTTTGCAGTGCAGGCCGGCGGTGAGTCGACACAATTCAATCGAGGCGTGGGCGCCGAAGTGGCGCAGCAGTTTGTTGAAACCGTGCGAGAAGGTAAACCGTTCTACTCACTCGAAGCCGAGTTTGTCTACGCGCCCCTGTTTGCTGCGCGCAAGATGGGCGTGGATGAGAAGTGGGTCAAGCGGCTCGAGGAGAACAACCCCGTACGACGTCGAGCGTTGAGTATTACGCGCCTTGTTTCAGGGACGCCAGCGT
>Ga0316201_10002408_pt1 | contig 13307 bp, 9 predicted proteins | sample CS6wburrow_MG_FD_204516 | JGI IMG/M metagenome (GOLD analysis project Ga0316201, IMG submission 204516) | Coastal sediment microbial communities from Delaware Bay, Delaware, United States - CS-6 worm burrow | ecosystem: Environmental > Aquatic > Marine > Coastal > Sediment | place: USA: Delaware... | reverse complement strand
AGGATGTTGTTGGATGACATCATCAGCGCACGCGCTTCCAGCTGCGCCTCGATGGACAGCGGTACGTGTACCGCCATCTGGTCGCCGTCAAAGTCGGCGTTGAATGCGGCACACACCAGCGGGTGCAGCTGGATGGCCTTGCCCTCAATCAGCACCGGCTCGAACGCCTGGATACCCAGACGGTGCAGGGTCGGTGCACGGTTCAGCATGACCGGATGTTCGCGAATGACTTCCTCGAGGATATCCCAGACTTCCGGACCCTCGCGCTCAACCAGCTTCTTGGCCGCCTTGATGGTGGTGGCCAGGCCGCGCAGTTGCAGCTTGCTGAAGATGAACGGCTTGAACAGCTCCAGCGCCATGCGTTTCGGCAGGCCGCACTGGTGCAGCTTCAGCGTCGGACCCACCACGATCACGGAACGGCCGGAGTAGTCGACACGCTTGCCGAGCAGGTTCTGGCGGAAACGCCCCTGCTTGCCCTTGATCATGTCGGCCAGCGACTTCAACGGGCGGCGGTTGGTACCGGTGATGGCACGACCGCGACGGCCGTTATCCAGCAGCGCATCGACCGATTCCTGCAGCATGCGCTTTTCGTTGCGTACGATGATATCCGGTGCGCTCAGTTCCAGCAGGCGCTTCAGACGGTTGTTACGGTTGATGACGCGCCGGTACAGGTCGTTCAGGTCGGAGGTCGCAAAGCGGCCACCGTCCAGCGGGACCAGCGGGCGCAGTTCCGGCGGCAGCACCGGCAGCACGGTCATCACCATCCACTCCGGCTTGTTACCGGACTCGAGGAAGGACTCGACCAGCTTGAGACGCTTGGACAGACGCTTCAGCTTGGTCTCGGACTTGGTTGCATTGATCTCGTCGCGCAGCTTGACGGCCTCGACCTGCAGGTCGATGTCCTTGAGCAGCTCGAATACCGCCTCGGCACCCATGCGCGCATCGAATTCGTCGCCGTTTTCCTGGATGGCCTCGAGATAGGCCTCGTCAGATAACAGCTGGCCGCGTTCCAGCGTGGTCATGCCGGGGTCGACAACAACGAAGGCCTCGAAGTAAAGCACACGCTCGATATCGCGCAGCGTCATGTCGAGCAGCAGGCCGATACGGGACGGCAGTGACTTCAGGAACCAGATGTGTGCCGCCGGGCTGGCCAGCTCGATGTGGCCCATGCGTTCGCGGCGCACCTTGGCAAGCGTGACTTCCACGCCGCACTTCTCGCAGACCACACCGCGATGCTTGAGGCGCTTGTACTTGCCACACAGGCACTCGTAGTCCTTCACCGGGCCAAAGATCTTGGCGCAGAACAGGCCATCGCGCTCCGGCTTGAAGGTACGGTAGTTAATGGTTTCCGGTTTCTTGACCTCGCCAAAAGACCAGGAACGGATCATGTCCGGGGACGTCAGTCCGATGCGGATCACATCGAAATCATCTGTCTGACCTTGTGGCTTCAGTAAATTCAGTAAGTCTTTCATCGCTGCTCCTGTAGCTGGAGTATCAGGTATCGGGTCGCGTGGTGCCGGCCGTAACTGTTGCTATTCCTGTTCAAGTTCAATGTTGAGTCCGAGAGAACGAATCTCCTTGACCAGCACGTTGAAGGATTCCGGCATGCCGGCATCCATGTGATGGTTTCCGTCAACGATGTTCTTGTACATCTTGGTACGGCCGTTGACGTCATCGGACTTCACGGTAAGCATTTCCTGCAGGGTGTAGGCGGCACCATAGGCTTCCAGTGCCCAGACCTCCATTTCCCCGAAACGCTGTCCACCGAACTGCGCCTTGCCACCCAGCGGTTGCTGCGTGACCAGGCTGTACGGACCGGTTGAACGGGCATGCATCTTGTCATCCACCAGGTGGTTGAGCTTGATGATGTACATGTAGCCCACCGTCACTTCGCGATCGAAGGCGTCACCGGTGCGACCGTCGTACAGGGTCGTCTGACCGGACGGCGGCAGGTCCGCCAGCTCCAGCATCGACTTGATGGCCTCTTCCGGCGCACCGTCAAACACCGGTGTTGCCATTGGCACGCCCTTGACGAGGTTCTGTGCCAGCTCGACGATCTCTTCATCGGTCAGTGACTTGAGGTCTTCCTTGCGGCCACTGCTGTTGTAGATCTTGTCGAGGAACTGGCGTACCTCGCTGATCTTCTGCCTGGCTTCCAGCATCTTGCCAATCTTGATACCGAGACCCTTGGCGGCCCAGCCGAGGTGCGTCTCCAGCACCTGGCCGACGTTCATGCGTGACGGCACGCCGAGCGGGTTGAGCACGATATCCACCGAGGTGCCATCCTTGGTGAACGGCATGTCCTCGACCGGCTGGATCATGGAGATCACACCCTTGTTACCGTGGCGACCGGCCATCTTGTCACCCGGTTGTACGCGGCGTTTCACGGCGAGGTAGACCTTCACCATCTTCAGCACGCCCGGTGCGAGGTCATCGCCGGTGGTCAGCTTGACGCGCTTGTCCTCGAGACGTTCCTCGAAACCCTTGCGCATTTCCTTGAGCTGATCGGAGATCTTCTCAAGGTCGGCATTCGCGTCTTCGTTGCGCAGGTGGATTTCAAACCACTTGTCGCGACCGATGTCGGCGAGGTAATCCTTGGTGATCTTGGCGCCGGCAGCGATCTGCTTCGGACCACCCTCGGCTACCTTGCCCTGCAACATGGATTCGACACGACTGTAGATATCGTCTTCCATGATGCGCAGCTGGTCGTTCAGGTCCTTGCGGATCTGGGTCAGCTGGTCGTCCTGGATCTGCAGGGCGCGGGCATCTTTTTCAACGCCGTCACGGGTGAACACCTGCACGTCGATGACCGTGCCGTCCATGCCGCTGGGTACACGCAGCGAGGTGTCTTTCACATCCGCGGCCTTTTCGCCGAAGATCGCGCGCAGCAGTTTTTCTTCCGGCGTCAGCTGGGTCTCGCCCTTCGGCGTCACCTTGCCGACGAGGATGTCGCCCGGCTTCACCTCGGCACCGATGTACACGATACCGGACTCGTCCAGCTTGGAGAGAGCGCCCTCACCGACATTCGGGATATCGCCGGTGACTTCCTCGGAACCGAGCTTGGTGTCACGTGCCACGCAGGTCAGTTCCTCGATATGGATGGTAGTAAAGCGGTCTTCCTCGACGACACGTTCGGAAATCAGAATCGAGTCCTCGAAGTTGTAGCCGTTCCACGGCATGAAGGCGACCAGCAGGTTCTGGCCAAGCGCCAGCTCGCCCATGTCGGTACTGGGACCGTCGGCCAGCACATCACCGCGGGCAATCACGTCACCCGGTTTCACCAGCGGTCGCTGGTTGATACAGGTGTTCTGGTTGGAACGGGTGTACTTGGTGAGGTTGTAGATATCCACACCCGGCTCGCCCGGCACCGTCTCGTCGTCGTTGACACGTACCACGATACGGCCGGCATCCACCGAGTCGAGCACACCGCCGCGCCTGGCGACCACGGTGACACCGGAGTCAACCGCCACGGTACGTTCGATACCGGTGCCGACCAGCGGCTTCTCGGTAATCAGCGTCGGCACGGCCTGGCGCTGCATGTTCGATCCCATCAGGGCGCGGTTGGCATCGTCGTGCTCGAGGAACGGGATGAGTGCAGCAGCCACCGAAACGATCTGCTTCGGCGACACATCGATGTAATCAACCTTGTCCGGTGACGAGGTCATGAACTCGTTGTTGAAACGACAGGTCACCAGGTCGTCCGACAGCTTGCCCTTCGCATCGACATTGGCATTCGCCTGGGCAATGGTGAAGCGGCCCTCTTCAATCGCCGACAGGTACTCGATGTCATCGGTCACCTTGCTATTGACGACCTTGCGATACGGTGTCTCGAGGAAACCGTACTCGTTGGTACGGGAGTAGACGGCCAGTGAGTTGATCAGGCCGATGTTCGGGCCTTCCGGTGTCTCGATCGGGCAGACACGACCATAGTGTGTCGGGTGCACGTCGCGCACCTCGAAGCCGGCACGTTCGCGGGTCAGGCCACCCGGGCCCAGCGCCGAGACGCGTCGCTTGTGGGTCACTTCCGAGAGCGGGTTGTTCTGGTCCATGAACTGGGACAGCTGGCTGGAGCCGAAGAATTCCTTGGTTGCGGCAGCCACCGGCTTGGCGTTGATCAGCTCCTGCGGCATCAGGCTTTCCGATTCCGCCAGGCTGAGGCGCTCCTTGACGGCGCGCTCGACACGCACCAGGCCGATGCGGAAGACGTTCTCGGCCATCTCGCCGACGCAACGAATACGGCGGTTACCGAGGTGATCGATATCATCCACGAAGCCGTTACCGTTGCGGATCTCGATGAGGATTTTCATGACATCGAGGATGTCTTCCCTCGACAGCGTGCCCTCGCCGGTCAGTTCGTCACGGCCAACGCGGCGGTTGAACTTCATGCGGCCGACAGCGGACAGGTCATAGCGTTCGCTGGTAAAAAACAGGTTCTTGAACAGGTTCTGGGCAGCGTCCTTGGTCGGCGGCTCGCCCGGACGCATCATGCGGTAGATCTCGACCATGGCTTCCAGCTCCGTGGTGGTCGGATCGATACGCAGTGTGCTGGAGATGTACGGGCCGCGATCGAGATCGTTGACGTACAGCGTGCGGATATCCTTGATATCGGCCTCGCGCAGCTTCTCGAGCAGCTCCTCGGTAATCTCGTCATTGGCGGCAGCAATCAACTCGCCGGTTTCCTTGTCGACGATATTGTTGGCCAGCACCTTGCCGAACAGGTATTCCTCCGGCACGACCAGCGTCTTGACGCCGGATTTCTCCAGCTCGCGAATGTGCCGCGCAGTAATACGGCGGCCTTCCTCGACGATAACCTTGTTCTTTGCCTTGATATCAAAGGTCGCCATCTCGCCGCGCAGACGCTCCGCGACCAGCGTCAGCTTGATCTCGGTCTTGGTGATATGAAAATCATTGGTATCGAAAAAGATATCGAGAATTTCCTCGTTCTCGTAACCGAGGGCACGCAACAGAATCGTGGCCGGCAACTTGCGACGCCGGTCGATACGCACAAACAGGGAATCTTTCGGATCGAACTCCATGTCCAGCCAGGAACCGCGGTACGGGATGACCCGCGCGGAGAACAGCAGCTTGCCGGACGAGTGGGTCTTGCCCTTGTCGTGGTCGAAAAACACACCCGGTGAACGGTGCAGCTGGGAGACGATTACGCGCTCGGTACCGTTAATCACAAAGGTACCGTTGTCCGTCATCAGCGGCAGTTCGCCCATGTAGACTTCCTGCTCCTTGATGTCCTTGATCTTGCGGGCATTCGCAGGTGAGTCCTTGTCATAGATAATAAGGCGCACCAGGGCACGCAGCGGGGCTGCATAGGTCAGGCCGCGCAACTGGCATTCCTTGACGTCAAAGGCCGGCTCGCCGAGGCGATAGGTCACGTAATCCAGTGCCGCCGTTCCGGAATAACTTACGATCGGGAAAACCGACTTGAACGCTGCATGCAGACCCTTGTCGCTGCGCGTCCCGGCGTCCTTGTCCGCCTGCAGGAAATCGCGATAGGAATTAATCTGGGTCGCCAGCAAGTACGGCACATCCAGAATACTGTGGCGTTCGCCAAAGTCCTTGCGAATTCGTTTCTTCTCAGTGAAGCTATAGGCCATCGGTTTTCCTCTCCAGTAAGTATGAAGAAAGTCGGTTGTCCGTGGTGGTCAGTTCGCCACTGTCACAGACTGGCACACCGTACTTACGCGGCGCGCCCTTTCATTTACAACAAGCAGGACAGGCCGGACGCAGTAACTGCGACCGGCCAGGCCTGTATTTCCACGGTTTCAGTAATCACAAAAGGATTACTTGACCGCCTACTTGAGCTCGACAGTTGCGCCGGCTTCTTCGAGTGTCTTCTTGATCTCTGCAGACTCGTCCTTGGAAGCGGCTTCCTTGATGGTGGAAGGTGTGCCTTCAACCATTTCCTTGGCTTCCTTGAGACCCAGGCCGGTGATGCCACGAACAGCCTTGATGACGGAAACCTTGTTTTCGCCGAAGCTGGTCATAACAACATCGAACTCGTCCTTCTCTTCAGCGGCTGCGGCTTCACCACCAGCGGCTGCCGGTGCGGCGGCAACGGCTGCTGCCGCAGATACACCAAACTTTTCTTCCATGGCAGAGATCAGGTCAACAACCTCCATCACTGACATGCTTGAAATTGTTTCCAGAATTTCTTCTTGTGAAACGGCCATAATGAATACTCCTGTTTAAATTTTGATCAGTAAAATAATGAATAGGGTTAAGCTGCTTGCTGTTTCTGGTCGCGCACTGCGGCAACGGTTCGAACCAGCTTGCCCGGTACCTCGTTGAGGGTACGAACAAGCTTTTCGGTCGGTGCCAGCATGACGGCCATGAGCAGACTGATTGCCTGGTCGCGGGTCGGGAGCTTGGCCAACTTGTCGATCTCGGTCGGCTCGAGCAGTTCACCACCCACGGACAGCATGGTGACCTGGAACTTGTCATTGCTCTTGGCAAAGTCCTTGGTCACACGCGCGGCAGCACCCGGATCTTCCTGGGAAAACGCCAGGATCAGCGGGCCGGTCAGCCGGTCGTTCATGCAGGCAAAGTCAGTATCCTCCAGGGCACGCTTCGCCAGCGTGTTCTTGACGACACGAAGATAGACATTATCTTCGCGTGCCTTGACACGCAGGTTCGTCAGATCCTCGACTGTCAGGCCGGTGTATTCAGCGGCAACAGCAGAGAAGGCCCCTTTGGCAACTTCTGAAACTTCAGCAACAACAGCCTTTTTCTCTTCAAGAGTTAATGCCATTGTGTTTACCTCTTCAGGAATTCACCGTTAGCGTATCGCCGCCGGATTCATCCAGTTCATTGACACATACCGGTAACAAACCGGTATGACAGTTTTGTGACTTGAAGACAGGTCGCTGCCGGCATCCAGCCTCTCGCGACACTTGTACACCCTGTACATCGAATTACTGTCTCGACGCCACCCTCTACGCGGGCAACCCATGAACTACCGGGTAATTAAAGCCGGTGATCAATTACCTCACCCGCCACCCGCGGTCTTTGACGGCCACCGGTCGTTAAACCGGGTTGCTGCTGGCTCCCTGCCAGTCGCAACACGCGTACTTCCTGTACGTCGCAGCGCCAAATTCATTTGAACAGGCCTTCGGCCTGCCCTGAAAATCAGCCGGTCAGTGGCGTATGGTCCACCTGGAGGCCTGGCCCCATGGTGGTCGACACCGACAGCTTCTTCATATACACACCCTTTGCGGATGTCGGCTTGGCCTTGAGCAAATCAGCGAGCAAGGCAGCCAGGTTTTCCTTCAATGCGCTGACTTCAAAGTCCACGCGCCCGATCGGGCAGTGAATGATGCCTGCCTTGTCCGTGCGATAACGCACCTGACCGGCCTTGGCGTTCTTCACGGCAGTGGCAACGTCCTGTGCAACCGTGCCCACCTTGGGGTTAGGCATCAGGCCGCGCGGCCCAAGGATCTGGCCCAGCGTACCAACGACGCGCATCGCATCCGGAGAGGCGATCACCACGTCAAAGTCCATGTTGCCCTTCTTGACCTCTTCAGCCAGGTCATCCATGCCGACGATATCGGCACCGGCTTCCCTGGCGGCATCAGCATTGGCACCCTGCGTGAAGACTGCAACGCGCACCGTCTTGCCGGTGCCGTTCGGCAGTACGGTCGCGCCGCGCACGACCTGGTCGGACTTGCGCGCATCAACACCGAGGTTGAGGCTGATATCAACAGATTCTGCAAATTTCACGGTGGCGAGATCCTTCAGCAGCTGAAGCGCTTCTTCAATGCTGTAGAGCTTGCCGGGAGTGACCTTTTCCTGGATTGCCTTTGCCCGCTTGCTTAGTTTCGCCATGTCATCAACCCTCCACATCCAGGCCCATACTGCGTGCAGTACCGGCAATAATGGCAACAGCTGCATCCATATCAGCAGCGTTCAGGTCAGCCATCTTGGTAGTGGCAATTTCTTCCAGCTGGGCACGGTTGACCTTGCCGACCTTGTCAGTGTTCGGGGTACCGGAACCCTTGGCAATACCGGCCGCCTTCTTCAGCAGAATGGACGCCGGTGGCGTCTTGGTGATGAAGGTGAAACTGCGGTCGTTATAGACCGTGATCACAACCGGTATCGGCAAACCCTTTTCGGTTTTCTGCGTCTGCGAATTAAACGCCTTGCAGAATTCCATGATATTGACACCGTGCTGACCCAGGGCCGGGCCGACAGGCGGACTTGGATTGGCGTCACCTGCAGGCACCTGCAGCTTGATATATGCCTCGATTTTCTTGGCCATCTTGGTTTACTCCTGTGGGTACAAGCGCCTTTCGGCTCCCCTGTTAAAAAATTCGTTTTGTAGGGGCGCCTTGCAGGCGCGAATGTCGCGGCTACAAGCCGCCCCTACAGGTACATCTCAAGTTGTTTGCATTCTGTCGGATTACGCTGCTTCGCAGCCAATCCGGCCTACGCCTTCTCTACCTGGCCAAAGGCCAGTTCCACCGGTGTCGAGCGACCGAAAATCAGTACGGACACACGCAGTCGGCTCTTTTCGTAATTCACTTCCTCAACGACACCATTGAAGTCGTTGAACGGGCCATCGGTAACACGCACCACCTCGCCCACTTCGAACAGCACCTTCGGCCGCGGCTTGTCCACACCTTCCTGCACGCGTTGCAGAATGGCGTCGGCCTCGCGATCCGTAATCGGCGCCGGCTTGTCACTGGTACCGCCGATAAAACCCAGCACCTTCGGCGCGTCTTTCACCAGGTGCCAGGTGTCCTCGTTCATATCCATCTGCACCAGCACGTAACCGGGGAAGAACTTGCGCTCGCTGCGACGCTTGGAACCCTCGCGCATCTCGACCACTTCCTCCGTCGGCACAAGTATCTCGCCAAACGAATCACCCATCTCGGCGCGACTGATGCGCTCTTCCAGGGCACGCTTTACCTGGTTTTCAAAACCCGAATACGCGTGTACCACATACCATTGCAATGACATCGTCAGCTTCCCTGTCCGGTCAGAATTTGAATCGCCCACAGCAGTAACATGTCCAGCAACCAGAGAAAGATACCGACAAGCAGCACCATCAGCAGCACAGCCAGCGTGGTCTGCACGGTCTCGGCACGTGTCGGCCAGACAACCTTGCGGACCTCCATCTGCGCACCCTTGATGAAGCCGATAATGTTTTTACCGGTACTGGACTGCGCGGCGATAAACACGGATACACCGGCGACTGCCAGCAACCCCAGTACGCGCACCACCAGCAACTGGTCATCGAAACGGTAAAACGCAACGATACCCGCGCCCAGCAACAACACGGCAATGCCCAGTTTCAGCGTGTCAAACCGGGTACTCTCTGTCTCAACTTTTGCGATCATCTAATCCTGCTTCAAGTGCTTCAAATGGTCCTGCCGTATTTGGCAGGCCAGGAGGGAATCGAACCCCCAACCTACGGTTTTGGAGACCGTCGCTCTGCCAATTGAGCTACTGGCCTAATTCTTTTACTCGACGATCTTGGAGACGACGCCGGCGCCGACGGTACGGCCACCTTCACGAATCGCAAAACGCAGCCCCTCTTCCATCGCAATCGGCGCAATCAGCGATACCGTCATCTTGATGTTGTCGCCCGGCATCACCATCTCGACGCCTTCCGGCAGATCACAGGCACCGGTTACGTCCGTTGTACGGAAGTAAAACTGCGGGCGGTAGTTGCTGAAGAACGGCGTGTGACGACCACCTTCATCCTTGCTCAGAATGTAAACCTCACACTCGAACTTGGTGTGCGGCGTGATCGATCCCGGCTTCGCCAGCACCTGGCCACGCTCAACCTCTTCACGCTTGGTACCGCGCAGCAGTACACCCACGTTGTCACCGGCACGACCCTCGTCCAGCAGCTTGCGGAACATCTCGACTCCGGTACACGTCGTCGTCGCCGTGTCCTTGATACCGACAATCTCGATCTCTTCACCGACCTTGACGATACCGCGCTCGATACGACCCGTGACAACCGTGCCACGACCCGAAATGGAGAACACGTCCTCAACCGGCATGATGAAATCACCGTCAATCGCACGCTCCGGCTCCGGAATGTACTTGTCCATCTCCTCGACCAGCTTGACGATCGACGGTACACCGATATCACTGGTGTCGCCTTCCAGCGCCTTCAGCGCAGAACCCGTCACGATCGGGGTGTCGTCACCCGGGAAATCGTAGCTGTCCAGCAGCTCGCGTATCTCCATCTCGACCAGCTCCAGCAGCTCGGCATCATCGACCTGGTCGGCCTTGTTCATGTATACCAATATATAAGGCACACCCACCTGGCGGGACAGCAGGATGTGCTCACGCGTCTGCGGCATCGGGCCGTCAGCTGCGCTCACCACCAGGATCGCACCGTCCATCTGTGCAGCACCCGTGATCATGTTCTTCACGTAGTCGGCGTGTCCCGGGCAGTCCACGTGCGCGTAGTGACGCGTCGGCGACTCGTACTCCACGTGTGCCGTCGCAATCGTGATACCACGCTCGCGCTCCTCCGGGGCATTGTCAATCTGGTCGTAGGCCTTGAACTCACCACCCTGCGCCTCGGCCATCACCTTGGTAATCGCCGCCGTTAAGGTCGTCTTACCATGATCCACGTGACCAATGGTGCCTACGTTCACATGCGGTTTGGTACGTTCAAATTTTTCCTTGGACACGACTGAATTCCTCTTTATTCGTCAAATTAGGTTGTCAGGATGCTTTCTTTATCACGGCATCGGCGATGTTCGCCGGCGCCTCGTTGTACTTCTCAAATTCCATCGAGTAGGTTGCACGACCCTGCGTTGCAGAACGCAGATCGGTTGCATAACCGAACATTTCCGCCAGTGGCACCTCGGCACGAATCACCTTGCCTGCAGGGGTTTCGTCCATGCCCTGGGTAATACCGCGACGCCGGTTCAGGTCGCCCATCACATCACCGAGATAATCTTCCGGCGTCACCACTTCCACTTTCATGATCGGCTCCATCAGTACCGGGTCGGCCTTTAACGCAGCGGCGCGGAACGCCATGGAACCGGCTATCTTGAAGGCCATCTCGCTGGAGTCGACATCGTGATAGGAACCGTCATACAGGGTTACCTTGACATCAACGACCGGGTAGCCACCGATCACACCGTTTTCCATCTGTTCCTGAACACCCTTGTCCACCGACGAGATGTACTCTCTCGGAACCACGCCACCCACGATGGCGTTTTCAAATTCGTAACCGTCGCCGTGTGCCCGCGGCTCCACCTTCAGCCAAACATGTCCGTACTGGCCGCGGCCACCGGACTGGCGCACAAACTTGCCTTCCTGCTCAACCGCCTTGCGTATGGTTTCGCGGTAGGCCACCTGCGGTGCGCCGACGTTGGCCTCAACGGTAAACTCACGCTTCATGCGGTCAACGATAATGTCGAGATGCAACTCACCCATCCCGGAAATAATGGTCTGCCCCGATTCTTCATCGGTGTGCACGCGGAATGACGGGTCTTCCTTGGCCAGCTTCTGCAGGGCAATACCCATCTTTTCCTGGTCGGCCTTGGTCCTAGGCTCAACCGCCACGGAGATCACCGGCTCCGGGAACTCCATACGTTCCAGCGTAATGACATTCTCCGGATCACACAGCGTGTCACCGGTCGTTACGTCCTTCAGGCCAACGGCGGCAGCGATATCACCGGCGCGCACTTCCTTGACCTCTTCGCGGCTGTTGGAGTGCATCTGCAGGACACGGCCGATGCGCTCTTTCTTGCCCTTCACCGGGTTGAAAATCGTGTCACCCGAGTTCAACACCCCCGAATAAACCCTGAAAAATGTCAGGTTGCCGACAAACGGGTCGGTCGCAATCTTGAAGGCCAGTGCCGCAAACGGGGCGTCATCGGATGACGGCCGCTCGGCCTCGGTCTCAGCTGCGTCACTCAGATGGCCGGTTATCGCCGGCACATCCTGTGGTGACGGCATGTAATAAATGATGCTGTCGAGCATCGCCTGCACACCCTTGTTCTTGAACGCCGAACCGCACATGGCCGGGACGATGTCGTTCTCCAGTGTGCGTACGCGGACACCCTCGCGAATCTCCGCCTCGGACAACTCACCCTGGTCGAGGTACTTCTCCATCAGCGTTTCACTGGCCTCGGCCGCCGCTTCAACCAGGTGCTCGCGCCATTCCTTGCTGGCTGCGAGCATGTCGGCAGGGATGTCGCGCTCTTCGTACGTCATACCCATGTCGGCTTCATGCCAGTAGATCGCCTTCATGCGAATCAGGTCGATGACACCCTGAAAATTCTCTTCAGCGCCTATCGGCAGCTGCAGCGGCACGGGGTTTGCCCCGAGACGCTCCCTGATCTGTTCAATCACGCGCAGAAAATCTGCACCGGCGCGGTCCATCTTGTTGACGAAGGCCATGCGCGGGACCTTGTACTTGTTTGCCTGCCGCCAGACTGTCTCTGATTGCGGCTCGACACCACCGACGGCGCAAAACACGGCAACGGCGCCATCCAGCACCCGCAGTGAACGCTCTACTTCAATGGTGAAGTCAACGTGTCCGGGTGTATCAATAATGTTGATGCGGTGCTGGTCAAACTGCTTGTCCATGCCCTGCCAGAAACAGGTGGTTGCAGCAGACGTGATGGTAATACCACGCTCCTGCTCCTGCTCCATCCAGTCCATCACGGCTGCGCCGTCGTGCACCTCGCCAATCTTGTGAGACACACCGGTGTAAAACAGGATGCGCTCCGTTGTCGTGGTCTTGCCCGCATCGATATGGGCCATGATGCCCACGTTTCGATAGCGTTCCAATGGAGTTGAGCGAGCCACGTTACTATTCCTGAAAACCTGTATATATAGCGGTTAATGAGATGCTTACCAGCGAAAGTGCGAGAACGCCTTGTTCGCTTCCGCCATGCGGTGGGTATCTTCGCGTTTCTTCACGGCGGCGCCACGATTCTCCGAGGCGTCCAGCAATTCACCGGCAAGTCGCAGCGGCATGGACTTCTCACCGCGATTGCGTGAGGCATCCAGCACCCAGCGCATGGCCAGCGTGGTACGACGTACCGGGCGAACCTCGATCGGCACCTGGTAGGTAGCACCACCGACACGACGTGATTTCACCTCGACCATCGGGCGTACGTTGTCGAGCGCCTTGTCCAGCACTTCCACAGGGTCTTCATTACCCTTGCCGGCGATCTGGTCGAGCGCACCATAAATAATGCGTTCTGCCACTGACTTCTTGCCGGACTTCATGACCATGTTGATGAACTTGGCCAGCATGAGGTTGCCGTACTTGGGATCAGGCAGAATTTCCCGTGAACCGATGACTCTTCTTC
>Ga0316201_10002407_pt1 | contig 13308 bp, 4 predicted proteins | sample CS6wburrow_MG_FD_204516 | JGI IMG/M metagenome (GOLD analysis project Ga0316201, IMG submission 204516) | Coastal sediment microbial communities from Delaware Bay, Delaware, United States - CS-6 worm burrow | ecosystem: Environmental > Aquatic > Marine > Coastal > Sediment | place: USA: Delaware... | reverse complement strand
CACGCACTGGCTTTTTTAAACCAAGGCGAAACCGCCTCTTCGGTGCGTGAGCTGGTACTCAAGCTGTACGTCAACATGGGGATAACGCTAGGCGAAGCGCCGTTTTCAGATGCCCAACAAGCCCTAGCCACCTACCAACGCGGCCTTGAAGACGCAGAGGCCTTTTTAAACCAAGGCGAAAGCGCCTCTTCGGTGCGTGAGCAGGTACTCAACCTGTACACTAACTTGACTGGCACATTAGGACAAACTGGGCAAAAATCCCTATCAATCCCCTATTTTCCTATATCAGGCTTCTTGTCTTGGTTCGGTTTCGATAAAATACAAAAAGCTCAGGATAAACACGGACTCATCAATAACTGGCGAATCTATTTACAAACCGCGCCTTCTCCCATCACGGATTTCACCGCAGCTTTCCAAGCTTTTCTACACACCTTTTTATCCGATTGGCATCATCCCAAAAAATCTCATCGTCATTTTGTTTCAACCGAAACCCTCTTGGCTATCAGTGAAAGTTTATATGCCCTCGCGCAAGCCTCTGAAAATAAAGCCTTAAATACCGTTTATGACCGTTTAGATCAACTGCACAACTCACCCACTGTGCTAAAAACGGAGGAATTGCAACAGGAAAAAGCGGTTTTAGAAGACACGCTATGCGATATCTGGGAACGGTTGACGCTTCAACCCCATAAAGACTTGGCTGATCTCGAACCCTTGCAAAGCTTATCGGGGTGGCAAAGGCTGCGTCATTGGCGAACCCTGAAACAGTTGCGTCAAGCGAGACAACGATATCAACAGATTCCAAAACACTGTGAAGCCGTTAAAACCTATTATCATTGGGAACGGGGCGTGAAACGCTGTGAAACCGCTTTGTTTGACTGGCTACGTGAGGCGATTTTTAAACAACTGGATTTCCCGAATGGCTTAGACACCTTGCCCGATATTCTCTTAGGCATCTTGTTAGTCCACTCGACTGAACCGATGGCACCCGAAGCCAAGAGTGAAACCTGGCTACAACACCCACCTTGGCAAAATGGCGAAAGCTTACAACGCGCCTTGGACGGCAGTGGTTGGCAAACCTGGGCTCAAGGCGATAAACCGCCTTTATATACTTGGTTGGATTTATTAGGCCAAAAACCGCGTTTGAGTATCAACCAAGAAACCAGTTATTTTGAACAACCTGATTTACAAAACGGGTTACGTGAAGTGATGGCCGGCCAGCCCGATAAACTGATCTCCAAATTACAACACGCTTGGGAAGCCGCGCTGCAACGCGCTTTTCTCTTAGCCCAATTGCTCACACGCCTTGATAAGCCCAATTTTGAAGGCAACTTATTGGCGCTGACTGAAAACCTGGATTTTGATATCGGGCCAGACTCTCGTTCTTTACAGGATGTCTTTAGCGCCTTAGCCTCTCCAAAACAGCAAGCCGCCTTATTTCAACAGTATGATATTGTTGACATTTTTGAAGACGGTTTAACTGTTGTTGGGGTGACTTTTCCCACCTATTTCAAAGCCTTGGCCGCCGTGATTTTAGGGGATGCGCCCGAACAAATTGATAACGCATTACACAACTGGTTAGCGAAACAAGGGGAATGGGATGACAGCTTACCCATTGAGGAAACGCTGGCCGTTTTAAAACACCGTTTCAATCGCGCCATCGTTATCTATCAACCCAAGCATCCCGCTTTAGGCAATACCGTCCATGATTGGGCAAAAGTCTTATTACAAGAAGTCTTAGCTTCCGAAACGCCCGCGCTTGAACAGATTTGGGCACAGCTAGAACGCGCACGCATCGCTTTAACCGGATTAAACTTGACATTGCCCGCGCAATGGGATGAAACGCTGGGTAGAGCATTATGGAATAGCTTAAGAACCACAATAGATCAAATTGGAGGGGGTTATGTGCCGTCTGAAAATGAGCCTTGGCAACCTATAGACATTTGGAACTATCAAATCAGTGAATGGATGTCAAACCGGCCCCCGACTTTTGAAACCGCTCAACAACACTTGCCCGCTCAAGAGGCCTTAGCACAACCGTTTCTTGATCCCGTGCAGCAGCGTTATCGCGTATTATGGTTAGATCAAAACGGCCTGAGCTTAAAAGACTTACCCGATGACTGCGCCCTGCAACACCTTTGGACAGAAAAAACGGGCGTGATCGGGCACTGGACAGAAGGCTTGACGGAATTGCGGAAACGCCAACGCACCACAAGTGACAGCCTACGGGATTGGGAAGAAGTCATGAAAAGTGTTCCCGTGCAAAGTTGGGCGAATTGCTTTCAAGACTGGGCCGCTGACTTGACGCAATTAACCGTGATCTTCCCTGCGCCATTAGGGCAATTACCTTGGGAAACCTTACCGCAATTAGAAGAGAAATTAGTGCGAGAAATCAGTTTAGCGCATTGGTTAACATCATCGCCTTCGGAAAACAGCGCCTCTGAAGACGAAAAACACTTCGTCACCTGCGATCCAAACGGTGAAGCAACGTGTATGGTTAAAGAAGGGCGATGGGTAGCCCAGCATTTTAAAACAGGCTTCAGCTCACCCTGCCCCTCAGTATTTGATGCGATACAACAATTGAGTCATTGTCAACAAGCGCATTTCTGCACGCATGGCACATTTCAACGCCATAATCCATTAGCCAGTGGTTTAATTTTGCTCGACAAACGCGATAAAAAAGATAACACGCTCAAGATCAGATTTCCGTTATGGACAAGCAGTCTATTACCGATATCAGCAGAGGTGATCGTCTTATCGGCCTGCGAATCGAATCTCAGTGGGCAAGAAACGGAAGGGTTATTGACACCGATAGGGATAGGGCCCGCTTTAGCGGCCGCCGGCGCGAAAACGGTTATCGGCACATTATGGCCCTGCGACGGCGTTGCCGCTTTATGTTTTGCCTATCATCTTTATAATATAGCTGATAAAGAACCCCAATTACCTTGGCATCAAGTTGTCGCCAAAGCGCGTCATCAATTGCAAGCCATGAGCCTTCAGGATTTAGAACAGGTTGAGAGCGATTGTCAATTAGAAAAGCCAGATGATGCGTGTTCAAATGCAGTTGAAAGTGCGCAAGCTAAGGCGCGTTTTGGTCAAAAGCCCTTTGAATCCTTCTCATCATGGGGCGGGTTTGTGGTGTTGGGAGAAGTGAGTCGATTATAATTCGTTTATCCTCGTAATTCGTTGTACTAATTCAACACAGAGATCACAGAGTACCACAGAGTTTCACAGAGATCAGAAATCAACCTCTCTGTGGCCCTCTGTGGCCCTCTGTGCTCTCTGTGTTGAAAAAATTAATAATGATAACTGATAACTGAAAATGAACATTCGCACAAAATTGCTCATTACCGCTCTCGCAACGGGCTTTATCCCTGTGACAATAATAGGGGGATTTGCCTTTTTGGAAAGCCGAGATGCCTTTTTAAATCAGGCCTTTAGCCATCTTGAAAGTGTTCGAGATATCAAAAAAACACAACTCAAAACCTTTTTTGCAGAACGTGAAAGCGATATGCATGTGCTTTTGGGTATGGTGGCAACGCTTAAGCAAAACGCCTTCCAAAAACTGCAGGCCGTTCAAAACAGTCAAAAGGCTCAATTAGAACGCTATTTTCAAGAACGGTTGAATCACGTTCGCATTTTATCCCAAAATCACGCCATTATCGAAACCCTTGAGCAATTTCAGCCTGTTGAACAAGCTCATAACCATAAAACAGATGATCATGATCACAAAGCGACTTCTTCTTCGACGTTTGAAAAACACCTGAAAAAAGAACTGAAACAATATCAACAGGCTTATGGCTATCACGACTTATTTCTGATCACCAAAACCGGCCAAATTGTTTATACCCTTAAACAAGGTACTGAATTAGGACATCATCTCTTAAACGGTGCCTTAAAAAACAGTCACTTGAGTCAAGCTTTTAAAAAAGGCTTAAATGGCATAATAGCGATTCAAGACTTTGCCCCCTACGCGCCAGCCAATAACCAATATGTCGCCTTTATAACGGCCCCCCTATATCATGAAGATGAACTGATTGGCGTTTGGGCCTTAAGCTTCTTGCCCGATACGATTAATACTATTATGCAAAAGCATGAAGGTATGGGAGAAACGGGAGACAGTTATCTCGTCGGCCAATGGGATGATCAAACCCGTTATCGTAGCAATCGAGTCGTCAAAGGAAAAGAAGCGTTGATTGGCTATAAAAAAAGCGGCGCGGATATTGATAAAGCCTTAATGGGAGAATCGGGTATTGATGTCAAAACCGGCAGCACGGGCGATTTGGAACTCGGGGCTTATGCCCCACTGCACATCCCGGGCCTGAATTGGTGCATTATCACCACAATCAATTTAAAAGAAGTCTTGGTACCCAAATTGGAAAATGAGCAAGAGGACTTTTTTACCAAATATATTCGCCAATATGATTATTATGATCTGTTTCTCATTCATCCTGAAGGCAAAATCTTTTACACCGTTAAGCATGAATCGGACTATCTCACCAATATCCTAACCGGCCAATATGTCCATTCTGGATTGAGTCAATTGATCAAACAAGTATTACAAAGCAAGACATTTGAAATCAGCGATTTCGCGCCTTACGCCCCCAGCAACGATGAACCCGCAGCCTTTCTCGCCCAACCCCTGCTTCATAATGGCGAAATTGAACTGGTGTTGGCCTTACAATTCAGTGATCACGCCACCAATAACATCATGCTGCAACGGGCCGGTATGGGTAAAAGTGGTGAAACGTATCTGGTTGGCAGCGATAAACTCATGCGTTCCAACTCTTTTCTTGATCCCACCCATCATTCCATTATCGCCTCTTTTGCCAATCCCACACTGGGCACAGTGGATACGCAAGCCACTCGTTCCGCATTAGCCGGCAAAACTGGTAAAGAAATGATTCAAGATTACCGTGAACAACCCGTTATTTCAGCCTATACCCCCATCACAATTGGCAACATAACATGGGCACTGATAGCCGAAATCGATCAAGCCGAAGCCTTGAGTGCTATTAATCAACTTGAATGGTTGCTCGGTTTCACTACCCTCTTCATTGGTTTGATAGTCTTACTCTTCCTCAATAGCACCAGTAAGCGTTTGACAAATCCCTTATTACAGATCAATGAACATTTAAAAATGCTGGCCCAAGGCAAAGTGATTGACGATGACATTCAGTATAAAAAAGAAGATGAAATCGGTGAATTGATCAATTCGGCTCGCTTGTTAAAGCAAGGGATAAGCAATTCCATCGCACAAGCGAATGCGATTGCGGCAGGTGATTATAGCCAAGAAATCCAATTACGCTCAAAACACGATAAACTCGGCCAAGCACTGACAGAGATGACACAGGTTTTACGTGAAACGACAAGCCAAAATCTCAAACAAGACTGGCTAAAAAGCGGCCAAGCGCATTTAAACGAATTAATGAGCGGCGAACAAGACATTGAAACACTGGCTAAAAAGATTATCACCTTCCTAACCACTTATATAGAAGCAACGGTAGGCTTATTTTATTTACTGAAAGCGGCGGCCCAAACAGCCGAACAGAAACCCGCATTGCACCGCATTGCCAGTTATGCCTATACCCAAAATGACAATATTCAACACGTCTTTTTAATCGGAGAAGGTTTGATTGGACAAGCCGCTTTAGAACACAAAACCCTGTTGCGTATGCCAGCCCCTGAAGAATACAGCCCCATTATTCAATCAGGCTTGTCACAAGCCGTTCCCCGCTACGTCATCTTCCTCCCCTTTTTATATGAAAATACAATCAAAGGCGTGATTGAAATCGGTGCCTCATCAGCATTGAGCGAAACTCAACAAGCGTTTTTAGAACAGATGATGGCAAATATTGGGATAGCGGTGCATACCGCCCAATCACGTACTGAGATGCAAAAGCTTTTAGAAACCAGCCAACAGCAAACAGAAACCCTGCAAAAACAACAGTTTGAGCTAGAATCGAAACAAACTGAACTTCAGCATAATAACGAAGAACTACAAAGCCAATCGGAAGAATTGCAAAGTCAATCAGAAGAGTTGCAAACCCAACAGGAAGAGTTGCGCCAAACGAATGAAGTACTGGAAGAGCGCACACGGGATTTGGAAGGCCAAAAAGCCGACATTCAAGACAAGAATCGTGCGCTAGAACACACCAAAGCTGAAATGGAAAGAGCGCATATTGAAATGGAAAAGGCGCGGGCCGCGATTGAAACCAAAGCCAAAGAATTAGAATTAGCCAGCAAATACAAATCTGAATTTCTGGCCAATATGTCGCATGAACTCCGCACCCCGTTAAACAGTTTATTGATACTCTCCCAATTATTAAGCGACAACAAACCCGGTAATTTAAACGACAAACAGGTAGAATATGCCAAAACCATCCAGAGTGCCGGCAACGATTTACTGACATTGATCAACGACATTTTGGATTTATCAAAAGTCGAAGCCGGTAAAGTTGAAGTTCAAATTGAACCCGTCTCACTCAGCGATTTAATGGAAATGATTGAGCAAAAATTCCGCCTTATGGCCGAAAACAAAGGGATAGGTTTCCACATCAACGTTGCCGACAACATACCTTCAATATTACAAACAGACGGGCAACGGCTCAAACAAATTCTGAACAACCTATTATCCAATGCCTTCAAATTTACCCATGAAGGCGAAATCAAGGTAACCGCCATCGGAAAATCCCCTTCGCAAAAGTTTAATTTTGGGGCAGGAGGGGATTTTGAGGATTTTATTGCCATCAGTGTCGTTGATACGGGCATTGGTATTCCTAAAGAAAAACAACACGTTATCTTTGAAGCCTTCCAACAAGTGGATGGCACGACTAGCCGTCGCTACGGTGGAACCGGACTCGGCTTATCCATTTCCCGTCAATTAGCACGATTACTCGGTGGCGAACTCACATTAGAAAGTGAAGAAGGCAAAGGGAGCTGTTTTACGTTATCTCTGCCGGAGTCAGGTGTCAAGAATCAGGCGTTGCAGGAGAGCCAGAATTCAGGGCATCAGGTGTCAGGCGTTGAAAACGTTCAGACGTTCAGGAGTCAAAAAACAAACGTTCAGGCCTCAGGGATCAGGCATCAGGAGACAGAAGGCAAGCCTTATGAATCTGGACTTCAAGAATCATTTCATAAGGCTCCCATTTCCGACGACAGAAACGATCTGCAATCTGGCGATCAAGCCATTTTAATCATTGAAGATGATCGCAAATTTTCAAGCATTCTCAAGGAATTGGCACAAAACAAAGGTTTTAAATGTATTCTAGCCGAGGATGGTTTAACCGGCTTACAACTCGCTGAACAATATAAACCCCATGCCATTCTGCTTGATATCGGCTTACCCCAATTAGATGGTTGGATGGTGATGGAAAAGCTGAAAGACAACCCTGACACGCGGCATATTCCTGTGCATTTTATGTCAGCTGCTGAACAAAGCATTGATGCGAAAAAGATGGGCGCAATTGGCTATTTGCTTAAACCGGTGAGTATGGAACAACTTGGGGAGGCTTTTAAAACCATAGAACAGTTTTTAAGCCGAACCGTGAAAAATCTGCTCGTGATTGTCGATAACGACACACATCAACAAAACATTCTCGCCCTTGTTGAAGGAGACGATATCCAGATCAAACTCGCCTTAACCATTCAGCAGGCTTTTCAAGCACTACAAAGTGTCACTTATGATTGTATTATCCTAGACATGGATCTAGAACAGGGTTCTGGCAGCCAACTGTTAGATCAGATACAAAAAGAATCAAAGCTGTGTAAAGTGCCGATGATTGTCTATGCTGAACGTGACTTAAGCTCGTCCGAAGAAGCCTTATTACTGCGATGTGCCGACAAAATACCGATAAAATCGGTCAAATCGCCAGAACGTTTATTAGACGAAGCCACCTTATTTCTCCATCAGATTGAATCCAAATTGCCTCATGACAAACGCAATATGTTACGAATGGTGCATGACAAAGAGGCCATTTTAAAGCACAAAAAGATACTGATAGTCGATGATGATGTGCGTAATACTTATGCACTCGCCACCGTTTTAGAAGAAAAAGAGATGGAGGTTATCGGCGCGAAAAACGGCATTGAAGCCCTCGCCATATTAAAAGAACATGAAAATATAGCCCTGATTTTGATGGACATCATGATGCCCGAAATGGACGGTTACGAAGCCATGCGGCAAATCCGAAAACAACCCAAGCACCGGCAACTACCCATCATAGCCCTAACCGCCAAAGCCATGAAAGGCGACAAAGCCAAATGTATCGAAGCCGGAGCCAACGACTACCTCTCAAAACCAGTAGACACCGACAAACTGATTTCACTGATGCGCGTTTGGTTATATCGGTAATTTTGCTGATGACTACATTTCCAAACTTAATTTAATCTCACGCTTCGCGCCAAGAGACGCACGGCCGTGCGTCTCTACTTGGCACCTTGGCACCTTTGCGCCTTTGCGCCTTTGCGTGAGATTGATTTTTATAACGGATAACTGACAAAACAGATGATCATGATCACAAAGCGACGTCTTCGACGTTTGAAAAACACTTGAAAAAAGAACTGAAACATTTATAGTCCTTTGAGAAACACAAAATCAGCATGACAAATACCGGGTAGCTTTCAGTCAACAGCCCCCGCTTCACAGTGCTTTAATCATTTCCAAACTTAACCCTGTCGCACTCGCTATTTGTTCATCTGTCAGCGTGCCAAGGGCTTTAAGATTACGAGCCGCTTCCTTCATCTTCTTTTTACCCTCCTTTATTCCCTCATCTTTGCCCTCTTTGAACTTTCGCATCTCCGCTTCCTCCCAATTATGTTCCTCCTTCATACGCTTGCGTTCTTCAGGCGTGATTTTATCTTTCTCAATCACCTGAAAAAGTGCTTGAATTGAGGGATTGCTGTAGTCAGCTTCATCCACTTTTCCATCTAGGCTATCATGAATCGCTTGCATCCATTCGCGGTATGGCTTTGGTGTCTTGGTATGAGCCGATTTATTGGTAAACACAAAAAGGAGTTTATGTTTACACTGATAAACCTTATCAAGCAATTTGCCGGTTATAAAATCTCTCGGCTCAAAATCATGCTCTATAATACCGCTGTCTGGACTTGGCGTTTTTTTCTGCGTAAAAAAGACTATCGTTATGACTGTTATTGGAAAACTGTCATTATCAGAACTAATAATGGTTTCTACCATGGCACTACATTGATAATAAACAAAACGCTCGTAAGTGTCTGAATCATGAGCATGTTGCACTTCGACAATCACCCGATTCTTTTTATCTTCAGCGAATAAATCGAATTTGGTAGCCACATTACCCACCGGTGGAATAAAAGCTTTATCATTTTCTACCTCATCAATTTCCAATTGGATGCCCAAAAAATCCTTGACTAATGCAGTGAACAGGTTTGGGTGACTGAACGCCTTTTTGAAAATCACATCGTAACGTAAAGAGGCGACTTGTTTCATAGTTAATCTCTCCAAAATGGTTTCATTTATAAAGTTAAGGGTTAAGGGTTAATGGTTAATGATAAATCGAAACTTAGCATTCTATCTTTCAGTTTATCAAGTGATGTGCCTAAAGTCGGATTTCCAAGCATAATAATTTCCATGACACCTCGTTTGAATAAGTTTCGTTCTATACTGCGACGCTATTTTAGGGCAATGACAGTACGCCATCATTGGACGGGTTTTGATGATCCAAGTAATAACCTATTTATCGTATCTCCTGATTAAATAAATTTTGCAACGAAAATCGGGCCTTCAAGATTTGATTTCCGTTCAAGATTTATCTTGATAAACAATGTGAACTCGCAATAATGCACTCTTACCAGTATTATTAATAATGAAATAAAAGCGTTAATGGGCGTAGTTCAGGTTAATGGTTAATGCTTAATTTTTAATTGTAAGCCGAAGATTAGCATTCTATCTATTTAAGACTTAAGTAAAATTTAAAGTGTGCCGTTTTGAATATCAAAAAATTAGCTTATTATGATATAGTTTTATAGAGAATCATGATGCTATTAATTATCAATTATCAATTATCAATTTAATTCTCAATCAAAATTATCAATGCTCAATTAATTTAAGCCAATAACAAATCCGTTTATTTAGCTTCGCTTGCGCTTGGCTGAACTGCGTGCCCTTCGGTTCGTTAAACTCCGTAACGAGCGAAGCGAGATCATCCGTTGTACTAATCAGTATAATCCGCTTTTTATAACCCAAAGGAGCCACAATGGCAGAATATACCGACATCGAGCCTCAAGAAACACAAGAATGGATTGAGGCGTTGGAAAGCGTCTTAGCCCAAGATGGGCCTGAACGTGCCCATTTTTTGTTGAATCAATTGATTGATAAAGCGCGTCGTTCTGGGGCGCATATCCCCCACAGTGCCAATACCGCTTATGTCAATACGATTCCCTACAATCAAGAGGAACCCACGCCTGGCGATTCTGAAATGGAATGGAAAATCCGCTCTCTTATTCGCTGGAATGCGATGGCAATGGTTGTACAGGCTAATCGCCAAAATGCCGAATTGGGGGGGCACATTGCAACCTTTGCTTCAATTGCAACCTTGTATGATGTTGGTTTTAATCACTTTTTCCGGGCTAAATCGGCCCATCATGGTGGGGATTTAGTTTATTTTCAAGGCCATTCTGCGCCTGGTATTTATGCCCGCGCTTTCTTGGAAGGGCGCATCACTGAAGAACAAATGCTCAATTTCCGGCAAGAAGTGGGCGGAAATGGTTTATCGTCTTATCCCCATCCCTGGTTAATGCCCGATTTTTGGCAATTTCCAACCGTTTCTATGGGTTTAGGCCCTATCATGGGGATTTATCAAGCCCGCTTTATGAAATATTTGCATGATCGCGGTATTGTGAATACGGCAGAACGTAAAGTCTGGATATTTGCAGGCGATGGTGAAATGGATGAGCCGGAAGCTTTAGGCGCGATTTCGCTGGCCGCGCGGGAAAAACTGGATAATCTGGTTTTTGTCGTCAATTGCAATTTACAACGTCTTGATGGGCCCGTGCGGGGTAACGGTAAGATTATTCAAGAATTAGAAGGCGATTTTCGCGGTGCCGGTTGGAATGTGATTAAAGTCATTTGGGGTTCCTATTGGGATCCCTTGTTTGCCATGGATACCAAAGGCTTGTTGCTGAAACGCATGGAAGAATGTGTTGATGGCGAGTATCAGAATTATAAAGCCAAGGGGGGAGCCTATACGCGGGAACATTTCTTTGGAAAATATCCAGAACTCAGGGCGATGGTTGCCAAGATGACGGATGAAGACATTTGGCGCTTAAATCGCGGTGGACATGATCCGCATAAGGTTTATGCGGCTTATGCCGCAGCCATGAAGCATAAAGGGCAACCGACTGTTATCATCGCGAAAAGCGTTAAAGGGTATGGCATGGGAACAGCTGGCGAAGGCCAGAATATTACCCATCAACTCAAGAAAATGGGTACGAATGATATCCGAAAATTTCGAGATCGTTTTAATTTGCCTATTTCCGATGAGCAATTGCCTGAAGTGCCTTTTTATAAGCCACCCGAAGACAGCCCTGAAATGAAATATCTGCATGAACGGCGGCAAGCCTTGGGCGGTTATTTGCCATCACGAAGCAAGACAGCTACCCCAATTGACGTGCCCGATATCAGTATTTTCGAGCCCCTGCTTAAAGGCAGTGGTGATCGCGAAATGTCAACCACGATGGCTTTTGTACGCCTACTCTCAACACTCACCCGCGACAAAAAGATGGGGAAACATGTTGTCCCCATCGTACCTGATGAAGCGCGAACGTTTGGTATGGAAGGCCTGTTTCGGCAACTGGGGATTTACTCCTCACAAGGGCAATTGTATGAACCACAAGATGCCGATCAAGTGATGTATTACCGTGAAGATAAAAAAGGTCAAATCATTGAAGAAGGCATTAACGAAGCGGGTGCCATGTCTTCATGGATAGCCGCCGCGACAGCTTATAGCAATCACGGTGTCAATATGGTACCGTTTTATATTTTCTACTCCATGTTTGGCTTCCAACGTATCGGTGATTTAGCTTGGGCAGCTGGTGATTTACGCGCTCGTGGCTTTTTAATCGGCGGCACGGCGGGACGCACTACGCTTTCTGGAGAAGGTCTGCAACATCAAGATGGACATGGTGTCATGTTAGCGTCTAACATTCCAAATTGCGTGGTTTACGATCCCACTTTTGCCTACGAAATGGCCGTTATTATCCATGACGGCTTGCGCCGCATGTATAAAGTTCAAGAAAATGTCTTCTACTACATCACGGCGATGAATGAGAACTACACACACCCCGCCATGCCAGAAGGGGTAGAAGAAGGCATTCTCAAAGGCATGTATTTATTCAAAGAAAGCGCAATACCCGGCCCGAAAGTACAATTGTTGGGCAGTGGTGCGATTTTACGCGAAGTGATTGCTGCCAGTGTTTTACTCGCTCAAGACTTTGGCGTATCGGCTAATATTTGGAGTGTCACCAGTTTCACCGAATTACATCGTCAAGGTGTAGACGTTCAACGTTGGAACATGTTACACCCAGAAGAGCCCGCACGCAAATGCTATGTGAAAGAATCTCTCAAAGACTGCAAAGGCCCCGTGGTAGCCGCTACCGACTATGTGAAAAGTTATCCGAATCAAATTCGCCTTTGCATACCTCATCCTCATTATTACGTGTTGGGTACTGACGGCTTTGGGCGCAGTGATTCGCGCAAGCAATTGCGTAAATTTTTTGAAGTGGATCGTTACTACATTACCGTAGCCGCCCTCAAAGGCTTGGCCAATATGGGCGAAATACCGGCCAGTAAAGTAACGGAAGCCCTCCGAAAATACGACATTGATTCTGAAACACCTAATCCAATCACAGTCTAAGGAGGGACACAACATGGCAGTTAAAGAGATAAGCGTTCCAGATATTGGCGATTTCAATGAAGTCCCGATTCTTGAAATATTAGTCAGCAATGGCGACACCGTTGAAAAAGAGCAATCGTTGATTATCTTGGAAAGCGACAAGGCATCAATGGAAATTCCAGCTTCTCATGCGGGTATTGTTCAAGCGATTCATCTGAATGTGGGTGATAAAGTCTCCAACGGCACCGTCATTTTAACGATAGAAGTCACGGAAGGTGAGACGGCTCAAGCACCCACGCCATCTGAACCCACAGCGTCTGTTCAACCGGTACCCAAACCACCTGTCCCTGTGAATCTAGCAGCGGCCAGTTCGCCAACAGCCTCAGTCATGGATGACATGAGAAGGCCTAAGAATTTACCGCTTTCGCCTGTAGAACCG
>Ga0316201_10002406_pt1 | contig 13311 bp, 16 predicted proteins | sample CS6wburrow_MG_FD_204516 | JGI IMG/M metagenome (GOLD analysis project Ga0316201, IMG submission 204516) | Coastal sediment microbial communities from Delaware Bay, Delaware, United States - CS-6 worm burrow | ecosystem: Environmental > Aquatic > Marine > Coastal > Sediment | place: USA... | reverse complement strand
TCCGGCTGAGTCTCTTGAATCACTCGAATTAAATTCGTTGAATCTGTTGTATCAGCATACATAAAATTAAAATGAGTATGATTTTCATGTACATCCTTGATGAGATGATCTATTCTATCCGTATTGAATAACGAAGTACGCCGTTTTAGCCCCCAAACAAAATAGCCCTTTTGGATCAAAAATTCTGCGAGATATGCGCCATCTTGCCCGGTTACACCGGTGATTAATGCTGTTTTCATATTTTATGCTGTTTGTGGCTATTTTGATGTTGTTTGTTTTTGACAAAGAAAATAATGATGATTTGCATAAGCACTATCAAACCAGACTTTATCAATAATTAAAGTGACTATATTAATGATTGGGAACAAAAAAACCGTAGCGAATAGGGCTGTTGTTACTTTCCTAATTAATGAACTAGAATCATTATGAAATCCGACAATGTTTTTTATTATAAAAGAGTTTGTTAATTGGGATATTGTCGTGCCAAAACCTGTACTTGAATCAGTGAGTATTTTTAATTTATGCCTTTGACAAAGTGCTTCTATACCCTGTTTTGTTAATCTTGAAATATCAAAGGCGGAATGGTTTTGATACACAAAAGGCATACTAAAAATTAAGTATCCATCATCATTTAGACATCTTGAAATTTCTTGAAATAAAATTTCTGTAGATGAGACATGTTCCATCACTTCAAAGTGTGTGACAATATCAAAAAAGCTATCACGAAATGGAAGTTGAAGCCCATCACCCCAAACATCAGCCTTAATATTTTGATTACCAAAGATAATATCTTTCAAAATATATTTTATATCTTGTTGATTTTCATTATGTTTTGTCCCCCCAATTTCTGTATTTTGTGAAATCCACCATTGGGGGTAATCAAGCCCACAATAATAAGAAACGGGTAAAAATTTAGAAAAAATGGCTTTATTTTTTTGAGAAGCACACCCAATTTCTAATAGAGACACTGATGCTTTATCATCTAAACGAGATGCTAAATTCTTCAACATTACACCATGCCGTTTCCGTGATTCCCTAAATTCTAACCAGTGGGGATAGAACGGCGTATTGATATATATCCTAGCTATTCGCTCAATTAATTTTTGCAGATAGGAATTCATTTGCCACCTTTAATTTTACAGTTAATTGATGAGTATGTTATCAACCACCCCACCCCACAGCAATCCAATCAACTCTGGAATGCTAAATATTTATTTCGGCGTAATGACTTTCAATTATTCAGGTGTTCTTTTTTTTTAAACAATTTTTTCATCCGCTTGTTTAAACTCAACATCAAATAAATCAAATACGACTTCTCTGCCTAAGAGAACATCCTGATAAGTACTGAACCCTAAATTTTGAGGTATTTTAATAGAAGCAACCAGGGGCAACCCTTTGTCCTAAAATACCTGTTTATTTGTGCTTCAGTACTTATGCCTCGGTTTGCATCCAGGCTACCGGAGCCGTAAAGATATGCGAATCCAATTGTATTCGAGGTTCAATTTTATCCTCCCCACAATTTAACCAATCCAGTTGATAGCCTTATTTTGTAGTTAGGTTTCTTCTGTACTTAAAAAAGGATTTATTACCCTTAACTTGTTCTCAACTAATTGATTATGTTGCAAATCTTCTGTATAAAGAATAGAACAATCATTTTCTAGTGCTGATGCTACAATTAAACTATCCCAGAATGAAATATTATGTTGTTGTCTGAGATTAAAAGCATCATCATAGGTCATTTTATCAATTATTGATAATCTTGATATTTTCAATAAACCTAAATCAATTTTTAATTTAGCTTCCTCGTCTTTAAGGTTATACTTTCTTAATAAATTCCAGTGAACTTCGTTGATAACCTGAGTTGAAACGATAATCATTTTTTCTTGATAGACTATTTCCAAGAAGCCAACACAAATTTCATGTTTAGTTAAATCATCTTTAGTTAAGTCCTCAGTGGAAATAAAGGCATAAATCCAGATATTAGAATCAATAAAAACTTTATCCATTATAGATTTCTTCACGATTAAACTTGTGATATTTATTCTTCTTGACCGGTGCATAAAAAATCTCTGGTAGATTGTTTAATTTTTTATGTTTACCAATCTCACTAATGCTATTACATGGAACTAAAGTGCTTTTGTATTTAGTGATTTGTGCTTCCTCTGTCACAACAACAATCACACGCACTCGACTCCTTTCAGTAATTGGAAGTGACTCGTCTAATGATAACTGATGCTGATGGTTCACAAAACCAGTTGTCTCAATCGTTTTTGCCAGTAACATATTTTATCCTCCCCACAAAACCAAGCCAATCAACTTCGGAATGCTAAATATTTCGGCGTAATGACCTTTAAATAAAGAATAACTGCCAGTCATAGCAGCACAGATTATGCTGATTGCCCCCAATAACAACTAAGGGTTTTGATATTTCTTTAATGGCCGGTATTTTTCTGAAAACACAATCAACGTATAAATTTTAATGGTGGGCTACATTAGATCAATAAAATGATAATTTCTCAATCACATCAAATTCATGATTATCATTTGAAATGATACATGGCTTTTTCTTTTTCAGCAAGGACTAAACAATCCGCAAATTTGATAAGATTCTACTTTTTTATTATAGTAGGTAAAGTTATTTTTAACGCAAAAGGCGCAAGAGGCGCAAGAGGCGCAAGAGGCGCATTATTTCATTTTTAAGTGACTCAAAATTCAACTACAATCTACCGGTAAGATAATAAAAGGCTTATACTTTATAAGCTATGAGCTTTCCATGTCATACCCGAAAATCTCATTTTTCACAAATAGTAAATTCTTATAAATACTTTTTAATTTTTCTAAATCTGTACTATCATAATTCCGGCTGACAAAATATTGATATTTGTTCGTTCCCAATTTTTCTAATAGGACAAAATTCCAAATCGCTCCAATAATAAAAGCGCCTTTTATTGTAGTGAAACTATTCAACTCAATCGCGGCAATTAATTCGGCTAAAAGTTGTGGTTCCGGATCTTTTGCCGCTTTTGATTTCTTAAATTCTTGTATAAAAAAGTAAGGTTGCTCTGAAAAAAAATACCCTTTAGCGACGACAAAATCAGCTTCCCCATTTAAAATAAACTGCTCGGTTTGATAACATAAATTTTCATCATAAAAATCCCGGATTTCTTTATCAATATTGACAAAGTTAATCCGATTTAAAATTGGGGTAATAAATTTAACTTTCAAATCTTCTTCTTTATAATTCTCTAAATAAAAAATATTGTTATCAATTAAGTTTTTCAAAAAGAGTATATCTTCATCATCTAATATGATGTTTTCATCATTAAACCAGTCATCGAATTTTTGATAATTCAGTTTAGGTTTGATTTCTACAATCTTTTTTAAATCACTAAAACCTATTTGACTAAAACAATAAGTTGGAATTTCATCTTTTATTTGATACTTAACTTCAAGTAAATTTAAGCGACTTTTTAATTCCTCATTCTCTTTTAATAGCTGCTGTAACTCTATTTCTGTAATCATTGTCTTAGTCTCAATTGAGTTAGTGTTGTTTAATACTGCTTTATAAGTCGATAAGTTCTCAATGTATCCCTTTTCAGTTATCAGTTATCGAAAAGGGTCTACTTTTTATTTATAGTAGGTAAAGTTATTTTTAACGCAAGAGGCGCAAGAGGCGCAAGAGGCGCAAGAGAGGCATTATTTTCTTTTTAAGTGACTCAAATATTGACAAGAAGTCATCCCGCGTTGCCAACCAAAATAAGTGTGCTGTATCAAGAAGTAGGCATCAAAAGTAATTATTCACTATTTTCGTTCACCAGTAACCGCATTTAACATGTTAAGATAGATATCTTTCATTTTCAAATAAGTTGTTATTGATAAATTGATTGCTTCTATTATCTCCGCTTCATTGTTTGGATAGTCATGTGTTAAGTTATTTCTCAGTTTTCTGAAATCAATCCACATATCAACATTATCTATTAATTCAAACTTCTCTAATTTGTTTAAGACATCAATGAGCGGCATATTTGGTTTATATTCTTGAAATTCATTTAATATTGCCGGGAATAGCTTTTCTCCCATTTTGTCTTGAATTTTGGTGAAACGATAGATAAATGAGTCTATCGTTTTAACGACTTCTGTATCATCCAAATCTTCCGTTTGTAAAGGCAACCAATTTTGAATATCTGGCAATATTGCATCTATTCGTTTGATATGTCTATCAATTTCAATTTTTATATCGATAAGTTGCAACATATATTTACCCCTTCCTGTTTGGCAATCTCAAAAATTTTACTAAATTTTGAATTGGCGGCTTCTACAATTAAATCGACTTTTTGCTCACCCCATTTTTTTTCAAACTCTCTTAAAAAAATAATTTTTGTCTGCAAAAGATTATCTGTATTTGGCGTTTTGATAAATAGGTCTATATCTCCACCTTTTTTGTTCATATCTACCCTTGAACCAAATATCCAAACTTCTTTAGAATTAAACAATTCTAAACTTTTCTGACAAATAAAATTTAAATATTCTTGCTTTAACCTAATGTTCATTTTTATTTTCATAATAAACTTAAACCAAACCTGATAGGTTTTGAAAACCTGTCAGGTTTAGTTATCTTGAAGATCAAAAATTTCTCGTTTAACGTAGAGTAAATTTTTATAAATTCCCTGTAATTTTTCCAAATCAGTACTATCATAACTTTTACTGATAAAATACTGATAGCTATCTTTTCCTTTTTTTTCTAAAATCACAAAATGCCAAATTGCACCAATAATAAAAGCACCTTTTATAGTCGTAAATTGATTTAATTCAACTGCGGCAATTAATTCGGCTAACAACTGTGGTTGTGGATTTTTTGCGGTGGTTGAGGGTTTAAATTCTTGAATAAAAAAATAAGGTTTTTCTGAATAAAAGTAACCTTTTGATACCATGAAATCAACTTTTTCGGTTAGAATAAATTTTTCTGTTTCATAAGTCAATGATTCATCATAAAAATCACAAATTTCTTTTTCCAAATCACTAAAATCAATACGATTTAATATAGGAGAAATAAATTTAACTTTTAAGGTTTCTTCTTTATAAGTTTCAATAGAAAAAGCATGTTTATTAATTAAGTTTTCTAAAAATGATATATCGGTATTGTCTAGTGTGATATTAGAATGATTAAACCATTCATTAAATTTAGCATAATTTAATTTTAGTTTGATTTCAACAATTGAGCGTAATTCTAGTAGCGTTATTTGACTAAATGTATAACTGGGTATTTCTTCTATTTCTAGGTTTAATTTCTTTTTTAACGCTCGGTTTTCTCTTAATAGTTGTTGCTTTTCTATTTCAGACATGATTGTTGTAAAATTTTAAATTTCTATTATAGTAGGTGACGTTATTTTTAACGCAAAAGACGCAAGAGACGCAAAAGACGCTTCGATATGTTGATGGTTACAATAAAAACAGTTGTTTCAATCGTTTTTGCCTTTAATCATTCTGTTGTTCTTTTTTTAAAAACAATTTTTTCATCCGCTTGTTTAAATTCAACATCAAATAAATCAAATACGACTTCTCTGCCTAAGAGAACATCCTGATAGGCCTCGGTTTGCATCCAGGCTACTGGAGCTGTAAAAATATGAGAATCCAATTGTATTTCTATATTTCGTAGTGCATAACTGACGCAACCACCGATACCTTCCGCTTGACTAAGCGTTTCAGCTACTGCAAGTTCATAGCCTAAAATAAGTCCCAAATCTTTAGGGATTAAACTGAAATCGGCACCGGAATCAACTAACATTTCAATAGATTTTGAAGTCTGTACTTTCAGTATGACCTGATATTTAGGTTGCCATTCATGACGTTTGACGTTTTTAAATCTAACGGGAAGCAACCGCACCGGCTCAACAAAATCGCTGTCAAAAATATAATCAATGGTATATTGAGAGACGGGAAGATTATCGGTTGCTTTGGCCACTTTAAAAAGGTTTTTATCATGTACAATAACACCATTATTTGTGAATGCAATCCACTCGGATTTGTATTTTCTTAATTGACTTTTATTGGAACTATACCAGTCGTGAGGTGTTTTGTATTGTTTTTCCATTTTTAGGTAAAGTTATTTTTAACGCAAAAGACGCAAGAGGCGCAAGAGGCGCATTATTTCCTTTTTAAGTGACTCAAATATTGACAAGAAGTCATCCCGCGTTGTCAACCAAAATAAGTGTCTAAGTACTGAAGCACAAATAAACAAGTATTTTACCGCAAAGGGCAATCCCTTGTGGTTGCCCCGGTTGCTTCTATTAAAATACCTGAAAATTTAGGGTTCAGTACTTATACACCTTGAGCTACTTTTTTCATGATTTAAACAATCTTATCTTATTTTTTTGTATCTCTTGCCACAACAGTAAATCTTTTGTATTAAGATTCACTAGATCAACTTTTAAATCAAAACCGACTCTAAACAAACAAGATACAAAAAGTGCTTTTTTCTTCTGAAACTCTTCTTTTGTCATACAAACATCTAAAGCTATGTCTATATCTCCACCAGTCAGTTTATCATCTACACGGCTTCCGAATAGGTAGACATCGACATCGCCAAAACTTTTTAAGATGCTTTGTTGCAAAATATTTATTATTCTATTTGACAATCTCATTAATCGTTTTCTTTGAAAAATTTAACGCATTAATATAATAACCTTCAATTGTATCAAAACTCTCTATACAAAATTTCAAATTATTTAAGGCTTCTTGCAACTCTTCGGGGTAATCATGCTCTAATTCATTCCGTACTTCCCTTAATTCTATCCAATTTTCAAGACTATCAATAATTTGCTCTTTTTCTATGTAATATAAAACTTCACTCATTTTGTTACTGTTAATACCAGCCACTTCTAAAAGCAATGCAAATATTTTTGCCCCCATAAAATCTTGAATAGAACTAAATCTTTTCAAATAAGCATCTAAAATGGCTTTTTTTTCAGGTTTTAATGTGTTAAAAATAAAGGGCTCATATATATTATTACCATCTTGAAGTAGATTATCTATTAAAACTTTATACTCTTTTAGAGCTATATAATGCTTTTCTAATTTTTCAAATCGTTTTTTTAAGATTTCTTTTTTATTCATACTCAAATTTTTAATTTTTATTTGACGATGGATTCTTCTTGGGTAGTCGCAATCTAGGTGATCTGATAGAACGCTGATGACGCTTAATTAGTTAGAACTTGTTGTCTGAAAACTTAATCAGCGTTAATCATCAGAATCATGGCATCATCAGCGTTCTATCTAATCTATAATAACATCACTCACATTGCAGCAAGCACTACTGAATTTTGGATTTAATTTTATGAAAACTGTCATGTAATTCAACGGAGAGTTCTTTAGCCAAAAGCAAATGATTAAATAACTCTTCAATATTTTCAACATATTCATGCACTAATTTATTGCGTAGCAGTCGCATATCTACCCAAGCATCAGCATGATTGATAATTGTGAGCTGTTCTAAGCGGTGAAGGTTGTCGATAGCCGTTGCTGGCACTTCGCCAGATAGTCTTAGAAATAAGGGTAGCAGTTTATCCGTAAAGGTATCTTGCATTCGACTAAACTTGCTGGTAAAAGACTCAAGTCTATCAATTCCTTCCGGTGTGTTCAAGGTTTTTTGTAGCCAAGTGGGGCTTAGTTCACTTTGATTAAACAATCGCTTAGTGACATCTTGTAGCAAGATATCCTCTTTGTCAAGCACAGATAAAATTTGCTTTATTCTTGTGTTAGGTTCAGTCATAAAATCATTCCATTTTTCAGGGCTTCTTTATGTATGTCAGTTAAATGCTCACCTAGTTGGTGGGCGATAATATCTATTTTTTGTTCTCCTAACCTTTTTTGTAGTGCGGTGTTTAAGTGTAATATTTTTTTCCATAAATCTGGATTTTTATTTGGAAACTCTAAAAACAAATCAATATCGCCACCTTTGAGTTTATCATTAATTCGAGAACCGAATAGCCTGATGGTAACAGATGTTCCGAACAATTTTTGGGTTTCCTGAATAATTATATTATGTTGTAATTGAGTTAATCTCATTAAAGTCATTTTCCCAAGCCGTTATTGGGGTCATTTCGTTGTAAAGCTTCAAAGGGGTGATAAAATCATTAATTGTTAATTATTAATGACAAAGACATCAATAAATAACAATTAACAATTGATTTGAGTCAATCCCATTTCAATGAGCCCAGTGCCCCGTTATTAGTATTGACCGATTATCGGTTGTTCATTTTTAAAAGTCAAGTACTTGTGCTTGATACCTTAGGCCCGGTTTTCGTACAAAATAAATTTCACGCAAAGACGCAAAGGCGCTCCCGTTTCAAGATTGATTTTTTTTCAGTTCTCCGTTTCTTGTATTAATAATTAGCGCGCGCGTTATTAATATAGAGTGATTTTGAATTAACATAAGACAGTTGAGTATTATAACTGATAACTGATAACGGATAACTGATAACGGATAACTGATAACTGTTTTATTGCCAAGGGCGGTGGTAAGCGCCTAAAGTGGTTTGTGTCCCTTCTGATACTTTACCGAGTTCGGCTAACCAACTGGCTTGGGGGGTATAGGCGCTTGGATCGCGTTGACAGGCATCTAGGGCTGCTCGCCAGACACGGGTGACTTGGGCAACATAGGCGGGGCTACGTTGGCGGCCTTCAATTTTAATGGCTTTGACTCCGGCTGCGTGCAGTTTTGGGAGCATTTCTAAAGTGTTTAAACTGGTCGGTTCTTCAATGGCATAGTAGGTTTGTTTACCGACATTAAAACGGCCTTTGCAGAGGGTGGGATAGCCGGCATTTTCTCCTGCGCCACGTCGATCAATTAAGATGCCGCCTAAACGTGTTTCTAGGCCTTTTTCTGTTTCACGCCATTCTACGGCGTGTGCTGGTGAACAGGCTCCAAAGGTATTGGGTGAATCGCCTGTGGCATAAGAGGAGAGTAAACAACGGCCTTCTACCATGACACATAGGCTTCCAAATCCGAAGAGTTCGATATCGACGGGGCTATTTTCGACAACATGTTCGACTTGGGAGAGTGATAGCACTCTGGGTAAGACGACGCGCCGAATGCCGAAGTGTTTATGGTAAAAACGAATGGCATCATAATTTGTGGCGGAACCTTGTACGGAAAGGTGTCGGGGTAAATCGGGCCACCGTTCCGTCGCGTAATCCATTACGCCTATATCCGCTACAATCAGGGCGTTTACGCCTAATTCTGCTGCCTGATCGACGGCCTCGCTCCAGCGTGCCCAACCTTTGGGTTGTGGATAAGTGTTAATGGCTATAAAAACGCGCACGTTACGTTCTTGTGCATAGCGAATACCTTGCTCCATTTTGGCCAGTGTAAAATTGAGGCCGGCAAAATGTCGGGCATTGGTATCATCACGAAAACCAATATAGACGGCATTCGCGCCGTTATCAACGGCGGCTTTTAATGAGGGTAAATTACCTGCTGGACAGACTAGTTCCATAGTTTATACCTTAACTATAATTTAATTGAATCAATGGGAAATGAGTTGTATCTCAATGGGGTAAGTACTGAAGCACAAATAAACAGGTATTTTACCGCAAAGGGCTATCCGAAGGTATTGCTGCGGAAAATTTTTGGCGAAGGGACTTACAAAGACGCGAGCCATTGAGAGGCGAGGCATCACGTCTCTACAGTAGAGACGCGATGCTTCGCGTCTCTAATAAACCCCTGTTTAATCTTGCCTTGTTGACTATTACGGCGATGTAATTCGCTTGTGATGGCATTGAGTACGGCCCATTTTTGGTTACACCATTTTGGGGTGAGCAAAATGTCTCTTTGGGCGGTTGCGGTGACGCGATGATAGAGGATTTCAGGTGGTGTTCGTTCTATCATGTCGGCGGCAATGGAGACATAAGTGGAGAAGTCTAGGGGTTGATAACTGCCTTCTCGCCATTGTTTGGCTAATATGGTGTGTTTAACAACATGTAGGGGGTGTAATTTTAATCCTTCTACGCCGAGTGCCAAAACGCGATCTAGCGTGGTTAAGTTATGCCAACGTTCTTCACCTGGTAATCCGATGATGAGATGGGTACAAATGGGAATACCACGTTGTCGGGTGGCTTGGACGGCCTGTTGATAGGTTGCGAAATCATGGCCGCGCTGGATGCGTTCTAATGTGTGATCAAAGGCGGATTGTAGGCCTAATTCTAACCCGATTTCATAACCCTGTTTTTGATAATGGGCTAATAAGTCAAGTACGTCGTCTGAGAGACAATCTGGGCGTGTGCCAATAGATAAACCGATAACATCTGGTTCTGCAAGCGCTTGTTCATAGAGTGTGCTTAAATACTGAATATCAGCATAAGTATTGGTATAAGCTTGAAAGTAGGCGATAAAACGCCGCGCTCCTGTGCGTTTGGCAATGACTTTACGGCCGCTGTCCAGTTGGCTGGCTATGGAAGAGGGATGACGGGCATTGGGGTTAAAAGAAACGTTGTTACAAAAAGTACAACCGCCGCGCCCTTTCGTACCGTCTCGGTTTGGACAGGTGAAACTGGCATTGATTGTGAGTTTGTGTATTCGCTCGCCGTAGCGCCGTAATAAATCTTGACCAAAAGTGTTGACGTAATCTGATAGAACCATGTTGTTATTTTAAAATGGGTTATCCTGCAATCTGGGTGATTATTGTGTTTGATAGGATAGAAAACGGATTGTTCGACATGCCAACCCCGTGTGCCCTGAGCTTGTCGAGGGGAAGGGGTTGAGGCCTTTTTCGATTATGAAGTACTTGCAATACGATCATAATAACGCGCCCGATAAAGCAAACGTTGTTGCTTCGATTCTATTGAATCTGTGAAGCTTGAGCGATCATGTAAAACATTATTACAAATCAAACCTTGTCCAGCTTGCAAAGTGGCTCGAAAAATATAAGGTGAATCGCTCTCTAAGCAATTTTCTAAATATCGCACGGCCGCTTGAGTTGTTTTGTCCTGTTTCCAAGTAATGGAGCGTTTCCGTTTGGTATAACGCATTTGTAAATAACCGGAAGGGGTTACTGAAAACACGAAACCGCAACGGGTAGGCCGAATTTCGGCACCTGTTGTGACATTGGCCGGAATGCACATCACTTTAGGCTGCATGAAGGCGCGGATATAATCTGGGTTTTCATCTCGCAACATAATGTAAGCGATTTCGTGATCAAGTAAGCCATTTTCTCCCCCCGTTTGAGCTGGACGCACACAATGCAACAGTATGGCATAAATTTGTTGTTCGAGATCATTGTAATAGCCGTCAGTGTGCCAATGAATAGGCTTATTTGTGTAAGGAATATAGGTTTGCCGTTCCCCTTCTGAAGAGACGGTTAGGGAAGTGATGCTATCATCATCTGCACACATATTACTATCTAAGTGGGTTAAATTAAATTGTTGACCCAATTCCCTCGGGATGGCTTTATTCTCATCTTTCACTGTGCTGGCATAAATCGCCATATTGGCAATTTGGCAACGTGTTTTGATGGCTTCATGCTCTGAACGAGTTAATTGACGTGGATCATTAACTTCCACGATTAGTTGTGATAAATCGCTTGGGTAATTTTCCAGTTTACGCGCCCGCCAAGTTTGATAAGCGTTGTCATTATCCAGATTAAAAGGACTGTTATTGGGGGTGATGCTGTTCATTTTATGGGTTATCTCAAATATTATACTCTGTGCCACTGTGTGGCATTTTGTGTTCTCTGTGTTGAAAAGCAAAAATATATGATATTAATATATCTTACTGGCCTAGATTATAAAAGGGGTTAGGCCGTTTGTACACAGTGATAACTGATAACTGAACACTGAAGATGACATTCATAATCTATTTTCAAAGAAGGGTTCGATCTAAAACCAATTTCACGCTTCGGGCTTCGGGCAAATGTGCCAATTATATATTAAGGAATGCTGATTTCTTTGATGAGCTGTTCAACGAGTGCTTGGGTGTTGTGTTGTTCTGCCATGGCGATTAGCCTATGGCCGATGACACTTGGGAGTACTATTTGTACGTCTTCGGGTATGACGTGATCGCGGCCTTGCATTAATGCCCAGGCTTGGGCGCAGTAGCGTACTGCTAAGCCGGCACGGGGGGATAAGCCGGTGCGATAGCGGGGAGATTGGCGACTCAATTCTAAAATGGCTTGTAAGTAGTCTATTAAGGCTTCGGCAACATGAACTTGGGGTACGGCGTTTTGTATTTCTATGATGTCTTCTACTGTGACACTGGATTCTAAATCGGATATCATGTCGCGCCTGTTTCGTCCTTTGAGTAAGGCGCGTTCTGTTTCATGATCGGGATAGCCGAGTGCTAAGCGCATCATGAAACGATCAAGTTGGGATTCGGGTAGGGGAAAGGTGCCGATTTGGTGAAGCGGATTTTGGGTGGCTAATACAAAAAAGGGGGCGGGAAGGGGGCGGGTTTCACCTTCTACTGTGACTTGGTGTTCTTCCATCGCTTCTAGTAAGGCACTTTGCGTTTTTGGGGTGGCGCGGTTGATTTCATCGGCTAAAACCATTTGGGCGAAAATCGGGCCGATATGGAATTTAAATTGCCCGACTTCTTTATCATAAATGGATACGCCGATAATGTCGGCTGGGAGTAAATCGCTGGTGAATTGAATCCGTTGAAAACTTAAACCGAGTACTCGTGCTAAAACGTGGGCTAGGGTGGTTTTACCGACACCCGGTACGTCTTCAATGAGGACATGTCCGCGGGCCATGAGGCCGGTGAGTACTAAACGAATTTGTAATTCTTTGCCAAGGATGATTTGGCTGGTTTGGGCAACAATGTTGTCGATGGTTTCTTTGATAGGGTGCATTGGTTTAAGTTCCAGTTTATAACTACAAGGATTGTTTAAGTACTGAACCATAAATTTTGAGCTATTTTAATAGAAGCAATGTTTATTTGTAATTAGATTTGCTATGCATCGCGTCTCTACAATTCGCGGTTTCGTTTCGACGTGATGCCTCGCGTCTCTTTGCGGTAAAATACCTGTTTATTTGTGGTTCAGTACTTAATATTACCAAGTGTGTATTCTAAATTCTACTCGTCGTGAATATTCAATCTTTTCAATACCATTTTCTTGAATTATCCGGCCTGATGATAAACCATTCGCTGTTAATAGGCTACGTAACCATTCTTTATATTGGCTGACTGAGGGTTGCAGTAAGCAGTATTCTAATACGGCGCGTGTGCGGGCCTGAGAAAGGGCCATATTGTTAAAATAGGCGATATCTTTAGAACGACTGCCTCGCCATTCTGAGGAAGTATGACCTTCAATACTGATG
>Ga0316201_10002405_pt1 | contig 13311 bp, 9 predicted proteins | sample CS6wburrow_MG_FD_204516 | JGI IMG/M metagenome (GOLD analysis project Ga0316201, IMG submission 204516) | Coastal sediment microbial communities from Delaware Bay, Delaware, United States - CS-6 worm burrow | ecosystem: Environmental > Aquatic > Marine > Coastal > Sediment | place: USA: Delaware... | reverse complement strand
GTTGGAGGCCCGTACAAGCCTGACCATTATCGTTACTAATCGCTGCTGAAAATCATGAGTAATAATAGTAGAACAGCACCGGTGTTCAGCTGTGAGTTTTTCCCGCCAAAATCCGATGCCGGCATGGCAAAGCTGCATGCCGCTCAGAAACAGTTACAGGAAAAAATGCATCCTGCATTTTTTTCTGTAACCTTTGGCGCTGGCGGTAGCACCCGCGATCGTACACTGGACACAGTCAATGCCTTAATTACCAACGGTGCCAGCAGTGTGGCGCCCCATATTTCGTGCATAGGTTCCAGCAAGGCAGACATACAGGTATTGCTCGACACCTATATGGCCAATGGCATCAATCGCCTGGTAACCCTGCGCGGTGATATTCCACAACAGGGCGGTGCACAGGGCGACATGAAACACGCCAGTGAACTTGTCAGTTTTATTCGCGAGCACACCGGCAACCACTTTCACATTGAGGTCGCAGCGTATCCGGAATACCACCCCGAATCTGCTTCGCCTCAGTCTGACTTTGATTTTTTTGTTGCCAAAGTAAAGGCGGGCGCTAATTCGGCAATCACACAATATTTTTATAATGTCGATGCGTATCTGCGCTTTGTCGACAAATGTGAGAGTGCCAGTCTCAATATCGCTGTAGTGCCCGGGATTATGCCGATAACCAATTTCGCCAGCCTGACGCGCTTTTCAGATATATGCGGCGCTGAAATCCCGCGCTGGATACGTAAGCAGCTCGAAGCCTACCAGGATGACAGCGAAAGCCTGCGCGCATTTGGTACGGACGTTGTCACTGAACTGTGTAACCAGCTGCTCGACAGTGGCGCACCCGGCCTCCACTTCTACGCTCTCAACCAGGCGAAGGCCACACTGGATATCTGGGATCAACTCAAAACCGACTGCGCGTAACCATTGTGCGCATAACTCGTATTTTTTATTCGGGTGACTTGAGTACAGGAAACACGCTGACACTGGATAAATCTGCATCGCACCATCTGGTCAGGGTGTTGCGGATGAAACCCGGCACATCGATCATTGTATTCAATAACACCGCGTATGAGTACGAATGCGAATTACTCGATGACAATCAATCTGCCACCAGCATTCGAGTCAATGCTCAACATGAATGCCATACCGAGTCATGCCTGAGAATCCATTTATTGCAGGGCGTCTCACGCGGCGACCGTATGGACATCAGTATCCAGAAAGCGACCGAACTTGGTGTCGACATGATTACACCGGTGATCTGCAATCGCACCAATATCAGTTTTGATGTACAACGCTCGAAAAAAAAACGCGAACACTGGCAACAGGTCATTATCAGCGCATGTGAACAATCAGGTCGAAGTCAACTAGCTGAACTTTCCGCTATTACCGCTCTTGAACAGGCGCTTCAAGAATCACCACAACAATTAAAACTGGTGCTTGACCCAACTGCCAGTACATCACTACGCAGCCTGCAGCCGGATAATTCAATAGCGTTATTGACCGGGCCCGAAGGCGGCCTCACAGAAGGTGAAATTGAACAGGCGAAACAGGCCGGCTTTATCGGTGTATCACTCGGTCCCAGAGTACTGCGCACGGAAACCGCAGGCATTGCTGCCATATCGGCGCTACAGGTGTTATGGGGTGATGCGGGTTAAGAAGTGCTTGTGTACGTTCAGGCGCCTGATTGCGTAATCATCGTACCAATAGCATCGATATCAAGAATACTGGCAGCAGCACCGTTAATTCTGATACGTTGCGCGACCATGGGATGTGACCGTGTCACACGGGTATCGGGATTGATTTGCTCCCGGCTAAAATGGCTGACGTGTGGCACACCTGAAATTGCAAGGCCGACATAAGGATACGCCAGGTTGTCTTCCTTGTTAATAAGATAGAGCACCGCCGCCTGGGTGGCACCCATGCCGGCGCCAGCTACCTCTGCGGCAGCCTCGAAAGAAACCAGCGGAATTTCAATACCCCGCCATGACATTTTACCCATTAACCACTTCGGCGCATTTTCGATTTTATGAATTTCTCGCAGTGAAACAATTTCAGCAACTGCAGCGTTCGGCACGACTACGTTTTCAGTACGCAGTGTTAACAATATACATTTAACCTGTTGTGACGGCATAGCTCTTATCCGTTCGCAAACAACAGATCGTTAATATTTTTCATCAGCTCTTCTTCCTGGTAGGGTTTGCCGAGATACTGGTTGACACCAATTTCCATGGCTTTTTCCTTATGCTTGGTACCCGTACGTGAAGTAATCATGATAATTGGAAGGTCTTTCAGGCGATCATCGTTTCGTATATAGGTCGCAAGCTCAAACCCGTCCATACGTGGCATCTCGATATCGAGCAACATCAGATCCGGCTTGTGATCTTGCAATATATTGGTGGCATCGACGCCATCTTTGGCAAGCAGCACCTTGATACCATTACGCAACAATATACGCTCGGTTACCTTACGTATTGTAATTGAATCATCCACCACCATTACGGTAGTTTCTGCTTCGGGCACCAGTACAACGTCTTCTTCCCTGACCTGCTTGAACAGGCTTTCGCCGACTACCAGCGCCGACATTTCGAGAATCAATACCACGCGACCATCGGCCAGAATGGTAGCTCCAGCAATACCGCGCACTAATCCAATTTGTAAGCCAACAGGCTTGACCACGATTTCGCGCCGTCCAATCAGATCATCTACATGCAGCGCATAGTGCTGATCACCGACTTTAGCCAGCAACACGGGGAATAAACGATACTGGTCACTATAATCAGCCTGCTCGCCTGTTAACAATCTACCCAGGTGTTTCAATTCATACAGAACACCGTTAAATTCATAATCAAGCTGTCCGCTGTTATAAAAACTTTGCAACTCTGCGCCGGTGATACGAACCACACCCTCGATGCTTGCCAACGGAACTGCATATACATCATCTGCCGCATTTACCAGCAAGGCCTGGTTAATGGCCAACGTCAGTGGCAGGCGCACCTTGAACGATGTACCTTTACCCTGTTTTGTGTCGATTTCAAACGAACCACCAAGTTGCTTGATTTCGCTATCAACCACGTCCATTCCCACGCCGCGCCCTGATACCTGCGTCACCTCTGTTGCAGTACTGAAGCCTGACTTGAGGATAAACTGCAGCACATCATGATCGGTCAGCGCGCTATCGGCCTCCATCAGGCCGCGTTCGATAGCTTTGTTGCGTATCACGTTTACATTAATACCGGCACCATCATCTTCTACCCGAATAATGACGTCTGCTGCCTGGCGGTCAACATTGATAGTAATCGTACCGGTTTCAGGTTTGCCAGATTCTACCCGGTCGTTGGGTTTCTCAATACCGTGTGCGACTGCGTTACGCAACATATGTTCGAGTGGCGCAATAATACGGTCCAGCACTGTGCGATCAACTTCACTGGTGTCACCCTTGATTTCAAGCTCTACATCTTTACCAAGTTCTTTAGCCGTCTGGCGTACGATGCGACGCAAACGCGTTCCCAGGCCACCGAAGCGCACCATGCGCGTACGCATAAGGCCTTCCTGCAAATCAGTGCTGACGCGTGACTCCTGTAACAGGAGTGTTTCTGAATCGCGTACAATCTCGCCAAGGATGCCGTTAATACTTTCCACGTCACCGGCCGTTTCACTTAAGCTGCGCGACAGTTGCTGCAAGGTCGAATAGCGGTCCATTTCCAGCGGGTCGAAGTCAGCACCATACTGGTCTGCTACTTTCTCGTAGTTGGATCGAATCTGGAGTTCAGTTTCTATTTCAAGATTTCTTAACTGATCTTTCAGTCGGACCACTGTCTGCTCAAGCTCGGCGAGGTTGAATCCAATATCTGTGACCTGCTTGCCCATACGTGCGTGATAAATATTGACCTCACCTGCATAGTTCACCAGGCTGTTCAATAAATCCGCGCGGACACGCACTAGCTCCTGGCTGTCGCGATTACTCGCATCCGTTGCACGCTCTCCCCAGGCAGGCTCAATTTGTTCGTCACTTGCACGCCGCCCAGGCTGGAACTGCGCATCGTTTTTAGCACCGTCGTTTGTAGCAAGTTTATCTGTTGCACGTCGTTCCGGTTTAACTTCGGGCTCAAGCTCCGCCAGTTGTTCGATATCAACATCAAACCGTTCTACTGAACGCTTTTCTGGCACTTCGCCGCGCATGATACTTTCAATTTGCGCATTTAATTCGTCTGCTACTTCTATCGGTTTGCGCTGTTTTACACTTGATAGCATGGATGTAAGTACATCAAGAGACTCATGCAAGGTGTCAAACAGAACTTTGTCGGGTTTTAGTGAGCCCTCGGTCAGGGTGATCAGCAGTGTTTCAAGATTATGGGTTAAATCACCAACAGGCGTAAGCTCGGCCATACGCGCACCACCCTTCAGGGTATGCATATGGCGCTGTAAATTCTGCAGATTTTTGCTATCATCCGGGTCTTCGATTACACCCAGCACGCCTGATTCACAGCTTTCAAGAATTTCTTCAGCTTCTTCCAGGAAGATGTCGATTAGTTCACCATCAATCTCACTGTATGAAATTGAGTGCGATGCCACGCTTCCCATGCTCGCAGGTGCTGGCGCTTCCGCCACGACTGGTTCAGATGCCTGTATTGCTGGCTCCGCTGCCAGCTCATCCATTTCAATAGAGAACTCATCTTCCTGAACAACTGCTGGCGGTGTTTCTTTTACTGCACTGCGCGAATAATCATGTACGCTTTTACGCGAAGATTCCTGCAACTGTGATTGCAGTTCGTTCTGAACAAGCTTGATGATACGATCAAGCAGCTGCTTGTTACTTGATGGCATGCCGCCGTTTTTTAATTCGTCGAGCTTGCTTCGTACATCATCCTTGACTTCTGTGATCAAGCCTATTGCGACGTCGGGAATATTTATATCGCTCGCTTCTTCTCTTGCCTTGATGTATTTCTCAGTAGCTCCACACAGCTCCGCGATGGGTTCTATCTCTGCCGTTCTGGCACTGCCATAAAGCGTATGAAATGCGCGCACCAGGTCTTTGTTGGCATGCAGCTGCACAGCACCATTGTGATGCGCAGTGAGCATAGACTCAACCTTATCGAGGTGGCTTTGACTTTCATCGTAATAAATACTGAAAAGCACCGGATCCATCTGTTCCGGGATATTTCGAGCATCTTCGTCGGGGTATGCATCCTCCTCGATTTCTATATCGAGTTCATCACCGAGTGATATTTGGTTAACAGTATCGCGCCTGTCTTCAGCACTAATTTGTGTAGACTCGACGGCTTGGCTGGCCTCGCTTAAATCGATTTCTATAGAATCTTCTGCAGGCTGCTCAAATGCAAGCTCGACAACTTCTTCTTCATATGGCTGGTGCACTTCTGCATCAGGCGCTTCCACCTCCATGTCGAACGATTCCACATCAATTACACTAATCGTGTCTTCTGATTCTTCTGCGGAAGTATCTATAAGCTCGATTTCATCATCCCGCGTGATTTCGAATTGCAAATCATCTGCCTGAGCTGAAACGCCTTGATCAGCAAACTGGTCATGCTTATCGAGTGCATTATCAACAATACTCAGTGTCACCGTTTGTGATTCAGAGTCACCAATATCAGGTGTGCTTGCCAGATGTTCGGCGGCTATCTCCATGCTCGGATCGCGGCCTTCACTCAGCGCGTCAAATATATCCATAAGCTCGCGCACATTCGTCACTGGCTCACGATTGCCATTAATCTGCTCGATCAATTGTGGCAATACTGACAGCGCCTCTTCCATTTTTTCGAACATGACATCGCTTGTCTGAATCTTGTTTTCGATAACACGATTCAGCATATTTTCGACTTTCCATGAAAATTCGCCGATGAGATCCGCACCGATCAATCTACCACTGCCTTTTAGAGTATGGAATGATCGGCGCACCGTCGAGAGTGATTCAGCATCTTCCTGGTTTGATCTCCATGCGGGAAGGCATCGATGTAAATCATCGAGCACTTCGAGGGCTTCTTCGATGAAAATTTCTACAATTTCGGGGTCAGCATCATCGCTGATGATCTCGTATTCAGTTTTTTTTTCTTGTGATTCGGGCGCGCGTTGAGTGCCGGTTTTTTTACTTTCAGGAAGATTATTTTTACTGTCGTGAGTTTTGGCTGGAGCGGGTGCAGCAGATGCATCCGGTGTAGTAGCCACACCATCATCGGCAGCAGTTTCCTCGAGCAGAATATCGCCGCCACCCATTGCAGTATATTTGTCACTAATAGCAATCAGTTTTTCAGCTGCAATATCACCCGCACGTAAACCTGCTTCTACGCCGGGGCGGCCTTCTGCAACAGCTTCCAGGTAATACTCAATCGCTGTTACTACATCTGCCACCACATCCTGCTCTTCTGCTTCAGGACGATGGTGGTTATCACGCAGTGCAACACGCACATATAGCATTAACTTGTTAATCTGGCTTTCTATCTGCGACATCGGCATCATCATGGTAATGCCACGCACTTCCTCAAGCTTTTGTAGAATAATGTCTAACTGCTCTTCCTGGCCGATACCACTTATAAACGATAATATTGCCTCTTTGGCCATAGTAAAGTTTTTCAGGCCTTCGACAATAACGGTTGACAATACCTGGCGGAATTCTGCTGTCGGGATCGGACTATCGCTGTCTGTTAGTCCGCCTATTACTGCGCCTGATCGCTCTGCGATAAAGTTTCTGAGCTCAGATTCAGCAGCGAGAAGTTCAGCGGCAACGCTCATTACCTGGTTTTCATTCGCCTCGAGTTCGCCGGCAACGATTTTCTCGATAACACCGCGCTGATCAAGCACGCGCTGGCGCGCAGACCCGATACCCAGCATACCGTAGGTATCACCGATTCTACCCAGCTGTTCTATAAGCGGTCGTAACTGCTCTGTATTATGTTCGCTACTGTGTGCATATAACTCCAGCGTATCTTTGACCTGTGAAAGATCCTCATTAATACCCTGGGACACTGTATTAAATAATTCTGCGTTGAGACCACCCATACTGGCATCATATGCCGCACCAGATGCTTCAGATGGGAGCAGCTCATCAAGCCGATAAGCTTTGGATATTCGGCTAACTCGAGGCCCCTCTGAAGTACTACGACCGATGTAGTACAGCAGGTTTTTCAGTAGTTCATGTGAGTAATTATCGACAAAATCTTCTTCGCCGTTATCGATCAATAATTTTATCTGGCGGTCAACACTGCCGAGCAACATTTTTACACTGATATTACTGTCCACACCTTCATGCAACAGGGCTTCCAGCAAGCCAGATATAACCATCCAGAAGCGACGCACTGATGGTTCAGCAGTGACTTTCTCCAGCGCAGTAACAACCGCCATCATGCGCTTCAGGCCAGCGCGCTGTTTCTGATTTTTCAGAAAATCCAGCAGCCCTAACTGATAATGTTTTCGTAATCTACGAGCTTCATTCTGTAATTTACCGGACTCTATTTCTGCATCCAGATCCACATCTGACTCAAGCACAACAGAGTCGACATCAGGCAGAAACAAAACATTCTCTGAAAGCAGGTTTTCCTTGCGTGCAGCACGCAGGTCATTCATCAGCGGCAGCAAGGCTATGGGTGTGTCTTTGCTGCCTGATTGCAGTCCTTCAAGGTAATCCGGTAGTTGCAACATGGCGCGCATCAACACGTCATATACATCTTCCGGCTTATCTACTTTGCCTTCCAGCTGGGCGCGCGCGGTCTGCTCCATCTCTTCTGCGAGCATGGCTGCGCCATAAACTTCAACCATTTGCAGTGTGCCGTATACAAGGCGCAGATTATCGATACATCTCTGAAGATGAGAACTCTGTGTGTTATCTTCGATATAGTCTGAAAGTGCGTGCTGAGCTTCAGCAAGCACTTCATCGAGCTGTTTCTTTACCCAGCTGATGGAATTGTAATCTGCTGTTCCTTGTGGATTCATCTCACGTTTCCAGTCTGTTAGCGTGCTCGAGTTGAACTACCATTATGCCGGGTTCTGCAGCACAACAGTTTCGATGCCACTGCTTTCACCCGATGGCAGTTTGAAGCCAGATACTGACCGGCTCAATTCACCTGACAATTCATTCAGTGCGTTCAGCGAGGTTGATGTTTCCTCTGTACCTTCGGATGTTTGAAGCGTAATTTCCTGAATCACGTTCATTGAAAGTGAAACATTGTTCGCGACCTCGGACTGCTTACGCGCTGAATCGGAAATCCCCTGAATCAGTTTTGAAAGTTCAGTCGAGACATCCTCAATTTCTTTCAGCGCCTCGCCCGCGTCTTCCGCCATGGCGGCACCCGAGACCACGCCCGAGGTACTGATCTCCATCGATTTCACGGCTTCATTGGTATCTGCCTGAATCGTATTCACCAGGCCTTCAATCTGCTTGGTTGCATTACCGGCACGTTCCGCCAGGCGTTGTACTTCGTCGGCAACCACCGCGAAACCGCGGCCGGCATCACCCGCGGTCGATGCCTGAATAGCTGCGTTCAACGCGAGAATGTTTGTCTGATCGGCAATTTCAGTAATCAGCCCCACGATGTCACCAATCTCCTGCGATGATTCACCGAGACGTTTGATACGTTTTGAGGTTTCCTGAATCTGTTCTCGAATGCTTTCCATACTGCCAATGGTCTTACGCACCACGTCAGCACCTTTCTGCGCAATCTCCACCGACTTGAGCGCAACCTCGGCCGACTCAGCAGCTTCACGTGTTACTGATTCCATCGATTCTGCCATGTCAGTTACCGCCGCACTCGCAGATGCAATTTCTCGCGCCTGCTTGTTGGATGCGTCAGCCAGTGTGTTCGCAGTCTTCTGGGTTTTGTCCGCCGATGATGAAACTTCGGCAGCAGTTGAGTTAATCGTGGTTACCAGGGTGCGCAAGGCATCAATGGTGAAGTTAACCGAGTCGGCGATTGCGCCGGTAATTTCTTCTGTTACTGTTGCATGCACAGTCAGGTCACCGTCAGCGAGGTTTGCCATCTCATCAAGCAGACGCAAAATAGCACGCTGGTTCCTGCGATTGTTTTCCAGCGCCTGTTCCTCACGTTTCCTGGCATCACGAATCAACAGGTAGCCAAGGATCAAGATAAGCAGTACCGCTATACCACCGCATGCAATACCTGCGTACTGAATTTTATCCAGCTGCGCGCCCTGCCCATTGATCGCTGCCTGCATTAGCTTAAGCTCACCCAGCAGCTCCTCACTGTCATCACCTATGCGGCCAGCAGCATCCTTAACTTCAAACAGTTCCGGCGACAGTTCAAGAATGCCCGCGATATTGTCACTGACCGCGCTGATCAGCATTGCCACTTCACGCAACTTGCTAACGGCTTCCTTATCGGTCACCTGATCAATACGTAAACTGGTAGATCCTTTCAACAAACCTTCGAGCACGCGCCCGAACAATGCAGCGTCACGACCGAAACGGTCCGCTGCCGCTGCCGCGGTTTCACCGCCGGCCAGCACCTGGTTAAGATTGTTCTTAATACGCTGCGACAACATCATCTGGCGACTGGCCAGATAAATTTGCCTGGTCGATGCATTTTTCTCCATCAACACGCCGACGACCTCATCGGAATAGGTCAACATCTGCGGGATGAAGCTATCGATGACGTTGTATAGCTCGCCCACTTCTGAAATCGGTTGCTTACCGTTGATAATAACTTCGATATCACTGCGGTATTTGCGCCAGCTGGTTTCCACCGTATCCAGCACCGGCGCCATATCTTCACTCAACGCAGGCGTACCCGTCATGGGATCACCCGCACGATAAGCATCAAGAATTGCGTCAAAGCGCAGGCGCGATTCCAGCAAACCGCCAAAATCGCCTTCATTACCAGACGACGCACCCAGGGAGAACGTTGCCATCTGTTGTGATAACAGCAACTGTTCAGCTGCCAGCTCAATATGTTTCTGCAAGTCTGAACGCTTGTTACCCACGTAATACAGGCTAACCAGCATCACAATGATGAATACCGCCAGCAGAATACCGAGTACCAGCAGCGGCCTGCCGATGGCTACTGATTTTTTATCTGCGCTCATAACATACCCTCTCCAATTTCTACGTTGCCGGCGCTACCGGCTTTATTCTTTTTATAGTGACGCTTGTGCAAAACGTTCATCCTTTACCATCTGGGCAAAACTGAATACCGGCCAGCGTTCGCTGTCCTGCACGTATACCTTTTCAACAAAAGGCGAAATACTTTCATGTACGTTAGGCAGGTCACGGCTTTCATCTTTCGCCATAAAATGCCGCATACCAAACACTTCTTCCACTATCAGGCCTGTATTGAACCCCTTGTAATTGATAACAATCACCCGGCCTTTTCTGCGATGCTTGATGTCTTCACCAAGCATAAAACCTTTCAGGTCCATAATCGGCAACAGGTTACCGCGCACATTGGCTACCCCGACGACCCATGATTTCACACCCGGGACAGCGGTAAATTTTGGCAAATCGAGTATTTCCCTAACCTCATCCATCGGCGCGATCAACCTGTCATCGCCGAGACGGAAGCCAACCCCCACCCATTCTTTTTCAGCCGAACCGATTTTGGGTAATCCAGAAGCATTAATCTCGCAACGACGCTCAATGTCCTGCAACAGGCTGAATGGATCAATGGCTTCTTGCTCGGTTACTGACATGGCACTCAAAGCCTGTTGCCTAACTCGCCAGCGCGTTGTTAACTCGTTCAATCAGTGCTTTTTCCTGCACCGGTTTAACGATGTAGTCTTTTGCGCCCTGTCGCATTGCCCAGACCTTGTCGGTTTCCTGGTCCTTGGTAGTGACGATGATGACTGGAATTGATGCGGTTTCGTTCTGCTTGGAAAGCTGACGCGTTGCCTGGAAGCCGTTCATGCCTGGCATGACAACATCCATCAGAACCAGGTCAGGCTGGATTTCTTTTGCCGCGACTACGCCGTCTTCGCCAGAAGTGGCCACGACGACCTCATGGCCGTTCTTTTCCAGCATGGTCTGTAATACGTGGACTTCAGTAGGAGAATCATCAACTACAAGTATTTTTGCCATTGTTGTAACACCAGTTAGTATTAATTGTTATTGTCTGGATTCATGAACCAGCTATTTCACCCTGGCGTGTTCTTTTATAGCGCCAAGTAGATCTTCTTTGGTAAATGGTTTTGTCAGATATTGCGTGGAACCCACGATGCGTCCACGTGCTCGGTCAAAAATACTGTCCTTACTGGACAGCATAATTACTGGCGTCTCCCTGAACACACTATTGTTTTTTATTAATGCGCAGGTCTGATACCCATCCAGCCGTGGCATCATGATGTCGACGAATATTATATCTGGCCGGGTCTCGGCGATCTTGGAAAGCGCCTCAAATCCATCTACCGCAGTGACAACCTCACAACCCTCTTTTTTCAGGAGGTTTTCTGCAGTGCGGCGTATGGTTTTACTATCGTCAATTACCATTACGCGCAAATCACGCAAGCCAGCAGTATCTTCTGCCATAGCTATCTCGTTCATTTAAAAATTAGCCCTTATACAGCGGATAAATTGAATGTAGACCATGTTTTAAGTATTGGCAATGAATAAAAAAATCTATAACTAAATTGGCCAAAAAATTGCTTGCCAGTTCAAATTTAAGTACATTCAACGCCTTAGCCTTAACCGCCACCCCGCCAGGAAATCATCATGGGTAACGCCGTCACCTTGCGTCTTGGGATAGTCATGGATCCCATTGAGCATATAAAAACCTACAAAGATAGCAGCTTTGCCATGCTGCTGGCGGCACAAAAACGCGGCTGGCAGCTGTTTTACATGCAGGCGAAGGATCTTTATGCCGACAGCGATACCGCATATGCCGATTGCCGCAGTTTGACAGTCGAGGATAACCCCGAGCACTGGTTCGACCTTGGACCCTACGAGAATATCGAGCTGGCTACGCTGGACGCCATTCTGATGCGTAAAGACCCGCCATTCGACATGGAATATATCAACACCACCTATTTGCTCGACCTCGCCGATCGCGCCGGCTGCCTGATCGTCAACCGCCCGAACAGCCTGCGTGATGCCAATGAAAAAATGTTTATCACCCGGTTTCCTCAATGTTGTACACCGATGCTGGTCTCGCGTAATCCACGTCGGCTGCGAATGTTTGTAGAGCAGCACAAAGATGTCATTCTCAAACCACTGGATGGCATGGGCGGGATGTCGATATTCCGCGTTAGCCCGAACGATGCCAATCTGTCGGTGATACTTGAAACCATCAGCCAGCACGGCGCAAAAACGGTCATGGCACAGTGTTTTATTCCCGAAATCAGCGCGGGTGACAAGCGTATTCTGCTGGTCAATGGCGAAGCCGTGCCCTATGCACTGGCACGCATACCCGCGCAGGGCGAAACCCGCGGCAACCTCGCCGCCGGCGGCCAGGCGGTGGGGCGCGAACTCAGCGAACGCGATCACTGGATATGCCAGCAGGTCGGGCCTGTGCTGAAAGACATGGGCATCCTGTTTGCCGGCATTGATGTCATCGGCGACTATCTCACCGAAATTAATATCACCAGTCCAACCTGCATTCGCGAACTCGACAGCCTGTATAAACTCGACATTGCCTCACAGCTGATGGATGCCATTGCCGCAAAACGTGCCCGCTGATACCCGCATGTTTATATACCGCAAGTACATTATCGCCCTGCTGTGCCTGGGCCTGGCGGCGTGCTCGCAAGGCAGTGATGTCGAACCCCCGGAACATAAAACCAGCCTGCTGCTGTTTGGCACGATCATCGAAATCACCCTGTATGACACCGACGCCGAACTGGCAGAAAGTGCATTCACCCGGCTGGAAAGCGACTTCAGTCGCTGGCACCAGCACTGGAGTCCATGGACCGATGGCGAACTCGCACAACTCAACCAGCATATTGCACAGGGCAAACCCTTCCAGGTCGATACCGAGTTACGCGCAATGCTTCAAGCTGCCGCTGATATTTCCGCGAAAACCAGCACACTGTTCAACCCTGCGATCGGCGAGCTGATCAATCTCTGGCAATTCCATCGCCATGAAGAACCCGATATCGAACCGCCGGATGCAGCCGCTATCAGGCAGATCGTCGCACGGCACCCCAGCATGGCCGATATCGTGATAAACGGTGACATCATTGCCAGCACTAATCCCGCAGTTCAGCTAAGTCCCGGTGCCTTTGCCAAGGGTTACGCGATCGAAATCGCGCTCAACACCCTGCAGTCGATGGGTATCCGAAATGCCGTCATCAATGCGGGGGGCGACCTCAAGGTCATCGGCCGGCATGGTGCGCGCAACTGGCGCGTGGGGATTCGCCATCCGC
>Ga0316201_10002404_pt1 | contig 13313 bp, 11 predicted proteins | sample CS6wburrow_MG_FD_204516 | JGI IMG/M metagenome (GOLD analysis project Ga0316201, IMG submission 204516) | Coastal sediment microbial communities from Delaware Bay, Delaware, United States - CS-6 worm burrow | ecosystem: Environmental > Aquatic > Marine > Coastal > Sediment | place: USA... | reverse complement strand
TCAGAACAACCCCCTGCCATCAGTAATGAGCGCCAACGGCCAAAGACCAGGAAAAATCCAATACTTACTCCGTTTGTTCCTGGAACCTAGGCCCTCGGTCCTTTGACTAGTGCGCCTCATCCCAGTTATCGCCAATCCCCACGTCGACCAGCAGCGGTACCCGAAGCGTGGCAGCACCCTGCATGATGTCGACGATCCTCTCTCTGGCCTGGCCGACGAAGGCCTCTTCAGCCTCGAACACAAGCTCGTCGTGTACCTGCATAATCATCCGCAGCGGCGGACTTTCACTCTGAATCCAACGGTCCACCACCAGCATGGCGCGCTTGATGATATCCGATGCAGTACCCTGCATCGGCGCATTGATTGCGGTACGCTCCGCTGCCGCACGGCGCTGACCGTTACGGGCGTTGATCTCGGGCAGGTAAAGACGCCGGCCAAATACCGTCTCCACGAATCCTTTCTCGTGCGCCTCGGCCCGGGTACGGTCCATAAACTCCCGCACGCCGGGATATCTCTCAAAATAGAGATCCACGTAGGCTTGTGCCGCGCTACGCTCAATACCCAACTGCCGGGCAAGGCCGAAGGCCGACATACCGTAGATAAGCCCGAAGTTGATCGCTTTGGCTGAACGCCGCTGCTCCGTGCTGACCTGTTCCAGGGAGTCCACCCCGAACACCTCGGCCGCGGTGGCGCTATGCACATCCTGACCCGAAGCGAACGCCTGCAGCAGACCTGCATCGCCGGACAGGTGGGCCATGATACGCAGTTCAATCTGGGAGTAATCCGCTGCCAGCATCCGAAAACCCGGCTCCGCCACAAAGGCCTGCCTGATACGCCGCCCCTCTGCACTGCGCACCGGGATGTTCTGCAAGTTCGGATCCGACGAGCTCAGGCGACCCGTGGCCGCGACCGCCTGGTGGTATGAGGTATGCACCCGGCCGGTACCTGGATCCACCATTCGCGGCAGCGTTTCGGTGTAGGTGGACTTCAGCTTGGCCAGGCCGCGGTGTTCCAGAATCAGTGCGGGCAACTCAAAACCGCGTTCGGCCAGCTCCTGCAACACCGACTCCGCGGTCGACGGCGCCCCTTTGGGCGTCTTGGAAATGACCGGTAGATTTAATTCGTCGAAAAATATCGCCCCGATCTGTTTCGGCGAACTTAGATTAAAATGGCGCCCGGCAAGGGTGTAGGCGGCCTGCTCCAGCACCTTAAGGCGCTCGTTGAGTTCCCGGCTCTGCCCCTCGAGCATCTTGCAGTCAATACGCACACCGCCCCTTTCCATGCGCGAAAGAACCGGAACAAGGGGCATCTCCACCTCCCCGAACAACCTGGCAAGAGACGCCTCTTGTTCAATTTTCGGCCAGATCTCAAGATGCAGCCTCAGTGTGATATCCGCGTCTTCCGCGGCGTAGGGTGCCGCCTGCTCAAGCGGCACCTGATCGAAGCGCAGCTGCTTTGCGCCCTTTCCCGCGACGTCTTCGTATTTGATACTAGCGTGATTGAGATACTTCCTGGCCAGGGAATCCATGTCATGCCGGGTAGCCGTTGAATCCAGTACGTAAGATTCCAGCATGGTATCGTAGGCAATACCTTCCATTTCGATGCCGTAACGGGCCAGTACGCTCATGTCGTATTTGAGGTTCTGCCCCAACTTCGGCCTGTTCGGGTCCTCCAGCAACGGTTTGAGTGCCGTCAACACCAGCTCCCGATCCAACTGATCAGGCACACCCGGATAGTCGTGGGCAACCGGAACATAGGCTGCCTCACCCGGCTCTACTGAAAAAGATACGCCGACGATTTCCGCCTGCATGTAGTCGAGGCTGGTGGTCTCAGTATCGAATGCGAAAAGCGCCGCCGCGCGCAACCTCTCCAGCCAGGAATGGAATGCCTGCTCGCTCAACACAACCTGATAATTCGCGGAAACAGCAGGCTCCATTACCTTTGCCGGGGGCGCCTTTTCCACGCTCTCCAACAGTCGCCGCGACTCTATCTGTTGATACAGCGTACGTAACGATTCGCTATCCGGATCAGCGGGTGTCAGATCCCCGGGTTCCACATCCAGCGTCAGTTCGCGACGGATAGTGGCCAGGTCGCGCGACAGCGGCAGATGATCCAGACTCGCTCGCAGAGACTCGCCGATCTTACCCTTGATCTCGTCTGCCCGGGCCATCAGCTCATCCAGGCTGCGGTATTCAGCCAGCCATTTTACCGCTGTCTTGGGGCCGCATTTGGGCACCCCGGGAATGTTGTCAGCGCTGTCCCCGACCAGCGCAAGGTAGTCGATAATCTGCTCGGGTGTCACACCGAACTTTTCGACAACGCCCTCTCTATCCATTACCACATTGGTCATGGTGTTAATCAGGGTCGTATTCGCATCCACCAGTTGCGCCATGTCCTTGTCGCCCGTGGAGATCAGCGTACTCATACCCTGCGCGGACGCACGCGTCGCCAGCGTACCAATAACGTCATCCGCCTCCACCCCACTCTCGATCAACAGCGGCAGCCCCATCGCCCTGACAATGCGGTGCAGCGGCGCTATCTGTTCACGCAGATCATCCGGCATCGGCGGCCGGTTGGCCTTGTACTGATCGTAGATCTCATTACGGAAACTTCCGCCCGGCGCATCGAACACCACTGCGATGTGCCGCGGCTGGTAGTCGGCAATCATTTTGCGCAGCATATTGATAACACCGACGATGGCGCCGGTGGCTTCTCCCTTTGAATTGGTCAGCGGTGGCAGGGCATGATAGGCGCGGAACAGGTAGGATGAACCGTCGACCAGAATCAGGGGAGTGCTTGAACTCATAGGCAGTTATAATCATCAAGGTTGTTCACGGCAGCATACCGCAATTGTCCAGCGTCCCAAAACCGCATAATGCAAGGAGCAAAAAGATGCCCAGGACCCTCGCTTTCAACCTATACGACACACTCATCAACACTGCGGGCACCGCTTGCGAATTGACCCGCATGGCGAGTGACCTCCGGCATCTCTTTCGATTTGCCAGGATGCGGCGTAACACCATCCTTCCGTTCGATCTCTGGGGCGCGCTGCCAAGCCAGATATCCGCCTCGTTGACAGAACTTGAGTATGCAGCAGGGTTACACCAGTAACGATTCTTGTCATACTATGAACTAAGTCAGTGTTTTCAATGGTGTAAGTGCTAACCTGAGCAGTCTTGGATCCGGCCGGGACTACATCAATGAGGTGATACCCCCTAATAATTATGAAGTCAGCCTACCTGCCCGGCATTCCACCCTGGCTCAGCTATGGGGTGCTCTATTTTCTGAGCGTTTACGCCACCATCTCCTTCACGGGAGGGAATACCGTTGGCGTGCTGGTGTGGCTGGCCGCCGGGTTCGCCCTGGCCGGGGTGATGCTGCATGGATACTGGGTACTTCCGGGAATTCTCGTCGCGGCGCTGCTGGCGTTTCAATCAAATAACCTCTCTATCATCAACAGTGCAGTGTACGCGCTGGGGGCAGTCAGCGCCGCCGGGGTGGCGGGCGCTCTGCTGCGGCATCAAGGGCCTGCCCACCGGGTGCTGCAGAGTAACGTCCAGTTGGGCAAGTTTCTGCTGACGGCCCTCCTGGTTGCACCGATATTCGCTGTTCTGGCAAGTTTGGCGGTTCTCTATCTCGACGGTGGCGCCACCCGCGATTCACTCATGCAGGCCTCAGGCGCTGTCTGGTTCTCCCACGCCGTCGGCATCATCCTTATCACCCCGCTGGTACTCGCATGGCGCAGCCGCAGCGGACCCGGCACGCCCTGGCACTGGCTGGAAGGGCTGCTCCTGACCCTGTCCACACTGGCGCTATGCATCTTTTTGCAAGGCGAACTGATACCGGAGAGTATGCTGAACTACTCCCTGTGGTATCTTCCGTTTCCGTTGATCACCTGGGCGTTTCTCAGATTCCGTTCTCGCGCCACCACGCTGGCAGTGCTGGCGCTTGCAGCCTCTTTTGTCTGGGGCAGCTATTCAGGTCAGGGTCCGTTTGTCAGCGACAATCTGCAACCCAACGGCCTGCCGCTGCAGATTTATATCTTGATCATGGCGGTCACGGCGCTGATCGGTACTACCCAGGTCGGCGACCGCCAGCAGCGGATGCAGCGCATGGCACTCGCAAGCAAGGTCATCACCCACTCTCCGGAAGGTATCATCGTTACCGATCCCGGCGGAGTGATACTCTCAGCCAACCCGGCTTTTTTCGTGGCCACCGGTTTCCAGCCCGGCGACATTGCCGGGCAATCCATCCGCAAACTGACCTCGGTTCATCATAATAAAGACTTCTTTACCAACATCTGGCGCCAGTTACGACTAAAGGGCCAGTGGGAAGGGGAGATCTGGAACCGCAACAACGAGGGAGAGATCCGTCCGCAATGGCTCAGTTTGACGGCGATTACCGATAAGGATCAACACCCTACCCACTACCTGGGGATCTATTCGGATGTTTCGCGTCAGAAACAGGTTCAGGAGCGACTACACCGACTGGCTTATCACGACGTACTTACCGGCCTCCCCAACCGTCAGCTTTTCAACGACCGACTGAACCAGGCGTTGAAATATGCCAATAGAAAAAACTCCCGGCTTGCCCTGTTTTTCATTGACCTGGACCGTTTCAAGAATGTCAACGACACGCTGGGCCACAGTGTGGGGGATAAAGTGCTGCAGCTTACCGCCGAGCGTCTCAACAAGTGCATCCGCCAGACCGATACCCTCTCCAGGCTGGGTGGCGACGAGTTCACCATCATCATTCAGGACATCAATGAAAACTTCGATACCGTTCTGATCGCTGAAAAGGTGGTCAATGTGTTTCAAACACCCCTGTTGATAGACGAGCATGAACTGTTCATAACGCCCAGCATCGGCATCTCGATGTTTCCCAACGACGCCACCACCAGCGAAGAGCTCATCAAATATGCGGATACCGCCATGTACCGGGCAAAGGATCTGGGCGGCAACGGATTTCAGTTTTTTGCCTCCGACATGAGCGATCCAGTACGCTGGAGCCTGACCATAGAGAATGCATTGCGCCGGGCTATCGAACAGAAGACCATATCACTGGAATACCAGCCGCAGTTCGATCTGCGCAGCGGCGATGTTATCGGACTGGAGGCACTGGCTCGCTGGCGGCATCACGGCCTTGAGGAGACACCGCCCGATATTTTCATAAAGGTTGCCGAAGAGACCGGATTGATCCATCGCATGGGCGATCAAATTCTGGAGATGGCCTGCCGGCAGGCCGCACGCTGGCAGCAAGAGGGCATCGAGGGTCTAAAGGTCTCCATCAATATTTCGCTGCTGCAACTCAAACAGAGCGATTTCGCCGATCGTCTGCGGAATATCGTGAAAGAGAGCGGCGCCGTGCAGGAACTCATCGAACTGGAGATTACCGAGAGCACACTGATGGAGAATGCCGGCTTTATGGAGAGCCTGATAAATATGCTGTCGGTGCAGGGCTTTCGCATTGCCATTGACGATTTCGGCACCGGTTACTCTTCTCTCAGCTATCTCAAGCGCCTTGCCATTGACCGCATAAAAATCGATAGCTCATTCGTCAAGGATCTTCCGGGTGCCGCCAACGACGCCGCCATCTGCAGCGCAATCATATCCATGGCGCATAACCTGAATCTGAGCGTGATTGCAGAAGGGGTCGAAACCGATGAGCAGATGGAGTATCTGCGCAAGGTACGTTGCGACGAAATTCAGGGCTATATCTTCAGCCACCCGGTTGGTCCCCAGGAGATCACGGAGATGATCCACCAGGGCTACTGGCATGTATCCAAGAAATAGCGCGATTCAGGCGTCGCACCAGTGCTGCACCGACGCCTCTGCCCGCTCTATCTCCCGCTGACGTTCGTCGTCATCCAGATAGCGCCGCCCGCCATCCTCCAGAGGTTGATAAAGCCTGGAATTTCCATAGCTGCGCAACTGATTGCGCGCATAGGCGCAGTTGCTGGCGCGCTGGCGCTCCGCCTGCTCGGCTTTGTCGCGCTCCAACTGTCTCTCCTCCCGCTCTTCGCGGTAGACATCCAGCAACCGTTCCTGCTCTCTCTTCCGCTCGGCGTCGAGGCGCTCCTGGTCGATCCCGGTTGAGTCAGGCTTTGGCCCGCTGATCTCCAGTTTCTGAGCCCCTCCACGATTAGGCTGATCGCTGAAATGGACTTTTCCCCGCTCATCCACCCAACGATAAACCTCAGCTTGAATTCCGCTCATAACCAGCAGTCCGACAACAATCATAAGAAAAAAGCGCACGCTCATCACGACATCTCCCAACAAGGCACCTCGAATAATTCGAGGTGCCTGCGCAGTGCAGGGATGCGCCCAAAGGAAGTACCCTTGGGGTGCACTGCCATTTTAATGCACGCAAGTGCTTAAAAATTAAGCAAAACGGAAATCACATTTTCGTTTTACTTCTCGAAAAATCAGTCAAAAAGCAACGTCCACTGCCCCGGGCCACCAGTCGACTCGGCGCTGCAAACCCGGTTCCTGCCCTGATTCTTGGCCTGATAGAGCGCCAGATCCGCGCGCTCGATGAAGCCGGATATCGACTCTCCCACCTGGCGCAACGCTGTGCCGGTACTGATGGTTACGCGCAGACCGGAAAAGGTCCCCTGAAAACGGGTTGCGGCGATCCTCCGCCTGAGCCGTTCAGCAACCGACGCAATCTCAACTGCGGGCTCGCCCACCACGATCAACCCAAACTCCTCGCCACCGAGTCTAACCGCCAGATCGCCGGCGCGTGCATCCGCCTGGATGATACGCGCTACCCGGCACAGCACTTCGTCGCCGCGTACGTGGCCATAGCGGTCATTTACCCGCTTGAAATAGTCCACATCCAGCATTGCCAGTGCAACCGGAGTACCACCGGAGCGATCATGGATCTCAAACAACCGGCGCAGGGTATCTTCCATGTAAAAACGGGTAAAGAGGCCGGTCAAGGGATCGCGGATGGAGCGTTCATAAAACTTCTGACGCTCGAGTTCGATATTGCGGTAAATGGTTTCCCGCTCAACCGCAACCTGCAGCGCAGCCGACATCTGCTCCATCATTTGGCAGATATGGCTATCCACATCAATCTCGTCTTTGATGGAAATCACCACCACGCCGCACATCCACTCAGCCTCACCCTTGAACAGGGGTAATAACAACTGCTGACAATCCGAAGTGCCAGGCACAGGCTGAAGAATTACCGGCTTGACGCAGCGCTTCATCCTCGCCTGCCAGCTCTCCCTGCTGATACCGAACATCCTGGATATCTGCCGCGGAGGAGGCGATGCAACGACCCCCCGGTATCGGCTCTCAGGCGCCAGGTGGAGCACCGTATCGTCCTCCATCTGGATGTAGAACTCGAGAGATTTCGCCGGCATCGCCCGTTTGAGTATCGCCAGCAGCCGATCGGTAATTTCGCGGAAATCCCGGGAGATCGCCATGGTCGAGGTGATATCCCTGAGCATCGCATTCAGGCGGGAGAGGCGTCGAATATCCGTATCCTTTTCAGCCATCAGATAGAGGCCGCATTCAAGCCCCTTGAGTTCATGGATGATATTCGCTACCAGATGCCCGGGGAGCACATGTCCGTGCTGGGGCGCAATCATCTCAACAGGGTAAGCTTCAATCCGACTCAACGCCTGGCTGAGAACCTCACGACTGGGAAAGTAATGCTCATGAAAAGGCCGGATTGTCTCAAAGCACGCCTCACCCTCCTTCGCATACAGCGACTCACCTTCCCTCTGTCCGGCAAACAGATCACTTGAAAACAGCGTCCCTGTCGCAGAGTCGAAACTGCAGAACGCACCGGGAAAGTGCGCAAAGGGCGTAAACACAAACTGCAGCAAGCGGTCCGGCAGCTGCAGCTGCCACAAATTATCCTCAACCAGCCAGACAGGCAGCGCCAGCGCGTAGTGCCGGATCATTTCCGCCGCCCGCCCATGACTGACGATACGCGCATCGCCGCGCTGGATAAGCGCATCGATAAGTGTTAGCGAACTTGTAACCGATGGATCCTGATGGTGGCAGACGAACCAGCGGATGCTGGAAAACGGGACAACCTGTTCAATCTTGCGCAACGTTTCGGTAAAAGAGAGCCGGGATCCCGGATCGATCAACAGCGACTGGTCCCCCTGCTCGATAAGATAACTGTTACCCTGCAACCCCTCATCAGGCAGGTAGCAGCCAACCCACCAGACTCGCTCGGCCAGCTGCACCGCGTCCCGAATGCCAGCCCGATTCACGGCTTCAAAAGCTCGTCTTTCTCGTCTCTGCCAACCTGCCCTTTCGGTCTAAGAACCTTAAAGTCGGCATGACACACACGATCACGCCCTTCGGTCTTTGCCTGATAGAGAAAGGCGTCTGCTCTTTCTATGAATTGACCCGGAGTCAGATCCTCCCCTTTTTGGGGGACATCGACGCCCATGCTGGCAGTCACCGAGAACTGTTGACCACCAAATTCAATCGGCGTTTGTCGGATTACTAGTCGCAGACGATTGGCAACAGCAACCGCGTGGGGCAGCTCCGTAGCTGGCAACAGCAAGGCAAACTCCTCGCCACCGTAACGGCAGGGTATATCAATTTTGCGCAGTTCATTTTTCATCAGGGAGGCACACCGGCTAAGTGTCAGGTTGCCAGCTTCATGTCCCCAATCGTCGTTGACTTTTTTAAAATGGTCCAGATCCACCATTACCAAAGCGGTTGGCTGACCGTTGCGCCGGGTACGCTCCAGCTCCTGTTCCGCTAACTGCAGGAAATGACGATAGTTATACAGTCCCGTCAGCGAATCAACCTGCACTTTCTCGGAAAGTTCGGTAATCAGCGCGCGCGCCTGACGCAATTCGTCCAAGCGCACACAACCGGTCTCCCCAATCGGGCATCTCTCTGTTTCATTGTCCTTGGAGCTCATTCAGTTACGGTCCGCTAAAAGGCACACTCCCCACTGCCGATTCTACAGTCTATTGAATGCAAAAAAAAACGGGTGCCAAGGCACCCGTTTCATACTGCTTAGTTGTGGTATTGGATTACGGAGCCGATCCACGCGAACCGACAAACTCGGGATAGGCTTCCATCCCGCACTCGCCGATATCCACACCTTCATACTCCTCTTCTTCGCTGACTCTTATGCCCATAACCATTTTGATCAGCAGCCAGGCAACAAAGCTCACCACAAACACCCAGACAAAAATCGTTGCCATGCCGGCCAGCTGTCCACTGAAAGTGGTGCCGCTATTGGTCAGAGGTACCGCCAACAGACCCCAGATACCGACCACGCCGTGCACAGAGATCGCACCGACCGGATCGTCGATTTTCAGCTTGTCGAGCGTAACGATGGAGAAAACCACCAACACACCGCCTGCTGCACCGATCAAAGTTGCAGCCAGCGGTGTCGGTGTGGACGGCTCCGCGGTGATGGCAACCAATCCGGCCAGAGCACCGTTAAGGGCCATGGTCAGATCCGCCTTCCCAAACAGCAGACGGGCTACGATAAGTCCGGCAATAACGCCGCCCGCGGCTGCAGCGTTGGTATTGAGAAACACCATGGCGACAGAATTGGCGCTGGCGGCATCGCCCAGTTTCAGTACGGAGCCGCCGTTGAACCCAAACCATCCCATCCAAAGTATGAAGGTTCCCAACGCCGCCAACGGCAAATTGGCACCTGTTATCGGCCGGACTTCACCATTAGGTCCATACTTTCCCTTCCTGGCACCGAGCAACAGAACGCCCGCAAGCGCGGCTGAACCCCCAGCCAGATGTACGATTCCGGAACCGGCAAAATCGGAGAAGCCGAGATCGCCCAGCGAGTACATCCCGAATACGCTCTTACCACCCCAGGTCCAGGCACCCTCCATCGGGTAGATGAACGCAGTCATGACAATGGCAAACAGCGCGAATGCCCATAACTTCATACGCTCTGCTACCGCACCGGAGACGATGGACATCGCGGTTGCCACGAACACCACCTGAAAAAAGAAGTCCGACGCATTGGAATAGACGGAATCTCCGCCGAAGCCGGCTTCGGCAGACTCTTTGAGCACCGACGCGGTCAGGGCATCGGCGTTAGATGCACCATCTAGGGCAATGCCGGTGAGGAACAGACCACCGTCGTACATGATGTCGTATCCGACGATCAGGTAAGCGGTGCAGGCGATCGCAAACAGCATGACATTCTTGGTCAGAATTTCAGCCGTGTTCTTAGCTCGAACCAGACCGGCTTCAAGCATGGCGAAACCGGCAGCCATCCACATCACCAGCGCACCCATCACCAGAAAATAAAAAGTATCCAACGCATACTGCAGTTCAAAAATTTGATTTTCCATCATACTTCCCCTTACAGTGCCTCATTGTCAGTTTCACCGGTACGAATACGCACCACCTGATCGAGGCTGGAAACGAAAATTTTCCCGTCGCCAATCTTGCCGGTTTTCGCGGCAGACGAGATCGCTTCGATAACCTGGTCCAACTTATCCGAACTGATGGCCACTTCGATTTTTATCTTGGGCAGAAAATCCACCACATACTCGGCACCCCGGTAGAGCTCGGTGTGCCCTTTTTGTCGACCGAAGCCTTTTACTTCAATAACAGTGATGCCCGATGCACCAACCTCGGAAAGCGCTTCGCGTACATCATCCAGCTTAAAAGGCTTGATGATTGCAGTTACAAGTTTCATCTTTTCTCTATCTCCTGCTCAGCGAACAATTTGAACAACTCAAGCTGTTCGATAAATTTGACCGGAACAACCGGCCCTTGTATTGCTTGATAGCATCTCTCGTGCCAATCATGTTTTTTTCTTATATTTCTTACATTTAACAGGGAAACCAATGTTCAGTGAAAAGGCCGATGCACCAACCTGGCTCTACCGGCCGATATCGCCTCACGAATTGCACTATTATGGTGCAGGCGTTTCCTGGCAACCGAAAGAGGAGACTGGACAAGGTGTCGCGTGGCGGCTAAGGTGCGCTCTATGATCGACCCCAAAGTATTAGACGACCTCGCAAAAAAGGTTGCGGCAAGCGTTCCGGCCGGGCTGCAATCGATGCAGGGCGAACTGCAGAAGAACTTTCGCGCGGCACTCACGGCAGGGCTTTCCCATCTCGACCTGGTAACCCGCGAAGAGTTCGATATTCAGGCATCGGTCCTTTCGCGCACCCGGGAAAAGCTGGAGCTTCTCGAGAAACAGATGCGGGAGCTGGAACAGAAAACAGATCCACAGTAACTGACTAAGCTGCCGGCACTGGATTGCCGGTTCTTTCGCTGTAACCACCATGGAAGGTGATCATGTCTCTCGCTGTACTATTCTGCCGCGCCCGCAGCGGCATCGACGCCCCACTGGTAACCGTTGAAGTTCATCTGGCCAATGGGCTGCCGGGCCTCTCTATCGTCGGCCTGCCGGAACTGGCGGTAAGGGAGAGCAAAGACCGGGTCAGGGGCGCACTGCTCAATTCACGCTTCGAGTTTCCCGCCAGACGCACCACCATTAACCTCGCTCCTGCGGACCTCCCAAAAGAGGGTGGACGCTTCGATCTCCCTATCGCCCTGGGGATTCTGGCGGCTTCTGAGCAGATTCCGAAACAGGCGCTCTGCAACTTTGAATTTGTCGGCGAACTGGCGCTATCGGGAGAACTGCGACCAATCGCAGGCGCGCTGCCTGTGGCACTTGCCACAAAACAGGCGGGACGGGCGCTGGTACTGCCATCGGCCAATGCGGCTGAAGCCGCCCTGGTGAAGGGGGTAAAAATACACGCTGCGGGCAGCTTGCTTGAGATCTGCGATCACCTGATCAGCGGGCAGCGAATTCCGGAATACCCGCATCAGGCACCCTCTGGGTTACAGCGCGACGCGCCTGATATTGCCGATGTCCGGGGGCAAGAGAACGCTAAACGGGCGTTGGAAGTGGCAGCGGCGGGAGAGCACAGCCTGTTGATGATCGGCCCGCCAGGCTCTGGCAAGTCCATGCTTGCCAGCAGACTCCCCGGTCTTCTGCCGTTAATGACCGATCAGGAGGCGCTTGAGAACGCAGCGGTACTATCCATCAGCAGCCGCGGCTTCCGCACCGGCGACTGGCGTCAACGGCCGTTTCGCAGCCCGCACCATACCGCTTCCGGGGTTGCGCTGGTGGGGGGTGGCGGTACGCCGCGGCCAGGAGAGATATCCCTGGCACATCACGGTATCCTGTTTCTGGACGAGTTGCCGGAGTTCGACCGTCGCGTGCTGGAAGTGTTGCGGGAGCCTCTGGAGAGCGGTGAAATCACCATCTCACGCGCCAGCCATCAGGCAGAGTTTCCCGCACATTTCCAACTGATTGCCGCAATGAACCCCTGTCCCTGCGGTTACCTGGGGGATGATCGTCGCAACAGATGCCGCTGCAGCGCGGACCAGATCCAACGCTACCGTAATCGCATCTCCGGCCCACTGCTCGACCGCATCGACATGCATATCGAAGTCCCCGCGGTTGCGCCTGCCGAGTTGGCAGGAGTGGCCCCCGAGGGACAGAAAACCAGTGCCCAGGTCAGACAACGAGTCGAGTGCTGCCGAAATCTGCAACTGGAGCGAGCAGGCTGTCTCAACAGCCAATTGAGCGGGGACGAGCTTGGGTCGAGCTGCAGCTTACCCGCCAACGCAGCACAACTGCTCTCCGCCGCAATGGATCGCCTGGGGCTATCTGCCAGGGCCTACCACCGTATTCTTCGTCTGGCGCGGACAATAGCCGATCTGGAACAGTCGCAAGGTATAGGAATTTCCCATTTGAGCGAGGCGATCGGCTACCGCCGGCTGGATCGACGAAGTTGATCTGCGCTATCGGCGACACCGATGAAACGCTCCCTGCGATTACGAATTATCAATGACTTTCATTCTGCCATTTGGCTAGGGTAGCAACACAAAACAATAATAACTTACAGACTCGATTAAATAATATTTCAGGAACCACCTGGCAATCAAGAAACGCGAGGAGGACCGGGCGCTGCGGGTTTTCTACGAGCGCACAGACTTGATGTTGATTGCCGCTGAACTGGTCATCCTGTTCTCGTTTTTCTTCTACCTGCAGCGCGGCTTTCAATCCGCCGCAGTTTCGGCGCAACTGCTATGGAACGACTGGGGATGGCTGATCGGCTTCATCGGATTCGGGCTGGTGGTGCCTTTCTTCCTGGAGCTTAAAGGGGTGATAAAAGGCTGGAGCTCACCGGTTCCTATTATGCTGGCATCGGGACTGGTGCTGATGGGAGGTTATCTGCTGCGGCACTACTTTATGTATGCCGGTGTTTACGCCAGGCCCTGGTGATCATGTCTGCTTCAGCGCTACAACTATCAGCGATGCTGTTGAGT
>Ga0316201_10002403_pt1 | contig 13314 bp, 15 predicted proteins | sample CS6wburrow_MG_FD_204516 | JGI IMG/M metagenome (GOLD analysis project Ga0316201, IMG submission 204516) | Coastal sediment microbial communities from Delaware Bay, Delaware, United States - CS-6 worm burrow | ecosystem: Environmental > Aquatic > Marine > Coastal > Sediment | place: USA... | reverse complement strand
TCCGCACAGGCAGAGAAAAACGCCTGCCTGAAAATTTCCCAACCGAAATTCAACCCATTGTGCATGAGTTGAACGCACTGCTCGATCACAGTGAAGGCCTGCTGGAACGTGCCAGAACCCAAGTTGGCGATCTGGCGCACGCACTGAAGAACCCGCTTACAGTAATCAGGAATGAAGCGGGTGAAATTAAAGACCATCGCGGCCAGTTAATACGTGAAAAAACTGATGCGATGGGTGCTTATGTCGAGCGTTATCTTTCGCGTGCACGCGCTGCCGGCTCGGCCAATATTATCGGGGCAAGCGTGTCGGTGCAGCCTATAGCGAAAGATATCTGTTATCTAATGGCGCGCATGTATCAGGATAAAAATATCGACATTATCCTGAAGGATCTAAAAGGGCTTTATTTCAAAGGGGACGCACAGGACCTGGAAGAAATGCTGGGTAACCTGATGGACAATGCATGCAAATGGGCACACAGCAAGGTTATTGTAAGCGGCGGGCAATACGACACACGTTTGATTATCAGCATAGATGATGATGGTCCGGGTATTCCTGAAGATCAAAAAGAGAGCGTATTAAAACGTGGCCGCAGACTTGATGAAACCGTGCCTGGTAGCGGTCTGGGTCTGGCGATTGTGATTGATCTGGCGCATCTGTACCATGGCTCATTGACGCTGCACAAATCAGAGGCAGGTGGACTTGGCGCAAGGCTGGAACTGCCATCCGCTGAAGAGATGGCTTGATCATCTGTATACGTTTCGAGCTGGGTTAATCAGGCAAGACGCTTGATCGTCTGACCGTACCGGTTTCGATAGTGCTGTATTGGTTTCTGTGTTGGTTCAGAGACCGGCTCTTCCTCGATCTCAAACACGGGTGCAATACAGACACCGACCGCGAAACTGCATAAAAATAACAACAATGTTTTGCTGAAAGGTTTCATTTTTTCACATTTAGTCTTGCCGCATATAACAAAAAGCAAGTCTTGTGCCACGATGGCTTATATTTTTAGTTTACAGTCACTTATCGAATTAAGTCGATTACATCGCCGTTGAAAATAACGAATAGTGTAAATGATCTCGACAGAAATAAGCTGGCACAGGCAGTGCACGAAGGCTGAAACATCGGGTGATTCAGGCCTGGTTACGGTCATATACAGCCATTATTTCTTTCAACTCCAGCAGCACTCTTTGTCGGTCGGCTTTATCCAGTTCGGCTGTTTCCACGACGTCTTTTCCGTGCTCCAGCGCATCGATAATATCATTCACCCTGTCACAGCCAAGCTCGCAGATAGACTCGATTGTCGAGTGCACGTGGGCCGGGAGATTTGCCGGGTGATCGTAAATCATCTTTCTGACTTATGGGGCTTTTCCAGGTACTCTTTAGAGCGCATCTCTATCAGACGGCTGCTGGTACGATTGAATGCAAAATTCAGCATATCGCCAGTGTACAGTTTTTCAGGTGCTGCGTCAGCGCTGATAACCAGTTTCACACTGCGATCATAGAGTTCATCAATAAGATAAATAAAGCGTCGTGCCTTGTCGTCCATATTTTCATCCATGACGGGTACGTCGGACAGTATCAAGGTGTGAAATTCACGAGCCAGTTCGATGTAGTCAGGCGTGGCGCGCGGAGCATCACACAGGACATTGAACTCGAACCAGGCGATTTCATCAGCATGCATCAGCGTTTTTATCGGGCGCTTATGTACGGTTAGTACATGATCGCGACTGATAGTACCCGGAGCCAGTGATGCCATGCGTTTTGCCAGTTTGTCATGGGTATTCTGTGTAATCGGGGTGTAGTAAATATCATCCTGTTCAAGCAGGGCAATACGGTGATCGGTATCACCGTCAATATGCATAACATGGGTATGCTGCTTGATCAGCTCGATGGCCGGCAGAAAACGTTCCCGCTGCAGGCCATTTTTGTATAAATCATCCGGTACCCTGTTGGATGTGGCGACCAGCGTCACACCATTATTGATAAGTTCTTCAAGCAAACCCGAGAGCAGCATGGCATCCGTAATGTTTGTAACAATAAACTCGTCCAGGCACAGCACGCGGTATGTTGCTGCGAAATCTCTGGCAATGACTGTTAACGGGTTTTTCAGCTTGTCCAGCCTGGCCAGCTTTTCATGAACATCGAGCATGAAGTGATGGAAATGAAGCCGGAGTTTGTTTTCGAAGGGCAATGACTCATAAAAAAGGTTCATCAGCCAGGTTTTGCCGCGCCCAACGCCACCCCAGATATACAGGCCCTTTATTGCTGTTGTATGGCTGTTTGTGAATAAACCAAGCAGTCGTTTAATAAAGCGAGTCTGTGAGGTCGTGTCAGCGACCAGATCATCATAAAGAAGTTGAAGTGCATCTATTGCCCGTTTTTGTGCAGGGTCTGTTACAAAGCCGTTGGTTTTCAGGTTTCGATGGTAAGTCTCTATTGGCCGCATCAGCGCTGTACAATAAATATAAAAATAACAATTAGATAGGGTTTGTTGCTAAAGTCTAGACTAGCCCTGTCAGAAATGTGCCTGCTGTTAGTTATTCATTACCTGATATTGCACTGGTATATCATTTTCACTGGTATATCATTTTCATTGAGACCATTCATGATAATTGATACTATAGCCTCCCATCGAGACCAAAGCATCCATGCTTGGTTGTTTTAAAAATAACCCAAGGCGTTTCCTCATTCATGACGCGATATATTTTTATTACCGGTGGTGTGGTTTCTTCATTAGGTAAAGGTATCGCTTCCGCATCTCTCGGCGCAATTCTCGAAAGTCGCGGCCTCAATATCCGTATGCTTAAGCTGGATCCGTATATCAATGTTGATCCCGGTACCATGAGCCCTTTTCAACATGGAGAAGTTTTTGTCACTGAAGATGGTGCAGAAACTGACCTCGACCTCGGTCACTACGAGCGCTTTGTGCGTTCCAGAACCGGCAAGTCCAGCAACTTTACCACGGGTAAGATATACGAAAGCGTTATCCGCAAGGAGCGACGGGGAGAATACCTGGGTGGTACTGTACAGGTCATTCCACACATAACGGATGAAATAAAACGTTGCATACTGGAGGGCGCGGATGATGCCGATATCGCCATGGTGGAGATTGGCGGTACCGTGGGTGACATCGAATCGCTGCCGTTCATGGAGGCCATTCGCCAGATGGGTGTCGAGCTCGGACATGAACGTGCGATCTTCATCCACCTCACGCTCGTGCCGTACATTCCGACCGCGGGTGAAGTGAAAACCAAGCCGACCCAGCATTCTGTCAAGGAGCTGCGTTCTATCGGTATTCAGCCTGATATCCTGCTGTGCAGATCCGAGCGATTACTGCCCGAAGACGAGCGTCGTAAAATCGCATTGTTTACCAATGTAGAGGAAAAAGCCGTTATCTCTGCAAAAGATATGGGCAATATCTATGAAATACCCATCTGGCTGCATGACCAGGGTGTCGATGACATTATCGCCCGCAAGATGCATCTGGATTTACCGCCGGCTGATTTATCAGACTGGCAGCACGTTGTCGATGTAATGCGGCATCCGCAGCATGAAGTTAATATCGGCATGGTGGGTAAATACGTCGATTTGACCGAATCATACAAGTCACTCAACGAAGCACTGTCACACGCGGGTATCCACAACAGGTCAAAGGTTAATATTCACTACATCGATTCTGTCACCCTTGAATGTGGTGATTTCAGTTCACTGGTCGGGCTTGATGCAATACTGGTGCCCGGTGGATTTGGTGATCGTGGTATCGAGGGCAAGATTGCCGCGGTTAAGTATGCACGTGAAAATAAGATTCCCTATCTGGGTATATGCCTCGGTATGCAGGTGGCGGTGATTGAATTTGCGCGCCATGTGGCACATTTAGATCATGCGCATAGCAGTGAATTCAACCGGGACACGCCACATCCCGTGATTGCACTTATCACAGAATGGATGGCACAAGACGGCAGTATAGAAAGACGCCATGCTGATTCGGATCTCGGCGGTACCATGCGTCTTGGCGGCCAGAGCTGTAATCTCATGCCTGGTACACTGGCTCATCAGGTTTATGCGGTCGATACTATCGTTGAGCGTCATCGTCACCGCTATGAATTTAACAATACCTATCTGGAACAGCTCGCCAGCGCCGGTTTAATCATCAGCGGTAAATCCAGTGATGACAACCTGGTAGAAATGATCGAGCTGAAAGACCACCCCTGGTTCCTCGCCTGCCAGTTCCACCCGGAATTTACCTCGACGCCGCGTGATGGCCATCCCTTGTTCAGTTCCTTCATTAAAGCAGCACTGGAACATCATAACAGGCATGTCCGTTCGGGTGAGGTTGCAGCCTGATGCTGTTATGTGATTTTGAGGCCGGGCTGGATCAGCCCTTATTCCTGATAGCCGGGCCATGCGTGATAGAAAGTGAGCAGCTCGCACTGGACACCTCAGCTGAGCTAAAAGCCATTACTGAAAAACTTGGCATTCATTTCATTTATAAGTCATCTTTTGACAAGGCCAACCGTTCTGCCGGTAACAGCTTTCGCGGACCCGGGATCGAACAGGGCCTGCGTATACTGCAAAAAGTGAAGGACGACATCGGTGTGCCTGTGATTACCGATGTGCATGAAGACACACCGATGGATGAAGTTGCAGATGTGGTCGATGTGCTGCAGACGCCCGCTTTCTTATGCAGGCAAACAAATTTTATCCTGAAGGTCGCGTCAACAGCAAAGCCGGTCAATATCAAGAAGGGCCAGTTTCTTGCGCCATGGGACATGAAGAATGTTGTCGACAAGGCACGTTCGACCGGCAATCAACAGATTATGGTTTGTGAGCGCGGCGTTTCTTTTGGATACAATAACCTGGTTTCCGATATGCGTGCGCTGGCAGTGATGAGGGATACAGGCTGCCCGGTGGTTTTTGATGCCACACATTCAGTACAGCTGCCTGGCGGCCAGGGCACTTCATCCGGGGGGCAGCGTGAGCATGTACCCGTCCTCGCCAGGGCCGCGGTTGCAGCTGGCATCTCGGGGTTGTTCATGGAAACACACCCGGACCCGGACAAGGCGCTGAGCGATGGTCCAAATGCATGGCCTCTCGATCGTATAGAATCTTTGCTGAAAACGCTCATCTCACTCGACAACATAGTAAAATCAGATCAATTAGAAGAACTGCGTTGACTACGTACCATCAGTTCAAATAAAACGATAATTCGTTATTTAGGGTAAATCATGTCAAACATAATAAATATTCACGCTCGTGAAATTCTGGACTCACGTGGAAATCCGACTGTAGAAGCTGAAGTCACTCTGGCCGGAGAGGTCATGGGGCGAGCTGCTGTACCATCCGGCGCTTCAACGGGAGAAAGAGAAGCGCTTGAATTACGTGACGGCGACAAGAGCCGGTATCTTGGCAAAGGTGTCACCGCGGCTGTCAGTAACGTTAACAACGAGATACGCGACGCCCTGATTGGTATGGACGCACAGGACCAGAACGCAATCGACAAAAAGATGATTGAACTTGATGGTACCGATACCAAGGAACGCCTGGGAGCGAATGCAATTCTGGCGGTTTCACTTGCCAATGCTCATGCCGCCGCACTGGAAAATAAAAAACCCCTGTACGTCAATCTTGGCGAAGACTCATTCACCATGCCGGTGCCAATGATGAATATAATCAATGGCGGTGAGCATGCGGATAATAGTGTCGATTTGCAGGAATTCATGATTCTTCCTGTCGGTGCTCCAAGTTTCAAGGAAGCGTTGCGTTATGGGGCAGAAATATTTCATACACTGAAGAAAGTACTGCATGCCAGAGGCCTGAACACCGCTGTTGGCGACGAAGGCGGATTTGCACCGGATCTGGCTTCGAATGAAGAAGCCATTGAAGTCATACTGGAAGCTATTTCAACAGCTGGATACGAAGCCGGCAAAGATATATTCCTGGGCCTGGATGTTGCAAGCTCGGAATTCTACAAGGACGGAATTTACACGCTGTTATCAGAGGGCAGGGCTTTTAATTCTGCTGAATTCACTGATTACCTGGCTGACTGGGTAGAGAAGTACCCGATCATCACAATCGAAGATGGCATGGCTGAAAATGACTGGGATGGCTGGGCAATTCTTACTGAAAAGCTCGGTGACAAAGTTCAGCTGGTCGGAGATGACCTGTTTGTAACCAATACCACGATCTTCAAGGAAGGCATAGAAAAAGGTATTGCCAATTCCATATTGATCAAATTCAACCAGATCGGCACACTCACAGAAACGCTGGATGCTATCTACATGGCGCATAAGTCAAACTACACAGCTGTTGTATCACACCGTTCAGGTGAAACAGAAGACAGCACGATCGCCGACCTGTGTGTAGCCACACAGGCTGGTCAGATTAAAACCGGCTCGCTGTCGCGCTCCGATCGTATTGCCAAGTACAACCAGTTGCTGAGAATCGAAGAAGCACTTGGTGACAACGCTGTTTATGCCGGTGCAAGTGCATTCAAACATCTAAAGTAAGTTGAAGCTGATTGTCGCCATCCTGTTTGTGTTGTTGATGTGGCTGCAATACAAGCTGTGGCTGGGTGATGGCGGCATCCCTGAAGTGCTCGAACTCGAAGCGGAAATTAAGACTGTGCAGAGCGAAGTTAATGCGCTGCAGGAACGCAACAGTGCGCTCAATGCAGAAGTCATGGATCTTAAAAAAGGCATCGAGGCGATAGAAGAGCGCGCGCGCAGCGAAATGGGCATGATCAAAAAGGACGAAATCTACTATCAGGTCATAGATAGAGATGCAGATGCGTCGATAGAGGACAGCTCCATTGAGTGATGACTGTGAAATCTGGGCTGTGCTACCCGCCGCCGGCATTGGCAAACGCATGCTGTCTGACATACCCAAGCAATATCTCACGCTGATCGACCGTCCGGTGATCGAGCATACAATCAACAGGCTGCTGGCAGTCGATCAGGTGAAGGGCATCGTGGTTTCCTTACAGCCTGATGATCCATACTGGTCAGATGTGCAGATTAAAACAGATAAGCCGGTACTTGTTGCAGCAGGCGGTGAAGAACGCTGCCATAGTGTAATGTATGCGCTCGAACTTTTATCAAGACAGTCGGGATATAAAGCAGAATCTGCATGGGCACTGGTGCACGATGCAGTACGTCCATGTGTCAGCATTGACGATATCCATAAGCTGATAGAGAGTGCTGCCGGCAGTGAATCAGGTGGTTTACTGGCAATGCCGGTACGCGATACGATGAAACGACAGGACGACGAGCAGCGGGTAAAGCAGACTGTCGATAGAAGCGGGCTCTGGCATGCGTTAACCCCCCAGCTTTTTTCATGCGACCGGTTGTCTGCTGCGCTTATGTCAGCCCTGGAAGCAGGCTTCCTGGTAACGGATGAATCATCGGCAATGGAACGGGCGGGGCATAGCCCAAGACTGGTGCAGGGTCGTGAAGACAACATCAAAATAACGCGCCCAGCCGACCTGCGCCTGGCTGAACTCTATATGAAGGCTCGATCTGAAGAGTCTGTTTCTGGCGATCGACTATGACTCAACACAGTTTGCCCTTTTGTATTGGCCACGGATTTGATGTCCATCGTTTCAAGCAAGGTGACAGCATTATTCTGGGTGGTGTGAAAATACCGCATACACATGCATTTGAAGCGCATTCTGATGGTGACGTGTTAATTCATGCAGTTTGTGATGCTTTGCTGGGTGCGATAGCTGCGGGTGATATAGGGCAGCATTTTCCTGATACCGACATCGCTTATAAAAACATAGATAGCTGCGTACTGTTGGCTAAAGTTTACAAAATGGTAGCAGAAGCTGGTTATAAACTCGGTAATCTGGATGTTACGGTGATTGCGCAGTCACCCAGACTCGCAACTTATATTGAGCCAATTCGTCAACGCCTCGCTGCTGAACTCAATTCCAGCATCAACCAGATCAATGTAAAAGCGACAACTACAGAGAAGCTAGGTTACATTGGAAGGGAAGAAGGTATCGCTGTTCACAGTGTCGTTCTCCTTGCTAATCGATAATATTTCATTCGGAATTGCGATTTTTACTATTTTTTTCGGGAAAAAATGCATTATTTTAACGAAATGTATTTACATTCTTGAAATAAAGGTATAAAAAATGCCCACTGATATTTATCATCAAACACCAAAGGGTTTATAACAATGTCACCAGTAAAGAAAAAAGTTGTTAAGAAGAAAGTTGCTAAAAAGAAAGTGGCTACTAAAAAACGCGTCGTTAAAAAAGCGGCACCAGCAAAATCGGTCAAGGCTATCAACGCCGGCTACACAAAATCTCAACTGTTTGCTCATATCTCTGAAGAGACAGGTCTTGCAAGAAGAGATGTTGCACAGGTTTTCGATTCACTTGCAGATGTAATTGAAGGTCACATCAAGAGTCGTGGCGTAGGTGAATTCAAACTGCCGGGTTTGCTCAAGGTGAAAGTTAACAAGAAGCCAGCAACCAAGGCACGCAAGAATGTTCCAAATCCATTCCGCCCCGGTGAGTTCATGGACGTAGCAGCGAAACCGGCACGTAAGGTTGTTAAGGTACTGCCGCTTAAAGCTTTGAAGGATATGGCTGCCAAGTAAGTTTCTGGTTAGCGTACATCTGCCTTCAAGGCAAAAATAAAACCCCTGTAAGACACTGTCTTACAGGGGTTTTTTGTGTCTCATGCATTCCGTTTAAGATCACCTGTGCGATTATAGATTGCTGTTTTAAACTATGCCCGGTATATCTGACTACTTATATAATCAATAATGAATACGATACTTTACCTGCATGGTTTCAACAGCTCTCCCGAGTCGCACAAAGCCAGAGTGTTGCGTGACTATATGAATCTTTCAGGGCTGGGGGACCGTATCGATATACCGGAAATTCCACCTGTTCCTGCAGCGGCGATCGAACTTCTACAACAACATGCAGAAACAATACTCAAACACTCCGGGCTGTCACTGGCGGGCAGCTCACTCGGTGGTTTTTATGCAACCTGGCTGGCAGAAAAATATAACTGCCCCGCAGTTTTGATCAATCCGGCAATAAGGCCGCATCAGATACTCAGTAAGTATCTAGGTGAGAATACTAATTACTATACGGCTGAGAGCTGGGTGCTCGACGAAGTACATATAAATCAGTTTTATGAGCTATATATCGAGAAAATATCACATCCACATCGCTATCTTCTGATGTTGCAGACAGGTGATGAAACACTGGATTATCGAGAAGCCGTCGAGAAATACGCCGGTTGTCCATCTATTATCGAGCAAGGCGGTAGTCATGAATTCAGCGGTTTTGAAAGGCACCTGGATAAAATACTTGAGTTCTGTAATGTTACTCAAAGCTGAAATGAATAATTTGTTAATAAATCTTGAGCAGGAATAATTGATGTCACTCGGCCCGATTATGATGGATCTGGAAGGAACGCAGATCTCCCATGCAGAAGAGGAACTGCTGCAAAACCCGCTTGTCGGCGGCGTAATCTTATTCACGCGGAATTTTGAGTCGATTGCTCAGATCACCGAGCTGGTCAGGCAAATCCATGCTGCACGCTCACCCCATCTGCTGGTAGCTATCGATCATGAGGGAGGGCGTGTTCAGCGTTTTCATGAAGGATTTACCAGGCTGCCTCCAGCCAGTGTGTTTGGCAAGATCTACAAGGATGATGCAGACAAGGCACGTAAATATGCCGAGCAGTGCGGCTGGTTGTTGGCGTCCGAGCTCAGGGCGATCGGTGTTGATTTCAGTTTTGCACCTGTGCTTGATCTTGCCCATGGTGTTAGCGGTGTGATTGGCGACCGTGCGTATCATGCCCGTCCGGATGTGGTTGCGACGTTGGCCTATGCCAGTATGCACGGCATGCTGCGAGCTGGCATGCATGCTGTTGGCAAGCATTTCCCGGGACATGGCGGTGTCGCTGAAGACTCACATCTTGCCCTGCCGGTTGATCACCGGGAGCTGGCTGTGCTGCTCAAGGAAGATATCGTGCCATTTGCAAAAATGATTGCGAATGACCTGAGTGGCATCATGCCTGCACATGTTATCTACGACAGGGTGGATAATAAGCCGGCAGGTTATTCAAAAATCTGGTTACAGGACATATTGCGAACAAGGCTGAACTTTCAGGGTGTCATTTTCAGTGACGACCTCAGTATGGAAGCAGCCGGTATTGCAGGCGGTTATGGCAACCGTGCACAGAAGGCGCTGCAAGCGGGTTGTGATATGGCGCTCGTATGCAACCATCCTGAAGGCGTTGAAGAAGTCGTTGAACAGTTGAAGGGTTATAATAATCCGACATCACAAATGCGCCTCATTCGAATGCATGGCAGGCGCGACATGTCCTATGCTGATTTACACAACAGTTACGACTGGAAACAGGTGTCTGCAATGATTGCTGAGCTGGACCAGTCGCCGTGGATGGAGCTGGACGTTTAAAACCCGCATTTCTCACCAGGCGGCGTAGAAAACTAATAAGGCGTTGGCTATTTTGAGTAAAGCTATGATATTGAAAAATACATTGTGTTTTTCAATCGTGCCTATCACGGTTCAGGCTAGCCCGCATTTCTCACCAGGCCGCTGAAAAATCCGAATAACATCATGATTATAAAATCCGAAGCTCGCTTTCTATCAAATACTGTCTGTTTAGCTGGACGCTATTTCGTTCCATACACATCTGTAGCGCCCCTGAGCGCGCATCTTCCCTCAAACCATAGCTATGGCTATGCTTTTCAGTCCAGACGCGCACTCAGAAACACTACAGATGCACCTGAATCCGAAATCCTGGTGAGAAATGCGGGCTAGTCTTCGTGCCCGTAAGCTTGCTCTTCACTCAAACCGTAGCTATTGCTACGCTTTTCGCTCCAGAGCGGCGCTTACGAACACGAATCCTGCGCCTGCTCCCGTGATCCTGGTAAGAAATACGGGTTAAAAGTTAATATATTCATTTCATAGCTATGTGCTTCATGTACACTCTTGATAATCATCAATGTCCGCTTCTTCCAGGCATCGCTCATGGCATTGTAGAATCATCAGGCATATACGATGGATAAAAAACTACTCATTATTCTGGTTAATTCTGACCCCGAGAATCCTGAAGAATTCAGTGCGCCTTTATTCCAGGCCATGGTAGCAACCGCCATGTCACACAGGGTTGAAGTTATATTCACCGGACTTTCTGCTGCTGCTGTTGTTGCGGTTGCCGGCCGTGCTGAGAGCGTCCTGCTTAATGCTCAGGGCTATCGTACTGTTTATGATTTAATAAGGGGAGCACACAAGGCAGGCGCGGCTTTCAAAGTCTGTACGCCTGCCCTGGAAATGTGGGGCAAGGAGCTGATTACTGAAATCGATGAAAGCATTGGCGCTGCCTACATTCTAGAAGAAGCGGTGAGTGACGATACCGTTACATTTACTTACTAACCCGGGCTAGCTATAGCTTTAATCGAAAATAAAGATGTCCAATACCTCAAAAAACAGACAGGAGCTACAGCAGGTTCTTCAGCAGGCAGAACTCGTGTTCGATACAGCATGTATCGACTCTGCCATAGATAAGCTCGCACAGCGTCTTACAGAGCGCCTGGAACATGAAGCACCGATTGTGCTCTGTGTCATGCAAGGGGGCTTGATGTTTACCGGGAAGATAATGCCGCTGCTGCCACTGGATGCTGAAATGGATTACATACACGCAACGCGTTATCACAACAATACAACAGGGGATGCGCTAGAGTGGCTGTCATATCCGAAAAAGAAACTCGAGAACCGTACTGTTCTAATACTGGATGATATTCTCGATGAGGGTTATACCCTTGCCGCCATTGAGCAATATTGCCTGCAACAGGGCGCCAGCAATGTCCTCTCAGCCGTGCTGTTACAGAAGAAGCACGATCGTTTGAAGCCGGGTATGCACTGTGATTATGTAGCGCTGGAGGTTGATGATCGCTATGTATTCGGCTATGGAATGGACTACCAGGGACAATTGAGGCATTTGAACAAGATTTATGCGATCTCAACCTGATAAAGAATAACCAAGAGAATTCAATCATGCCTAAAGTAGGTGTTATTGGCGGTAGCGCGCTGGATACTGTGGAAAACCTCGAAGTCAGTCACCGCGAAATGGTGAATACCCCCTATGGCGCGACATCCAGTCCGCTGCTTTTCGGGAAAATGAATGGCGGCGATATTGTATTCATTCATCGCCATGGTTTCGGCCATACCATCGCACCGCACGAAATCAATTACCGGGCGAATATCTGGGCACTGAAAGAACTTGAGGTGTCACACATCATCGCTACCGGGGCAGTCGGCGGCATTACTGATCACATGTCGCCGATAACACTGGTGATTCCTGACCAGATCATCGATTACACGCATAGCCGGAACCAGACGTATTACGAGAATAATCAGGAACCCGTGGTTCACGTCGATTTCACCCGGCCCTACGACGAACATCTACGGACGGTGCTCAACAGCAGCGCCGTTAAGCTGAATTTGCCGGTGGTATCAAGAGGTGCATATGGGGCTGTGCAGGGGCCTCGCCTGGAAACAGCGGCAGAAATTACACGCCTGGAACGGGATGGCTGCGACATTGTAGGCATGACCGGCATGCCTGAAGCGGTGCTGGCACGCGAGCTCGATGTCGCCTACGCGTGTTGTGCAGTGGTGGTGAACTGGGCGGCAGGTAAGGGCAATCAGGAGGATGTGTTGATAGATGTCATCAAGCGTAACATGAAGACTGCCAGGGAAAGTGTGCACAAACTTCTCGCCGAAGCTTTGCCCAAGATTATCGAGCTCTAGCCTGGATATTGCACGAAGGCGGACGCACAATGTTGTGGATTTTTAGATACTTCAATCACTTAATCAAGAACCAAACATTGATTGTTCGGTTACAATTTGCCCTATTTGGTTTTATGAACAATATTTTGTCCGGAACAAAATATCGCGTTAGCCCCGAAGGGGTGAGTCTGATGGATGAGACGAACAACCTGGCGGTGCAGCTTGCCCATAAAATCCAAATCCTTCATGCAATACCCAGGCTAGCCCGCAAATTGCACTAACATCCAGATCCTTGATGCAGCATGCAAAAATTAAAACACCAGGGTGATTGAAAAACTTTCTATAGCGCTGCAGGCGCTGTGCGGACTGGGCCTGTTTCTTCTCGGCATGATCATCATGGCCGAGGGACTTCGAGAAATGGCGGGTGATGCAATACGCACAGCCCTGATGCGTTTTACCTCGAGCCCGACATCCGGCGCTGTTACATGCGCTGTCAGTACAGCCATTCTGCAATCATCCAGTGCCGGCATTGCAGC
>Ga0316201_10002402_pt1 | contig 13315 bp, 12 predicted proteins | sample CS6wburrow_MG_FD_204516 | JGI IMG/M metagenome (GOLD analysis project Ga0316201, IMG submission 204516) | Coastal sediment microbial communities from Delaware Bay, Delaware, United States - CS-6 worm burrow | ecosystem: Environmental > Aquatic > Marine > Coastal > Sediment | place: USA... | reverse complement strand
TCCAGCAAGTCGGTCTCTTTCCGCATCAAACGATCGCAGCGAACATCGCCACGGTGCCGAAGATGTTGGGCTGGGACAAGCCGCAGATTGCCAGCCGGATCGCGGAACTCGCAGACCTGGTTGGACTCGAGCCTTCTTTGCTCGACCGCTATCCGGACGAGCTCTCTGGAGGGCAGCAGCAGCGAGTGGGAGTAGCACGGGCACTAGCCGCCGATCCACCGGTACTGCTGATGGATGAGCCGTTCGGCGCTGTCGATCCGATCGTTCGAGCGCGCCTCCAGGACGAGCTTCTCGACCTGCAAGCTCGGGTCGCCAAAACCATCGTCATAGTGACCCATGACATCGACGAGGCGATCAAAGTCGCCGACCGGATTGCGCTTCTCAATGTCGGAGGGATTCTTGAGCAGTACTCCTCGGCAGATGAGCTACTGGCGCTTCCAGCCAATGAGTTCGTCGAAGTCTTCGTCGGGGAGGACCGCAGCGTCAAGCGGCTGCAGCTCAAGACTGTCTCCGATCTCCCGTTTCACCAGGGACCTGTCGTGGCGGTCACGGAAGGTCTTGCTGCCGCCCGCGAGGCGATGCAGAAGCACTCAAGCGAGTGGGTGGGAGTCATCGATGGGGAGATCTTCCTCGGATGGATCCAAGAAGATGCCCTGGACTCCACCGAATCACTCGGATCGGCTCCGCTTGCTCTGCCGGCGGCGCAGGTCGAGCCCACGAGCACCTTGCGAAATGCCATGCAGATCATCATGACTTCTCACACGTCGATCGCCGTTATCGACGATGGCGGTCGCTTCGGCGGCGTGCTCACCCTCGAAACGATTCGGGCCGGCCTCGAGGATGTGGACCACTGATGATTCTCGCGCAGGCCTCCAACCCGCTGGTCCGATGGGAGTACTTCATCGATGAGTGGGATCAGATTCAGCGAGCGCTGATCGAGCACATGGAACTCACCGTCTATGCCGTGCTGCTCGGCTTTGTCGTCTCCGCCGGGCTGGCGGCTATCGCCCTCCGCTTCAGGTGGATGCTTGCGCCGATCAATGGCTTCACCGCATTCCTCTATACGATTCCAAGCGTTGCCCTGTTTGGCCTTCTCGTTCCGTATTTCGGACTCAGCCGAACCACGGCCGTGTTGCCGCTGGCCGCCTACACCTTGTTGATCTTGGTGACGAACATCGTGGCGGGATTCAACTCTGTCTCGCCGGAGGTACGGGAGGCAGCCGCCGGCATGGGAATGACGCCATTCCGCAGGCTTACCCAGGTTGAGCTGCCGCTGGCGTTGCCCTACATCATTGCCGGACTCCGGCTCGCAGTGGTTTCCACAGTGGGTCTCGTGACGGTTGCCGCGATCATCGGGCAAGGTGGCTTGGGACGTCTCATCCTCGATGGGCTGCGACGCACCTTCTGGACGCCGATGACTATCGGCGCTTCGCTGTCGATCCTTCTGGCCGTGCTGCTCGATGGTCTCATTCTTCTGGCCGGCCGTTGGGCGACTCCGTGGGCTGAGCGACAGCGGGGGTCACCGTGATGGTTGTTGGCCAGGCCGCAGTCCCGCGCGACATCGGGATCCTCGAATGGCTGTTCGATTCCCAGAGCTGGACCGGCGCCAACGGAATCGTTGCGTCGCTGACCGACACCGTCATTCTGTGCACGATCGTGATGGCCGTGGCCATCGTCACCATGGTTCCCTTGGCAGCGTGGCTGGCGCACACGAGGCGAGGGGAGGTGTCGGTGTCGTGGATGGTGACGCTGAGTCGCGCGATTCCCACTTTCGCAGTCGCCGGTCTCCTAGTGCCGATCTCGCTTCGGAACGGTTGGGGATTCGAGCCGTGGCCGATTTTCATCGCTCTACTGCTGCTTGCGTTGCCGCCGATCTTCCTCAACACTTATACCGCGATCAAGCAAGTCGACCCGGGCGCAGTCGATGCCGCACGGGCGATGGGCTACAGCCCGGCCAACGTGTTGTTTCGGGTAGAGCTTGCCCTTGCTGCGTCGGTGATTCTCGCCGGTGTGAGGGTTGCTGCAGTCACCGTGGTGGCGACCGAACCTATTCGGGCTTTCCTCGGTGGTGACGGCCTCGGCCGCTACGTGCGCGATGGGCTAGGGCAGAACAATGACTCGCTAGTGATAGCGGGGGCTGCGCTCGTCGCCGGTTTGGCCGGTTTGACTGCGTTATCCTTCCGAACGATTGAGCGTGTTGCTCTCCCCGAGGGCGTGCGACGAGTAGCTAGAACCGCAACCCGCCAGGAGTGAACCCCATGAATAGACCTGTACTCACCATGAAGAAGTTGATCGCGCTGCTGTTGGCGTTCGCATTCGTGTTCGCCGCGTGCGGCGACGGTGACGGCGATGCGGCCGTCGATGGCCCCACCATCCGCCTTCGCGGGCAGGATTTCAGCGAGGCGGTGACGATCGCCGAGGTTTATGGCCAGTACCTGCAAGCCAAGGGCTACGACGTTGAGATCCTGACGCCTGCCGGATTTCGCACCGAGGCAATCGACGGGCTTCGCAATGGCGAACTCGACCTGATCGTGGATTACATCGGTGGTTCCCTGACCGCCCTAGCCCCCGATGCGGCAAGCTCGTCGAACCCAGACGAAGTCGTGTCCGTCATTGGCCCGGCGTATGAGGAGATCGGGGCCACACTCCTCGACTATTCGCCGGCGGTCGACGGCGATGCTCTGGTGGTGCGTGGTGACTCCACAGCCAGCACCATCAGCGATCTCGCCGACCTGGGATACGTGTTCGGCTCTTCAGCCCAGTGCTTCGAACGTCCACAGTGCTTCCTCGGCTACACCGATCCTGCCATCTACGGCATCACCTTCTCTGACACGGTCACGATTGATTTCGGCCCGCTTCTGGGTGAGGCTCTCGCCGCCGGTGAAGTCGATGCGGTCGTATGGAACACGACTGCCCCTCAGATCGGAGAGCAGGGATTCAAGGTGCTGGAGGACGATCAGGGCCTCCATCCTGCGCAGAACATCGCCCCGATCATCATGACGGCGGTGCTGGATGAGTATGGCGATCAGTTGCGTGATGATCTGAACGAACTCAGCGCGTTGATCACCACGGCCGACCTGCTGGCCTGGAATACGGAGACCGACATCGCCAAGCGCGAATCCGATGACGTGGCTGCCGAATGGCTCGAGACCAAAGGCCTCACCAGCTAACCAACGGATCACAACCGACCACCGAATGCGGTTCCGACGCTTCGCCATCGAGCGGGTTGTCGGGACCGCATTCGCGTAGTGACCCAGACGCCGAGGCCCGGTTTCGGTCGAACAGCAATTCATCCACTAGCGACCATCGCCTCGAAGTTCCAGAAAGCACAACCCAAAGGGCCCGCGATAGGGGCCCGGCCGGTCAGCACTGGACAAGGCAAATGAACACAACACACCTTCTTGAACAAATCAGCGACAACCCCGCCTCCAGCAACTCGACTGATTCCTGGGGGACTAGCGACAACTTGGTTGTCCCGGAATCCGCACAGTGGCAGAAACTCAGCGATTGTCATTCGGCAGAGCATCTGTTGACAGGCACGCATCGCAGCAGTACGAGCCGTGACATTCCGGTATGCCTAACGTGCAGGTTCCAAGGTGCCGTTGCGGTTTAGGCGGTGCCATAGTCTGCGGTGAACACGGCACCCAGGACCGACTGCGCTCCAAGAACCCCGATTGGCTGGTCGGTCAGGCTCCAGCCCCCGGAGGCTCTTCCAGGGGGACGGGGATTGGGCTTACGCCCCAGATTTCCTCGCAGTACTGGCGGATGGCGCGATCGGACGAGAAGAACCCGCACCGGGAGGTGTTGAGGATCGAGCTCCGAGTCCAGCCATCGATATTGGAGAAAGCTCGATCAACATCGTCCTGGCGGTTGACGTAGCTGCGATAGTCGGCCATCAGGAGGAACTGGTCGTGACCCAGGAGATCATCAACCAGCGGGGCAAATAGCGCGGTGTCTCCGCGAGAGTATCTCCCGGCAGCGATGGCATCGACCACCGCCCTCAGCTCCGGGTCCGCTTCGTAGTAGCTGTGGGGTTCGTAGCCCGATTCCTTGAGTTCCACGGCCTCGGCGGCGGTGAGGCCGAACTCGAAGAAATGGTCGTCGCCAACCCGGTCGCGGATCTCGATGTTGGCACCGTCGAGGGTTCCGATAGTCAGGGCGCCATTGAGGGCCAGCTTCATGTTTCCGGTCCCCGACGCCTCCATTCCTGCCATCGAGATCTGTTCGGAGAGATCTGCCGCCGGGTAGATCAGCTCGCCGAGCGATACATTGAAGTTGGGGGCAAACACGATCTGGAGCCGCCCTCCGACCTCTTTGTCCTCGTTGACCACCTCCGCGACTGAGTTGATCAGCTTGATAATCAACTTCGCCATCCGGTAGCCCGGTGCCGACTTGGCACCAAATATGAAGGTGCGGGGAGTCATTTCAGTTGCGGGATTCGACTTGATGCGGTTGTGGAGTTCAACGATGTGCAGCACTTTGAGCAACTGCCGCTTGTACTCGTGGAGGCGTTTCACCATAACGTCGAACATCGAGTTTGGGTCGATGCTGAAGTCCGTCATCGAGTGGGCCAGTCGCCGCTTGTTCTTCAGCTTCACCTGCCGCCACTGTTCCGCAAACTCGGGATCGTCGGCAAGAGGCTCGAGCCGATTCAGCTGGTCGAGGTCACGCAGCCAGCCGGGTCCTATCGCGTCCGTTATCAATCGCGACAGGCGAGGGTTCGCCAGCCGCATGAAGCGTCGCGGGCTCACTCCATTTGTCTTGTTGTTGAACTTGGCGGGCCATAAGTCAGCGAAGTCGCGGAACACGCGCTCGCGCAACAGCTTCGTTTGTAGTTCGGCGACACCGTTGACGGAGTGACTGCCGACACAGGCGAGATGAGCCATGCGGATTTGCTGCACCGGGTGTTCCTCGAAGATCGACAAGCGGCCGATTCGTTCCGTGTCTCCCGGGAATCGCTCCCTCACTTCGCTGAGAAACCGCCGGTTGATCTCCTCGATGATCTCGGCGTGGCGGGGGAGCAATCTTTGCAGCATCTCGAGCGGCCATTTCTCAAGAGCCTCCGGGAGCAGCGTGTGTTGGGTTGAAGCGAAGGTGCGGGTCGTGATGTCCCAGGCGCGACTCCAGGGCTCGTGATACTCGTCGACGAGGATTCTCATCAGCTCCGGAATGGCAATGACCGGGTGGGTGTCGTTGAGTTGGATCGCCACCTTGTCGGGGAACACGTCCCAGGAGTCATTTCGGATGTGGAATCGCCTAATGATGTCTTGCAGCGAACATGCCACGAAGAAATACTGCTGTCGGAGTCGGAGTTCGCGTCCCTGTGGCGTGTTGTCGTTGGGATAGAGCACCTTGGTGATGTTTTCCGAGTGGATCTTCTGCTCGACGGCACGGGCGTATTCGCCCTCGTCGAAGAATTGGAAATTGAACTCTTGCCAGGCTCTTGCTCCCCACAAGCGCAGCAGGTTGACCGTACCGGTTCCGTAGCCGGGGACCATCGTGTGGTAAGGCTCGCCGTAGAGCCGTTCGGCCGGGATCCAGCGGACGCGATATTCGCCTGCCTGGCTCGAGTAGCTCTCGGTATGCCCGCCAAACTGCACCTCAACCGCGTCGTCGGGGTGGGCGAACTCCCAGGGATTGCCGAATCGCAGCCACTCATCGGGGCTTTCGACCTGCCATCCATCGCGGAACGACTGGCGGAAGATCCCGTATTCGTAGCGAATTCCGTAGCCGACTGCCGGGATGTCGAGGGTGGCCAGCGAGTCCATGTAACACGCTGCGAGTCTGCCCAGACCGCCGTTGCCCAGACCGGGCTCCCGCTCCAAGCGAACTAACTCCGCCAACTCCGGTCCGTAGCCCTGCAGCGCCTCTTGGGCAACTTCGCTGATGCCTGCGTACAGCAGGTTCTGAGGTAGTTGTCGACCGAGCAAGTACTCGGCCGAGAGGTAGTAGACGAACTTCGGATTGGTGTTGTACACCTGTTCAACAGTGCGACGCCACCGGTGCATGAGCAGGTCCCGAACGGTGATCGAAGCTGCGATATAGGCATCTCGAGGGTTGGCCGTCTGTATCGCTTGCCCGCGATGGAAGAACAGATTGTCAACAGCTGCCTTGCGGATATCGTCGACAGTCAGTTTGGATGGATTGCGGAGCCGGTCACCCACGCTCATCGTCGCATGGTATCGGCAAACGCGCAGCTCTGGCTAGTTCTGCTTGCCGGAGCCTTGGTTGGACCGGTTGCCGTCGAGATGATTGCTGCGCGGCGGGGAGGTCAGTCCTGGACCGCGCTTGACCCGAAAGCGCGACGCGGCGGCGGGGTGGGATCTATGCCGATGGTCAGAAGGTACTGGCGCCGAGCTCGCTCGATGGTGTTCCATTTGGTGGCGTCGGCGTTGCTGAGAATCATTGACGGGCCGCTGCGAAGCTCTGCCGGTATTTCCGGCTCGAATCGCCACCAGGCTTCGGGCATGCCCCACAGGTTCCAGCGGTCGAGAAACTCGTCTCGGACCGTACTCCAAACCCGTTCCGCATTATCCACGGACCCGAAGACGGCGACATATTCCTCGTCGCTGCCAAACGTGAACACCTGAAAGTGATGGAATGTGATCTCGGGGTTTGGTCGTCGCATATACGCAGTATCCCTGATCAGGTTTGCCGACGCCACCGCAACTGTCGGTCCGCTATCGAGCGAACAGTGTCGAGGCGATGAAAGTCAACATCCGCGACGGGTCGGTCCGTGGCGTCGCTGTTATTTCTATTGCGTTCGCGGCGGACGGGGGATCAACACCGGCGTATCACTGGTGTACCGCCTGAACTCGTCTTCGTCGCCCCATCGCTTTTCAGCACGGGCTTCGAGCATCGGAATGCCACTGACCCGGGTAAGCAGAAGTGTGACAAAAACCGGAGAGATCAACATGACCCACCGCCACCCCGAGAGCACCGGGAGGGCCATAATCGCGATCCCGGTCCACAGCACGATCTCGCCGAAGTAGTTGGGATGGCGCGACCAAGCCCACAGCCCGGACGATATGAATCGCCCGTCGTTAGCCGGGTCGCGCTTGAAGGTCGACTTCTGGCGATCGGCAACGACCTCGATGGCGAAACCAGCGATCCACACCGCGATGCCCACAATCGCGACCCATCCGATCGACCTCCGTTCTGTGCCCGTGATGATTGCCAACGCGCAGGCCACGGTTAGCAATACCCACAAGCCTTGCAAGGTCCAGGTCATGAAGAATCGCAAAGGATCGACTTTGATTTCGTCGAATCGCCCGTCGCGACCGTCGCGACGGACCCGGCGGAACAGGAAGAACCCAAGACGCAACGCCCAGGCGAACACCATTGCTCCAACAATCAGAGCACGTGCGTCGAGATCGTCGCTGAGCAGCAAAGCAAAAGCGGTAACCGTCACATAGGTTGCGCTGCCGGTTAGGTCGAAGTAGTGCTCCGTCTTGGCCAGGTTGGAGGGCACAAATACCGCCCAGTTGATGGCGTAGGCAAGAAGCCCACAAACGGCGAAAACCGCGATCGAGCCGACCGTCGAGCTGTCGGCACTTCCGGCGAGAATGACAAGAGCGCCGATCGCGACGCCGGCCACAATGCCGATGAGAGATTTCTGGTTGGTCATGGGGTAGACCTTAAGGCCAAAGAGCCGGGGGAGCCAACGGACCCGGCCGGGCTGCAGACGCCGCGACTGAGTCTGCGCAGCGCCTCGATGATGAGCCGTAACCCAAAGAGGAGGCCCCCACGAATGTGGGGGCCTCCTCGGCTAATTTGGTGCTACCGGCCGTTGGCCGGCGGCTATGCGGAGCGCTTGCGGCCCTTGCGGCCCGCCAGCGCCGGATCCGGGAGGATGTACGTTTCACATGCGCACTTGGGCACAGTGCAACCGATATCATCCCGCCGGTGCTCCTTGCGGGGATGCCCGCAACCGACACACCGTTGTCTTCCACCGTCCACAGGGAGCGGACGGGCGGAGGTCATCTGGAGCGTTCTTTAGCCTGGTTGACAGTGAGGTCACGGCCATCGACGTTGCGACCGTTGAGGGCGCCGATCGCCGCAGCCGCTTCATCGGATGAGGCCATCTCGACAAACCCGAAACCGCGGGACCTGCCCGTGTCGCGGTCGTTGATGACCTGAGCCTTGGTGACCTCGCCGTACTCGGCGAACAGGGTCTCGAGATCGCTCGAGGACGTGTTGAACGTGAGATTTCCCACGTAGATGTTGCTGGACATGATTGCTCCTTTGAAGCATTGAACCGTCGGGGGCTGACGCCCGGCCTGACTGCGCTCGGGAGCCGTGCCATGGGCATCGGCGACGATCGATGGTCTTGCGGATACTCCGCCAGACGGTAAGTGGAGGTGGAGCAGGCGACGCACGCACAGCGCGTGCAGTGACACCAGTGTAGGCACACATGAGCAAATAAGCGAGGGTGGGTCGCCGGGTTGCGGCTCAAACTCGCCTGCTACCCGCTGTCGAGGGCCTCGAGGGTGGCGCCCAACCATTCAATCGACCCTGCCGTTATCGGATCCACGACCAACTGAACATGATCGAGGCCGGGCATCGCAAAGGAACGCAGCGCGGCAGCAATGTCGAGCGGCGAGCCGGCTATCGCCTCGGATCCCTCGTGCTCGGTGTCCCCGTAGATTCGTCCGGTGCCTCCCGGCGCCTGGATCATCAGCGCAACGGTTCTCGAGACCTCGGCTGGGTCTCTGCCTACCTCGCGGCACGCAGCGTCGATGGTTGCCATCATCCGTCGCAAGCCATCAGGGGTATTTCCAAACCATGCGTGCCACGCATTCCACATGTCGACGTGGGGTAGCGCCGCCCGCAATACTCGAGGCCCTTGCGAACCGACCATGAGCGGGGGTCCTCCGGGCCGAGGTCGCGGCGCGAGTTCACAGTCACGGACGGTGTAATACTCCCCGGAGAAATCGATCGCTCCCTCCCTCAGCAGGGTTCGGATGATGGTGAAGGCTTCTTCGAAACGGCTGGCCCTGCGGTCGAATGGGAAACCGAAGGCCTCGTATTCGGTGCGGTTCCAGCCAGCGCCCAAACCCAGGATGAATCGCCCGTCTGAGATCTCATCGATGGTGGCCGCCTTCTTGGCCAGCATGGCCGGACTATGGAAAGAGGTTGCCGCCACCAGTGGCCCGATCTGTACCCGGGCAGTCACTGCGGCGATCGCGGCCATCAGCGACCAGGCTTCCCAGGGCCCGCGGGCTCCGGCCTCAGTGCGGTACAGCAGGTGATCCCCAACCCAAACCGAATCAAAGCCGACGGCCTCCGCGGAGATAGCCATCTCGCGCAATTCGGGCCAGCGCACTTCGCGCTCCACCTCCGGAAGTTGTACGCCAATGGCGAATGGTCGGCTCATGCCGCGAGCCTAGGCGGCGATGTGCCGACGTGCATCTGCTTAGCTGGGTGACGGAGGAGGAGATCTCGTGGCGGAAACCAACCGGAAAAAGATGCAACTTCAGTGGCGGATGCACAAGCTCGTTTGGAGACTTTCCGGCGGGCGTCTTGGGCGTAGGGTCGTCGGCATGCCGGTTCTCGAACTGGTCACAACCGGCCGCAAATCCGGACAGCCTCGGCAGATACTCATTACCTATGTGGATAGCGACGGATCCCCGGCGATCATTGGAACGAACGCCGGGCGAGACACCGATCCGGCCTGGGTCAAGAATCTGCGCGCCAACCCGGCAGCCCGCGCTCGCTGGGACGGCAAATGGCGAGAGGTGACCGGGATTGAGCTGTCCGGCGCGGAACACGCGGCGGCGTGGAAGACCGGGGTGGCAGCCAACTCCGGCTACGAGGAATATCGGCAAGATCTCACCCGTCCGGTCCCGATCATCCGGCTCGTTGAGAGATGACGTGCAGTCACCTCACACCCGATGAGCTGCTGGCACTTCTCGACGACCTCGACATCCCCAGTCGCACGATTGATCACCCTCCGGTATTTACCGTGGCAGAGGCAAAACAGCTGCGCGGCACCCTGCCGGGGGGTAACTGCAAGAGCCTGTTTCTCAAGAACAAGAAGGGGAAGATGTGGTTGGTCGTCCTTCCCGAAGACCATCGGACCAACCTCATCGCCCTGGCTGATCGGCTCGGGACCAAGCGGCTGTCCTTTGCGAGTCCGGAACGACTCCAGGAATACCTTGGTGTGATTCCCGGAGCGGTCACACCGTTCGCCGCCGCCAACGATGTCGGCGGTCTCGTTGATTTGGTCGTTGCCGCTGAACTGCTCAATGAACCGGTGCTCAACTTCCATCCACTCGTCAACGACCGGACTACCACCATCAGCTCCGCAGACTTCCTACTATTTCTCAACGCGATCGACCATCCGCCACTGCTGGTTGCCACCAGCGAGATCTGATCAATAAGGCTGGTTGCCGAGACGACATCGGCCATACTCCAGGTCGTGGACGCAACCATTCTGCTCGTAGAAGACGACCCTTCGATTCGGGAGATCACCCGGCTCGGTCTCGAAGAGGCCGGATTCACGGTGCAAAGCGCGGCCGACGGCGAGGAAGCCATCGTCCGTTTCCGGCATGATCAGCCGGATCTAGTGGTGCTCGATGTGATGCTACCCAAGCGAGACGGCCTGGATGTCTGCCGCACCATCCGCAGCGAGTCGTCGGTACCCGTGGTGATGCTCACGGCCCGGGGCGACGCGATCGACATCGTGGTCGGTCTCGAGTCCGGAGCAGATGACTACGTCACCAAGCCGTTTGAGATGCCCATCCTGATCGCACGGATTCGCGCCGCGCTCCGTCGCGCCCAGCTCATGGACCCGGCCGAAACACTCACCCTGGGGCAGGTGCGAATCGATGTGCCCGGACACCGGGCAACTATTGCGGGTGAGGAGATCAGTCTCAGCCCAACCGAGTTTCGGCTTCTTCTGGAACTGGTGCGTCGTCCCGGACAGGTGTTCACTCGAGAGGTGCTGCTCGAGCGAGTGTGGGGGTACTCGTATCTCGGCGACTCCCGTCTGGTAGATGTTGCAATCCAGAGACTGCGGTCCAAGTTGACTGCGGCCGGCGGGAGCAGCGAGCTCATCGAGACCGTCCGCGGCGTCGGCTACCGGGCCGGGCGGTGACATGTTCGGAAGCTTCCGTACCCGGCTGATTGCCACGGTCTTTGCATTGATCGCGGTAACGGCCGGCGCGGTCGGCGCGGTGTCATATGTACTTGTCAAAGATTCATTGCGCGATCAGTTGGTGAGCGATGCGGTGGCCAGGGCAGAGTTCAACATCAACGTTCTGGCGACGGCCGACCAGCTCTCCGCCGGCGCGGGACGTCAGGAATTCGAGACCAGCGGGCTCGCCGACCGGTTTCTGCTGCGAGGTACCGGTGGGCTGTATGCCGAGTTTCCGGACGGTGAAACCTTTGCCTCTTCACTGGGTCTGCTGGCCGTCGGCGACATGCTGTCGGGGCAACTGCGTGACATCGTGGCCCGTGGCGAGTTTGGGTATGAGTTTCTCGAGATCGATGACACCCCCACCCTGGTCGTGGCCGGGCGACGGCCGCCGGGAGGTCCAGACTTCTTCTTCCTCGACTCTGCCGAGGACATAACTGCGGCCATCGACCAGTTGGCTCGGGTGCTCCTCATTGCGGGCCTCGGTGTACTGATACTTGGGGCGCTGGCCGCCGGGCTGATTGCCCGACGAGTGCTGCGGCCTGTGGCCGTCGCAAGTCAGGCTGCTACGGCGATGGCGGGCGGCGACCTCACCGTGAGGGTCCCTGCGGAGACCAACGACGAACTGGGCAGCCTCGCCGTTGCTTTCAACCAGATGGCCACCGCCCTGGAAGACCAGATTGGAGCCCTGGTCGAAGCGCACGACCGGGAGCGACGTTTCGTTGCCGACGTCTCTCACGAGCTGCGAACTCCGTTGACGGCACTGGTCAACGAGGCAGCCATGCTGCAGGGTCGTTTGAGTTCTCTACCCGATTCGGATCAACGGATCGGCGAATTGCTGGTTGCGGATGTCGCCAGGTTGCGCACCCTGGTGGAGGATCTCCTCGAGGTTTCGCGTCTCGAAGCCGGCTCGGCGGCCCCTGAATTCGTCGATGTCGATCCCGTCCGTTTCCTGGAGGCAGTCATTGCCGATCGTCATCCTGCGACCCGACTGGACGTTCGCGCCCCCGTGCCGTCGGTGCGCGCGGACCGTCGGTCGCTGGAGCGAATTGTGGGAAACCTGCTCGACAACGCCAAGAACCATGCTGAGAACGCAGCCGTCACCATGACCGTTGGGGTCGACGCCGACACTCTTGCCGTGTCGGTGGCTGATCAGGGACCCGGTGTCGAGCCGGCCCAGCTACCCCATCTGTTTGATCGGTTCTACAAGACCGACGCCTCCCGGCAGGGCGGGTCCGGCCTCGGCCTGGCGATCGCCCGGCAACACGCCCGAAGGCTGGGGGGCGATCTCACAGCGCGGCAGCTGGACCCGCAGGGGTTGGTGTTTGATCTGGAACTACCTGTGACAGTGCTGTTACAAGCCGGTGACAGTGCCGAGATGTCGCAGTTGCAAGCTGAGGGTGAAGAAACCGATCTCACCAGGAGAGAGCCATGAAGAAGACCATCCTCCTCATCAGCGTGGTGGCTGTACTGGCCGCAGCTTGCGGTGCCGGAGAGGTGGGCAGCGCCGGCCCGGTCAACACCGCAGCAGATGTGACTACTACAACCGCAGCTCCGACGACCACCGCCCTTGATGGCGACGCGCCGGTTACCACCACGAGCGCTCCGCCGGCCGACGAGGATCCAACTGATCCAGTCGAGCAGGTTTTTGTTGAGTTGTTCTTTGTGAAGGAAGGCCTCTCGGCCAAGCCGGTCGTGCGGGCGGTCGACACCCCGTTGATTGCGACCAACGCCATTCGTGCCCTCATCGAAGGACCCACACCGGAGGAACAGGATACGGAACTGGGCTCGGCGGTCCCCGAAGACACTCTTTTGCTGGGGCTCATCATCGAAGATGGCCTCGCCACCATCGACTTGTCGCGCGAGTTTGAGGTAGGTGGAGGGTCTTTCAACATCCTCAGCCGATTGGCGCAAGTGGTCTACACCTTGACCCAATTCCCAACGGTCGATGAGGTCCTATTCCACATCGACGGCGAGCCGGTCGAGGTGTTTTCCGGCGAGGGGGTTGTCCTCGAGGACCCGGTGGGTCGATCCGACTACGCAAGCATCCTTCCTATCGAGCCTAATCCGGATACGACCGCTGCCGCCCCATGGGGCCAGAACGATCTGCCGGACGTGCTGTCTAGATCCGATATTGATCCGGCAAATCTCGGACAGGTCGCCCTCGTCGCTGCCGAC
>Ga0316201_10002401_pt1 | contig 13315 bp, 11 predicted proteins | sample CS6wburrow_MG_FD_204516 | JGI IMG/M metagenome (GOLD analysis project Ga0316201, IMG submission 204516) | Coastal sediment microbial communities from Delaware Bay, Delaware, United States - CS-6 worm burrow | ecosystem: Environmental > Aquatic > Marine > Coastal > Sediment | place: USA... | reverse complement strand
CTTTATCCGCGCCAATCAAACAACCCAGGCATGCGCCCATACCGGCACCAACCAGCCCCATGGTCAGCAGAGCTCCGCCGGCAATAACCGCGACGGGCAAATGGATCGCCGCAAGCCCGAAAAGTAAACCCATACTCCCGCCATACTCGGCGCCCTTCTTCAACGCAGGCACAAGATAGCTCTTTTCCGCGAGCGTGGCCTTCGGTAAGTGATCCAACTTGGTGTTGGGCGCCGCTACCACGTGAATCTGGCGCTCTTCCACCCCCGCTTTCTTAAAGCCATCAACGACCTTGTGCGCAATTGCCGTGCTCGGCACAAGAAAATACAAACGCCTCATGTTTGATGCTCCTTAAACGATAAAAACGGGCGGCTGACGTCGCCCGTCGGAACAACAGGCCAACGCGTCGAAGGGGCGCCAAGCTGTTAATCTAACGAGACTAATTCCGCGCGTTCAAAAGCGCCTGTCGCAGCCATTGCATGGATCGAAGGTCAGCCATTCTCATGGATACATTGAAGTCTTACAAGCTTCCGGCGATCGTGCATCAGTTAGTGTGGGCGGGGATTGCGCTTGCCCTGTTCCTCGGCGCGCTCTGGATCCTGCATCGCGAGATAGCAGGGGTGCATTTCGCCGATGTGCTGGCACGCTTTCGGGCCTTGCAATGGGGTGCACTGCTGGCCGCGCTCGGTTTTACCTGTGCCAGCTATGCCGCGCTGACAGGCTATGACTGGCTGGCGTTGCGCCATATCGGTCGCCGTCTGCCATATTTGAATGTCGCCCTGACTTCATTTATTGCTACGGCGGTGGGGCACAACCTGGGGGTGGCCATGCTCTCTGGCGGTGCGGTACGTTACCGGCTGTACAGTGCGGCAGGGCTGTCGGCCGCAGAGGTCGCCACCGTGATCGGCATGATCGGCCTGACCTTCGGCTTGGGAGTCAGCTTCGTGGTAGGCCTAATTCTGTTGCTGGCAACATCGGAGGCGGCCCTGGTGTTGCATCTGCCGGCCGGACTGTTGCAGGCAGTCGGTGTTTTACTGCTGACGGCGGTGTTGGCCTACGCGGCATGGGGCGCAGTGCGACGTGCGCCGCTGCGGCTCCGTGGCTGGCAGCTGGCTGTGCCACGACCTGCCACGACGGTGCTACAGGTGCTGTTCGCGCTGGCCGATATTGCGTGCGCTGCGGCCGTACTGTACGCGCTGCTGCCGGCGGAGCTGGCGGTTTCATATCCGCAACTGCTCAGCATCTATGTGTTGGCGGTCACCGCCGGTATCCTGAGCCACGTGCCTGGCGGGCTTGGGGTGTTCGAAACGGTGTTGCTCCTGTCTTTGCCCGATGCCCCACGTGATGTCCTGCTGAGTGCCGTTCTTGCGTACCGTGCGATCTATTACCTCCTGCCGCTGGGTCTGGCAGCGCTCCTGGCTGTCGTGCAGGAGCTGCATCTTCGGCAGGCGGGTATTGGACGTGGTCTGGTGGTCGCCAGTGAATTGGTTGGCCGGGTTTCACCGCAACTGATCTCCGTGCTGACTTTTGTCGCCGGGGCCGTGCTGGTCTTTTCGGGGGCAACGCCGGCATTGGCCGAACGCGTGGACCTTCTGGGGGCTATTCTGCCGCTACCGCTGCTGGAGTTCTCGCACATGGCGGCCAGCCTCGCGGGACTGGCCCTGATGCTGTTGGCCCATGGTCTGTACCAACGCGTCAACGCCGCCTACGATCTCGCGTTCTGGCTGCTCGCGGTCGGCATTGTCACCTCCCTGGTCAAAGGTCTGGACTATGAGGAGGCTATCATCTCGACGCTGGCCCTGGCGGCCCTGTATGCAGGTAGAGGCACTTTCAATCGCCGCGCCTCCCTGCTGAGCCAGCAGCTGTCGCCGGCTTGGGTCGCCCTGGTGATGATGGCATTGGCGGGGAGCCTCTGGCTCGGTCTGTTTGCCTATAGGCACTTGGACTATTCGCAAGACTTGTGGTGGCAGTTTGCTCTGCGAAGTGATGCGCCGCGCTTTCTGCGCGCTACCCTGCTGATTGCGCTGGCGGGTACCGGATATGCCGTTTGGCGGTTGCTGCGGCCGCGACCACCACAACCGCAGCTACCCGAGCCCGCGGATCTGCAGCGGGCGGCCGAGATCGTCGGGCATTCGCCGCATAGCGATGCGGCCCTTGCCTTGCTCGGCGACAAGCGTCTGCTGTTCAGTGACGCTGGCGACGCCTTTATCATGTACCAGGTACGCGGGCGGAGCTGGATCGCCATGGGCGACCCTGTAGGCCCGGCAGCGGCCTGCGAGGCACTGGCCTGGCAGTTTCGGGAGCTGTGTGATCGCTATGGCGGACGCACCGTTTTCTATCAGGTCGATGCAGAGAACCTGCCGCTTTACATCGACATGGGGCTTGCCCCGTTGAAACTGGGTGAGGAGGCGATCATCCCGCTTGAAGGTTTTTCGCTGCAGGGCAGCGCGCGCGCCGAGCTGCGCCAGGTGCATCGCCGCGCGCAGCGTGACGGTGCGAGCTTCGAGGTCGTTGAGCCGGCGCGCGTGTTGGAACTGCTGCCCGAGTTGCAGGCCGTATCCGATCAATGGCTGGAGGCAAAGCATACCCGCGAAAAGGGGTTTGCGCTGGGGCGGTTCGACCGTTCCTATCTGGCCCAGTGTCATTGCGCGCTGGTGCATGTTGAGGGGCGGGTGGTGGCCTTTGCAAACCTGTGGACAGGTGATGGGCAAAGCGAGCTGTCGGGCGATCTGATGCGGCATGCGACAGATGCCCCCAAGGGTGTGATGGACTACCTGTTCACGGAACTCTTTCTCTGGGGTGCTGCCAAAGGTTACCGCTGTTTCAATCTTGGCATGGCACCACTGTCGGGCCTGGAATCCCACCCGCTCGCGCCATTGTGGCATCGGCTCGGAACCCTGTTGTACAGACACGGCGAGCACTTCTACAACTTTGAGGGATTGCGTGCCTACAAGCAGAAGTTTCATCCCGATTGGCACCCGAAGTATCTGGCCGCACCGCGCGGCCTTGGGCTACCGAACATTTTCATGGATGTTTCGGCGTTGATCTCCGGTGGACTGAAAGGCGTATTGACGCGATGACTTCCTTTTCTGGAAACCTGAGTTGAACTTCTTTGAGATGGCTTCGCTGCTGCTGTCTGTGGGCCTGCTGGGTAGTTATTACCTGTGGCTGGCGTTTGAGGTCCGGCGCAGGCCGCTGCGCACCGTCATTGGATACTCGGCCATCAAGCGCCGCGAGTGGGTTGTGTCGGTGATGGCCGACCGGCGTGACATCCTGGCGGTGCAGACCCTGCGCAACTGGAGCACGGCCGCGAGCTTTCTTGCAACCACGGCGATCCTGATCGCCACCGGTGCGCTGCATTTTCTTACCACAATCCCGCAACAGCCAGAATTGTTGCATCACATGAATTTTTTTGGATCTACGAGCTCGAACCTGATCACACTGAAGCTATTTGTGATCGTCGCGACGCTGCTGATCGCCTTTTTCAACTTTGCCGTTTCGATTCGTTATTACAATCACGTGAGTATTGAGATCAATGTCCCTCAGCCGGAAGAGGGCAGCGGTGACATCGCGACCGTGCAGAAAATTCTCGACCGTGGTGGCTTTCACTACACGCTGGGGATGCGCTGCTTCTATCTTGCCGTCCCGCTGGCGCTGTGGTTGTTCGGCCCGCTTTGGTTGTTGCTGGGCAGCATCCTGCTGTGCATTGCGCTTTACCTGATGGATCATCTGGATTGAATCCGAACATCGTCAGTCAACGCGGCAAGTACGTATCCCCCGGCTTTGCCGGGGGATACGTACTCGATGTGCCCGTTACCACTGCCGGCGACACCTTGGCGGTACTTGTGCCCGCAGCTGCACGGCGACGGTCGGCAGTCCGTCGAATTACCTGGTGGCCATCATTTCGGAGGCGACTATCAAGCATTTTTGAATCAGATTCTCAATGCGGCGCATGGTGCGTGCAGATGACCGGAATTGCGAAGGGGGCATGGTATTCTTTGGTGACTGAAGATCACAGGCGCCTTGTTCGTTGGCGCGACCATCTGTAACTGAAGGAGTAAATCATGGCCGTTGATATTGTGATTGTTACACCGCTACTCTCGCTCGTGTCGGGCATAGCCATCCTGATCTGGCCGCGCCTGCTGAGCTACATCGTTGCCATCTACCTGATCTTGATCGGCATCGTTGGATTGACGCAGCATCCCGGCCTGTTGGGCTGAGTTCCGTGAAAAGCGCCTGCAGACGGGCATGTTTTCCATGCCTCGTTTCCAGGCACATCAACTTCTCGTGGGCATTGAACGCGTCCGCCTCAACGGCTCAGGAGGGGCGATGGTTGGCCACAAGATGCCCCGTGTCTTGTCCGCGCCAGCGCAGCATTACAAACAGTTAATCTCCCCGCCACCTTCCGGCTGGCCACGACTGCATAAAGTCTGGTCCCAGTCGTGGCAAGCATGCCACATGGGATTCCAATTAGACCGAGGGGTGTTGTGTGAACTCAGCAGCTGGCGTCCGCCAAGCAAATAGTCATGCGCCATGCCCGACCGGATGAGGTCGTTGGAGTGCAGGATCTGGAAGGTCCCGCAGCTGCTTGCCCGGCGACAAGGCCAGGTGCGATAGCCAGTCGAAATGGAACCGAGCGGTGGTATCGAGGTCGATGCGCCCGGCGGGGCGTCTCGGCGCAGCATTTGCATTCGAGTAGTTATTTGGGAGGCTTGCGTTGCATAATTTGGCCTTGCCGCAATCATCGAAGGTACGAACTATATGAGTCACGGTGAAATGCACAGGTCTCATCGCGCAGGCTGGTTGCGCGCCGCGGTTTTAGGCGCCAATGACGGCATTGTTTCCACGGCGAGTCTGATTATAGGTGTCGCCGCGGCCAGCACTGCGCATGAGGAGATTCTTCTTGCAGGGGTCGCCGGCCTGGTAGCGGGTGCGATGTCCATGGCGGCTGGGGAATACGTGTCCGTGAGCTCCCAGTCGGATACCGAAAAAGCCGATTTAGCGCTGGAAAGAAAATCTTTGGATGAAGATATTGAATTCGAAAAAGAAGAACTGGCAAAAATTTACGAAAATAGGGGGCTGGCCGCGGATCTGGCTGCACAGGTGGCGGAACAGCTGATGGATCACGACGCCCTTGGGGCACATGCGAGGGATGAGATCGGCATATCGGAAAGTGCCAGAGCGCGGCCGGTTCAGGCCGCAATTTCTTCGGCGGGCATGTTCACCCTTGGCGCGGCCTTGCCATTGTTGGCGGCGTGGCTTGTGCCTCTCACCGAGCTGATACCTGTCGTCGCCGCACTGTCACTGGTCTTTCTTGCAGTGTTGGGCGGGGTTGCTGCTCAAGCAGGTGGCGCACCAATTGCCAAAGCTGCCGTCAGAGTTTCCTTTTGGGGGGCATTGGCAATGGGGTTGACTGCGATAGTTGGAGGACTCTTTGGCGTGGTTGCTTGATCTGGAAAGATCAATTTGGGTGAAAACTTGTAAGGATGGTTTGGATAACAAGCCCTCGAGTCAAATGCCCCTGATATGCGGGAACCCCATCCCGGTCGTCAAAACGTCGCAGTTGCCGTCTGCAGGCCTGCTGGGTAGTCATAACCGGTGATTGGCGTTTGAGGTGCGGCGCAGGCCGCTTATCGTTTCGGCAGGACGCCTGGATCCAACGCATCCTGTCTGACGTTCCGGGCCCTGGCCGCAAGGCGGGCGGCAAGACGCCGGGGCTGTTCCGCCTGCACTTCCAGCTCACGCAGCTGCACTTTGAGTACCTCGACAGATTCGGGAACCGCCCGCTGTCCGTTTGCCGCTTCCATCTCCTGGCGCTTTTCCCGGGCCGCCTCGTCGGCCTGCGTTGTAGAAGCCAAGAGTTGGTTGGACAATGAATCACAGGGCGATCGCGTATGATCGCCCGTTGGGCTGAATCTGGGGGTGATGATATGAACAAAACAGGCACATTGGACAAGCATGCCTTCGCCACCCGGGTTTTCCATTTGTTCCTGGCACTGGTGGTCATCGTGCAACTGCTGACGAGTTTGGTTATGCATATGCCCAAGCAAGGTCGACCCGGCGATACGCTGTTCGAATTGCATCAGTTTTCCGGTCTCACCGCGCTCGTCTTGAGTTTTGGGTTTTGGTTGGTGCTTGTCGTCCGCCGTCGCGGCACTGAGGTCGGACAGCTTTGGCCCTGGTTTCAGCCGACTCGGCGCATTGCGCTCATCGCCGACGCCAGGCGCCATTGGGATGCCGTCAAATCGCTGCGGCTACCGACTTACGACGTCAAGGCTGCGTTACCGAGCGCCGTGCATGGCCTGGGTCTGTTGCTGATGACGATGATGGCGGCGACTGGAACGATCTATTACGTGGCGCTGCTGACTGAGGCAACCGATATCTGGGTGTTCGGTCTGGTTTTGGAAATACACCAGCTGCTTGCGAATTTCGCCTGGGCCTATCTCGTCGGCCATACCGGGTTGGCGCTGGTTCACCATTTCACGGGCAACCTGCCAATCAACGTGATGTGGTCACTGCGCCGACGCAAGACCATTGTTCGGGATTGAAACCCGAAATTCGTCGAAACCGTTACGCGGAAAGCGTCGACGCGGCGCCGCCATTGTGGTGGCCTGGTGGCAGGCGCCTCGCGGCGCAGTGCACCTACGAACCCTTCGTCCGGGCGGGGTTCTACCATCAGGTGAAGCGGAAGACCGGGATCGGGTTTGAGCCAGGGCCGCTTACGTTCACCGGTGATTGGCCGGCGTGATACGGTGGCCGCTGCCGGATGAGGTTTCAGTCAAAACTTGATCAAGCCTTGCCGCCTGTCATACGAGCAATTCCGTATCGCTATTTCGCCAACTGTTCGCGGATCGAAAGCAGCTCCTGGCGGCGCTTGTCGTCGGTCTTCGGGTAGCGCATCTTGAGCGCCTTGAGGGTATCGAGCACGATCCGCGAGATGATCAGCCGGGCGTTCTTCTTGTCATCTGCGGGCACCACGTACCAGGGTGCGATCTTGCTGCTGGTTTCACTCAGGCAGTCTTCGTAGGCCTGCATGTACTGTGGCCAGAATTTGCGCTCTTCGATATCGGCAAGGCTGAATTTCCAGTTCTTTTCCGGCTCGTCAATGCGGGAGAGAAAACGCCTGCGCTGTTCCTCCTGTGACAGGTGCAGGAAGAACTTGATGATGCGTGTGCCGTTGCGATACAGGTGCTTCTCCAGGTCGACGATGGAGCGGTAGCGGTGCTTCCATATGGCCTTTTCGTCGAGTACTTCATCCGGTAGTCCCTGGCTTCGCAGGATCTCCGGATGCACGCGGACAATCAGCACTTCCTCGTAGTACGAGCGGTTGAAAATGCCGATACGACCGCGCTCGGGCAGGCATTGCGTGGTGCGCCAGAGAAAGTCGTGTTCCAGTTCCGTGGCGCTCGGGTGCTTGAAACTGAATACCTGGCAGCCCTGCGGATTGACCCCGGACATGACGTGGCGGATGGCACCATCCTTGCCGGCGGCATCCATGGCCTGAAAGATCAACAGCACCGCATAGCGATTGGACGCATAGTGCAGGTGCTGTAACTTGCTCAGTTCGGACACGTGGCCCTCGAGCTGTTCCTGGTAGTCCTCTTTCGAACGGTAGACCGGTTCAACCAGGGTTGGCCATTTCTTGAGTTCGACCTTGTCGCCCTGCCGGACCCGGAAATGCTGGATTTTCATTTTACCCCTCCGCTGTCAGCGGCTCTGCACTTGGCCGCAGGCTGCAGCCTGCCATATGTTCAGGGTCAGGTCTTCCGAATATCATGGTCAAGGTGCCGGGGACCCGTGAGGGGGTCCCGGCGATACGCCAGTTGTTGATCGAAGGGACCATGTCAACGTGACGCTGCTGTTTTCGGTCGGGCGCTACCTGGAAGTACTGGCCGCCTACATGGACGCCCTCGAGGCGCGCCAGGCGGGGGCCGTGATGCATGGGCTGTCCGATCTGGGTATGGACATGCGTGTGGTTGACGATGAACTTGAGCAGGAGCGTATAGATAAATTCATAAAGCCATACGAATCAGTTCTTGAGGCTTTGAGAGGTATTGGTGGGCCGGCATAAATATCAATCCTTCAATGCTGATCCAGATAGCGATTGAGAATTGCCCCCACTCGCTGTCGCCCGTATCCGAAAGTAGGGCGCGGTAGAGGATCTCGCTGTGTGCGAAGCCGGGCTTCATGCCGAAATGGCAGTACGGCCGTTCGATGGTGTGCGGCAGGATCTCGATATCCGATTTGGCATCCTTGATCAGGTAGCGCAGCAGTTGCTTGTCATCGACCAGTGCAAGGGCGATAAGATGTTGAAGCCAGCTCAGAACAAGAAGCCGTCCTGACGCTTTTGTCGCCTTTCCGCGATGAGTCGATGAGACGGTCTGGCTGCCTGAGCGGTTCCGCAGGCTTTATCTCAGAGTGGCAAGAATCGGGCGCGGAAAAAGGTGTGGCCAATGCAGCCGCAGACGATTTGTCAGCGGATTTCTGCCCGAAGCCATATCATGGTCGTCGTCCCGCCGATGGTTTCAGGTTGATTTTTCGCTCGGGTTTTCAGGGACGTTTTTCGGGCATTGGGTGGGGGGCAATTCAGACTTTCCCACCGGCCGCTCAGTTTTTAAACAGGAAGCCAGCGAGATGGTGCTGACTGTGGTGGGTTCTTCAGGACATTCAGAAATCGGAGCAAATCATGGACGAAACTTCCATGCGGAACAGTGATCTCAACCCTTTTGACCGCTTCTTGCACGCGACAGAGGGGCGCTTGACCTCGGGCCTTTCGCCGACCTCGGCGATGCTTGCCTATCTTGACTGGGCGGTTCATCTGGCCAATTCGCCAGGTAAACAGGCGGAGCTGGTTCAGAAAGCCTTCCGCAAGAGCGTCAAGTTCAGTGCTTTTCTTGAGCAAGCCATGACCGGAGAGACCAACATGGCCTGTATCGAGCCGCTGCCGCAGGACCACAGATTCTTGGCACCCGAATGGCAGGTAATGCCTTATGCCGCGTGGTATCAGTCTTTTCTTCTGCTCCAGCAATGGTGGTATAACGCTACCAGCAGTATCAAGGGTGTCAGTGAGCACGCGCAGAATGCCGCGTCATTTTCGGCTCGTCAGATACTGGATATGTTTTCGCCCTCCAATTTCCCCGCCACGAATCCGGAAGTCCTTAAAGCCACGCGCGAAAGCGGCGGCATGAATCTGGTGCGCGGGTTCCAAAATTTCATCGAGGACTGGGAGCGCGCTGTGCTCAAGAAACCCCCTCTGGGGGTGGAAAACTTTCGGGTCGGCCACGAGGTTGCGATCACGCCGGGCAAGGTGGTCTATCGCAACCACCTGATCGAACTGATCCAGTATGCACCCACGACCGACAAGGTTCAGGCCGAACCGATCCTTATCGTTCCGGCCTGGATCATGAAATATTACATCCTTGATCTGTCGCCCAATAACTCGATGGTCAAATATCTGGTCGATCAGGGTCACACTGTCTTCATGATCTCGTGGAAGAACCCAACCGAGGAAGACCGCAATCTTGGCATGGACGACTACATCCAAAACGGGGTGGTTGAGGCGCTGGAGGCCGTCCGTGCGATCGTGCCCAAACAGAAGGTTCATGCCGTCGGCTATTGTATCGGCGGCACATTGCTGTCGATTGCTGCGGCCGCGTTGAGCCGCGACGGTCGGGACTGGATCAAAACGATCACCCTGTTCGCGGCCCAGATGGACTTTACTGATGCGGGTGAGTTGATGCTGTTCATAGACCAGAGTCAGGTCTCGTTCCTTGAGGACATGATGTGGGAGAAGGGGTTTCTCGACGCAAAACAGATGGCCGGAACCTTTCAGTTGCTCAATTCGAACGATCTGATCTGGTCGCGGATGGTTCATGATTATCTGATGGGGCAACGCCGCCCTATGATCGACCTGATGGCCTGGAACGCGGATGCGACCCGCATGCCATACCGGATGCATTCGCAATATTTGGAAGGCCTGTTTCTGAACGATGACTTCGCCGGGGGGCGCTACTACGTCAACGGCAAGCCGGCAACGCCGAGCGATATACGTGCGCCAATCTTCATGGTGGGCGCCGAAAGAGATCATGTTGCCCCCTGGAAGTCGGTCTACAAAGTCAATTTTCTGACCGATACGGATGTGACCTTCCAGCTGACCAGCGGCGGACACAATGCCGGGATCATCAGCGAGCCGGGCCACCCGCACAGGCATTTCCGCATCGCGACCAAACCCGAAGGTGAACCCTATGTGGAGCCTGACGAATGGTATGCCACGACAAAGCAAACCGAAGGATCCTGGTGGCCGACCTGGCAGGACTGGCTGAGCGGTCAATCCGGCGCACGCGTCTCTCCGCCCGGCATGGGCAAGCCCAAAGGGAAATACAAGCCCCTTTGCGATGCGCCCGGCACCTATGTTCTGGAGGACTAAAGACGCATTAGAGGATACAACCAATGGCCCCCGCCCCTGACCTGATCCAGAACCGGACCTTCGACGAGATCAAGGTTGGCGACACCGCCTGCCTGACCCGGAAACTAGCGCAGCGCGACATTGACCTTTTTGCGGTCGTATCGGGCAATATCAACCCCGCGCATGTGGACCCGGAATATGCCAGGAGCGACATGTTTCACGAGGTGATTGCGCATGGCATGTGGGGCGGCGCGCTGATTTCCACTGTGCTCGGCACCGAACTGCCCGGCCCCGGCACCATCTACCTTGACCAGAGCCTGCGTTTCCTGAGCCCGATCGGGCTGGGGGAAACCGTGACTGTCCGTGTCACGGCGCGCGAAAAAGACGTTTCGCACCACCGCGTTACCTTTGACTGCACCTGCACCAATCAGAACGGGAAAGTCGTCATTGACGGAACCGCCTTGGTGATTGCGCCCGTGAAAAAGATCAGCCGTCCCCGGATTGTTCTGCCAGAGGTCAGGCTTGAGGAGCGCGGCAAAAAGTTCCGCAACATGATCGCAATGGCCGAAACGCTGGAGCCGATCCTGACTGCGGTCGTCCACCCGGTGGATGCGAGTTCGCTTGGCGGGGCTGTGGCGGCGGCTCAGGCCAATCTGATTACCCCGGTGCTGATTGGCCCCGAGGCTAAGATTCGCGCCACGGCAAAGGACGCCGGGCTGGATATTTCCCCCTACCGCCTGGTGGCGACCGAGCATTCCGACGCCGCGGCAGCGCAGGCGGCGGCGATGGCGCAGAGCGGCGAGGTTCACGCGCTAATGAAAGGCAGCCTGCACACAGACGAATTTCTGCATCCGGTGATCCTGCGGGAAAACAACCTGAGGACCCAGCGTCGCCTGAGCCATGTTTTCCTGCTGGATGTTCCCACCTACGAACGCCCGCTGTTCATCACCGACGGGGCGATCAACATCAGCCCGGATCTGGGGGCAAAGCGGGACATCACCCAGAACGCCATTGATATGGCCCATGCGCTGGGCATTACCTTGCCCAAGGTTGCGGTCCTGTGTGCGGTTGAGGTTGTGTCGACAAAAATACTCTCGACCATTGATGCGGCGGCCCTATGCAAGATGGCGGATCGCAGGCAGATCACCGGCGCCGTCATTGATGGCCCGCTGGCATTTGACAATGCGGTCTCAACGGCGGCGGCGAAGGCCAAGAAAATCGACTCTCCGGTGGCCGGGCAGGCTGACATCCTGATTGCCCCGGACCTTGATGCCGGCAACATGCTGGCCAAACAGCTGGAGTACCTGGCCGATGCCGACGCCGCCGGTGTGGTGCTTGGCGCACGGGTGCCGATCATCCTGACCAGCCGTGCCGACAGCGTGCAAAGCCGCCTTGCCTCCTGCGCGGTGGCGGCCCTGATCAAGCGATACGCGTTGATGGGGGGCATATGAGCGATGCGATTCTGACCCTGAATGCGGGGTCCTCCAGCGTCAAGTTCGCGCTTTATGCGGACCAACCTGACACCACGGATCTAACGGTGCTGGCCGATGGTCAGGTTGACCGGATCGGGGAGGCCCCGCACCTGACCGTCCGCGAGGCCGGGGGCAATACCGCGATTGACCGCGCCCTGCCTAAGGGGTTGGATTTCAGCGCGCTTCTGCAACTGGTGCTGGACTGGATCGAGGCCCACACGGCAAGCCTCAGGCTCGTTGCCGCGGGGCACCGGGTCGTGCATGGCGGCGCAGATTTTGCGGCACCCGTCCTGATTAACGAGGAAATCCTCACGCAGCTTGCCGCCCTGACGCCTCTGGCACCCCTGCACCAGCCCCATAACCTTGCCGCCATAAGGGCGCTTGCGAAAACGTCGCCGGAGTTGCCGCAGGTGGCCTGTTTCGATACCGGGTTCCATGTGACCAACACCGCCCGTGCCACAAGCTATGCATTGCCCCGAGCCCTGACCGACGAGGGTGTGCGCCGCTATGGCTTTCATGGGCTGTCCTATGAATATATCGCAACCGTCTTGCCGTATTACCTCGGCGCTGCCGCCGAGGGCCGGGTAGTTGTCGCCCATCTGGGTCATGGCGCCAGCATGTGTGCCTTGAAGGGCCGCAAAAGCGTAACCTCAACCATGGGGATGACCGCGCTGGACGGTCTGCCGATGGGGGAACGCTGCGGGGCGATCGACCCCGGCGTACTGCTTTTCCTGATGAAGGAAAAAGGTATGGGCTACGATGAGCTGACCGAGCTGCTTTACCATCGCTCGGGGCTGCTTGGAGTGTCCGGCATCAGTGGCGACATGCGCAGGCTTCTGGCCAGCCCGGCACCTCAGGCGCGCGAGGCAGTGGAGATGTTCATCTACCGCATCGGGCGGCATCTCGGCTCGCTGACCGCCGCCCTGGGAGGGCTCGATGCGTTGATCTTTACTGGCGGGATCGGAGAACATGCGGCGGCCGTGCGTGAGGGCGTGTGCCGCAATTCCGCGTGGCTTGGCATCATGCTGGACGCGGCGGCCAACGCGGAAGGCGGCCCGCGGATCAGCGCGCCCGGCAGCAAATTGCCGGTATTCTTGATTCCGACCGATGAGGCCCTGATGATCGCCCGCCACAGCGCTGCGGTTCTGAAGCGCAGGGCGGGGGGCGGCGGATTGACCGAAGACGCGGCGCAAATTGTGGACGTATGACGCCGGCAGGAAAAGGAAACAGCAGATGACGAAATCTCAGGTGGTGCTCTGTTCGGCGGTGCGCTCCGCGATCGGTACTTATAACGGAGCCCTGAAAGTCACTCCGGCAACGGAACTGGGGGCGCGGGTCCTGCAGGCCAGTCTGATGCAGGCTGGCCTGAATGGGGCCGATGTGGACACCGCCTTCATGGGCAACGTGGTACAGGCAGGTAATAAGATGAACCCGGCGCGG
>Ga0316201_10002400_pt1 | contig 13315 bp, 4 predicted proteins | sample CS6wburrow_MG_FD_204516 | JGI IMG/M metagenome (GOLD analysis project Ga0316201, IMG submission 204516) | Coastal sediment microbial communities from Delaware Bay, Delaware, United States - CS-6 worm burrow | ecosystem: Environmental > Aquatic > Marine > Coastal > Sediment | place: USA: Delaware... | reverse complement strand
AGGCGGCTGAGGAACTCGAAATTGCGTTGCATCTCGGCCTGTGCCTGGCTGCTCTGGCGTTGGGCGCTGAGTGCACCCGGTCCGCAGACATCGACGCATTCAAGACAGCCGCTGCATTTCCACGGGTCGATGTTGGCAGAGTAGAGGCCGCCGGTACCGGCCGCCTTTTTCTCCATTGCATCGAAGAACGGGCGGGTTTTGACCACCGGGAAGCACTCGAGGACTTCGATCATATTGTCAAAATCCCGTTTTAAACTGACATTGTCGATCTCGAGATCGGTGATTGATTCGGCAACGATTTCATGGAACGCCTTCGGATCCTTGCTCGGCAGTTTGCGGTAGGCATCGCGAATGCTCTTGGTCAGCGGAAAAACCTGGCTGGTCATTTCTGTCTTGTGCTGTTCGGTCACTTCCAGCTTGCCAATAGCCGTCAGCAGCAGTTCATGGATGTCATGCACCGTGTTTGGAATCGCGGCATCGGGACAGACCACGGCGCACTCCATGCAACCGGTGCAGAGGTGAGCGCTGTATTTCGGTACTTCGAGCTTGAACAGGCCTTTGTCCTTCCAGGCGGCCGTGGCGACCGGCATGAACAGGCCGGTACCGGGCATCACCGGTGCTTCACCAATGCTGCCGTCCTTGATCCGGTCAGCCAGGGTGTCGTTGTAATAGGTCTGGTCGAAGATTCCGTTGGTCACCGTGTTGCCGATGGCCCTGGCCATCGCCGCGGAAATCTCGACACCGGGACCCGTTTGCACCGGCACCAGCTTTTCTGCAGCGGTGAACTCTTCAGTGCTGTAGTCGATCTGGTAAGTCGCATCCAGTCCTTCCCTGACAACCTTCATATTGCTGTCGACCACGGCCTGGCCTTTGGCACCGAATTTTTTCGTTACCTGCTGCTCGACCTTTTGCAGGATCGACTGCTGTGATCCACCCGCGGCGATACGGTCAACGTGTCCGCAGATCGCACCGATGAAGGCGATACCCATCATGCGGATCTCGAGTTCTGGAACGGGCGCGTGTTTCTTGGCAACGCCGAAAGCATCGACGATATAGAGCTTGATTCTCTTCTCGCGAATGGTCTTGCGGGCGTAGGCCGGCAGTTCCTTCCATACATCGAGTGGTGTATGACTGGACTGCATGATCAGGGTGCCATCCTCGGCCAGGCCGAGCAACGGATTGGCATGGCTGAATACCTTGTGGTCCGGGGAAACGACGATTTCTACGTCTTCCAGTTCCGCGTTGGTGATCTTGATCGGCTCGGGACTCAGGGTGATATAAAAGTTGGTCGGCGCGCCGCTCTTTTCAGAACCGTATTTCGGTGCGGACTTGGAGTGCAGCCCCAGTACGCCGGCAAGAATATCGGTCAGCAGCTTGCCGGTGGCGATGGTTCCATAACCGCCAACCGAGTGGAAGCGGATACGAAACGCATCCTCTGGCAGCAGCGAGGGATTGGGCGCGGTGTCGAAGGCCATGAATTCGGTTTCAGGGTAGGCCTGTTTCAGGCGCTGCTGTAATTCGGCATTGCGTGGCGTGGGATTCTTTTCAAAGAACTGCGAACCCAGGTAGAAGAAAGGCACGTTGAGCGTGCTTTCCATGTTCCTGTAAGCGGCGACCAGGTGACGGGGCTGCAGGTCATGAGCGCCTATGCCAAAGATACCGGTACTGATCTTGGGCAGATGGGTGATTGGCGGGATGCCCTGGTGACGTATCAGGTCACCGTTCTCACGTGCCTTGAACAGCGACTGCGTGACCAGGTTGGTCAGTGCCCTGACTTCCGAGCGTTCCAGTACGGTAACCGCTTTCTTGCCGTCCAGAGCAGCCACCAGTTCGCCCTCGGGGAACGGCTGCAACAGCTTGATCGAGACCACGCCGACCTTTTTGCCCTGGCTGCGCAGGTAGGTAGCGACGGCTTCGGCATCATCGGTCACCGAGCCCAGGCCGACGATCACGTGCTCGGCGTCATCGGCCATGAAGGTCTGTACCGGGTTGTAGCAGCGACCGGTGAGTTCGCCGTACTCATCCATCGCCTGCCGGATGAAGCGGGGGATCTCGTTGGCAAAGTGCGTCTGGTGATCGACCAGGCCGGCCTGGAAATCCGGCTGGTTCTGCACACCGCCGCTGAGACCCGGATTGTTGACGTCGACCATCGCCGGCACCAGTTGCCGCGTACCTTTCTGATAGGCATTGATCCACTGTCGGCGCCATTGGGCCTGCAGTTCAGCGGGTATCCATGCGTGGGTATCCGCCAGCATTTCACCCGCGTTATCCGCTTCCACGTCATCAGCTCGCTGTTCGAGGAAATCGCCCAGCGCGCGCAGGTCGTCCGGCTGTATGTCGCCGCCATGTCTTTGCAGGTACTTTTGCAGCTGATAGACGCGGCCCTTGGCGCCATACAACATCTCCTGGGCGACCGTTGGTGCCTTGATCCGGCCCGCGGGATCGCCGAGAAATTCCTTCAGCAGCTCGGGTTCGGGCAGCAGGGTCTCGCATTGCATGTGGCTGGTTGCGAAACCGTCCATCGCATTGGTTACCGGCACCATCGACAACGAACTGACGCGGTAGGCAATGGCTGCCAGGTCTGCCGCTTCCTGTGGATTGCTGCCGAACAGAATGGTATAACCCGAAGGCAGCAGGGCATAGACATCATCGTGTCCCGCCATCACGTTCAGCGAATGTTTGGATACCGCTCGTGCAGCTACCTGCAAAACGAAGCCACCGACCTTTTTACCCACGGTGACATAGTGCGATTCCAGTCCATAGAGAATTCCCTGGCTGGAAGATGCATTGGAGATGAAGCGCCCACCGGTCAGGGTCGCCCCCATGGCGCCGCTCTGCGCAGAGTGTTCACCCTCGGGCTCGAAGAAGAAGGGGTGTTTGCCCCAGACGTTACAACCGCCCCTGGCGCGAAAGGCCTCGAACATCTCCGAGATTTCTGTTGATGGCGTAATGGGATAGCCGATCACACCACCGCAGACGTGTCCCATGACGTGGGCAACCGCGCCATTGCCATGGATCACGGTTTCGATGCCGGGGTATTTTGCGGCTTTTACAGCTTCGTTGTTTTCCGCGTTTGCTGCTGTTTTTACTGTACCCGCGGCAGCCGATGACGACTCGACCCGGTCATTGCCTAGATTCTCTACTTTAGAGCTTTGCATTAAGTATACCTATTAACTAATTGATTTAGTTGCTTTTGTTAATCTTATAATCTGCTTCATGTTAGCCGTTACGCAGGTTGGGTTAGCCCTGCGTAATGCGGCATTATTGTTAATCTCAACAACGTCGGGTTACGCCATAAAATGCCTGACCCGACCTGCATTCTTTTATAGTTCAAGCCACCGTGACACTATCCGATAAATAAACATCCTGGATCGCCTGCAGCAATTCAATGCCGTCTTTCATCGGTTTCTGAAACGCCTTGCGTCCCGAAATCAGGCCCATACCGCCGGCGCGTTTGTTGATCACTGCCGTGCGCACGGCCTGGGCGAGGTCGTTTTCACCGGAAGCGCCGCCCGAGTTGATCATGCCGATACGCCCCATGTAGCAGTTGGCTACCTGGTAACGGGTGAGGTCGATCGGGTGCTCGGTTGTCAGTTGATCATAGACCAGTGGATGGGTTTTACCGAAACCAACAGCAGTATAGCCACCGTTGTTGGTGGCCTGCTTCTGCTTGATGATATCTGCACCGATGGTAGCAGCAAGGTGGTTGGCCTGGCCGCTCAAGTCCGCCGAAGTGTGATAATCGACACCATCAACCTTGAAAGCATTGTTACGCAAATAGGCCCACAGCACCGTGACCATGCCGAGTTCATGTGCATGGGCAAAAGCTTCGCTGATTTCCTCGATCTGGCGACGCGCTTCAGGCGAGCCATAATAAACGGTAGCGCCGACAGCAACTGCACCCATATCAAACGCCTGGTCGACGCTGGCGAACAGGGTCTGGTCGTAGTGGTTGGGGTAGGTCAGCAGTTCGTTGTGATTGATCTTGACGATGAACGGGATCCGGTGTGCATACCTGCGTGCCACGCTGCCGAGCACGCCCAGTGTGGAGGCAACGCCATTGCAACCTGCTTCGATCGCCAGTTCACATATGTTTGCCGGATCGAAAAACGCCGGGTTCGGTGCAAACGAAGCGCCGGCAGAATGCTCTACACCCTGGTCTACCGGCAGAAACGAAACATAGCCGGTGCCCGCCAGGCGACCATGGCCGGTCATCGCCTGCCAGTTACGTAATACTGTCGGTGAACGGTCACTGTTCATCATCACACGTTCGACAAAATCACTGCCGGGCAGGTGCAGGTCATCTTTTGGAATAGCGCTTGCCTTGTAGCTGAGCAGGCTCTCGGCTTCAGCACCGAGCAGCGATTCAATGTTTGTCATTATAGTTTCACATTAAGTATGTATTATAAATTATTAATTATATTGATTAATAAAAATCTTATAATCGGCTTTATGTTGTCCCTTATGCAGGTTGGGTTAGCGCAGCGTAACCCGACATTGTGGTTAATCTCAACAATGTCGGGTTACGTCAAAAAACGCCTAACCCAACCTACATTCTTTTATCAGTATGTTACGTCTGAATTGAAACCTGCTCGTTTAGATTTGGTTTCATGATTCACTGTTCACTATTAACTATTCACTGCTTTATTAAAGCGATTTGTTTTCCTGCTTCAGCCCCTGTTCAACGACATACTCATCTTCGGTTATCTTGGCCTGTGCGGCTGCGATCCTGGCGATGGGTACACGGTGAGGTGAGCAGGAGACATAATTCAGGCCGATATGGTGACAGAAACGAATCGATTCCGGATGTCCACCCTGTTCGCCGCAAATACCGACTTTAAGATCGGGATTGGTTTTACGGCCCCACTCGACGGTGATTTCCATCAGCCTGCCGACGCCTTTCACATCCAGCACTTCGAATGGATTATGCTGTAGGATGTTGGCTTCCTCGTACAGCGGCAGGAACTTGTTCTCGGCATCCTCGCGCGAGAACGAAAAACACGACTGGGTCAGGTCGTTGGTGCCGAAAGAGAAAAACTCGGCGATTTCAGCCAGTCGTCCGGCCCGCATGCAGGCGCGCACGACTTCGACCATGGAGCCGAACTTGAATTTCAACTGCACCTCGTATTCCGCTTCAACTTCTGCACGCACCTGATCGACGATGTTTTTCACCCAGTGCAGCTCCTGTCCGGTACACACCTGCGGTACCATGATTTCGGGGCGTACATCGAAGCCTTCCCTGGTGCACTCAGCGGCAGCTTCGAGCACGGCGCGGATCTGCATCGAGTAGATTTCAGGGTAGGTGATACCGAGACGGACACCACGGTGACCCAGCATCGGGTTGACCTCGAACAGCTCACGCACCTTGTGCAGCATTTGTGTCTTCCTGGCGATGGCTGAATCGACCAGTTCACGCCCGCCCGGTGCGAACGGTTTGGGCAGCTCCTTGACGTCTGCCTTGCGTCTCAGCATGTGCATGGAATTCATCAGGTCATTGACGCCTTCGACCGTATCACGCAGATGCACCAGGCGTTCTATTTCCTGTTCCAGTTGCTTTTCATTCGGCAGGAACTCATGAATCGGTGGGTCCAGCAGGCGAATGGTCACCGGCTTGGGTGCCATGATCTTCAGAATCTCCTTGAAGTCGCCGCGCTGGATCGGCCGCAGGCGGTCGAGTGCATCCTGGCGCGCTACCTTGTCGGCAGCGATGATCATGTCAATCACGATCGGCAGCCGGTCCTGTGCATTGAACATACGCTCGGTGCGGCATAGGCCAATACCCATGGCGCCATAATCGGAAGCCTTGGTGGCCGCATCGATAGTGTCGGCATTGGTCATGATCTTGAGTTGTGCGTATTCATCGGCCCAGCTCAGCAGGGTGCGCAGGTCATCTGAGAACTTTGGCGGTACGGTCGGGATTTCACCGAGGTAAACATTTCCGTTGCCGCCATCGATAGTGATGACGTCACCTTCGTGTAATACAGTATCACCGATATGTGCGACGTGCTTTTCAACATCGACCTTGATGCCTTCAGCGCCGGCGACGCAGGGCTTGCCCATGCCGCGAGCAACCACGGCTGCATGTGAAGTTTTGCCACCGCGGCTGGTGAGCACACCTTCGGCGGCAAAGAAGCCATGGATGTCCTCGGGCTTGGTTTCTTCGCGTACCAGGATGACACGCTCACCTTCCTTTTTGGCGATCTCTGCCTGGTCAGCATCGAACACGATATGGCCCGAGGCGGCACCGGGTGATGCCGGCAGTCCCTGGACCACCGGTTCTGTATTGTAGTCAGGATCAAGCATCGGATGCAGCACCTGGTCGAGCTCTTCCGGATCAACCCGCATGATGGCTTCCTGGCGGTTAATCAGCTCTTCCTTGACCATCTCCACCGAGGTGCGTACACGCGCGGTGGCATTCATCTTGCCATTTCGGGTCTGCAGGCAGTAAAGAATTCCCTTCTCGATGGTGTATTCGTAATCCTGAACTTCGCGGTAATGGTTTTCCAGGCGGTCACGCAGGGCGACCAGCTGCCTGTACATCTCGGGCATCACCGTTTCGAGCTCATGCACCGGCTTGGGTGTGCGGATACCCGCGACCACGTCTTCACCCTGTGCGTTTACAAGGAATTCGCCGAACATCGCGTTTTCGCCGGTAGCCGGGTTGCGGGTAAAGCCAACGCCGGTGGCACAGTCATCACCCATGTTGCCGAATACCATGGTCTGAATATTGACCGCGGTACCGTTGGCCATATCCGTGGTGATCTTGAATTCACGGCGGTAGTCGACAGCGCGTTTACCCGACCATGAGTTGAACACGGCCTTGATCGACAGGGCTAACTGATCGTAAACGTCTTCCGGGAATGGCCTTCCTGTTTCGCCCTGTACCACGTCAAGAAAGACATCACTGATTTCACGCAGGTTGTCAGCGGAAAGATCGATATCGGCAGTGACACCTTCGCGTTTCTTTAATTCTTCGAACGGCTTGTCGAATTTTTCGTCGGCGATACCCAGTGCAACCTTGCCGAACAGTTGTATGAAACGTCTGTATGCGTCCCAGGCAAAGCGTTCATTGCCCGTTTGTTTGATCAGGCCGGGCAGGGTTTCAGAATTCAGCCCGAGATTGAGGATGGTGTCCATCATGCCGGGCATCGACAGCGCAGAACCCGAACGCACCGACAGCAGCAGCATGTTTTCAGCATCACCGAAACCTTTACCCGTCGTTTGTTCCAGCTCACTGATCTGATTGTGAACTTCATCCATCAGGCCAGGTGGCAGTTCGCGGTCTTCAGTGTCCAGGTAGCTAAGGCAGGCTTCTGTACTGATGACAAATCCGGGAGGTACATTGATACCGATTTGTGTCATTTCGCATAAGTTGGCGCCTTTGCCGCCAAGCAGTTTCTTGTTCTGGCCGTCACCTTCTTTAAATGAATAGGTGTATTGTGTATTTGCGGCGCTGGTATCCATATTTGTAGTTATGGCGCTGGTACTCATTAAATGTTCTCCCCAATGTGGCCGACATCATCGGCCAATAATCAGTGGCTAAAATAACCACGTCGTTATTATTAATGCGAAATATTACGATTTTGTGAATAGAACCCGGCTTTGGGTATAGAAAAACAGTATATTCACTGACTGAACACGCAAATGTTAATGATTATCGGAACATCATTGTTGATGCACATCAATAAAACAGGCACTAACGCCTGGTGACGAATAATCAAGGAAACAGTACCGATAAATTGCTCGCTTCAGTTGCGGAATCAGTATAGTCAGGATGAGGCTAAGCGCAAGCTGATGTCTGAAAAAATTCCGCGATTGCGCGTAATTTTAACAGGCTTGACTGATTTCAGCACGGGCTCCAGTGAAAAGTTGGAAATGAGCGCTCTGCAGGCAACAAAAAGCAGGCTCTGAATAGTCGAAAATTCCTGCCTATACTCATACCTAACCAGGGTTATTAGAACTAGTTCAAGGTTGGGGAATGATTACAGCTTCGTTGGTTAAAGTGTGGTTCGGCTATGCATGCCAGCAAATGCAGGGCGTCGTGCAGGGCTGTGTCTACCTCGGCGAAGCTGAAAAAGGTCCGTATAAACTGTTCGATACCTTCTCGGAGTCCTTTGTTCCGAGTGAACTTATTCACGAAAATGTTGAAGCCACGCTAAAACGGCGCAAAGCTGTGGTAACACGTATTGATGCCAGCCAGAGCGAGGCTGAAGTCAAACAGCTTGTTGCGGTCAATGCCACACAAACGGTTTCAGCTATCAACAATACAAATTACCTGGTGACATGTCCGCTGTTAATCGAGCGTCATCTTTACGGGGCGATCAGCATCGAGTTTGAACACGGTGCAGCTGCCAGAACCCGGGACTTCCTCGCGAATCTGGAAGCTGCGATACAGTGGCTGCAGTTTCTCTCCACCAATGAAGCCAGTGATAGTGGTTCTAGTGAAACCAGTGGCAGCGGTTCTTCTGACAATGCGGCACTGGCATTACAGATTACAGCGCGTGCCTTATCTCAGGACACTTCCGCAGCGGCTGCGACATCTGTGGTGACCGAGCTGGCAACACGCCTGTCGTGTGAGCGCGTCAGTATTGGTTTCAGGGAAGGGCGCGATTTGAAACTGTATGCTTTATCACACAGTGCGCGCTATGAATCCAGGCAGAATCTGATCAAACGCATCGAAGCGGCAATTGAAGAAGCGGTCGACCAAAAAGAGACCCTGGTCTATCCGGCGCCGGATAACAGCACCTTTTTGCTGCAGGCGCATGAAGAACTGACCAGAAACCATGGCGGACATTATATTTGCACCGTGCCCCTGATTCATAACGAGCAGGTGACAGGCGCTGTTATTTTTGAACGCAGCTCTGGCGCAACCGCGTTCGAGGCTGAAACTGTTGAATTATGTGAGCAGCTGGCGGCATTGTTTACACCGATTCTTGAATACCGTCGTCTCAACGACCGCCCCATGCCGGCCAAGGCCAGAGAGCTGTTCAGGGGTATGGCTTCCGCATTGCTCGGTCGCGGTCATCTGGGATTGAAGTTCGGCGCTACCATGAGCGCACTCATTCTACTGATGCTGACTTTGATTCAATGGGATTACAAGGTGTCAGCCAATTCAGTCATTGAAGGCACCATCGAACGCGTTATTACCGCGCCGGAAGAAGGCTATATTAAAGAAGCGCCGACCAGGCCCGGTGACCTGGTGACTGCAAACCAGAGCCTGGCGTCACTGGATGACAGGGACCTGCGACTGGAACGATTGAAATGGAGCGGCAAGCAAAAGCAGATCTCCAAGGAATACAGGGAAGCACTGGCAAGTCGCGACAGGTCGCAAATCGGTATTCTGCGTTCACAGCTTGACCAGGCGCAGGCCCAGGTTGAGATCCTCGATAAAAAACTCGAGCGCACGGTCATCAGTGCGCCCATAGGCGGTGTCATTGTCAGTGGCGATTTTACCCGTGCACTCGGTTCGCCGGTGGAAAGAGGGCAGATTCTGTACAAGGTATCACCGCTTGATGATTATCGTGTGCTGCTCGATGTTGATGAAACCGATATTACGGAGCTGTCAGTCGGTATGAAAGGTGAGCTGACCCTGTCAGCCGCGGCTGAAGACACATTTGAAATTATTGTCGATAAAATCACCCCGGTCTCTGAAGCCGGTGAAGGTGCAAACTATTTTCAGGTTGAAGCATCGCTGATTGAGACGCCGGAATTCCTGCGTCCTGGCATGCAGGGCGTCAGCAAGATAGAAATCGGTGAACGCCAGTTGCTGTGGATCTGGACGCATAAATCAGTTGACTGGCTGCGCCTTAAACTGTGGTCCTGGTGGTAAGCCGTGTCTGATCAACTGTTCAGTTCGCTCTGGTACCGTGTTGCCAAGGTAAAGTTGTCGTTGCGCAGTCACGTACGTATTCATCAACATGTATACCGGGAAGACAGCTGGTACATTCTGCGAGATGAATCATCCGGGCGGCACCATCGCTTCAATGAAGCGGCCTACAATTTCATAAAACTGATCAACGGCAAACGCACCGTCAATCAAATCTGGGAAACGATGCAGGATGAACTGGGTGACGATGCCCCTACCCAGGATGAAGTGATTAATTTACTGGGTCAGCTTCATTACGCCGACCATTTGCTGTCCGATTTGACACCTGATGTTGAGGAATTGATCGATCGTAGAAGCAAGCAAAGAAAAAAGCTGTTGTTATCGAGGATCGGCAATCCTCTTGCAATACGTATTCCGCTGGTAGATCCTGACAGGGTGCTGACGCGGTGGATGCCGTTTGCGAGGCCGTTTTTTACAAAAACGGCGGCTGTTATCAGCCTGATCATCATGTTGTTTGCATTGCTGGAAATGACCCGCCACTGGTCGCTAATAAGCAATCATGCAACAGAGCATGCGCTTTCGCCATCCAACCTGCTCATCATCTGGTTTGTATACCCGTTTATCAAGGGTATACATGAGCTCGGTCATGGTTTCGCCGTGAAAAAATGGGGTGGTGAAGTTCACGAGCTGGGAATCATGCTGCTGGTGATGATGCCGGTTCCTTATGTCGATGCATCGGCGGCATCATCATTCAGGTCAAAACAGCGACGCATGATCGTGGGTGCCGCAGGCATCATCGTCGAATTGCTGCTCGCCTCCATTGCACTGCTGCTCTGGCTGAATGTCCAACAGGGTATCGTCAGTGACGTGTTGTTCAACATCATGTTGATAGGTGGCGTTTCAACCCTGCTGTTCAACGGCAACCCGCTGCTGCGTTTTGACGGCTACTATGTTTTTGCCGATGCTATAGAGATTCCCGGGCTCGGCAACAGGGCAAATCAGTACTACAAATACCTGATACAGCGCTACCTGTTCGATGTAAAGGAAGCCAAATCACCGGTTACTGCCGAGGGAGAGAGTTTCTGGTTCGTTACCTACGGTGCCGCTGCGTTTGTTTACCGGATCATGATCCTGGTGATGATTACGCTGTTTATTGCCGGTAAATACTTTTTTGTCGGCGTCGCACTTGCGTTCTGGGCAATCTTTATGCAGCTGGTCGTGCCGATATTAAAGGCGATCCGTTATCTGCTGAAAAGCCCTGCATTGTCACACCGGCGCGAGCGGGCGTTGTCGGTCAGCATCGGCACGTTAGCGCTTGCTGTCTCAATGCTGTTCCTGATTCCGATGCCATTGAATACCATGGCTCAGGGTGTTGTGTGGATGCCGGAACACTCGTATGTACGTGCGGGTAGCAACGGATTCATACAGCAGATACTGGTTAAGGACGGAGAGCTTGTGAGCAAGGGTGATGCGCTGATAATAACCCATGATCCATTGATGGAGTCCGAGCTCAAGTTGCTCGAAGCCCAGAAGAAAGAGCTGGAAGTTAAATATGACGCCCTGGTACAGGATGATATCGTCGAGTCTGAAATCACGCTGGAAGAAATAACATTACTTGACGGTCAAATTCAACGCTTGAGTGAACAGATAGCAGAGATGACGATGACCAGTCCCGTTGACGGTGTCTTCATCATTGCCGAATCCAAAGATCTGCAGGGACATTACCTGAAACAGGGCGACCCGATCGCCTATGTTATCGACTTCAATGATGTTTCCGTGCGTGTCGTCGTGCCGCAGAACTCAATCGGCCTGGTACGCAAACGAACCATGGATGTTGAATTAAGGCTTGAAGGCCTGGTGCATGAAAGAATTCAATCGGCAGTCGAAAGAGAAATACCCGCGGCAACCTACCGGTTGCCAAGCAAGGCGCTGTCACAGGATGGTGGTGGAAATATCACGACTGATCCGTTCGACAAGGATGGTGTGAAAACAAGAGACCAGTACTTCCAGTTTGAAGTCGCGTTGCCTGATTCAGTTAAAAATCAGAATATTGGCCAGCGTGTCTATGTGCGTTTTAGCCACGGCTCTGAGCCCATGGCCTGGCAATGGTATCGCTCGTTCGAAGAATTGTTCCTCGATGAGCTGGGGCGCGTCTAGATGTTGGGAGCCGGCGCACTAAAAATACACTCGTTGTTTTCTGCGGATGAAAATAGAGAACCTCTGCCGCATCCCGGGGTTTATTTTGGTGCTTATCCGCACAGGAAAATTACAGACAAAGGCTGGCTCGAAGAATTTCTTCGCGGCTTGCTGTCATTTTCATCAAAACCCGAAGCGGCACATAAAAAACACTGGCAGAAGTTCACCCGGCGTGTCGAGGCGATGGACAAGCCATTGAGCAGAATGAGTGAACGCGGGCTCGATAGCTGGATACTCGATATAAAGAAAAAGCTGCATAGCAAGGGATTAAGTGAAGAGATAACAGCGAGGGCGTTTGCCACGATACGTGAAGTCGCAGGCAGGGAGCTTGGCATGAAACATTTCGACAGTCAGCTCATTGGCGGCTGGGTCATGTTGCAGGGCATGATCGCTGAAATGCAGACCGGGGAAGGCAAGACGCTGACTGCGACATTACCTGCAAGTTGTGCGGCAATGGCGGGTATGCCTGTGCACGTGGTGACCGTCAATGACTACCTGGTAGAGCGTGATTCCGAAATCATGCGGCCGGTATACGAGCGTTTAGGCCTGACTGTCGGCTACGTTGCCGAAGGCATGGATGAGGCTCAGCGCAAACAGGCCTACCAATGCGATATTACCTATTGCACCAGTAAGCAACTGGCCTTCGATTACTTGCGTGACAGGCTTATACTGAAAAAATTTAATTCCAGCCTCGAGTTCAAGCTGGAGTCTCTCTACACATCCAGGCCTGCCAGCGAGAAGCTGCTTTTGCGTGGCCTCAATTACATCATTGTCGATGAAGCCGATAGCGTATTTATTGATGAAGCAAGAACGCCATTGATCCTCTCTTGCAAGACGGATAATACGCAGCAGGAAGCAGTCCACAGGGAAGCGATCTGGCTGGCGCGCCAGTTAAAAGATGAAAACTATTATTCCATCGATGAAAAAACCAGGCGTGTCGAACTGACGCAGTTTGGCAAGGATTACCTGACGGAACTCGCTTCAATGATGAGCGGTGTCTGGCGCGGGTCGAGAAGACGTAATGCGCTTGTCCAGCAGGCGCTGGTGGCCTTGCATCTGTATGAGCGTGATGTGCATTACCTGGTGAAAGACGGCGCAATCAATATTATCGATGAAAATACCGGGCGCACTATGCCGGATCGATCATGGGAAGCCGGTTTGCACCAGATGATCGAAGAAAAAGAGGACTGTGAACAAACCGGGCAAACCGAGACTCTGGCACGGATCAGTTATCAGTCATTTTTTAAACGCTACATACGCCTGTCGGGTATGACGGGCACGGCAAAAGAAGTC
>Ga0316201_10002399_pt1 | contig 13319 bp, 9 predicted proteins | sample CS6wburrow_MG_FD_204516 | JGI IMG/M metagenome (GOLD analysis project Ga0316201, IMG submission 204516) | Coastal sediment microbial communities from Delaware Bay, Delaware, United States - CS-6 worm burrow | ecosystem: Environmental > Aquatic > Marine > Coastal > Sediment | place: USA: Delaware... | reverse complement strand
CCGTGCCGGTGCCAGTGCCAGCGGCAGCGGCAGTGCCAGTGCCAGTGCCAGTGTTGGTGTCGGTGCCAGCGCCAGCGTCGGTGTCGGTGTCGGTGCCGGTGTCGGTGCCGGTGTCAGTGTCAGTGTCAGTGTCAGTGTCGGTGTCGGTGTCGGTGTCGGTGTCGGTGTCGGTGTCAGTGTTTGGCTCGGGTGGCACCGTACGGCTTGTGCTGCCGCGGGTGTTTTGGGGGGGCGGGTGTTGGGTTGGTTGCGTGGTCAGGTTTAGTTACACCACCCGCCCGGACGCCTTCGGCGGTTGGTTGGTCCCGCCCCACCACCCCCACACGATCGCCTACCCACACCCGTAGTCCTGGTATCACTCTCACGCGAGTGAGCAGCGTGCCTGGCGCTGCGGTCGCTGCGCTCCGCCTTGCCGGCGTTTCGAGCTGGACTTCGCCCCACGGGCTCGCGCTACCGCCTACTGTCTTGGGGGGCTTTGCCAGTGTCAGTGCCGGCTTACAGCCACTTTTGGATATGCATGCCGAGGGCTGCTGGGCGCAGTGGGCTCCGGTCTTTCGGTCGGACTCGGAACCTGAGCTCGTGGCCGCCACTGGCTCTTACCGTGAACGCACCCTGCCAGGTGCTTCGTGCTTCGCCGTCCTCTGTTTCGAAAGGCACCACGATTCGTGAGGAGTGATCTTGGAGGCGGCTGCCGTAGGTCACGACTGCTTCAACCACGAGATCCCGTGCGTCGAGCCCTGGGTGATGCAGTGAAAGCTCGGTCGTGACCGTCGTACCGACGGTCAGCTCGTCGCCGCTCAGGCCTCCAAAGCGAACGCTCTCCATCGCGATTTCATTCCAGTGGTTGCGAATCGCCTCTGCCAGGTCCGCCAGGGCGAAGAGCGGACGGTAGTTCGAGTCGCGCAAGGCGACCGCGTCTTGCATGGCCGGCTCATAGAAGTTGTCGGCGTAGTCGGTGACCATTCGGCGCGAGGAGAACGCCGGAATGACGCTCGACATGCTTGCCTTCATCTTCTCGACCCAGGCCACCGGGACCCCATCGGAGTTTCGATCGTGGTAGGTGGGGAGAATCTCGCCTTCCAGAAGCGCCATCGTCACGGCCCGGTCGTAAGCGCTCGGGTCGTGAATCGAAGTCGCTGGCAGGTCGATGACCCAGCCGTTGTCCTCTTCGTAGCCTTCGAGCCACCAGCCGTCGTCGACGCTGAGGTTCAGGCAGCCGTTCATCGCCGCTTTCATGCCGGAAGTGCCGCTTGCTTCGAGCGGTCGCGTTGGCGTGTTCAGCCAGACATCGCAACCGGCTACCATTCGGCGAGCCGAATCGATGGAGTACCCCTCCATGAAGATGACGCGGCCCATCAGATCGGGGTGCTTCGTCGCCTGATAGACTCGCTGCAGGAGCGCTTGCCCGTGGCCGTCGGCCGGATGGGCCTTGCCGGCGTAGATGATCGTTGCGCCCGGGTTGCCGTTGAGCAGCTTGGCGAGCCGCGCCGGTTCAGTCAGGAGCAGATCGGCGCGTTTGTAAGGCGCAAACCGTCGAGCAAAGCCGATGAACATGCGATCTTCGTCGAGTCTCGAGAGGACGTCGCGGAGCATGGAAAGGTCTTCGCGCCGGCGGGTCCAGGTCTCGGTCAGGTGCTCCTTGAGCCACTCGACGTAGTCTGCGCGGAGCTCCCGGTGAGTCGCCCAGATCTCAGCCGGATCATGGTCACGCAACCATCCCCAGCGATTGGCGTCCTCGATCTGGTCGCGCCAGTCGTGCCCCATTTGCCGCTCTATGAGCCGCTGCCAGCGAGGGGCGAGCCAAGTCGAAACATGCACTCCGTTGGTGATGCTGGTGCAGGGCACGTCGTCGGGGTCGTCGAACTCCGGAAAGAATTGGAGAAACATGTCCCGCGCGACTTCGCCGTGTTTGGCGCTGACTCCGTTGATTCGCCCTGCGTTTCGCACTGCAAGCGCCGTGGTTCCGAACTTGTTCTGTGCGTCGTCGGGCGTGTTGCCGATGGCCATCAAGCGTGGCCAATCCATGCGGAGCACGTGTTCGAAGCGTGCCAAGTAGGGGCGTACCATCTCTTCGGGGAAGTGGTCATGCCCGGCCGGCACCGGCGTGTGGGTGGTGAACACCGTCGTGTTGCGGATGTATTCGAAGGCCTCCTGCGACCGGAGCCCGTGCCTCTTGATCAGATGAGCCGCCCGCGCGAGAAGCAGGAAGGCGCTGTGCCCCTCGTTCATGTGGAATACGTCAGGCTCGATGTCGAGCTCGGTGAGCAGTTGATAGCCTCCAAGGCCCAGGATCATCTCTTGTCGGAGGCGGTGCGCGGTGTCTCCGCCGTACAGGCGATTGGTGATCGCCCTGTCCTCCGGTCGGTTTTCAGGCACGTTGGTGTCCAGCAAGTACAGTGGCACTCTGCCGACCTTCAGCTGCCAGGCCTGTACTTGCACCGGGCCTGTGGGCAGCGGCACCGTGACTCGGAGGGGAGAGTACCGTCCTACCATGACTGGCTCGAACGGAGGGTTTTCGAAGTTGTTCGTGTCGCCGAGGTCTTCCTGGCGACCATCCCGGTCGATGATCTGGTGGAAGTACCCGTCGTGGTAGGCGAGGCCGACCGCGCACAGGGGTAGGTTCAGATCGCTCGCGGCCTTGAGATGATCGCCCGCGAGAATCCCAAGACCACCCGAGTAGAGCTTCAAGAAGCCCGCGAGGCCGAACTCCATGCAGAAATAGGCGATGCGCGGGTCCTGTGTTTCGGTGGACTCGACCATCTCTTGATGAAAGCGCGCAACGTCTGCGACATAGTTGGGGTCGTCCGCCAGAGCCATGAGCCGACTGGGCTTCACTTGGTCGAGGAGCGCATGTGGGTTTTCTTCCAGCTTGAACCAGAGCGCGGGGTCGATTCGCTTGAAGAGGGCGGCAACATCGGGATGCCAGCGCCACCAGAGGTTGGCGGCGATTTCCTTCAGAGGTTGCAGCTCCGTCGGGAGTGCGTTCGCCACCAGGAAGGTACGCTTGTACGGAGCCGCCTCTTCTCCCTCTTTGACGGGAGGCTTCACGAAAAGGCCAAAGACCCCCGAAGAATCGGAGGTCACGGCGGGCATCGACGTGACGCTCAAGCGATCCATCGGCAGCTCTTTGCGACGCGCGGCGCCTGCCGCGAGGGCGCGAGAGTGCGCGTCCTCGTAGTGCTCCATGAAGTTGGACCAGTCGGTGAGGGCGGCGGTTCTCAAACAGGACTCGCCGAGAGCGGCACGCTCCTTTGCTGGAAGGTCGATGAACTCGAGCAGTGCCTGCTTCAGTGATTCGGTGACCTGTGCACTGGGCACTCCCTCGCGCTTGAGAACTCGGACGCCGGTACGGCTTCCATCCCCCTGCGCTGCAACCCAGCGGCCGAAGCCTGCGCGGTCCGTTGTGACTGCTGGAACACCGAACGCGACCGCTTCGAGTGGTGTGTATCCCCATGGCTCGTAGAACGAGGGGAAGACACCAAGGTCGGCGCCGGGAAGCAAGTCCCAGTACTTGTGACGGATGAGCGGGTCGGTTCCGTCGAGATAGATCGGCACGTGCACCACGTGAACGCGCGCCCCCGGGGTGTTCTCGAAGCCGAGCGCGTTGAGCTGATTGGTGATTGGGTCGTTGGGCTCATCCACCAGGTCGTGCGTGCACCTCAGCGGAGAACCGGCTGAAGCGCCATGCGCTCGATCCCAGAGCTGACGCTTGGGCTCTGCGTGGCCTGCTGGCAGCATTGCGTAAACCACAATGCGCTTCCCGTCCCGCGCCTCGAGCTCCTGGGCCAGCCCCGTGGTCGCGTCGAGGTACACGTCCACACCCTTGTTGATGTACTCATAGCGACCGGCGAGCGCGAAAATCAGAGTGTTTTCGCGATCGTACTGGTCGCCCGTGGTGAGCTCGGCGAGCTTGAAGAGCTCCTCGCGCGCCCGTTCTCGCTGCTCGGGCTGGACCGGTCTGGCGCCGAAGCCGTTTGGCAAGATGACATCCGGTTTTCTGCCAAGGAGATGTTCGCACTCCAGGGAAGCGATCTCGGAGACCGTCGTGAAGACATCCGCTTCATGGGCCGCCACCGATTCCATCGAGTGCTTCGAGGAGACGGCCAGCTCCTTGGCTGCAAGCTCTGGATCGATCCCAGGCAGCGACTCGTATAGATTGGGATCGACATGACGTCCGGCGAGCGAGCGGCCGAGCATCGTGGCATGCGTCGTGAAAACGGTCCCGATCTCGGGAGCGGCGGTCTGCAGGTGCAAGATCGCGCCGGCTGACATCCACTCGTGCGCCTGAACGATCGCCGTCTGCCGCGCGGGCAGCAGGAAGCGATCACGGATGTGCTCGATGACCATGCCCGCGCCGTGCGCGAACAGAACCGGGTCGTAGTAGTCCCAGGCTCCGAACAAGGAATCGAGACCGTAGGCCTCCCAGTAGCGACCGAGGATCTCGTCTTTGCGTTCGTACAAGCGAGACTGGTTGATCAGCAAACAACGAGGCTCACCAGGTACCAGCCAGCGTCCCATCTCCACGCCCACTTCATGGTCTTGGAGCGACTCTGCAAGCTTGCGATCCCAGATGTCCGGTCGGAACTCGGGAGCCACGCCGTCGGTTCGTGGAACATCCGGCCCAATCGCGATGTATCCATCTTCGCCGTGGCGTTCCTGCACCTCCCGGACGCGGCTCGCCAGGACGGTGTGGATACCGCCGACCATGTTGCAGACCTCCCAGGAGATCTCGAAAAATACAGCCTTGCTCATAGTCGAATCTGCTTCTGCGCAGGGGCCAATACCGAGAGCTTCAAGTCCTTCATGACATTCATATAATGAATGAAGGCATCGTAAGGCCCCTCGTACGGACTGAAATAGTCATGAACCTCAGCGTCTGAAGCGGATTTTGTAGCCATGTAGTAGAAGTGGTCCGAAGTCTGCAGGCGCCGCCAGAGCGCCAGTAAATGAGAATTATTGCGCCTACGGATGGCCGTGCCCAGTGAATAAATCTCGGCGAGGGCCCGTTGCTGCATGGCGTTGCCCTGCCAGGCGCTGATGTCGCGCGCCTCGTCGGCCCAGGAGGTCGTTCGGTGACAGGGCAGCTCTCCAAGGGCTGGATAGCGGTCGATCACCTGGCTCGGCGTCAGAATATCCCATTGCGGATGGGTGAATAGCAGCTCCGGCAGGTGCTCGAGGAAGTCGAAGATCCCGGTCTCTTTCCACTGATGCTCGCCGAAAGTCTCGTAGTCCATGAACAGGTTGATCACGTCGCCCGCGCCGCTGTGCCCGTGGACCCAGCCGACGAATTTCTCCGCGGTGAGCGGGTAGTCGGGCCAGGAGGGGTTCGAGAAACGGTATGCGATGTCGTCCGAGAGCTTGTAGTTCTTGGCGAGGAGCTTCATGTCTCGCCCGGCCGCGCGGTAGACGAAGTTCGGGCTTCGCCAGTCGAGAACGTCGTCGGCACCCTCGATGAGCATCGCGTCGAAGCCCTGGTCCGCGATAAACTGTCCGATGTCGTCGTTGTAGATGAGCTCGGTGTTTCGAAAGACACGCGGCACCTGTCCGAACTCCGAATTGATGAGCTTCATCTGCATGTCGATTTGCTCGCGGAATTCGTCCAAGTCGGACAGGGCGGACAGGCTGTGATAGTAAGTCTCGGCGACGAACTCGACCGCGCCGGTCTTGGCGAGCCGCGCGAAGCTGTCGAGCACCTCCGGCGCATAGAGCTTCATCTGTTCGATCACCACACCGGTCACTCCGTAGGAGATACGAAAACGACCGTCGGTTCGCTCGATGAGCCGGAGCATGGACTCGTTGGCGGGCAAGTAGCACTTGTTGGCCACCTTGCGCAGGACCTCGGCATTGAGCTTCTCGTCGAAGTACTCGTGGTCGCGGCCGACCTGCAGCGCGCCGTAAGGCTTCACGCGATGTGGCTGGTGCACCTCAAAATAGAAACAGACCGACGACATGGTTCACCTCATCCGCTCAGGACGGTTTCGTAGACGGGAATGAGCGTTTCTGCGGCTGCGTCCCAGTGGATGTGCCGGATCTCTTCGCGGGCGCGTTCAATGATGGTCCGTCTCAGCTCAGGGTGCTCCAATAGCCCCACGATTTGGCTCGCCATCTTGTCGACATCCCAGAAATCGACCTTGAGCGCGTTGCGAAGCACTTCTGAAACGCCGGACTGCTTCGACACGATGACGGGCCGGTCGTAGCTCATCGCTTCGAGCGGAGCGATGCCGAACGGCTCCGAGACCGACGGCATGACGTACACGTCGGCGGTCGAAAAGGTGCGCTCGAGCTCCGCGCCACGGACGAAACCAGGGAAGCGGAACGAATCGGTGATGCCGAGCTCCTCGACCATCGCGATCATGCGCGGAAGCATGTCGCCCGAGCCTGCCATGATGAAAACCGCGTCGGGGATGTGCTCGAGCACCTTTGCCGCGGCCTGGACGAAGTACTCGGGCCCCTTTTGAAAGGTGACCCTGCCGAGGAAGAGGACGACAGGACCCTTGGAGCTGCGTTGCTCCGTGTACGCTTCGACCGTTTCGCGGGTGTACACGCCGTTGTGCACGACTGAGATCTTGTCGAGAGACGTGCCGTGAACGCGGTTGATCAAGCCACGAGTATAGTAGCTGACGGCGATGACGCGCGTGGCCGCCTCCAGCCCGAGGCGCTCGATCGAGACGATGTTCTGATCGGCTCCGTGACCTGCCCGGTCGTATTCGAGGCTATGCACGTGAACCATGAGCGGCGCGCCAGCGCGACGCGCGATTTCGACGCCGGCGGGGAACGTCATCCAGTCGTGGGCATGTATCAGGTCGTACTTCCGTCCCTCGACCCGGCGCGTTGCAGACATGGCGTATCTGGCGACCTCTGCGAAGAGGTCATCCCCGTAGTGCGCTCCGGACGATTGCTCTTCGCCAGAGGACAAGTCCACGCCGGGAAGGTGAACGTGCTCGAGCCGCGTGGACCCCGTAGGTGGATCGGGCAGGGGGTGTCCGATTCTCGACGCCAGAATATCGGGAATGGCGCTTTCGCGGAGGGCGCCCGTCCTGATGAGCTCCTGGTAGGTCTTCTGGTCCAGGTACGGTTTCAGCATCGCCGGCACGCGGATCATGTTCACGTCAGCCGGGCCCGGTAGCGGAGTCCCGGCCCGCGCAGCCTGGGCGGCCGCAATGAAAATCGGGTCCGTTGCAAGCGAGGGTTCCGCAGCGAGTAGCCGGCTGAGCCGCGCGGGCAGCCCTGCTGGTTGCTGTGCCGGTGCCGGAGCCTGCGTCGCCGTATGTGCCGCGGAAGCCGCTCCCAGGAGCTGCATGTGTGGAGCGTCCTCTTCGCCGAACAGTTTCGGCACGAGGAAGTCGATCTCGATGCCCCGACTCGCCAGCGCAGTCGTGAGGCCTTCGCAGGCCGTTCCGAGGCCGCCGCTAATGTGGGGAGGGTACTCCCAGCCAAGCATGAGTATTTTCATGGACTCGCCATCTTAGCGACTCGGAGCACCTCGGCCACACTCCATGCCTGTGCAGGTGTGCCCCCAGGGCGGTGAGGTGCGTCGCCATCAAATACCTCGCCGATTTGTCCGATACAGCCTTCTGTCCTGAGGTGTGCACAGAGCGATGCAAGCACGGGCATCATCTCTTCTGTCACCGCCTCGGGGCCATGGATCGCCTCGACCGCATCGGCGTAGAGACCGAGCAGCCAGGGCCAGACGCTTCCCTGATGATAGGCCCGGTCTCGCTCCGTCTGCCCGCCGCGGTACAACGGCTGGTAGCTGGGGTCGTCGGGCGAGAGCGTCCTCAAGCCTACCGGGGTGAGAAGCTTGTCGCGTACAGCTGCGAGCGCCTGCTTCTTGTGGACCTTGTCGATCGGTACGCCAGGAAGGGATAGAGCCCAGAGCTGATTGGGTCGCAGCTGCCCGTCGGGGTGGTGACCGTTGTGTGTGTCAGTCAAGAAGCCCTCATCTTGAAGCCAGAACTTTTCCTCGAAGTGATCGGATAGTTTCTTCGTGGTTTCGCCCCAGTTTTCCACGAAATCGGGGCGCAGTTTTTTCGCCCATCGGAGGGCTGTCGTAAGACCCGACAGCCAGAGGGCGTTGAGGTCGACCGCGTAGCCCTGACGGGGTGTCACTGGCCAGCCATCCACGAGCGCATCCATCCAGCTGAGCGCCCAGGGCCCCTGGTCGACGAAGAGAAAACCGTTTGGGTCGACGTGTACTCGGGGGTCTGCGCCGTCCCCGATTCGATCGATCAGGTCGAGACAGGTCTGCTGGAGGGCCGTGATGCGGCGGCTTCGCGTTCGCTTCGAGGTGAGAGCCGTGGCTCGGATGAAAAGCAGCGAGGCGTCGATCGATTCTGTGTTCGAAGGCACATCGCCGCTTTGCGGAATGTTGGGAATGAGGCCGTTTTCGCGGCGATCCGCAAGCGATTCGAGGATGGCGAGGGCCTCGTCGACTTGGTTCCGGGCCAGGCACAGGCCGGGCAGGGCGATCAGGGAATCCCGCCCCCATTCGCCGAACCAGGGATAGCCGGCGATGATCCCGGTTCGATTGCCCGCGAGCCGAACCAGATACGCGTCGGCGGCGTCATCGAGCTCTTGCACAAAAGTGCGGCGTGAGCCGGGCATCGAGCTCAGCACCTGCGGCTCGTGGCTGGCTGCCGGCGTCGTTCCGAGCCGAATGCAGAACGAGCCGTCCTGCTCGACATTGAGTCGAAATTCACCGGGCGTGAAGAGATCTTCGGCGTCCTCGTAGCCGCGCTCACGTTCCCATTCGTAGTGAACGCCCTCGTACCAATGCCCGTCGGGGCGAAACGTTCCGAGTGCGCCATGCAGGCTCACGATGATGGCCGGGACGTCCTGGTAGGGGTGCATGACCACGCGAAGCGACTCGCCGTCCTGGATGTCGAGCTCCCCGTTCATGAACGGATTGGCGCTCGTCAGCTCGTGCAGGGGACGGCAGCGTATCAGCGGACGAAGCCTCAGGTCGACCGGTTCGGTGAGTCCTTCGATCGAGTACCGGATCCAGACCGCGTCGTCGTCGTCTTCGAGCCAGAGCTCGCGGGTGAAGGTGACCCCGCCGAACTCATAAGTCCAACGCGGCAGCGGCTCGAAGCGGCTGAGGTAGTCCACGCCGTTCGGCTCGACCGTACTGCCCCAGTTGTAGCTGTGCAGCGCAATTCTCTCGTCGCCGACCTCGAGCCATTCTTCCACCTCGGCGACCATGTTCACCGGCTCGCCGACGCCGGGCTCTCGGACCGTGAGAAGGCTGTGGTATTTGCGGCGCGGGCGGCGATCGATGGTGCCCATCGCAAACGAACCGCCCGCGTTGACGCTGAGCCATTCGGCATCTGGAGTGATCTCGCCGGTCGCAGTGCTGTCTTCTTCATTTCCCCGCGCCTTGCGGACGAGGCGCAGCCCCGACGCACTGTCGGAGCGCGATGGAAACCAACTTGGCAAAATCACGGTGTTCTCCCCTTAGACCCAAATCCACTTCGGGTCGAAAGCACGTTCCAAGCAGGAGACGTGCCAAAGACTGGCGCGCATGGGCGCCCATTTCCGTCACAAGTCGTCAACATTTTCAGGGGGCGGCGCAACATCTGCGGGGACCCTCGTTGCTAGCGCAAACGGTGCGCGTATCTTCTAGGCCCGAGTCTCGTACCAGGTACGCTCCAAGGCCTCTTGATCGTCGGGGTGCGCGATGGAGATGAGCAGCTGGGCGCGCTCGTTGAGCGTCTTTCCGTACAGATCGACGGCGCCATTCTCCGTGATGATGAAGCGGACATGCGCGCGGGTCGTGACTACACCTGCGCCTGGTCGAAGGGTGGGCACGATCCGGGGGGCGCCCTTTTTCGTGCGGCTCGTTAGGGCGATGATGGGCTTGCCCCTCTCCGAGGTCATCGCCCCGCGAATGAAATCCATCTGGCCGCCCACGCCCGAGATGACGCGATGGCCAATGGAGTCGGCGCAGACCTGTCCGGTGAGATCGATTTCTACGGCCGAGTTGATCGCAGTCACCTTGGGGTTCCGGTTGATGACCGAGACCCGATTGACGTAACCGATGTCGTACTGGGTGATGGTCGGGTTGTCGTCGATGTAGTCATAGACGCGCCGCGTTCCGACGACGAAGCCGGAAACAGTCCGCCCCGGGTGAATGACTTTCTGGCTGTTGTCAACCGCGCCGCATTCGAGCAAGGGAAGCAGGCCGTCGGACCACATCTCGGTGTGGACTCCTAGATGGCGATGACCTTTGAGAGAGGCCAGGACCGCGTCGGGTACCGCTCCAATCCCCATCTGCAAAGTAGCCCCGTCCTCGACGAGCTCGGCTGCGTGATGACCGATCGCCTGTTCTTCGTCGCTCGGCACCGTGGCCGGGACTTCCGGGAGCGGCTCGTCATGCTCGACCAGCCAATCGAGCTGGTCGATATGCACGAAGCCGTCGCCATGCACCCGCGGCATGTGCCGATTGACCTGAGCGATCACGGTCTTCGAGGAATCGACCGCCGCCCTGGCAACGTCTACCGAGACGCCGAGGCTGCAGTAGCCGCGCTTGTCGGGCGGCGAGACTTGAACCAAGGCCACGTCGAGTGCCCGGCGTCCGGAGCGGAACAGTTGCGGGATTTCCGAAAGAAAGCACGGGAGGTAGTCGACGCGATCCCCGTCGAGCTGGTGGCGCATGTTGTGGCCGACGAACAGATTGGCCACGCGAAAGGAGCGTGCGTACTCCGGCTTGGCGTAGGCCGCATCGCCGGAAGTGTGCAGGTGGATCAGCTCGACGTTGTGCAGTCGGCTCGCCTCTTGAACGAGGGCATCCACCAGGGCGGTTGGGGTTGCGACGCCTCCGTGGACGAAGACGCGCTGATTTGAATTGACGTGATTGACCGCTTGTTCAGCGGAGCAGAGCTTGGACATCTCACCTTGTCTATTCCGGGGTGTTCCCGGGTTCGGGTTTCGGCTCGGGCTGGGGTCCCGCTTGGGGCTCCGGTTCCGGCCCAGGTCCCACTGCCGGACGACGCCGTTCGAGGTCGACTTCAAGCAGGGGATAGGTATCGATGGGCGTGAGCGGACCTGAGGTCTTGTCGACGTTGCCCGTGGGCGGCTCCACCTTCTGCTGTGGTTCGTAAGCTTCCGCTTGGCCCATTTCGGTGCCTTGAGCGCCGCGCACTCGACCGCTCGCACAGGCAGAGGCCAGCTCGACGATGAACAAGGAGATGACCGAGATTCGGGCTAGGGAGCTCATGGAGTCTTCCGGCGACGCTCGCTGGGCGTCAGTGCTGGTGTCACGTCTACCAAGCTATGGCACTGACTGCATGCGGACAAGATCCGCCCGAAAATCTCTGCTTGCCCGAACGTGGTTGGCTCGTCTTCCAACGCCTCGCCCGGCTTTGGCACGTACTCGTCTTCACGGGCCTTACCTTCGACGGCCGCTGCGAACGCCAGGTCGTGAACCTCGTAGGCGAGGCGGGTCGTGCCAGGTGGCCTCTCGCTGTTCGGGTCTGTCGGCCCGTGTAGCGGCGACCCCGCTAGCATGCCGGCGGCGGCCTGGAACGCCGAGGTCGAGTCGCTCAGCAAAGCTTCCCACATCCGTTCGACCGCCCAGAAGTGGCGTTGCATGTGCATCTTCAGCTCTTCGCCCTCTGGCGAGGGGTCGAGCTTCATCGGCGGCCCACGATCGAGCGCGTGGTGGCATTGCCCGCAGGCGTTCGAGAGGCGTGCGAAGGCCATGGATGCCTCTTCCAGGTCAGCGGCCTCTCGTACCTCTGTGGCGAGCTCCCGGGTAATTCGCGCGTACTCCTTGCCTTCCTTGGGAAAAGGCACGTGTTCCATGAAGAACGCGAGCTTGCGCATCGACTGCTGAGCCAGGGGCAGCTCTCCACGGATCAGCGCGTTGCGAGCCACGACCGAGAGCGCGCCGTGCTCCTGCATCACTTTCTCGAAACCGACCGGCAGCTCCAAGTTCTCGGACGCCCGTTTCGGCTCGCAGTCGCAACCGCCCCCGAGCGCGATCGCCAGCCCCAGTGCAATGACCCGCCCCAGCATCACGCTCCTATCATGCGCTGTCCGCACGCTGATTCAAGGTGCTGCGTTGTCAAGCGTCGTCGTGCGTGAGGAGCAAGGGCACTTTGGAGTCGTGCAGAAGCCGCCTGGCGACGCTTCCGATGAGGAGACGCTCGATGCCGCTCTTGCCGGTCGTGCCGGCGCAGATCAGCGTGGCATCAACGTCGTGAGCGACTCGGAGAAGGCCCTCGGCAGGGTCTCCGGTGACGAGGTGGGTCTGAATACTGGGCGCCTCGCCCGAGAACAGCTCCTTCGATTCGGTTTCGAGCATCTCCTCGAGCCCGAGATGGAGTGCCTGGCGCCGTTTTTCGGCAGCCTCTCCGACGACGGCGCCCCGGTCCGTGTACTCGCCCCAGACGTCCAGGTAACTGTGGACGATGTGCAGCGGCCCACCGAAGAGCTGGTGGATCGCGCAGGCAACCTCGGCGGCGCGCTTGGCTGGAGCCGAGAAATCGTACGCTACTACGATCGAGCTGGGCATCGTGCCGCCTTCGGGCGGGATGATGATGATCGGGGTGTGGACCGTCTTGATGACGCGCTCCGTCACGCTCCCGTACATCAGCTTCGAAACTCCGGCGCGTCCGTGCGTGCCGACGACGACCAGGTCGACGTCATGTTCCCTGGCGTAGTCGCGAATCACCTCGTGGACTGTTCCTTCGCGAATGACCGTGAAGTACTCGACGCCGGCGGCCGCAAGAGTTTTTGCCTGCTCATCGAGGGCGGCCTGGGATTCGTTGAGGATGCGCGTGACGGCCTCCGGACCCGGGCTGTAGGATAGGTCCATCAGCAGATAAGTCGGGATCACCGGCGTGTGTAGAAGGTGGATCTTGGCCGAGCAACGCTTGGCGAGCTCGGTCGCGTAACTGACCGCGTGCTGCGCATTCTCGGAGAAATCCGTGGGGACTAGGATCTGTTTGAGCTGCATGTGGAGTCTCCGTCCTCTCGATGCCGGCTTGCTAGCCGCCAAATGGGTCACTTGGGATCAGGTTGTCGCTGAGGAGCTTTTCGTTCACGTACTCGCGCTCTTCTTGCTCGATGTCGACGCGTAGCATCTCTGCGAGCTTGCTCACGCCCGAGATCAGGCCATCGGCCGAGCTGGCTTCCCGGATTGCGTCCACCAATCGGTCCAGCTCTTGGCGTTGCTCAGCGTGCTCGGCGTGTAGGTGGCGAACCCGCTCTGGGCCAAACCCGTCTGCATCGTTGATGGCGGGCACCATGTGGGTCTCTTCGAAATTCATGTGGAGCTCGAGTATGCCGCGCAGTGCGTAGGCTGCGCGCTTGACCTA
>Ga0316201_10002398_pt1 | contig 13321 bp, 13 predicted proteins | sample CS6wburrow_MG_FD_204516 | JGI IMG/M metagenome (GOLD analysis project Ga0316201, IMG submission 204516) | Coastal sediment microbial communities from Delaware Bay, Delaware, United States - CS-6 worm burrow | ecosystem: Environmental > Aquatic > Marine > Coastal > Sediment | place: USA... | reverse complement strand
GCAAGCCTTTAGGGGCCGGGCATTTTTCCGGCGGCAAGGGTTCCAACATATTTGAAAAACAGGCCCAGTAGACATCGGCAGCGGTAAGTTGGTTGCCCACCAGAAAAGTCGATCCGTTGCCCGACTGCCCTTTGATATGTGAGGCCAGAAAGTCCAGAAATCCCTCTACTTTTATCGCGCTTGCTTCAAGTGCCTCGGCATCATATTGATATTCGGCATACATCGGGTTTTTTGACGCTTCCTCTCCCTGAGCCAGAATGGAGGCATGGAACATCAACAACCGGGCGTTCCAACCCATACCGCGCTCACCGGCAATTTCATTGATCAGGCCCACCATAAAGATTCTGTCGCTCAGGTTATCCGGCACCAGGCTTGGACCTGAACCCAGTCTTTCAGCAAGATCCAGCAACTCCAGCCAGCGAACTCTGGGGGGTTCATTGTCGTACAGCGCAATGGGGGCATTCCTGTGCCGGGTCCATTCCACCAGTTCGGGATTGGTATCGCCCGCCAGTTGCTGAACAGGCACATAGTCGACCCGGCGCAGCCTGAAGATGGCTTTTGCCGCCTCACCCCAAGGGCCGGGTACACCTCGAGTCAATACAAGCCGCAACCCCGTTAAATTACGTGCCTCTTCTACCGTAAGGTATTCCATGTATTTAATCCCCGTGACCTCAAAAATACTAGAAAGCACTACCCGCTTCGGGGCGTTCGTTAGCCGCCCTCGCCGGAAACATCCCGGGTCGTACCGTACAACACACGCTGCGCCTTCGCAGAAATCTGACCTGGCGTGGCAGCAATATCTCTGCCAATGGCATAGGCACGCTGCACCGCGGGGCGGTTGCCCATGCGCTCAAACCACTCTTTCAAATAAGGTGTCGCATCAATGTTCTGACATTGTAGTTCATGGAGGGTCACCCAGCCCCAGCATGCCATATCTGCGATGGAATACTCGTTGTTGGCGATCCAGTCGCTGCCCTTCAGCTGATTATCCAGCAGCCGCCAAAGCCGCGCCACCTCGTCGGTAAAACGAGCCTTTGCCAATGGGATATCCTCGGGACAATACGCATTAAAATAATTGGCCTGACCGCCCATTGGCCCCATGCCCGCCACCTGCCACATCAGCCATTCGAGTACTTTGGCGCGTTTTGCAGGATCTTTCGGGTAAAACTGCCCTGTTTTCTCGGCAAGATGGATCAGGATTGCTCCCGATTCCATGATCGACACAGGCTGACCACTCTCATCTGTTACCTCATGATCGACGATCGCCGGTACCCGGTTGTTGGGGCTGATGCTCAGGAAACCAGGGTCATGCTGCTCTCCCTCCAGGATATTGACCAGCTTGATCTGATATTCAAGCCCGCTCTCCTCCAGAAAGATCGTGACTTTCCAGGTATTAGGGGTCGGAAAATAGTAAAGATCTATCATTGAAAGGCTCCGGTTAGTAACTCACAAGCGAGTTCCGTTCAATGAATTGCCGTATTCGGCTGGAAACGCAGCGATGAGATCGTGCGGCAGTGTATCTCGTTTTTTTGTACATGATATTTTTATATGGATCAAACGCCATGAGCAGCGATTCAGGGAATCGCAATTTTTCGACTAGGGTGTGTACCAGGTCGGCGAAGTATAGGCACGCTACTGGACGGTGGCCGGCCTGCCGGTCTCCCCGACATCCACTCCCGGCGCAAACGCGTCGAGCAGCGAATGACATGGTGTCAGAATCTGCAGTACTCGTGCGTAGTAGAATGCGGGTTGTGTGGCGTCGAAGTCCGGGTCAACCTCGTAGAGCCGGGGAATCGAGCCGATCATTTCGGCGTGATCTGACACCACCAGGAAATCCAGCGGTGTCTTGAGTTGCCAGCGCGCACCCGTGGTCGGGCTGACGACCGGCCTGCCCTTGGCAAAATTGAAAGCGCTATCGGGTGTCGAGCCTGGCGTACCAAATAGATAGAGGTCGAACAAATTCGAGGTATGCAGGTGGGTGTCACCCCAGTAAAGATTTGTATCCGCGGGACGATCAGAGGCGATCGTTGGAAGGGTCAGAACCGTGAACAGAATGCCGATGGCAATCAATCTCACTGGTTTCTCCTCAATCAAGTCTGCTTGATAATCGCTATTTCGTGTCGCTAAACACCTGATCAGTATAGTCAATTTCTGCGTCTGGAAAGACTATGAGGCGCGGACACCGTGCCGGGGGATCTCGACGGTCGGTGCCCCCTTGCACCGGCATGGATTAAACCCGCAATCCCCGTGAGGCGATGCGCATCAGGGAATCAGCCCCTCCAGGCCGTGCAGGCTGAGCTGATAGAAGCGCTCCCGTTCCAGTCGATCTGCGTTGGTCAGCAGTGACGACAGGTCGTCACGAACGTGGATGAAGCGGCCCGTCAGGCGGGCGTAGTTGCCGGTCACCAGCTCGCAGGCGAGCGACGCCACATCTTCCGGCTGGTGGAATTCCTCCCTGGGAATATCATTGATGAACGGCAGGTCCCGCGTCATGTCGGTGAGAACGATACCGGGGCTCACACAGAATACCTGGATACCCTGGCCGGCGACCTCCATGGCAAGGCAGTCACTGAAACGGGCCAGTGCGGCCTTGCTGGTCCCGTAGGCGGTCGCCATAGAGGAGGGTCGGATGCCGATATAGCTGCCCACATTGATGATGATGCCTTGACCACGCTCGATCATGCCTGGCAGTACGGCTTTTGCATATAGCATCGGGCCGCGGACATTGGTCTCCTGCACGCGCCACCAGTCGTCAGCATCCATGTCGACCAGGTTCTGCGGACCGCTCTCACCGCCGCCGATGCCCGCATTATTGATCAGTACGTCGACCGGACCTATATCCTGCGCCAACTCGTGAATCACGGTCTTGGTGTGCACGGGGTCTGTGACATCGGCGTGTATGGCGATGCCGCCGGGAAGTTCTTTAACCACTTCCTTGAGTTTCCTGTCATCGCGACCGGTGACGGCGACCCTGTGCCCCTGTTGTGCCAGCGCAACGGCCATTGCGCGCCCCAGCCCGCGGCTGCCGCCTGTTATCAGTATGTTTTTCGAAACCATTGATTGAGCGCACTCCCGTTAATAGGAGCAATCGATTATAGCGGAAAGGTATGCATGTTAAGGATCGAGTGCCATCAAGTCTGTCGTCGGGCCTCCCGGTAGAGCGGGAATAACAGCCCACGGATCATTCTATACCACGGTTTAACCGAACTATACGCGTGGAATATACGGATTGTATTCACCCCACGTCCCCGTAAAGTGGCGGCTTTATTCAATTCCGGAGGAAAGAACATGAGCAGCTCAACCGAGACCACCACCGCAAAAAAGAGCCTGGGCAATCGCTTCGTGCAGTGGATCCAGGATCCACTGGGCTCTATCGTCGCTGCCTCGGTGGCTACCATTGGCAGTCTGGGGTTCGTGTTATCGGGCATCTGGATGGTAAATCTGGCCCTCAACTGATTGACATCACCGGCACAGGATGTCGGCGGTGCCTACCGGCTGTCACGCCGCGGCCGGGATCGTCAAGGCGATCCCGACGCGATCCCGCAAACCGGGCCTGCAGGGCAGGCTAACCGCCAAGTTGCACCGCAAGCTGCTTCAATACTTCTATCTCCTCCGGGGTGGGCGTGTAGCGCCCACCACAGCGAGCATCGGTTTTTTGCAATAATGTGGTGACCTCTGCCGTCAGGGGGATCGGGTCACAGCCGTGGCCCTGCTCACAGATCAGGTCGAACTCCGGTTTTGCCTTGGCGTGACAGCCCAGGCAGTTACCGCCGAAGCGGTTCACCACATCCGCGAATCCACGCTTGCCGATCCGAGTGCCCTCGGCAGAAACCTCCAACTCGAAGAACTCCCAGTCCCGGGTGACCTCGCTGAAACCCCTGGGATGCTTCACCATCGCCTCACCGGGGACAAGCTGCACAACGGAGCCCGGGGGATACTCGCCCTGCCCCGCATTGGCCACTGCCAGCGTGGCGTCGAGCTGCCCGGGAATGAGATTATCGACATAGAAGCCGCGCACGGGTTCCATGTCCAGCATGCACTTGAAGTCTTCGTCCGCCACGGCAATGCCTTCTCCCAGGACGGGCAGCGACAGGCTGCCGAGAAAAATCAGAACAAGGTTCCTTATATATTGCATATCTCAATCTACCTCCTGACTGTTTTCGAGGGCGTCAAGTATCTCTTGACACAGTGTTTTCAAAGCCCGGCCTTTGACTTCCGGCAGGCCGATCGTACAGGCCAGTTGCACCGGTATATCCCCGGCCCGGGCCCGCAACGCCATCCCCTGACGGGTGATGGCGATAACGCTGACTCTTTCATCCTTTTCACCGCGACTGCGGGTCACATATCCCTTGCCCTCCAGCCGCTTGAGCAGCGGGGTCAAGGTGCCCGAGTCGAGACGCAGGCGCTGACCCAGATCTCCCACACTCAACTCGCGCTCCTGCCACAGTACCATCATGACCATGTACTGCAGGTAAGTCAGGTCCAGCGATTCCAGCAACGGCCGATAGGCGCGCACCACGGCGTTGGCCGCACTGTAGAGCGGAAAACAAATCTGGTTCTCAAATAACAGCTGGGGAGATTTTTCTACTTTGGACTTCATAACTGATTGCGGCCAGGAGACTGAATAATTCTAGTGCATTTTTATATTGTGCACAATATAATTGCTTCCCAACTAAAACCGTCGAGGATGAAAAAGGAAATGGATACAGAACGCGATCTGGGAATAGTGGTGTATGGCGCTACCGGCTATACGGGCAAATTGGTAGCCGAGTACCTCAACAGGCAATACGGTACGGACGGCGTCGTGCCCTGGGCCCTGGCGGGACGAAGCCAGGAAAAACTGGCGGCGGTTCGCGATGAGCTGGGCCTGCCGGCAGCAGTACCCCTGGTGCTGGCAGACGCCGGCAATCCGGAATCCATTTCGGAGATGGCCCGGAGAGCGCAGGTCGTATTGACGACTGTAGGCCCCTATCAGCTCTACGGCAATGAGCTGGTGGCGGCCTGCGCCGCCGCCGGCACCGATTATGTCGACCTGTGCGGGGAACCGACGTGGATGAAGGACATGATCTCACAGCACACCGCTGCCGCTAAGGCCAGCGGGGCTCGCATCGTATTTTCCTGTGGATTTGACTCAATTCCCTTCGATCTTGGCGTGCTGTTCCTGCAAAACGCCGCACAGGATGCCTTTGGTGCGGCCCTGCCCCGAATCCGTGGCCGGGTGCGAGGCATGAAGGGCACCTGGTCAGGGGGCACCCTGGCCAGTTTCAAGGCCACGATGGCGGCCGCGGCGCAGGATCCCGCCCTGCTGGACGCGCTGACCAATCCCTTTGCCCTGACGCCTGGCTTCACCGGACCGGACCAGCCCGATGGCATGCATCCCCAATACGACGAGACTCTGGAAAGTTGGGTCGCCCCATTCATTATGGCAACCATTAACACCAAGAACATACACCGTTCGAATCTGCTGCTGGATCACCGGTACGGCCGCGACTTTGCCTACGACGAGATGCTGATCACAGGTCCCGGAGACGAGGGCGAGGCAGTCGCCAAAGCCGTGGCCAGTGACAAGTCCATGGCCAACGACACCACCCAGCCCGGGGAAGGACCGAGCCGCGAGGAACGTGAAAATGGTTTCTATGACATCCTGTTCGTCGGACATGGCGCTGACGGGCAGGAGATCCGCGCCAGTGTCAAAGGCGATATGGACCCGGGCTATGGCTCTACCAGCAAGATGATCACCGAGGCGGCCATCGGCCTGTTGGAAACTCGCGGCACCGCTTCCGGCGGGGTGCTGACCCCGGCGGCTGCGCTGGGCGAGAGGCTGATCGGCCGTCTGGAACGACATGCAGGACTGACTTTCCAGCTGGAGGAGGACTGACTCGCCAGCGCGGCTGCACATTGAGTCCAGTGGCAAAATACCACCTCGGGCTGCCCGCCTGGGCCTTTCCTGGCTGGTCGGGTGAGTACTTCCCGGCGACCGGATCGGCGTTGTCCCACTATGCCCGAGTATTCAATACAGTCGAGGGCAATACCACGTTTTACCGCGTGCCCGACGCCGATTCTGTAGCGCGCTGGCTCGACGCTGTGGCGGCTACCGACTTTCGTTTCAGCTTCAAGCTACCCCGCTCGGTCACTCATGAACGGCGACCGGCCTGGAACGATCTTCAGCAGTTTCTCAATGTCATCGAACCCCTCGGGGAACACCTGGGCCCCTTCCTCGTGCAGTGTCCTGCCACATTGGGCCCTGACTCGCTGGAGGAACTCCAGGCGTTGTTCAACAGGCTGCCGGGCACTTACCAATACGCACTCGAAGTGCGGCATGCGGACTTTTTCAGCCGGCCGGCCCTACTCGAGCCGCTGCTGGAACGGAGTGGCGCAGGTAGAGTCATGTTCGATAGTCGGCCGATCCACAGAGAAGATACACGGCATCCCGAGGTGCTGGCTGCCCGGCACAAGAAGCCAGACGTGCCACTGCTGGATACGGTGTACAACGGGCTGGCATATGCCCGGGTCGTGCTGCACCCCGAGCCGAGCCACAATGGTCCCTATGTGGAGGAGTGGCTACGGCGCTGTGCGACCTACCTGGCATCGGGACACACGGTCTATTTCATGATGCACTGCCCCAACAACCAGCATTGCCCGGAATTTGCCGTCGAGTTTCACCAGCGCCTGCGCGAAACCGTCCCGACGCTGGCGCCGCTGCCACCCTGGCCGGTGCCACGCCAGGCCGGGCTGTTCTAGGCTCCCATCAAACCTGACTGGCCCTGCTCACGGGTCAGTGTAATTACTGTCCAGAATGCCGGCCGGGATGGCACCGACACCAACCATGATTTCATTGCGCCGCATGAACGGCGGTGTCCAGGGCGGGTTGTACTGGTTCAGCGAGGGAGGCCCCACCACTTCAATGCCCCGCACTTGCAGAGTCTCGAGCAATTCCTTGGTCCTGTCGGCAACTTTGCCTTCGGTTGCCCAGCCGGAGAACGCGAGAACCGCAACGGTACGCGCGGGAATTTCAACCAGCTCGACCTCGGCGTCATCGGGCGCGGGCAGGTCTTCCATCCGGTACTCGCCGGGCATGGTGAATGCCATGGTGGGTTCGGGCTCGAGAGTCTCCTCGACCGGCGCTGTCATGGCGATTTCCATGTCGCGATCGTTGCCGCCAAAGATAAACCCGGCCAGGCGCCTGAAACCCGCGTTCGTCTGCCCGCTGTGTTCGAGTGGTGTGCGCGCCTGGATGCCGGGTGCATACCGTCGCAGTTCCACGCCATCGACAGTACCAAGGGTGGTAAATGCTGGTTCTTCGGTTGTTTCGGCCATAATGTGGGGCGATAAAAGGGTTATCAGTAATAGATAAAAAATACGCATGCATCCCCTTCCCGGGTGCTTTTTTGAGCCCTTGATACGCAATGGCCGAACAAGCGGATTGACGCGCGCGATCAAGCCGGCGTGACGAACCTGGATGACGTTAGAGGATTCAAGGCAGAACTCGAGGCGGCCGACCTGTAGCGGCGAATTTTTTAAATGGTTCTCCGCCCGCTCTGGCCGCCCGCTTCGAAAGGCTGCTACCTGGAGTCGTCGTCACTGAGGGAAATCGCGTTCGACGGGCACTGGCTGACCGCCTTGCGCACCGCATCCTCATGTTCCGGTGGCACCGCGCCGACCAGCACGGTGGCGTAGCCGTCGTCGTGCAGTTCAAACACCTCGGGGCAGAGCCCCAGGCACACCCCGAAACCGGCGCATATCTCCGCGTCGACTTGGACTTTCATTGTGAACCATCCGACACCGGATCGAACTCCAGGTTGAGGTGAGTCAACCCGCGCAGTATGAAGGTTGGCAGATAGCTGTAGCGTCGCGCGCCGGGCGGTCCGTGGACTTTCTCGGAGATACGAATATCGCTGGTCCGGTCGAACATGCGGTTGAGGCTGACGACCGCTTCGGCCCGCGCGAGGGGAGCGCCGGGACAGGCATGGCGTCCGCGGCCGAATGCCACGTGCAGGCGGGCGTTCTCCCGTTCCATCTGGAATTCACCGGGATTGTCGAACATACGGGGATCCCGGTTGGCGGCGCTGTTGGCGATAAACAGAAAGGTGCCAGCCGGAATGTCGACGCCGCCCACCTGAGTCGGTTTTTTAGCCAATCGGAAGTCGCCCTTGACAGGACCCTCTATGCGCAGGCATTCCTCGACGAAATTGGGGATTAGACTGCGATCCTCGCGAAGGCGCTGCTGGAGGTCGGGGCGATCGCCGATCATCTGCAGGGCGCAGCTGAGCAGTCGCACTGTGGTCTCCTGCCCGGCAGCGAACAGGTTGGAGGCAACTCGGGCCACGTCGAGAGGCTCCGGCACCGAACCGTCGGGAAAGGTGGCTTCCGCGAGCCCCGTGAGGATATCCCCCGTGGGGTTGCGCCGGCGATCCTCGATATACGCCGAGAAGGTATCGTACAGCCAGGCCAGCGGCGAGTGCTCGACTTCACCCCGGTCCTCCACGCCCCCTACCCCGGCTCCGCCACGCTCCTGTTCCTGCCGTATGAGTTGCTTCCGGAACTGTACCCGGTCTTCGGGAGGCACACCCAGCAGATCGGAGACGACAAGCACGGCGAAGGGCTGGGCATAGTCGCCCATGAACTCGCACTCGCCACGGTCAATGAAGCTGTCGATCTGCTTTTCGGCCAGCTCCCACATGAATTCCTCGTTTTCCTTGAGGCGCACCGGGGTGATCAGGCGCATCAGCAACGCCCGGTGGTCGGTGTGCTTCGGCGGATCCATGGTAGGGAGCTGATCGCTGAATGGCGTCTTGTCGCGGTAGGCTTCGATCAGCTCGGAAATGTCCTCGTTTTCGTGTCCCTCCAGAGGAATGGGGCAGCCCATCATGGGTCCAGTCGTCGACATGCAGGAGGAAAAGCGATCGGGATCGTTATAGACCTCTAGGGCTTCGTCGTAGCCCGTTACCATGACGATGCCCTGATGCGGCTCACGCAGCACCGGACACTGCTCTCTCAGGTAATCGAAATAGGAATAAGGATCGTTCACGAACCGGTCGCTGCGGAAGAAATCGTGCTCTTCAAACTCGTGGGTCTTGTCGTTCATATAGCTTCCTTATCGGATGTCTGCCGGCAGCGAAAGCGCCCATTACCCGAAGCAGGGCTTACCTGAGCCAGCTCAGGATGGCACAGGATAGGCGCCGCCGACATACTAACTATTCACAACCGGCTGAAAGCCAACCGGGCACAGCTGGGAGTATAGTGGAACATGGGGCGATAGCGCTAATGAAAGGCAATCCTGTTGCTGTGCACTCAACTATGACCCGGGTTTTGCACCGAAACGTGATTTCATTTCGGAGGATGTGAACATGCGACAACTTGTCCTTCCCGGAGATGCGTACCGCTCGATATTCTTGATCTTTTCCAGGAGCGACGTCAATCTGATATCCTCGTGCAATGTTGCCTCCGATCAGTGTATAACGTGTTGCCCGTCTTTCTCGTGCTCGCCCATGGCCGACGAGGAACCGGGCTCTTCAATATGACGGAATTTCCCATGGCAGAGTGGCCGTCACAACCGATTCGCTTGGCTAAACCACTGGATATTGCACAGTTTCCAAAGGTCCACGGACGCCATCACGACTATCTCCCGCTGGCACCATGAATCAACGGGACGCACCGGTATTTCATGCCGAGGGACTGACCAAGGTCTACCAGATGGGCGAGGTGCAAGTGCATGCCCTGCGCGGGGTCGACCTGGATCTGTACGACGGTGAACTGGTGGTGCTGCTCGGACCCTCCGGCAGCGGCAAGTCCACCCTGCTGAACATTCTTGGCGGGCTGGATTCGGCAACCAGTGGCACGGTTTATTATCTGGACCACAACCTGGTTCAGACCACCGAACGGGAACTGACCGAATATCGCCGCCATCATGTCGGCTTTGTGTTCCAGTTCTATAATCTGATCCCCAGTCTCACAGCGCTGGAAAATGTCGCCGTGGTAACTGAGATAGCCGAAAACCCCATGAGACCAGAGGAGGCACTGGCGTTGGTGGGTTTGAGCGAACGGGCCAATCATTTTCCGGCACAGCTCTCCGGCGGCGAACAGCAACGCGTCGCCATCGCCCGCGCCATCGCCAAGAACCCTGACGTGCTGTTGTGCGACGAGCCCACCGGCGCACTGGATTCAAAGACCGGCATCGTGGTACTGGAGGCGCTGCAACGGGTCAACCAGGAACTGGGAACCACCACCGCGGTAATCACCCACAATGCGATCATTGCGCAAATGGCTGACCGGGTGATCTATCTGGCCGACGGGCGCATCAGCGAGGTGCATGTAAATGAATCCAAGGTCGCGCCAGGCGAGCTGAGCTGGTAGGCAAGTATGCTGGCGATCGACAAAAAACTCTGGCGCGAACTGAGAGGCATGTGGCTGCAGGCGCTGGCGATAGCCATGGTGATCGTCAGTGGCGTCGGTATCTTCGTCATGTCCCTGAGTACCCTAGACTCGTTGTTTGAAACCCGCCGAACCTATTACCGCGAGCATCATTTTGCCGAGGTGTTCGCCTCACTCAAGCGAGCGCCGTTGTCGCTGGTGAAACGTATCGAGGAACTGCCCGGTGTCGACAAGGTCGAGACCCGCGTAGTGGCCTATGTGAATCTCGACGTGGCAGGCTTTGCCGATCCGGTCAGCGGCTATTTGATCTCGCTACCGGATAACAGTCGCGGGCTGTTGAACCAGATCTACCTGCGTGAAGGCCGTTTATTTGAACCGGGACGCGACGATGAAGTACTGGTGGTGGAAGAGTTTGCCAAAGCGCATCGGCTGCAACCGGGCGACAAGCTACGAGCTACCATCAACGGTCGACGCAGGGCGCTGACTATTGTCGGCATCGCCTTGTCGCCGGAATACATTTACCAGATCGCCCCGGGCGCGATGTTTCCGGATCATAAACGCTACGGCGTTTTCTGGATGGCGCGCAAACCGCTCGCCACTGCCTACGATATGGACGGCGCGTTTAACGATGTCAGCATGACGATCACGCCGGGCACGCATGTCGAGACGCTGCTGGATCAGCTCGACAACCTGTTGAAACCCTATGGTGGCATCGGCGCCATCGCGCGCAAGGATCAGCTCTCCAATCGATTTTTTTCGGAAGAACTTAAACAGCAGCAAACGATTGCGACGGTGTTTCCGGTAATCTTCTTCGGGGTGGCGGCCTTCCTGTTAAACGTGGTGTTGAGCCGGCTCATCAGCCTGGAGCGGGAACAGATCGCCGCGCTGAAAGCGTTTGGCTACAGCGATTGGGCCGTCGGGCTGCACTATGCCAAGCTGGTGGTGATGATCGTCGCCGTGGGCATTGTCATAGGCACCGGGGTTGGCATCTATCTCGGTAAGGGCATGAGCAACGTCTACATGCACCTGTACAGCCTGCCTTTCATGATCTATGTGCTCAAACCACAGGTGGTGCTGTCGGCGGCGTTCATCAGTATCGCAGTTGCCCTGCTGGGCGCGATGTATGCGGTGCGCAATGCGGCCCGACTGCCGCCGGCCCAGGCGATGCGACCGGAATCACCGGCCATCTATCGCGCCACCCTGGCGGAACGCCTCGGCCTGCAGCGCTGGCTTTCCCAGCCAACGCGCATGATCCTGCGCCACATCGAACGTCGTCCCTTCAAGTCGTTCTTGACCACGCTGGGGATTGCCATGGCCTGTGGCATCATCATGGTGAGCGGCTTTCAGCAAGGCGCCATCGATTATATGGTGGAAGTGCAATATGGCATGAGCCAGCGCGAGGATCTCATCGCCATCTACACCGAAGCCACCTCGGAACGCTCGCTGTATTCGTTGCGCAGTCTGCAAGGCGTAGAACAGGTTGAGGGTTTTCGCACCGTGCCTGCCAAACTGCAGTTTCAGCATCGAAGTTACCGCACGGCGGTCAACGGCATCGAACCCGACGGCGATCTGATGCGCCTGCTGGATACCAACCTGCAACCGATCCACGTGCCGCCCGAAGGGGTAGTGCTGACCGATTACCTCGCCGAGATCCTGCATATCGAACCCGGCGATCTGTTAACCATCGAGATGCTGGAAGGCAATCGCCCCATCGTGGAAGTGCCGGTGGTCGGCACGACCAGGCAATACATGGGATTGAATGCCTACATGCAGCGACCGGCGTTGAACCGGCTGTTGAAGGAAGGCCACGCGCTCACCGGAGCGTTGCTGACGGTGGATGATCGTTACCAGCGCGAGGTGTATGCCGAGCTCAAGGAGATGCCGCGCATCGCCGGGGTTGTGGAGCATGACGCGGCCATACAGGCCTTTTACGATACTCTGGCGGAGACCATCCTGTTCTTTACCTTTATCACCACCATACTCGGCGCCACCATTTCCTTCGGGGTGGTATACAACACCATGCGCATCGCCCTGTCGGAACGCAATCGCGAACTGGCCAGCCTGCGCGTGCTCGGCTTCGAACGCAATGAAGTCGCGTATATCTTACTGGGCGAACTGGCTTTACTGAACCTGGTGGCGATCCCCCTCGGCCTGCTGATTGGTTACGGTCTTTGCGCCTATCTGGCGTTCCAGTTCGACACCGACCTGTATCGTGTGCCGCTGGTGCTGGGCATCCGGGTTTACGCCTTTGCTGCTCTGGTAGTGATTGTCTCCGCCCTCATTTCCGGCTGGATGATCTGGCGTAACCTGGCACATCTCGATATGGTGGCCGTACTGAAGACCAAAGAGTAAGCCATGCGTCTCCCACTGACTAAACATCCCGGTATCCTCGCCATCAGTGTGTTGGTGATCGGCCTGCTGGTATGGGGCTTCTGGCCACGGCCGGTGCCAGTGGAACTGGTCAAGCCCCAACGCGCGCCCATGACCGTGACAATCGAGGAGGAAGGCCAGACACGGGTAATCGACCGCTTCATCATTTCCGCACCAGTGGATGGGGTGGCCTGCCGGGTGCAATGGGACGTGGGCGATACGGTGCAGGCGGGCCAGACCCTGCTGAAAATTTCACCACTGGAATCGCGGGTGCTGGATCCGCGCAGCCGCGCCGAGGCCGAGGCGCGGGTGGCGGCAGCCAAATCAACGCTGGAACTGGCACGGCAACAGGCCGATGCCGCCAGGGCCGGCGCCAATTTCCAGCGCAGTGAGATCAAACGCCTCAAACCGCTGGCAGAGCAGGGGATGATCTCAGAGGGGGCTTTCGACAAAACACAGATGGATCTGCTCACCGCCGAAGCCACCCTGCGGAGTGCCAACCACGCGGTGGAAGTCGCCAGGTACGAACGGCAGGCGGCCGAGACCGCGCTGAAGTACTCTGCCGGTACAGTGACAGACG
>Ga0316201_10002397_pt1 | contig 13323 bp, 13 predicted proteins | sample CS6wburrow_MG_FD_204516 | JGI IMG/M metagenome (GOLD analysis project Ga0316201, IMG submission 204516) | Coastal sediment microbial communities from Delaware Bay, Delaware, United States - CS-6 worm burrow | ecosystem: Environmental > Aquatic > Marine > Coastal > Sediment | place: USA... | reverse complement strand
AACCACTTCTTCATCAGAATCGGTGACCCGACTTTCATCCCAGTTTGAAATTTTCAGGTATTGATAGGAGTCATTGATGAGCGATGAGATGTCCTCTGCCGCCGACTGCGCAAAGACCAGGCATTCTAGTAATGAGTTGCTGGCCATGCGATTTGAGCCATGCAAACCAGTGTGGGCAACCTCACCAATAGCGTATAAATTATTGATGTCGGTGCGGCCGTGTAAATCGGTAGACACGCCGCCGCAGGTATAGTGCGCGGCGGGCACTACCGGGATCGGTTCTTTCGTGATGTCGATGCCGAACTGCAAACAGCGTTCATGGATTGTCGGAAAATGCGAGATAATGAAAGCAGGGGAGCGATGGCTGATGTCCAGGTAGACACAGGGAATACCCAGGCGTTTCATTTCATGGTCAATGGCACGGGCGACGATGTCGCGTGGTGCAAGCTCACCATGGGGATCAAATTTTTTCATGAACCGTTTGCCACCGGGCAATAATAATTTGCCACCCTCACCGCGAACGGCTTCACTAATGAGGAAAGATTTTGCATCTGGATGATATAAGCAGGTGGGGTGAAACTGGTTGAATTCCATGTTGTTGACGCTACAACCAGCACGCCATGCCATGGCGATGCCGTCTCCGGTCGAGCCATCCGGGTTACTGGTATAAAGATAAACCTTGCTGGCGCCACCGGTGGCCAGTACCACAAAACGGGCCTGAAAGATTTCTACGTGTTTACTTTTATTGTTAAGAATATAGGCGCCAATACATGAATTGGTGACATTGTCGTACCCCTGTTTCTTGGTAGTGATTAAATCAACCGCGATATGGTGCTCATAAAACGTTATGTTGCTATGATGTCGCGCATGGTTTTCCAGGGTATTACTCATGGCTTTGCCGGTAGCGTCTGCTGCATGAACAACGCGGCGGTGTTTGTGCCCGCCTTCACGAGTTAAATGCAGTTCACGTTTGCCGGATTTGAATATTTCACTGGTAAACGGTACGCCTAACTCCTGCAACCAGCGAATATTCTCAGGGCCATGTTCTACGGTAAACTTGACGACTTCTTTATTTGATAAAGTGCCCCCCACCTTTAATGTATCTTCAATGTGAGAGTCAAAGGAATCCTGTTCGCTTAACACTGCAGATAAGCCACCCTGTGCATAATATGTGCTGCCATCGATTGTGGGGCCTTTGGTGATAATTGCTACGCTTTGTTTATCAGCAATACGTAGTGCCAGACTTAGGCCGGCGGCACCGCCACCAATAATCAGAACATCGTGCTGGTGAGTAATTGACATATTTTGTCGTCAGGCTTTATGAGTTGCATGAAATAGGGTAAGTTTACGCCCTTAATCTTACCTAAATTACACGAAATACAAAAACTTATAAAACATTGGGAACTATGATGGAATTCGCCAGTCACATTATGCAGGGTGATACGTCGCTTATTAAGAGGGTTCGATGAGCGAACGTGAAATTGATCAGGAACTGGTCATTCGAGTGCAGCAGGGTGATAAAAAAGCATTTGATTTGCTGGTATTGAAATATCAGTTACGTTTATCCAAGCTGGTTTCTCGATTTTTAAGAAATCAGTCAGATGTGCCTGATGTGGTACAGGATGCTTTTATAAAGGCGTACCGCGCGTTACCTAATTTTCGTGGCGAAAGTGCGTTTTATACCTGGTTATATCGTATTGCAATCAATACGGCAAAAAATCACCTGGTGGCGCAGTCACGTAAAAGCCCGGCTAACAGCATTGATGCACAGGAAGCAGAAGATTATGGCGCCAGTGAATGGTTAAAAGAATATGCTTCACCTGAGCGTGAAGCACTGGCTTCTGAACTTGGCGCGACTATTTATCAGGCAATGGGTGATTTACCCTCAGACTTGCGCGAAGCAATTACTTTGCGAGAAATCGAAGGACTCAGTTATGAGGATATTGCAGAGGTTATGGATTGCCCGATTGGTACCGTGCGTTCACGAATATTTCGTGCTCGTGAAGCCATAGAAAGTAAGCTGGAGCCGATTTTAGATGATGAAAGTCATCAGGTTTCAAGTTGATAGGCTATGACAAAAGATTTAAGCAAAATAAATGTGATTAAATAAATGTAATAAATCGCATGTAATGAACACGGTTTTACTATAGTTAGTAAAACGACATCAACATTAAGATATATGCGTGGTATGGTAATGAGTAAACGTAAAGAAAAAATTTCAGCTTTTCTGGATAATGATATGCATCGTGATGAGTTGATGTCATTTTCTTTATCAGCGGAAACTGAAGACGCGAAAACGGTGCAACATTATCAAATGATTGGTGATGCCCTGCGTGGTGAAATGAGTGATGCATCATTTGTTGATGTAAGCCTTGCTGTGCGAGAAGCCCTTGCGGGTGAAAATATTGCTGATAGCAATCATGTGAATCAACGTATGAATCAGCAGACAACGGCTTCTGCTAATAAAGCGGATCACGTTGTTTCGCCAACATGGGATCTGTCAGCCTGGTTTAGACCTGTCGCCGGTATGGCGTTTGCTGTTTTGGTTGCAGTGGTTATGGTGATGACTGTCTCTGAGCAGGATACAGGAACTGCTACACCCGTGGCGGCAAATACCGATAAACAACCTGTCATTCAGTCTACAACGGTAGCGGCTGATGATGCTGTGAAAAATTCAAAAACGCTTAATGCAAATAATGTAGAGACAAATCAAAAAGCAGATCCATACATCAACCAGCACCTGGAGTATGCAACTCAGGACGCTTTACAAGGTCGCTTACCCTACGTCAGAGCGGTTAGTTTCGAAACTGAAAAGTAGGTCAGAAACGTACGTAAATAATGCCTTCCCGTTCTCATATTCTGGCAATTTTCGTCGCTTTATGTCTTTCCTTATTAAGTACAAATAGTTTTGCTGCCGATCTATTTGACATGTTAAAACGCATGTCAGAGGCCGATCAGCAACAGAACTATCAGGGAATATTTATCTTAAGAAAGTCTGACAAACTTTCAACCATGCGTGTCACTCATGGCATTGATGATAACGATGTCTGGGAGAGTCTTGAGGCACTTGATGGTGAGCCCAGAAAGGTCGTTAGACATAATGATCAGGTTATTTCAATTTTTCCGGAACGTAAATTAGTTATCGTCCGCCGTAGCGATAACAAACAATCATTACACCCGAAGTTACCTGAAAATATCGATCAGCTCGATTTGTTTTATACAATTAACCGTCGTGAGAATGATCGTATCGCAAACCACCAGGCGTTAGTTTTTGATCTGATACCTAAGGATCAATATCGCTATGGTTATCAATACTGGGTCGATAAAAATACCGGAATGTTGTTGCGTTGTGATTTGATATCAGAGAACAGGACTGTTGTAGAACAAATGATGTTTACTTCGCTGGAATACTTAAAAGAGCCTCCTTCTCAGATGTTTGAACTGCAGCAGTTTGAAACGTTTAACCAGCAGGTACTGGACGAGCCTGTAGTCGACGCGCAGTACGGTGCAGATATTGCGTGGACGGTAAACATCTTACCCAAAGGTTTTGTGCTAACGCAAAACACCATGCGTTATTCACGTTCGGCCATTACCGACACAAATGCTCCACAGGAAAACATTCAGCCGGATTTACTGCATATGGTTTACTCTGATGGACTGGCTTCTGTTTCAGTTTTTGTCGAAAAATATCAGGGCGACGACAAACATTTGCAGGGTGCATCAACAATGGGTGCAGTAAATGCCTATGGTCATTCTTTGGGTGATTATTTTGTTACAGTGGTCGGTGAGGTGCCGTTAAAAACGGTTCAGGCGATGGCACAATCAATAAGCAAAGTGCCATAGACAGTTTAACCGCGAGGATAAGCAACAACAGATGATCGAAGAACAGGCGCAAGTTATTGAAGTAAAAGGTGATCAGCTGGTATTGCAAGCGCAAACACAATCAGCTTGCGGTAGCTGTAGTGCAAAAAATGGCTGTGGGACATCATTATTATCCAAAGTCATTGGGCGAAAGTTTACGCGTTTTCAGGTCGATAATAATGTTAATGCGATGGTGGGCGATACTGTTGTTGTCGGTATCCCGGAAGAGGCCTTACTAAAAGGTTCTTTGGCCATGTATATTTTACCCATTATTGGCATGCTGGTTTTTGCGCTACTGTCAGATGTGATTCTTTCTGACGATATATTGACGATATCAGCACAATCTCGCGATCTGATGATAGCAGTGTCTGCCATCATAGGGCTGGTATTGGGTTCATTCATGTCAAAATGGTATTTTCAACGCAAGTCGAGCACACAATTTTTCTCACCAGTTATTCTGAGAAAAATCATTGATCATGGTAAACTCTAACCTTGTTTCTCGTTAATTCAAAGTTTTAATGAGTTTAGTCGGGACGGCAACGTTTGTTGTCATTCTGGGTAGTAAACACCGGCTTTGCCGGTTTTTTTCTGCCTGCAGAAGAATGCATCAGACAGAGTAATTGATACAAATACGAAAATCGTGGGGGCAATGTTGGAATTCATACTTTTTTCACGGTGTAATTGCCCACTTTGTGAAACCATGGAAGATGAGTTAAGGCCGTTTATTGAAAAATATACGATTTCAGTGAAACGTCAGTATATTGATAATGTGCCTGAACTAGAGCAGCGCTATGGCAGTAAAGTGCCGGTATTAACTTTAAATGACAAGACACTTTGTGAATATTTTCTTGATCCCGATATTTTACTGAAGCAAATAACCAAGAAAAAATATGCAGGGAAATAGTTGGCGCAACCCCTGATAAGATAAGCAATCCTTTTGGATAAATAGACCCCGTTATAATTTTGATGAAAAACATTCGTAATTTCTCCATTATTGCGCATATTGATCACGGTAAATCGACACTGGCAGATCGTCTGATTCAGTCATGCGAAGGTTTAAGTGTGCGTGAAATGTCAGAGCAGGTGCTGGATTCCATGGATCTGGAGCGTGAGCGTGGCATTACCATCAAGGCGCAAAGTGTCACCTTGAATTATCATGCTGATGATGGTGAAACTTATCAGTTAAACTTTATTGATACGCCGGGGCATGTAGACTTTTCCTACGAGGTTTCCCGTTCACTGGCTGCCTGTGAAGGCGCCTTGCTGATTGTCGATGCTTCACAGGGTGTTGAGGCACAGAGTGTGGCGAATTGTTATACCGCCATTGAGCAGGGGCTGGAAGTCATACCGGTGTTAAACAAAATTGACCTGCCGGCTGCAGATCCGGATCGCGTTTGTGAAGAAATTGAAGAAGTTATAGGCATCGATGCTAGCCATGCTTTACGCGTAAGTGCGAAAACGGGTGAAGGCATACATGAGCTGCTAGAGCAGATTGTCGCCGAAGTGCAACCGCCAAAAGGTGATCCCGATGCACCTTTACAGGCGTTGATTATTGATTCCTGGTTTGACTCTTATGTTGGCGTAATTATTCTCGTTCGTGTTATGCAAGGCACGATATCGCCACGCAAAAAAATGACCGTGATGTCTTCGCAACGCAGTTACCTGGTTGATCAGGTCGGCGTGTTTACCCCAAAACGTGAGAAACGCAATAATTTATCGGCGGGACAGGTCGGTTTCATTATCGCCAGCATGAAGGAAATTGATTCAGCTAAAGTGGGCGATACCATCACCATGACCGATAATCCGGCGAGTGAAGCGCTAGTCGGTTTCAAGGAAGTGCAGCCGCGTGTTTTTGCCGGTATGTTTCCTGTCAGTTCGGATGATTATAATGATTTTCGTGATTCCCTGGATAAATTGACTTTAAATGATGCTTCACTGAAATATGAACCGGAAAACTCTTCTGCTTTAGGTTTGGGTTTTCGTATTGGTTTTCTTGGTATGTTGCACATGGAAATTGTGCAGGAACGGCTGGAACGAGAATACGACCTGGATCTGATTACCACTGCACCGACAGTGGTTTATCAGGTGTTGAATACCAGGGGTGAGGTATTTGAAATTCATAACCCGGCGGATTTGCCGGAAGTGAATTTTATCGAAGAAATCCGCGAGCCGATCATTAAAACCAATATACTGGTACCCCAGGATTATGTCGGTAATGTGATAACGCTGTGTATTGAAAAACGTGGTGTACAATTGAACATGCAGTATATGGGCAGCCAGGTTTCACTAAATTATGAAATGCCTTTAAGTGAAGTGGTACTCGATTTCTTTGACCGTCTGAAATCTGTCAGTCGTGGTTACGCTTCATTCGATTACGAATTTGATCGCTTTCAGGCGGCTGATCTGGTGAAGGTGGATATCCTCATCAATGGTGAACGAGTTGATGCGCTGTCAATTATCGCGCATCGTGATGCAAGTATTCGACGAGGACGTGAAGTGGCGGATAAAATGCGTGAATTAATTCCTCGTCAAATGTTTGATATTGCGATCCAGGCTGCGATAGGGCGAAATATTATCGCCCGTAGTACGGTTAAAGCTTTACGTAAAAATGTGACAGCGAAATGTTATGGCGGTGACGTATCACGAAAGCGTAAATTGCTTGAGAAACAGAAAGCAGGCAAAAAACGCATGAAGCGTTTTGGCAAGGTAGAAATACCGCAGGAAGCCTTTTTAGCGGTATTAAAAGTAGATAATTAATAAATAACACCTAAACTTTGAACAACGATTTTATTGTGAATTAATAATGATAATAGATTTTTCTTTTTACCTGTTTGTTGCTGTTGTCTTTACCGGTACGGTCTGGCTAATTGATAAGTGGTTCCTTAAACCGCGGCGTAATCAGGTAGTGCAGACATCATCACAAATTCACCAGGGCGTTGAAATTAGCCGGAAAGGTAAAGAGCCTGTCATTGTTGAATATTCCAAATCGTTTTTCCCGGTTTTACTGATTGTTTTTTTACTGCGCGGATTTGTTGTTGAGCCTTTTCGAATTCCTTCCGGTTCCATGTTGCCATCTTTATATATTGGCGATTTTATTCTGGTCAATAAATTTGCTTACGGTATTAAATTACCCGTAATTAATAAAAAAATTATAGATTTTAATTCGCCCGAGCGGGGTGATATTGTTGTTTTTCGTTATCCACGTGACCCCAACCTGGATTATATAAAACGTGTTATTGGTTTACCGGGCGATCACATTGCTTACTATAACAAAGTGCTTTACGTTAACGGTAAGCCCGTTGAAAGAGATTTTGTTGGCCAATATAAAGGGCCGGGGCAAACTTTTGCGAATGAATATGTAGAAAAATTAAAGGATGCTGAACACGCTATGTTGCTGTTACCGGCAAGACCCAACAATTTACAGGGTGAATACATTGTGCCGGAAGGCATGTATTTTGTAATGGGTGATAATCGCGACAATAGTAATGATAGTCGTGTTTGGGGACCGGTGCCTGAAAGTAATTTATTAGGTAAAGCATTTATGATCTGGATGCATTTTAGTGATGAGTTACATCTTGATCGTGTTGGCAACTTAATTAAATAAGTGAGGTAATCATATAATGAAAAAACCAGTAAAAAACCAACAGGGTTTAACCATGATTAGCATGGTTGTGATCATCGTCTTTTTGTTATTTCAGGCTGTGATCGCAATGAATGTAATACCGGTTTATATGACCGACTCATCAATTAAGTCCATAATGAAGGAGCTGCCCAATGATGCTGCCGCTAGAGATTCGACAGTGAATGAGTTAAAATTACTGGTGGCTAAACGTTTAAGCATAAATAGTATATACACCGTAAAATCAGATCATATCAAAGTTAAAAAAGGCCGTGGTGAAAATATTGTGACTATTGAGTATGAGCCACGTGGTAAATTAGTTGGCAATCTGGAATATATTGTTAGTTTTAAACACGAAGCTAGAATACCAAGCCGTTAGATATCGCAGCAGAGACGCACCGAGTAAGTTTTATGGCGCAGTCTATAGCCATTAATACTTTATTAAAAATACTTGAATACTCGTTTAACGATATTACCTTGTTAGACGAGGCATTAACTCATCGAAGTTTTGCCGCTAAAAATAATGAGCGTCTTGAATTTCTTGGTGATGGTATTTTGAATTTTGTTATCGCCCACGAATTATTTAAATTATATCCTGAAGTGCAGGAAGGTGATTTAAGTCGCTTACGTGCCAATCTGGTTAATAAGGAAACGCTAGCGGACATCGCAAAGCAGTTAAACCTGGGTGAAGTTATTAAGTTGGGATCAGGTGAGCTTAAAAGTGGCGGATTTCGACGTCCGTCTATTCTTGCTGATGCAGTAGAAAGTATTTTTGGCGCAGTTTATATTGACGGTGGTTTTGATTTATGTCGAGATATGATCGTTCGTTTATATGCCAGTAAACTGGCTTCCCCCATTGACCTGCAGAGTTTAAAAGATCCTAAAACCCGATTGCAGGAATTATTGCAATCCCGAGGTTATCCCCTGCCTGACTACCAGGTAATCAATATCACCGGTCAGGCGCATGCACAAATTTTTCACCTAATATGCAGTATTGAACAAATGAAAATTGAAGTTAAAGGCGAAGGTAAAAGCCGCCGAAAAGCGGAACAGGTGGCTGCAGAAAAAGCCATTGTTGAGGTTGTAGCTTATTTTGAGCGTAATAAAAAGTGAATGATCAAGTTATGAATAATCAAGCTCAACGCTGCGGTTATGTCGCCATTGTCGGGCGACCTAATGTTGGCAAGTCGACCTTGCTCAATTATATTCTTGGTATGAAGCTGAGTATCACTTCGCGTAAACCGCAAACCACAAGGCATCAAATTCTTGGCGTTAAAACCACAAATAATATTCAAACAATTTATGTTGATACTCCGGGTATCCATCAACGTCGTGGTACTGCCATCAATAAATACATGAATCGAGCGGCAACTTCGGTATTAAATGATGTGGATGTCATTCTTTTGGTGGTACAGGTTAAACAGTGGACAGACGAAGATCGGGCAATTATTGATAAACTGAAATCGGTGACCTGTCCTGTCATACTGGTTGTTAATAAAATGGACAAGCTGGAAGATAAAAAACAGCTATTACCCATAATTAAAGAACTGTCTTCGCGTTATGATTTTGCTGAAATCATTCCAGTCTCTGCCTTAAACGGAAATAATATCGATGTATTGGAGCAGAAAATCTTTCCCTTGCTTCCAGAGAACGAACATTTTTATCCCGATGATCAGGTGACTGATCGAAGTACGCGATTTCTCGCCTCAGAAATTATCCGCGAAAAATTGATCCGTGAATTAGGGCAGGAGCTGCCTTATACCTCAACCGTTGATATCGACAAATATGTTGAAGATGACGATATCGTGCATATCCATGCCACGATTTATGTTGAAAGCGCAGGACAGAAAGCCATTATTATCGGTAAAAAAGGCACAAGATTAAAAAGTATCGGAACCAGTGCGCGCGAGGATATCAGTAAAATGATCGATTCCAAAGTTTACCTGAACCTTTGGGTCAAGGTTCGTGAAGGCTGGTCAAATGATGAGCGAGCCTTACGTGGATTGGGTTATAGCGAATAAGTCAGGCTCCCTGAGCAATGCAAGTCGTTAATACGCAAATTGCCTATATCCTGCATAAACGCGCCTATCGCGAAACCAGCAGTATTCTGGAAGTTTTAACCCGAGATCATGGCCGTTTGTCACTCATGGCAATAGGAAGCCGTGGTGCGCGCAGTAAAACAGCAGGTAGTTTGTTACTGTTTACTCCCCTGGTGATCAGCTGGCAGGGAAGAGGCACAATGCCTTATCTCAAGGCTGTTGAGCGCGCCGACCTCAAAGCCCCGCAGCTGAAAAGTAAAGCATTATTGTCTGCTATGTATATCAATGAGTTATTGATGTATTTATTGCATAAGGATGATGTTCATGAAGCGATTTTCGAGCATTACCATCACTGCCTGTATGCGTTAGTTAACGATAATAGCCTTGAAATGACGTTGCGACAATTCGAAATAAAGCTTCTCGAATTACTGGGGTTTGCACTTAATTTACATGCTGAAGCCGATACCGGTGAGGATATTCTGGTTGATGCTATGTATGACTATTATCACGAGCATGGCGCGGTAAAAAGCCAGGGCGCCGGTGCAGGCACTGTACCTCGAATATCGGGAGCCTGCCTGCTCGCGCTGGCAACAGAGCGCTATCAGTCAATATCTGAAAATCCACAACATTTAGCCGAATTAAAACGATTGATGCGATTTGTTATTAGCCATCATCTGGGCAATAAACAGCTGAAAAGCAGGGAATTATTCAAGCCTGTGGGTTAGCGGGTGGCGTTTTCAAAAAGCAGGGTCATAAATATAGGCAGTACAAATGGCGCTGGCTATTGCAGTTCGGCATTTTCCTTCTATGCTTGATGTGAGTTATTTTTATTCACGATAAAGGTATGACTATGTCATCTGCTGCACCTCATAACATCGATGATTATGAGAGCCTACTTGTGGCTCTACAAAGCGTTTTTGGCGTCGTTGTTCCGGACGGCCAACGCAGTCAATTGGTTGAAAGAATTGAGCCCTTGTTGCCAATTTATAAACTGGATTCGCTCTCTTCACTGGCAAAAAGTTTACAGGTTAATCAGGCAGATGAATTAAAGTCCAACGTACTGGATGTTATATCACAACGTCAGCCAGGCTGGGTTTTGAGTGCTGAGATGAAAAATGTGTTACACAATTACATCATTGCTCAATTACCTGAAAAAGCACGTGTATGGATTGTTGGTTGTGGTCAGGGACAACTGGCTTATGCCGTGGCAATGGAAATTGCAGAATATGAACATAAAAACGGCAATGCTAAAAACCTGCAGCTTTTCGCTACTGACGTTTCAGAAAATGACATTAAGCAGGCTGAGTTGGCAGCTTATAGTACACAACAGTTAGTGGGTCTCAGTGAAGAATTTAAAAAACTGTATGGCGCAGTTAATAATAAAGGCGACAAATGGCAGGTAAAGGACAGGATTCGTCAGCGAGTTACTTTTAGCCAATGCGATTTAACAGAAGATTTTCAATCATTTGGGAAGATGGATTTAATTATCTGCCCAGAAGTACTCGTTTATTTTTCAAACGGTGTGAAGGCAGGTGTTCTGCAACAGTTTTCAGCACTGTTGAAATCGGGTGGTATTTTTCTTACTGGCAATAATCAGGCGAGTATCCCCCTGACTTTACTGTCATCGGATCATGGTCTGGAGCGCGTGGCACATCCCGCCGGTGTTTTTTATCGTCAAAAACATTAAACAGGTTTTTCAATAGACAGTTAATTTTTGAACGAAATGAAAAAAGAACAGGCCTGACTTACAGACTGTTGGGGATTTTTAAGAACTCTTCCGGTACCGTTGTTGTTTCAATGTCGCTTTCTTCAACCCATTTTAAAATGTCGTAATAACTTCGAATATTCTCAACATACCTCACCGGTTCCCAGCCTCGAGCATAACCATAACGGGTTTGTTTATGCCACTTGCTTTTGGCGAGAAGCGGTAGCGCCTGCCTGACATCAACCCAGCGATTGGGATCCTTGTTAAGTTTGCGTGTTATTTCACGCGCGTCTTCTAAATGATAATAACCAACATTGTAAGCCGCCATTGCCATCCAGGTGCGATCAGGTTCTGGAATATTTATATCAATACGCTCATGGGTTTGTTTGAAGTATTTTGTACCACCTAAAATGCTGCTTTCAGGATTAAGGCGATTTTTTACTTTAAGGTCTTGTGCTGTTTTTAATGTCAGCATCATGATGCCTCGTACACCGGTCGGCGATACGGCGCTAGGATCCCAGTGAGACTCCTGGTATCCCATGGCAGCAATTAAGCGCCAGTCCACATTATATTCAGTTGCTGCTTTTTCAAAAAAAGGCTGATATTGGGGTAACCTTGTTTTAATGTGTCGCCTGAATATTTTTGTACCCACATAATCGAAGTCTTCAACGTGACCATATGCACGTTCTATCATGCGAGTTAGTTCACCATTTTTTTTGATTTTTTTGAAAAACTTGTGGACTTCAAGGTACAGGCTAATGTCGTCGGTTTTTGGCATTGCCCAGGCAAGAAACTGTGGTTCACTTACATCAAATGCGACGCGTAAATTAATCAGAAAACGCTGGTTTAATAACAGTTCATTGGAGTCTGCGATGGTGTACTCGATAATGTCGTCAGAGACCATCTGTAATAACTCTTCACTTTCCAGTGTATGGTTTGTTTTCCAGCTTAAATTCGTTACCGTTTTTTTCAAAGTTTTCAGTCTTTCTTCATGACTGGAATTTGCCACAACTTCGAGTGTACCGCCGTCTAGTTGTGACAGATTTTTCGGTCGCTTATTGGCCACGTTATAAACTAACTGTTCATTAATTTCCTGGTAGGCTGGTCCGAATCGATATATCTTTTCACGGTCTTTGGTGATGGTTAATCCAGCAGCAGCAATATGAGCGGAATTATTTTCAATTTTGTTTAGTAGATCGTTAAGTGAGTCAGGTATAACCAGTGTTAACTCGACACCCAGTTCATTAGCAAACATTTTTGCCATTTCATATTCAAGACCGGCTGGCCCATCGACATCTTCATAATACGTCGTCGGACTGTTTCTTGTAAGAACAACCAGCTGACCATCACTTTTTATTTTTTCCAGCAGAGATTCACTACCGAGATTGGGTAGAAAATTAAAGATAAAAATAATGCTTGCGACAACGACTGCAAGTGACAGAAATAATGGCAGGCAAAGCGATTTCTTGACTTCGATGGTGGTTTCCTGCTGTGTTTTATGCGCTGTGCGGTAAAATGCTAATAATTACTTGATAAGAAGATTATATGAAAATTATTGGTGTTTTCCATGGTTAAGGACATTGATAATGACATTAGTTAATTTATTTACTTCGTGTTTATTTATGATGTATGGCGGCATAAGATAAATGAGTTTGCCAAACGGCCTGATCCAGACACCAGCATCAACAAAAGCCTGTTGAATTTTTTCCATATTAACATCGTGTTTTAGTTCGACTACACCAATAGCCCCGAGTACGCGGACATCTGCAACCTCAGCAAACCCTTTACAGGGCTCCAGTTCTTTTATTAATAAGTGCTCAATTTGCAACACTTGCTGCTGCCAGTCTGAAGCCTGTAATAAACGGATGCTCTCCAGTGCCACAGCGCAGGCCAGGGGGTTGCCCATAAATGTAGGACCATGCATGAAAACATAAGGTGGGTTATTGCTGATAACGTCGCTGATTTCTTTAGTGCAAAGCGTTGCGGCTAAGGTCATGTAGCCACCTGTGAGCGATTTACCAAGACACATAATATCGGGGGAAATGCCGGCATGTTCACAGGCAAACAGTTTACCGCTGCGGCCAAAACCCGTTGCAATT
>Ga0316201_10002396_pt1 | contig 13326 bp, 6 predicted proteins | sample CS6wburrow_MG_FD_204516 | JGI IMG/M metagenome (GOLD analysis project Ga0316201, IMG submission 204516) | Coastal sediment microbial communities from Delaware Bay, Delaware, United States - CS-6 worm burrow | ecosystem: Environmental > Aquatic > Marine > Coastal > Sediment | place: USA: Delaware... | reverse complement strand
GTGATACCTCCATTCCAATCAGGATTGGCATCCCCTAAGATTTGGTCAGCTTGTGCTGCATAATAACCACTAGAGGTTATAACCCTATTCGCATCTGTTCTTTCAGAAGCATCTGTAGTGCCATTACCATTCGTGTCAAAATATACAAATCCGGTACCTCTAATTGTTCCATAAGGTTGCCCTTTGGTTGCATTAATAGAAATACCACCTTGGAATGAATTCAATACAATATTCTCAGTATCTTCATAAAGGTCAACTACCAAGTTTTCATTCTTAGCCCAGTTTACATCAATATCCCATCTCAAGTTTTCATTTACAACAGGAACTAAATTTAAACCTATTTCAATACCTTTATTTTCAATCTCACCTGCGTTAACCCATCTATTAGAGAAACCTGTTGCAGTAGTTGTTGCAACGGCCATTAATTGATTTTCAGTATTTCTTTTATACCAGGTAAAGTCCGTTTTGATTCTATTCTTAAGAATACTAGCTTCAAGACCAACTTCAATTTCCTTGGTTCTTTCTGGAACCAATTCAGAATTTTGTTTTGTGCCTGGGAATGAGAATAATGCTGCTCCACCAAAGTTATCTAACACTGTATATGTATCGTATACATTATTAGCAGGTAAATCATTACCTACTTCGGCATAACCCGCTCTTAATTTCCCAAAATTTAACCATGGTGCATCTATCATACTAGAAAATACCAAACTTGAACTTACCGCATAATAATTGTAAGAATTATTATCTTTTGGCAAGGCTGATGAAACATCATATCTGTCTGTTATATCAAGAAATACCATATTTTTATAACCAAACGAAGCTTGCGCATAATAACCATTTACTTGTTTTAGACGAAGTACTTCCTGTGGGAATGGATTTGGATTTACTGAATTGCTCAACGAGAATAATCCAGGTATTTTAAGACCACCTGCAGTTGAGGCATGATAATAAGAATATTTCTCTCTACGAATAGTTGCACCTAAAACACCAGATAAACTTATATCATCGCTTAAATTTGCATTAACATTGAACATGAAATCATAGTTATAATCAGAATTAACTACGTCTGTTCTGTCATAACCTGAAGCTTCAGTATCTCTTAAAACACCAAATGGTGCTCCGGTTGATCCAACTGCTCTTCTTTCTTCCCTAAGCTCAGTATAGGTATCAACAGCAGCTTTAGCTGTAAAATCTAACCAATCAGTTAAAGAATAGGTACCATAAAAGTTACCGTAAAAACGATTTCTATTATCTGTTTGATAGTTTTTATATCTTGTCCAATATGGGTTATCCCAATACAATGGTTGTAATGCACTTCCTCCAACACTGGCTAAGTGGTTCCAAGAATAATTCAAACCAGTTTGCTCAAAAATATCCCGTTGCTCATAAATATCATTATTTACTTGCCACCATTGTCTCATTTGACTCATTAAGTTGTCACTATATCCAGTAGAGTTACGACCTGTTGTTCTTTGAATAACAATATTGGCTGAAGAACCTACTTTAAATTTGTCACTAACTTTTAAGGTTCCTGTAATATTTGCAATATTCTTATTTAATTTAGAATTTGGCAACATACCAGATGTTTCAAAGTTGGTAAATCCTAATCTATAAGTAGCATTTTCTGTACCACCCGAAACTGAGACTGAATTATTATATTGGTAAGTAGTTTCAAAAAAGTCTACAGGTGTATGCTCACCAGCAAGATATGGTCTTGCAGTCAAGTAATTTGGACTTTCAGGAACAAATGCATCCCATTGATAAACAAGTCTACCATCTAATGGAGCACCATAAGAGGCGTCATCATAGGTAGGTACTACAAGATCATCAATGCCATCTCCATCTACATCAAGATCTTCAAAATACCCGGTAGAACCATAATATGGACCATAACCTGCACCATATTTATCTTGGTATGTTAAGAAAGTACTTTTATCAATCTCGCCGATAGTTAATGAAGAACTCACAGCAACTTTAGCTTTCATGCCCGCCTTTCCCTTTTTAGTTGTAATAATAACTACACCGTTTGCTGCTTGTGAACCGTAGATCGCAGATGCAGCAGCGCCTTTTAAGATGTTGATAGATTCTACATCATCAGGATTTATATCCGATGCTGCATTACCGTAATCGTAACCAGTACTACCACCTCTTTGAGAAGCAGTGTTATTGATATTGTTCGATACGTTAATTCCATCAACCACAAATAAAGGTTGGTTATTACCAGTTAATGAACTGTTACCTCTAATTAAAAAGTTTGCAGATCCACCAAAGTTATTATTTGCCTTAATTTGGACTCCACTCACTTTTCCTGATAAAGAGTTAACTACGTTATCAACCTTAACTGTTGAAACTTCTTCTCCTCCAACTTCTTGGGAAGAATAACCTAAGGATTTCTTTTCTCTGGAAACCCCCATCGCAGTTACAACAACTTCTTCTAAAACGTTATCGGCCTTTAATACTACATTGATAGTATTAGAAGCGCCAACAACAACTTCTTGTGTAGACATTCCTACAAAACTATATACCAGTACATCACCAACACTTGCTTGAACGGTGTATTTACCGTCAAAATCGGTTTCTGTACCTGTAGTAGTTCCTTTAATTATTATACTAACGCCTGGCAATGGCCCTGATTCATCAGTCACAGTACCAGTGATAGTTTTTTCCTGTGCAAAGGTAAATTGCACCATAAACGCCAGTAATAGCGTTAAAATTCCACTAAACTTTGTTTTCATTGTATAATTATTTGAATTAATTTGCCCAAAAGTCTTAATAATTAGTTAAAAAACCTATTTTTTAACATAAAAAAATTATAAAGTTGTTAAATTCTTCTTAAGAAATTAAGGGTGTATTTAAAGCAAGATGTATTTCTTTAGTTTTAGTTGCGTTGATTATTAATAAAAGAGTAAAATATTTAATAAGTTTTTAAGTTGATAAGCAGTGCTTATATGATTGATATATAGCATTAGCGCACAGTGTAAATGATAAAACCATCTCATATGAGGTGGTTTTATTTTGATATAATATGCACTTTTTTTCAAAAAAAATAGATCGCCTTTTAAGGCGATCTATTTTTTTAAATTAATACTAATTATAATTTTAGTTCGTATCGAACGAATTAGATTCACTAGCTCCAAAGGCTCCACCACCGGTAGCTTTTACAACACCTCCAATAGTTAAAGTATAAGAACCAAGGGTTGCACCATCATCCATACCATCAGCAAATACGTCATAAAATACTAAAGTGTAATCTCTACCCGCACATAAGATAATGCTTTCGGATACTGGTGCTTGACCATTAGAATAACCTCCTCCAGATGCTACAACACCGCCTAAGGAATCAATAAACTCCCAACTCGTTTCACTAGCCCAAAAATCAAAAGAAATGTCTAATGTTGCTGTAACTTCAGTACAGTTTTGAATATAATTAATAGTCGTTGAACTACCAGTATAGAATTCAGCTCCCTGTTCTAAGGAAATAATAAGTTTGTTTACTCCTATACCTAGATCAACGTCAGATAAAGCAACAGTTAAAGTTGCTTCGTTTGTTCCGCCTGCAATACTTACAGATGACGGTACAGAATACGATCCTGCGGCTGCACCAGCCCCATCTACATTTACGTTAACAGTTCTGTCAGACGTAGTTACATTAGCAGTATATAATGGTATTTCAACCGTAGTCGATCCTCCTGGATCTATACCGGCAGAATATACAGATTTTCCAAAAGACACATAATCTAAAGAAGGTGGTAAAAATGTGTCTTCACAATTAAGGAAAAATATGCTCGTGAATAATATCAAAAAGATATTTGCTATTTTTTTCATAAATTTTAAATTTTATTAATTAATGATAAACATATTATATGTCATCTAGAGATTTTGATCACTAATAAACGGGTTATTTTGAATTTCAGCTTCCGGAATTTCAAAAGTCATCCTTTCGTCGTCATAAGAAATAGGCACCCCTACAAAAGACAAATGATTGTCTCCGCGTGTTTTAGTAGCTTTAAAGCGTTTCATCGCTAAATAACTTTTACCTTCACCCCATAATTCTATTCTAGTTTGAAGACCGATCTCATTTAATAAAGCCGCTCCGGATAATCCATCTACATAAGATGTGTCATCTAATCTTTTATCTAATACAGCTTTTAAACTCGTTCTAGCACCCGTATCATCTCCTGATCTTGCAGAAGCTTCAGCATTTAACAAATACATTTCAGCAACTCTCATATATATATAATCATCTGTTACTGTTCTAGATGCTCCATACTGCACACGACTAGCATTATAAAACTTATTAAGTGGCATTAAATGGATAGCAGAACTTGGGTTATCATAAAACTGGCCTTTTCTTACATCATTTGCAGGGATTGCAGCAAATAGATCAGCATCTATAACTTTATAGTCACCAAAAGCGGCGTAGCTATAAGAGAAAAAATCAACTTGTCCCCAAAAAGAGACTAAACCTATTTCAGCATCTGGCGTTAAATCTGCTCCCCACATCCAACCTGGAGTATTCACATCATTAAAACCGCCTAAAACTTCTTCTGCATTCATAATAGTGAATTCACCAGAATTAATAATTTCTCCGGTTAAGGTTTTAACTTCGAGATCTTTGCCGCCCATAGCGCCGTAAACATAAGCCAATATTCCCTTTGCTACAGTTTGGTTCACTTCTACTTTAGAACTTCTTCCATAGCCATCCAATAAAGTAATGGCAGATTGTAAATCACTCTCAATAAGTGCATAAATTTCAGAAGCAGCTACTTTAGGGCCATTTTGATCTAATAGATCATCATACAATGGCAAAATTTCTTCAGAAGGATTATAGGTCTTTTGGAAATATTGCGTTAAATAAAAGTACGAATGTGCTCTCATCGCCTTAGCTTGTCCCATAATAAATTTATTTTCATCCAATTCAGGAACGGCATCATTTCCTCCTAAAGCATCAATTACGGTATTGGCAGATCTGATTATTCTATAGTAATAACGCCATACTTGATAATTGTCTAAATAAGTAAAATCTTGAGTACATTGATATTCTGTAATACTTGCTCTGTACCAACCATAGGTACTTACAGACAGTGCCATATCGCTTGAAAGCATATCACCAAAGATATCATAACCTTTTTGCCCAAAGTCATCATGGCCGGTAGTACCTCCAGTCCAAATTTCAAACATTAGGGCATAAATTCCAGTCATGGTACCCCTAATTACATCGGGATTCCTTGAAGCTGCATCAGCTATTTGTTCTGTTGTAATAAATTCAGAAGGCTCTGCTTCTAAATAATCTTCCTCACAGCTATATGTTAGTAACAAAATAGCTGCAACAAATGTTAATTTAATTATTTTTTTCATCATTTATTTTTTTTAAAATTTAACTCTAACACCCATTGTGTATGTTGTCAATGGGGCATATAATCTACGTCCGGAATTTCCACTCTCACTAGTCGTTGGATTAAATCCATCTCTCGCAGATTTCACAAATAAGTTATCACCTGAAAACCAAATATTAATAAGGTCTATACCAGTATTATCAAGGAATTTTGATGGTAGTGTATAACCTACCATAGCATTATTAAGCGCTAAATAATCTGTTTTAGTTAAAAAACGTGTTGATGAGGATGTACCATTAACAAATGCGTTATCGGTAAGTGCCGGCACATTAGTAATGTCACCAGGTTGCACCCATCTATCAGCAATATCTCTGTGGTAGTTATTACCAAGTGTTCCAAAACGATCACTCATTAACTCACCATATTGATAATCTATTGCATATCCACCGATACTATATGTAAATTGGGTAGAAAAGTTAAAGCCCTTAAAAACTCCGCCTAATCTAACAGCACCTCGTAGATCTGGAATTGCTGATTTGTCCACATATTTATCAGTTGCATTTGCATACGTTTTAGTAATTTGTTTAGCAACAATAGCATCAGGGTTTTCATCTAAGTAAGGTGTTAAAGATAAAATAGATTCTTCACCACTATCTAATATATTATTTCCATTGGTATCGTCAAAATATTGATACCACATTGGTGCACCATCTGCGGGATCTACACCTGCCCATTCACGTAAATAAAAGTCATAAATAGAACTTCCTTGCGACCAGCCATAATCTCCAGACGAAGTGTCGAGTATTTTTGGCAATCCAGTGGAAGGTTCAATTGGCATAGTGACAATCTCATTCTTAATCATTTCACCGTTAAAAGTAAGATCTAATTTAAAATCTTCTTTATTTATCAAATGAGCTGTTAAATCGAATTCAATACCCTGGTTTTTAAGCTCTCCATCATTTACAGTAATAATTGCAATACCTTGTGAAGGACCAACACGTCTATCGAAAATCAGGTTATCAGTTAGTTTATTATAATAATCTACAGCACCGTCAAAATAACGGCCTAAACTAAATTCAACACCTGTTTGAAACATTTTTGATGTTTCCCAGGTTAAATCAGGATTACCATTGGTATTCGGCGAAATTGAGATACCACCTAAATTTGAAGTATTGTAAGTGTCATATCCGGAATAGTAACCAACTCCAGCTTGATCACCGGTAATACCATAAGAAGCCTTAAGCTTCAAAAGGCTAAAAATTTTGTTGTTGCTTAAGAAATCCTCGTTTGAAATGATCCAGGCTGCTCCTACAGATCCGAATGTCCCCCATTTATCATTTACAAATCTCGAAGATCCGTCTGCACGAACAGAACCTGTAAAGTAATATTTATTATTAAAATCATAATTTATTTGACCAAAGTATGATTCTATAGAAAATCCTTCAGAATAACCACTAGGTGGGCCTAAACTAACAACAAAATTATCTAATTCTAAAAGACCATCAACAACAATCAATCCTTTATTTTGAGTCGATTCTCTAAAAGTATAATCATTATTCTCATGTGCTGCTAAGACTTCAAGAGAATGATCTCCAAATTGATCTTTAAAACGTAATAATTGTAAAAAATTTTGACCTAGCCTTTCTCTATCACGTGTAAAAATACTTCCTCCATCAGGCACGCCTCCACCATAAAACGGATTACCATAGTCTTTGTAACGCTCCATTGAGTACTGAGATCCATAACGTGTTTCTAAAGTTAGATTTTCAGTAAATTTAATATCCATAGAAAAATTACCGTTAACTTCATGCCTTTTAAACCCTACAACATCATATAAAGCAGTGGCAATTGGATTCAAACCAAGAGACTGGTTACGAGTGTAAAGTGTATTACCAAAATCATATTGAAAACCTCCAAAAATAGGGTCTTCTATAGGTTGTCCGTCGCTATCTCTTAGGTAAACTGGAAAAATAGGCGAGGTCTTGTCAGCAAATTCAAAAACATTTTCTGAACCAACAGTTTGTCCGTTGTTTCGGCTTTCAGAATATGCATAGCCAATATTAGCACCAACTTTTAACCATTCTTTAACCTTTGAATCTAAATTTAGACGAGTGGTGTAACGGTCGTAACCGGTATTAATAGCATAACCATCATCGTTTAAATAACCTAAAGAAAAGAAATATTTTGTTTGGTCGTCGCCACCACCCATACGTACATTACTTTCGGTACGGAAAGCCGAGTCGAAGGCTAGATCTGAGTATAACTCAGGTGTATATTTTCTAGTTACTCCTGAACGCACTGTTCGTGTAGCCGGATCTATCAATTCACTTGCGGTATTCACATTCCACATATTATAACCAGGGTCTAAATAGCCAGGGCTAATTAATGTTGAATTTGCAAAACCAACTGGATCTGCTTGACCAGTAATAACACCTCTGTTATAAAGGCCTTCCCATGCATAACCAATATACTCTTCAGGTGATGTTATCACATCGTATCGAGGTATTGACTGTGTGTTGATACCCGTTTTAAAATCAACTTCTATGTATGATTCTGCAGAAGTACCTTTTTTGGTAGTAATTAAAATCACCCCATTTGCACCCCTAGAACCATAGATCGCGGTTGCAGTAGCATCTTTTAACACAGTGGTGCTCAAAATATCTGCCGGGTTTATGGCATTAAGACTTCCATTGTAAGGAGCGCCGTCTACCACATAAAGCGGATCACGGTTACCATTTACAGACCCGTACCCTCTAATTCGAATTGTTGAGGCAGTACCTGGTTGTCCTGAGGTATTAATTACGGTAACCCCAGCAACTTCTCCCGCAAGTGCTTGAGAAACGTTAGAAAAGTTTTTTACTTCTAAAGCTTCGGCCTTTACGGTTTTTAATGTACCTGCATAAGCTTTTTTCGTTGTGGTACCATATCCCGTAACAATTACTTCTTCAAGAATGTTATCTGCCACTAATACCACATTAATTGTATTAGCAGTGCCTACAACCTTCTCTTGAGGTGACATACCTATAAAGCTAAAGACAAGAACATCTCCTGTATTCGCTTTAATAGCATAATTTCCATCAAAATCAGTTTCAGCACCAGATGTAGTACCTTTAATTAAAATACTAACTCCGGGAAGAGGTCCTGATTCATCAGTAACTGTACCAGTGATAGTTTTTTCTTGTGCAAAGGTTAATTGCACCAAAAACGCCAACAAGAGCGTTAAAAATCCATGTAACTTTGTTTTCATGTTATCTTTATTTGAATTATAAGTAGCAAAAATCTAAATAAAATGTTAATAAAACAAGATTTAGTTGTTAATTTAAAGATTTATTAAATAAAATTAATCAAAATAATACAATACATAAATAATACACACATATATTGTTAAAAATATGTTGAAAATATTACTATTGCTTATCTTTTTTCATCATTTATCAATGTGACTTCAAAAAATTTAAAAAAAACTGATAATTTTTAAATGAAATCTAGAATTATCCAGATTAAATGGTTCATTCGCAATGCCACCTAAAGCATAACTCAGATCTAAGAATCCGAATTTAGTACTAAAAGCATAACCAACACCAATAGCATAAATCTTAGAGTCTTTATCAATTATATTATTATCAATATATCCGGCATCGGTTATTGTATATATATAAGAGGTGTTGTCTGTAAGAACCCTGTATTCTAAATTAAAATAACTAAATGACGAGGCTAAAATGCTTTCTTCGTTAAAGCCTCTCATGCTATTAGAGCCTCCAATGCGAAACAACTCATTATTCAAAAGCTTATCATTAGATAATAAGGTGCTACTTTCGTTTTGAATAAAAATATGATTCCTATAATTTAAACTCCATAAATAATTTGTTCTTACATATAATTTGCTTTGTGTTGTACTATGGTCTTCTATTTTTCTATTACCTCTTAGAATTTCACTATACAAATTGAATTTTGACGAAAATAAATTATTTGGATTCGGAATTTGATAATTGTAGTTTAAACCATAAAATATGTTTTTGAAAGCCAAAATTTCTGTACCCGCATTATTTGTTAATAGATCTGATGATGATAAAGATTGAAAGGATATGCCAATATTATTTCTTTCGTTTAATGCATATGGTAAATAAAATCTCAGATTCGTATTAATAAAGGATGAATCTTGTTTGTAAATATTGAGCTCCGCCTTTGGTGATAATTTTGAATTAAATATATATGGAAGGGAAGTCTTTAAATTAAAGACCTGACGCTCATCGCCATTGTTCTTCCAATAAAATGCAATGGATTCACCACTATGGAAAACATTATTTAAGGATAGATCTAAATACCCGTTAAATTGAATACCATTCCCATTTTCTTTTGACGTAAACCCTATTAAACCATCGAATTTATTGGATTCCTTCTTTTTTAGATACAGATATACCATGGTAGAATCTGCAGTAAATAATACTTCGGGAGGTTTTATCTCTTTTACAAACGACAAATTCTTTATGTTTGCGGATATCCGATCTAATTTTTTTCGGCTGAAAATTGTGTTGTTCGATAGTTTGAAATAGTGCTTCAGATAGGATGTTGGAAAATCTGGATAACCATTAATTATCACTTTATCAATTTTTCTTGCATTTGATTCTTTTATGTGTAAAAATGCCTCAATAGTATCTCTATGTATACGAATGTTTTTTAATGAAACTTGCGTAAAAGCGTTTCCTTGATTTTCGAATAACCCTACAATTTGATCCAGACGTCTTGATAGTTTCTTTGTCTCGACAATGAAATATTGATCCGTCGCTGATAGGTTAATTTTTTTTAATTGCGCTGCACTAATATTTTTTTCATCATAAAAAATTTTAACGCTATTGCTTAAATTACCTAAAGAAAATTGAACATTATAAATTGAATCTATTTTAACAATAGTATCTAAGGTCGAATTTATAAAACCGTTTAGCGCTATCTGATTCTTAACAGAGTCTATTGATTGGAATAAAGTTATTTCTGTATCATGTATCTTTTGATATTTTATCGAATGAACGAAAATAGTATTGAGGCTATCTTTTGGAGATATTTTTAATAACAGTTTTTGACCAATTATCGATCCTGCATTAAACAAAAAAAATGCTATATATATATATGGTATAAATCCTTTTTTCAAAACGTTCCAAAAATAGCAGAAATACTTATTAAAAAAATGCGCTTTCCATCTATTTTTTAATTGGGGATAAAAATTAGTCAATAGCTATTTGAATAAACGGAAATTATTTATACATTTGCACACTCTTAAAAATAGAGGTTTAAAAAAAATAGATAATAATTAATTAATATGCCAACTATACAGCAATTAGTACGCAAGGGAAGAACCCAAATAACTAAGAAGAATAAATCGGCTGCATTGACATCTTGTCCACAGAGAAGAGGCGTATGTACACGTGTTTATACTACAACACCAAAAAAACCTAATTCTGCTATGCGTAAAGTAGCCAGGGTAAGGTTAACAAATGGTAATGAAGTAAACGCTTACATCCCTGGAGAAGGACATAACTTGCAAGAGCACTCGATAGTATTAGTTAGAGGAGGAAGAGTAAAAGATTTGCCTGGGGTAAAGTATCACGTTGTACGTGGTGCCTTAGATACCGCAGGAGTTGAAGGTAGAACTCAGCGCCGTTCAAAATACGGCACTAAACGACCTAAGAAGTAATTTAAAAACTTTAATGTAAAGAGAAATGAGAAAAAGAAGCGCTAAAAAAAGATTTCTTTTACCGGATCCAAAATTTAATGATCAGTTAGTTACAAGATTTGTAAACAACTTGATGCACGACGGTAAAAAATCTGTAGCTTTTAAAGTATTCTATGATGCAATGGAAATTGTAGAAGAAAGAAACCAAAACGAAGAAAAAACAGCACTAGAATTATGGAAGGATGCCTTATCTAATGTTATGCCTCATGTTGAAGTGCGTAGCAGAAGGGTAGGTGGCGCAACTTTTCAAATTCCAATGCAAATTAGACCCGACAGAAAGGTCTCAATGGCAATAAAGTGGCTGATTTTATATGCAAGAAAACGTAATGAGAAATCAATGGCTCAGCGTTTAGCTGGTGAAGTAATTGCTGCTGCTAAAGAAGAAGGAGCTGCTTTTAAGAAAAAAACTGATGTCCATAAAATGGCAGAAGCGAATAAAGCATTTTCACACTTTAGATTTTAAGAATTAGGATGGCACAAAGAGATTTAAAATATACAAGAAATATTGGAATTGCTGCTCATATTGATGCGGGTAAAACCACAACAACAGAGCGTATATTATATTATACAGGAGTAAGTCATAAAATTGGTGAAGTACATGACGGTGCTGCTACAATGGACTGGATGGAGCAAGAGCAAGAACGTGGTATTACCATTACTTCTGCTGCTACAACATGTACTTGGCAGTTTCCAACCGAAAATGGTGCACCAACAGAAGATGCTCATGGATACCATTTTAATATCATAGATACCCCTGGTCACGTTGATTTTACTGTAGAGGTAAATAGATCATTAAGAGTACTTGACGGTTTGGTGTTTTTGTTTTCAGCAGTTGATGGTGTGGAGCCTCAATCGGAGACCAACTGGAGATTGGCTGATAATTATAAGGTTCCAAGAATGGGCTTTGTAAATAAAATGGACCGACAAGGATCTAATTTCTTAGCTGTTTGTAAGCAAGTAAAAGAGATGTTAGGTTCTAATGCCGTGCCTATAGTATTGCCAATAGGTGATGAAGGTGACTTTAGAGGCATTATAAATTTAGTAAAGAACAGAGCAGTAATCTGGCATGACGAAACACTGGGCGCTACATTTGATGTGGTTGACATTCCAGAAGACATGAAAGAAGAAACTCGCAAATATAGAGCCCTACTTATTGAAGAAGTAGCAGGTTATGACGAAAATCTTTTGGAGAAATTCATGGAAGATGAAGATTCTATTACAGAAGACGAAGTGCATGCTGCGTTAAGAGCTGCTGTTATGGATATGTCTATTATCCCTATGATATGTGGTTCTGCTTTTAAAAATAAAGGTGTACAATTTTTGTTAGATGCGGTTTGTAGATATTTACCTTCTCCTTTAGACAAGGAAGCTATTATAGGTAAAGATCCTGATACAGGAGCAGAAATTGCCCGTAAACCAAATGTAACAGAACCTTTTGCTGCCTTGGCTTTTAAAATTGCCACCGACCCTTTCGTAGGTCGTTTGGCCTTTTTTAGAGTTTATTCTGGACGTTTAGATGCAGGGTCATATGTATTGAACAATCGATCTGTTAAAAAAGAACGCATCTCAAGAATCTATCAAATGCATTCTAATAAACAAAATGCTATTGATTTTATTGAGGCCGGAGATATTGGAGCTGCCGTTGGTTTTAAGGATATTAAAACCGGAGATACATTATCTGATGTGAAACATCCTATTATTTTAGAGAGCATGGATTTTCCTGATCCTGTAATAGGGATTGCAGTTGAGCCAAAAACGAAGGCAGACGTAGATAAGTTAGGAATGGCATTGTCTAAATTGGCAGAAGAGGATCCTACATTCACTGTAAAAACAGATGAAGCTTCAGGTCAAACCATTATTTCTGGTATGGGTGAGCTTCACCTTGATATTATTGTTGACAGGTTGAGACGCGAATTTAAAGTGGAAGTTAATCAAGGTCAACCTCAAGTGGAATACAAAGAAGCTATTACTCAGGTTGCCGATCATAGAGAAGTTTATAAAAAACAATCAGGTGGTCGTGGTAAATTTGCAGATATTGTATTTACTATGGAACCAGCTGAGGAAGGAAAACAAGGTCTTGAATTTGTAAATGTAATTAAAGGTGGAAATATTCCTAAAGAATATATTCCTGCTATTGAAAAAGGATTCAAAATTGCCATGCAGAATGGTCCTTTGGCCGGATTTGAAATGGATAGTATGAAGATTACCATTAAGGATGGATCATTCCACCCGGTGGATTCTGATTCTTTATCTTTCGAA
>Ga0316201_10002395_pt1 | contig 13331 bp, 11 predicted proteins | sample CS6wburrow_MG_FD_204516 | JGI IMG/M metagenome (GOLD analysis project Ga0316201, IMG submission 204516) | Coastal sediment microbial communities from Delaware Bay, Delaware, United States - CS-6 worm burrow | ecosystem: Environmental > Aquatic > Marine > Coastal > Sediment | place: USA... | reverse complement strand
GTCAAAAGACGATAAGCAGGTAGACTTGACCGCCGGCATTTCCGACCTGGAAGTTGCGGACAAGATAAAAGATATCCAACAATCGTTCGAAACGGGTAAGCTCACGCGCCGCAGTTTCATGAGCGGTGCCCTGGCGATGGGCGTATCGCTTACCGCCGCGTCGGCGATTCTCAACCGGGTTGAAGCCGCGACTCCGAAGAAGGGTGGCCGCCTGCGCGTCGGCCTGACCGGCGGCGCCACTACCGATACGATGGACCCCGGCCAGATCCTCGACCTGTACATGATTCATTTGCAGTTTGGCCAGTTGCGCAACAGCCTGACCGAGGTTGCCGCCAACGGTAAACTGACGCCGGAACTGGCGGAAAGCTGGGAAGCCAGCCCGGACGCCAAGAAGTGGCATTTCAAGATCCGCCAGGGCGTCGAGTTTCACAACGGCAAGAGCCTGACTTCCCAGGACGTGGTCGACTCGATCAACCACCACCTGGGCGAAGATTCGAAGTCGGCCGCCAAGGGCATCATGTCCGGTGTGGTTTCGGTCAAGGCCGACGGCAAACATGCGGTAACCATTGAACTCAGTGGCGGCGATGCGGATTTCCCGTTCCTGCTGACCGACTACCACATGAATATCTGTCCCTCCAATGGCGACGGCACGATCGACTGGGCCTCCGGGATCGGCACCGGCGGGTACGTGTTGCAACAGCATGATGCCGGGGTGCGTTCATTCACCACGCGCAATCCGAACTACTGGAAAGAGGGCTTTGCGCATTTCGACGAGGTTGAAATCACGCAGATCGCCGATGCAACCGCGCGCAGCCAGGCCTTGCAGGGCGGTCAGCTCGATGTAATCAACAACGTGCCGACCCAGACCGTACACCTGATGAAGCGGGTTCCGGGGATCAAGATCGAGGCGACTACCGGCAACAAGCAGATCACGCTGCCGATGCGCACCGACATGGCGCCCTTCGACAACAACGATGTGCGCACCGCGGTCAAGTATATCGTCGATCGCGAAGAATGGCTGAAGAAGATCGTGCACGGTTACGGCCAGCTGGGTAATGACAATCCTGTCGGCCCGGCCAATATCTACCGCGCCACCGAGGCCGAGTTACCGCAACGCCAGTACGATCCGGAAAAGGCGAAGTTCCACCTGAAAAAGGCGGGCTTAAGCAAACTCGATATCGATTTTCACGCGGCCGAAACCGGTTTTGGCGGCGCGCTCGATGCCGCACAGTTGATGGCTGCATCGGCACGTGCAGCCGGGATCAACATCAATGTCGTACGCGAGCCGGACGATGGTTACTGGAGTAACGTCTGGATGAAGAAAGCCTTCTCTGCCTGTTACTGGAGCGGGCGCGCCACCGAGAACTGGATCTTTTCGCAGATCTACGCGGCGGACGCGAGCTGGAACGACACCTACTGGAAGCACGACAAGTTCAACAAGCTGCTGGTATTGGCGCGTGCCGAACTCGATCCGGCCAAGCGTCGGGTACTCTACGTCGAGATGCAGCAGATCGTGCATAGTGAGGGCGGCGTCTGCCTGCCATTGTTCCGCAGCGATGTCATGGCATATAACGAACGCCTGCACGTGCCGGAGGTGATCGGTAACAACTGGGAGCTCGACGGTGCCAAGAACGCCGAGCGCTGGTGGTTCGCTTAAGTTATCGCGGCTGTATCGCCAATTGGAAAGGGGTAGCTTTGCTACCCCTTTTTTTGTTCATCAAGCCAGAACGACTTAGTTGCGGTAACTGTCGGGCAGCGCGTAACTATCGCCGAGAAATTCGCCAAAGACTTCGGCGATCTGTGGATGGTTTACCGGTTCACCGGTTTCATCGATTAACAGGTTCTGTTCCGATACGTAGGCTTCATAGGACGTGGTCTCGTTTTCGGCAAGCAGGTGATAAAACGGCTGATTCTTGCGCGGCCGCACTTCCTCGGGAATCGCGAGCCACCATTCCTCGGTGTTATTGAACTCTGGATCGACGTCGACGATAACACCGCGAAAATTGTAGATTCGGTGTTTAACTACCTGTCCGATGTTGAATTGTGTGCTGGTTACGCTCATAGGTTCGATATGGGTTTAAAGTCGAATATATCAACGCCCTGGTTTAGTGCATTCGAACTGTTTCACAGCGCGCTTATTTCAATCCGATGACAGCGCGCGCCTCGTCGGGGCCCAGCACCCGGGCGCCAAGGCGCTCGATGATTTCGACCGCGCGCTCGACCAGCATGCCGTTGCTCGCGAGCACGCCCTTGTCGAGGTAAATATTATCCTCGAGCCCGACACGCACGTTGCCGCCGAGCAGCACTGCCTGTGCCACCATCGGCATCTGCATCCTGGAGATGCCGAACCCGGCCCACAGCGCGTCCGCCGGCAGTGCCTGCTTCATCGCGGACATGGTCTCGGTATCGGCGCCGGCCCCCCAGGGAATGCCGAGGCAAAGCTGAAACATCGGCGGCGCATCGATCAGGCCGTCGTCGATCAGGCTGCGCGCGAGCCGAATCTGGCCCAGGTCGAACACCTCGAGTTCCGGTTTGACACCGAGTTCCTGGACTATTTCCGCCATGCGGCGCAGGAACGGCGCGGTATTGATGTAGGCGTAGTCGCCGGCAAAATTCATCGTGCCGCAATCGAGGCTGCAGATATCGGGCTTGCAGTCGACCACGTGAGCCAGGCGCTCCTCGGGTCCGATCATGTCGGACCCCGGCCCGGGCAGTGAAGGGTCCTCGGCGCTCGGCACCCAGTCGCCGCCCATGCCGGCGGTCAGGTTGATGATCATGTCGACGCCGCTGTCGCGGATCATGTCGACCGCTTCACGGAATAGCGCCGGATCGCGCGATCCCTGCCCGGTTTCAGGATCTCTCACGTGCACATGTACGACCGCGGCGCCGGCCCGTGCGGCCTCGATAGCCGCATCGGCGACCTGGCGCGGTGTTATCGGCACCAGGTTGCTGCGGCTGGTGGTATCGCCGGCCCCGGTAACGGCGCAGGTAATAATGACGTCATGATTCATGGTTCAGGATCCCCCGTTTTCTGCTTGTTCTGGCTGTGAAAGCTTACGTTTCATTTTCGCGATTTCGACCAGCCCTTGATTCATTTTCTTGCTCAGCGCCGCGAAATCCTGGCCCGCGGTCATGTCGACGCAGCCGTCGACCATCGCGTTCCTGAGTTCGTCGGTCAATTCGGGCGCGACCAGCCTTGTCCAGGGCAGTTTGAGCGCCGGGCCGAACTGGTCGAGACAATAGGCCATGCCGCCCTCGCCACCGCCGACATGAAAAATCTCGCAGGGTCCCATCAAGGCCCAGCGCGGCCCCGGGCCGTTGACTACCGCCTGGTCGATCTGCTCGACCGTGGCCTCGCCGTTGGCGACCATGTGCAAAGCCTCGCGCCAGATCGCTTCCTGCAGGCGGGTGGCGATGAATCCCGGCACCTCTTTTTGCATCACCAGCGGCGCCTTGCCCGCGACCCGGTAAAACTTCTCGGTCCATTCGACCGTTTCCGGGCTGGTTTTTTCGCCACCGATCATTTCCACCAGCGGTAGCAGGTAGGGCGGGTTGAACGGGTGTGCCACCACGGTGCGCTCCGGGGTCGCGCAGCGTGCCTGGATATCGGTCATCGACAGACCCGAGGTGCTAGAAGCGATGACGACCCGGGCATCGATGCTATCGCCGAGCACCCGGTAGAGCTCCTGCTTTAGTTCCAGCACTTCGGGAATACTCTCCTGGATAAACTCGCAGTCCCGGGTGGCCTCGCCGAGATCGGTAGTCCAGTGAAAGTTGTCCATCGAAGCGCCCTCGGCCAGGCCGATTTGCTCGAGACTGATCCAGGCGGTTTCCAGCAGCCGCATCAGGGCGTCGTACTCGCTTGCCTGGTGCAGGTAGCTGGTGACAGTGTAGCCCTGTGCCAGGTAGTGGGCCGCCCAGCCGCCGCCGATCGGTCCCGCGCCGATACAGGTGATGCGGCTAACGTTTTCAGGTGCCTGATGCAGCATGCCTATTTCCCCTTGAATTTAGCGTCACGTTTTTCGACGAAGGCCTTGACGCCCTCGCCGGCATCGTCAGATGACAGCATCGCCTTGTAGGTCGGCAGGTCGTCGTAACGCATTTTGTGGAAAGCTTTCTCGGTGGGTTCGCATTCGATCGCACGCAGCACCTCCTTGATAGACTGCAGCGCCAGCGGCGCTACCTGCGCCATTTGCCCTGCCCATTCGCGGGCGGCATCCATCAATTGATCGGCCGGCACCACCCGGTTGATCAGCCCGTAGTGCATGGCTTCCGCCGCGCCCATGCGCCGGCCCAGGTAAAGCATCTCCAGCGCGATGTTATAGGGCAGGCGTTTCGGCAGGCGCTGTACCGCGCCGGCGTCGGGGATCAGGCCCAACGGTAGCTCCGGTAGCGCAAACTCGACATGCTCGGCGGCGATAATCAGGTCGCAGGCGAGCGCGATTTCGAAGCCGCCGCCGATGGTCAGCCCGTTGAGCGCGGCGATCACCGGTTTGTTCAGGTCCCACATTTCGGTGATGCCGGCGAATCCGCCGAGCTCGGGATCCTCGGCCTCCCACCAGTTCTCCAGCGGCGTATCGCCAGCATCCAGGGCTTTCAGATCCCAGCCCGCACAGAAGATCTTTTCGCCGGCGCCGGTGATGATAGCGACTTTCAGTTCAGGGTTATCGCGAAAATAAACGAACGCCTCACCGAGCTTGCGGCTGGTGGGCAGGTCGATCGCATTGGCCTTGGGCCGATCGATCGTGATCAGCATCAGATTATCGTCGATCTTTACCCGAACTTCGTCGTCTCCCGGTAGCATTGATATCTCCTGTTTGACTGCGGTTTGCGATTCGCGCAGTTTAGTAGACTCGTCAGGCAAATGGTATATGATTGGTTGCGTTTGCCGCTCACGTGGATGCAAATCTCATGAACTACAATCTCACCGCCGAACAGGACATGATCGTTCGTTCGCTGCGGGCTTTTCGTGAACAGGAACTCGAGCCCTACGAGGCCGAGGTCGACCGCAGCGGCGAGGTGCCCGAGGAACTGGGTCAGCAAATCAAGGCAAAGGCGCTGGAGATGGGTTTTTACGCGCCCAACCTGCCCGTGGAAATCGGCGGCGGCGGGCTGGATTATAAGACGCTGGCGCTGTTCGAGCGTGAACTCGGCAAAAGCAGTTACGGTCTGCACGGTTACATCCATCGCCCCTCGGAAATCCTGATGGCTTGCGAGGGCGATCAGATCGAGAAATACCTGCAACCCTGCGTGACCGGCGATAAAAAGGAGGTCTTCGCGCTGACCGAACCCGGCGCCGGTTCCGATATCCTGTCGATGGCCACCACCGCGAAACGCGACGGTGAAGATTTCGTTATCAACGGCGCCAAGCACTTCATCAGCAGCCCGGTGATCCCCGACTTCGCGATTCTGTTCGCCTGGACCGGGGTTCAACAAACCAGGAAAGGCGAGCGTAAGCTGGTCACCGCTTTCCTGGTCGATAGAGGCACGCCGGGATTTGATATCCAGCGCGGACCGCGCTGCGCGGCGCAACGCGCCTATCACACCTGGCAACTCTGGTTCAACCAGTGTCGCGTGCACCAGAGCCAGATTCTCGGCGAGGAGGGGCAGGGCTTCGAACTTGCCGACAAGTGGCTCAAGATGGGGCGCGTCTGGGTCGCCGCGGCCGCCTGCGGCAAGCTGGAACGACTGCTCGAACTCGCCACGCGTTACGCGGCCGAGCGCAAGCAGTTCGGTCAACCGATCGGCAAGTTCCAGGGCACCTCGTTCAAGCTGGCCGACATGGACACCGACCTGCAGGCGGCTGACCTGCTGGTGATGCACGCCGCCGACAGGGCCGACCAGGGCATCATGCAGCCCGAGGATGCGGCCAGGGCCAAGCTGTTCGCTTCGGAAGCGGTCGGTCGCGCTGCCGACAACACGGTCCAGATTTACGGCGGCATGGGTTTGATGGAAGAGTTGCCGATCGAGCGCCTCTGGCGCGATGCCCGGCTGGACCGGATCTGGGATGGTACCTCCGAAATCCAGCGTCACATCATTTCGCGCTCGCTGTTGCGCCAGTATGAGTCCTGATGCCTGCTAAAACGGTGGTCGGGTATGCCGGCTAGGGAAAATCTTCGCCGGCTATTATCGCCGCGACATGTCGCCTTTATCGGCGGCGCCGATGCCGATTTCTCCGCCCGGCAATGCGCCGCGCAGTTCGACGGCCCGGTCTGGGGCGTTAATCCGAAGCGGGACAAGTTGGGCGGGGTGCGCTGTTACCCGGCAGTCGAGGATTTGCCGGACGCGCCGGATGCGGTTTTCCTGGCCACACCGCGCACTGCCGCGACCGAAACCGTCAGGCAACTGAGCCGCATCGGCGCCGGCGGCGTAGCCTGTTTCACCGCGGGCTATGGCGAACTGGGTCAGGCCGGTCAGCGCGCCGAGGCCGAACTGATTGAGGCCGCTGGCGATATGGCGCTGGTTGGACCCAATTGTTATGGCATCGTCAATTTCACCAACGGCGCCGTGCTGTGGCCGTTTGGCGCCGGCAACCATCGCTGCCACGAGGGCGTGGCGCTGGTCATGCAAAGCGGTATGCTGCCGGCCAACATGATCATGAACGATCGCTCGGTGCCAATAACCCACGTGGTGTCTGCCGGCAACCAGGCGGTGCTCGCGATCGAGGATTACCTCGACGTGCTGCTCGATGAGCCCGCGGTGCGGGCGGTTGGGCTGTATATCGAGGGTATCAAAAGCGTCGACAAGTTTGCCACCGCCGCCATCAAGGCATTGCAGCTGGATAAGCCCATTGTGGTGCTCAAGGCCGGCAAGTCGAAACTCGGCTCGCAGATTTCGATCACCCACACCGGTTCACTGGCGGGTACCGACGAGGCGTTCCAGGCACTGTTCGACCGCTTCGCGATAGTGCGTGTCGAATCCCCGGTCGAAATGATAGAAACGCTAAAATTCCTGTCGGTGTCGGGCGCACCCCGGGGTAACCGGCTGGCGGCTTTCACCTGTTCCGGCGGCGATGCCGCGATGGTCGCCGATTACTGCGATCGAGTCGGACTCGATCTGGCTCAGCCCAGCGCGCCGGTGGCGAAAAAACTGGCCGGGTTGTTGCCTGATATCGCCACCGCCGCCAATCCGCTCGATTATACGACTCCGCTCTGGGGCAATGTCGATGTTATGCCGCGGGTTTTCGAGACCCTGATCGCCGACGATTACGATGCCGCGGTCGTGATCCAGGATTTTCCACCCGGGCATATTCACGCCGACAACAGTTTGTACCGCAATGACGCCATGTCGTTCATCAAGGCTTGCGGCGCACTGTCGGTGCCGGCCGCGGTGTGCAGCGACCTGCCGGAAAACATCGATCGCGAGTCCAGGGAAATCCTGATCAATGGCGGCGTCGCTCCCTTGCAGGGGCTTGACGCGGGCCTGGATGCGATTGCCAATGCCTGCCGCTACGGCGTTACCCGGGAACGGCTGCTGGACACCGACTTGTCACCCGGTTATCGAAAAATTGACATCCCCCGGGATTCAGGTGACGCCCGGATCGTCGATGAATGGCAGGGTAAACTGATGCTGCGGGATGCGGGAATCGATGTGCCTGCAGGGCTGGTTATCGATGCGGAAGCCATCGACGAGGCCGCCGAAAACCTGGCGTACCCGGTGGCGCTCAAGGCGGTATCGGCCGAATTGCCGCACAAGTCGGACGCCGGCGCGGTCATGCTCGATTTACGGAACCCGGCGCAACTGCGCGGCGCGCTTGACGCGATGCGTCGACGGCTCGAACAGGCTGCGCCCGGCATTGAAATAAGCCAGTTCCTGGTGGAACCGATGATCGGCGATGCCATCGCGGAGCTCATGGTTGGCATCAATACCGACGCGCAGTTTGGCCAGCTACTGGTGATTGCCAGCGGCGGGATACTGGTGGAGTTGACGCGCGATGCCAGGACGCTGTTATTACCCGCGAGCGATGTCGAGGTCGAGGCCGCGCTACGTGAACTGAAATGCTTCAAGCTGTTGCAGGGTTTTCGCGGCAAACCGGCGGCCGATATCCAGACCGTGGTCGGCAGCATCCGCGCGCTGATCGATTTTGCCGCGGGTCGACACCACTGGCTGCTTGAAATGGATGTGAATCCGCTCATGATTACCCCGGACCGCTGCGTCGCAGTCGATGTCATGATCCGGGAAGTGGTTCAGTAAACCGGCGTTTGCCGGTAACAGGAGATGGCGAACCTGGAACTCAACGTTCGGCTGTACCCGTGGTTTCGCGCCGCATCCGACGGCCATGCCTGGATCACCGTGTTCTTCCTGTACATGAGCCAGAGCCTGCCGCTGGAGCAGGTGATCGAGTTGTCTGCGGTTTACTACCTGTCGGTGTTCGTGCTGGAGGTCCCGTCGGGTTATTTTTCCGATCGTATCGGTCGGCGCACTACCCTGTTGCTGGCCGCCGGCGCGCTGATCGGATCCTATAGCTGCTTCATAATCGGTGCCGGATTCTGGTGGTTCGCGGCCGGGCAATTCCTGCTGGCCACGGGTATTGCGATGCAGTCCGGGACCGATACCGCGCTGCTCTATGATTCGCTCAAGACGCTCGGCCGTGAGCACGAATACGCGCACCGCGAAGCGGGCGCTGAGCAATGGGGGTTGATGATGCTGGCGATTGCGACGTTCTCGGGCGGTGTGCTGGGACTAATCGATCTGCGCCTGGCCTACGTGTTTTCATTGCTAAGCGCGAGCGTAATGGGGCTGCTGGTATGGCGTTTCACCGAACCGAAGCATGCCGCAGAAACCACCGCGTTGCCGCAGAGTTTCACTACCGTCGTACTGGGCTGCATCGGCCGGTTGCGCGATCCCGTCCTCGGCTGGATCTTTCTCGTGGTTATCATGCTTTACGCAATGGCGCATATCGTCTACGAGTTTTATCAGCCCTATATTACGCTGCTGCAGTTGCCGCTACTGGAGGCTTCTGCCTATGCCCCCCTGATTTCGGGACTGGTGATCTCGGTTTCGATGTTTGGCGGTGCGCTCGGCGCCAGGGCGAGCATTTTCTGGCAGTCTAGGCTCGGCCTTTTAGGCGTGCTTGCAGTCGCGACCTTTATCCAGTTGGGGCTGGTTGCCGCGATGGCGATTGCGCTTAGTCCGGTGGTGCTGGCGCTGGTCAGCCTGCGAAATTTCCCGATGTCGTTGGTGCATGCGCCGGTCAGGGCCGCGATCGCGCCGCGAATTACGCGCGAACAGCGTGCCACCTACCTGTCGCTGCAGGGGCTCGCCGAACGCCTGGTTTTTGCATTGCTGCTACTGGGCCTGGCGGCGGACCTGGAGAAAGGGGCGCCGGTGAACGAACCGACCCTGCTCGGAATTTTAACTTCCACCCTGTGGATCGGGTTAGCCAGCGCGCTGTTGTTGTTCGCCTTCACCGGCAGAATCAGGCGCGCGCTGGACTCCAGGGAGCTCAAGGGGTGAAACGTGTCGCTATCGTCGGTGCCGGTATCGCCGGTCTTACCCTGGCGCGCGAACTGGGCGATGTCGCCGAGGTCGTGGTGTTCGAAAAGTCGCGCGGGCCTGGTGGCAGAATGGCCACGCGCCAGGCCGATCCCTACCAGTTCGATCATGGCGCCCAGTTCTTTACGGCCAGGTCCGACGAATTCACCAGTTTTATCAATCCCTTTATCGATCAGGGCCAGGTCGCACGCTGGGATGCCGAATTCGTCGAGATCGAATCGGACCGAATCGTATCCGCACGCAGCTGGGCCGACGGCCCGGCGCACTATGTTGGCACGCCGCGCATGAACGCGTTGGCAAAACAGATGGCGGCAGGCGTCGATGTCAGGCTCGAGACCCGCGTATCCCGCCTCGAATCGACCGTGGCAGGTTGGCGGCTATACGACCAGGCCGCCGCCAGCCTCGGCGACTACGACTGGGTGGTTGCGGCAATCCCGGCTGAACAGGCTGGCGCTTTAATGCCGGCGGATTTCAGCGCGCGCGGCGAGGTATGCCGGAAACACATGCTTGGTTGCTATTCGCTGATGCTGGGCTACGAGCAGGCGCTGGCGCTCGACTGGCAGGCGGCGTTTGTCAGCGGTGCCGATATCAGCTGGATTTCCAATGACAGCAGCAAGCCCGGTCGACCGGATAACTATACCCTGCTGGTGCATTCGACCAATCGCTGGGCCGAGGACAATATCGACCGGGATGATGCCAGCGTGACCGCGTTTTTACGGCAAGAGCTTGGCCGCGTGATCGGGCTCGATGTTTCAGGGGCAGCGCATGTCGCGTTGCAACGCTGGCGTTATGCCAACATTGGCCGGCAGCAGAACGGTGCCTTCTTTATCGATTGCGACAACCGACTCGCGGCGGCCGGTGACTGGTGTATACACGGCCGCATCGAGTCGGCATACCTGAGCGCTCTGCGCCTGGCGCAGCGACTGCAGCGCGAGCTCCAGGCGTCGAGAGATTTTACCCGGGGTTAAAGCCGCACGCGGGAGAATCGCTGATTATGGACGCCGGCGGCGCCTGGTAACAGGTTACGACGAGATTCAGGAATCCTCGGTTATTGGCAGCAGCGATAGCTCGACGCGGCGGTTCAGGCTGCGGCCTTCCGCAGTGCCGTTGTCGGCGATCGGGTTACTTTCGCCGAATCCCACTGATTCGATGCGCGCCTCGACGACGCCTTTTGCCAGCAGGTATTGCGCCACCGAGTTGGCACGGCGTTCGGACAGGGCCTGGTTGTATTCATCCGAGCCCCGGCTGTCGGTATGTCCGGCGGCGACGATGATGGTTTTGTCGAATTCCTGTAACACGATGATCACCGAATCCAGCACTTGATGAAAATCGGCGTTGAGGTCGTGTCCATCGGTCACGAAAGTAATATTGCCCGGCATGATCAGGTTGATGTTATCGCCGTCGCGCTCGACACTGACGCCGGAAGCGCGCAGGGTTTTCCTGAGCTTCGCTTCCTGGGTATCCATGTAGTAACCGATGCCGCCGCCGGCGATCGCGCCGATGCCGGCCGCTTCGAGCATGCGTTTCTGGCGCCGCTTGCTGGGCTCGTCCTTGTTCTTGAGGTAGGCCAGTACCGCGCCGATACCGGCGCCGATGCCGGCGCCCTTGGCCGTGTTGGAAGTTTTCTGCTCGCCGGTGTAGGCGTCGAAGGTTTCACAACCGGACAAGTTAGTCAGGCTGGCAATGACTATTACAAGTAACAATTTTTTCATCTGGGTTTCCTGGATAAACGACTGAGTAAAATAAGCCGGGGGTGATTATAGACAATATGGCTGAATCTGGACTTAACAATAGTTCACAATCGCCGAGACGGCTTCGATTACTCGGAATCCGGCAGCCGGTAAGCTTCCAGGTCGATGGCTTTGAGGGCTATGCCTTCCAGCACCAGTCGGCCCTGGTAGCGGCGATCGCCGACAGACGAAAACTCGAACAGGTAGGTTCGACGAAACCTCAGCTTGCCAGCACGGCTGCGTACCGGCCAGAAGCCGACAATCACCATGCTCTGGTCAAGCAGCTGGAGACCCAGTTGCCGGCAATGCGCGGTCGCGAGATCGCGCGCCCGGCCCTTGTAAAGACCGCTCTGCCACCAGTAGAGCGCCAGCATCGCGGCAAGTACCAGCCAAAGCAGGTTAAGCAGGCTGAACACGGCGCGCTGCCTCAGCCGATTTGGAAGAAAAACCCGGGCATCCCGGCGGGTCGCTGCTCGACCGGCCGCGGGTATGCGCAGGCTCGCGGTCAGCGCGCGCCGCGCGCAGGGTGGCCCGCAGTGCACGGCCGCGCGCGCATGCGTTGCCGAAATCCGTCGGTAAACCCGGGCCCGGGGCGATAGCGGAACCGGGGAGGGGCCTGATCATGGGTTCGCGACCGTGATCCACGAGCCCGTTCGATCAGGCCTGGGGAATGGTCTCGAGGATGGAATGCATTTTTTCCGCCGCGATTTCGCTGCCTTCATCGCGCTGCCACTCGATGTACTGCGAGCAAAATGCGGCGACCTCGGCCTTGCCCGCGAGCGCGCCGAGATCATCGGCGGTGCGCACGCCGAAACCGACCGCGAGTGGCAGGTCAGTGTGTTTACGAATTTCGGCGATATAGTTCTGGAACTTTTCACCCCACTGGGTTTCATGCCCGGTTACGCCCATGCGCGAGACCACGTAAATCATGCCGCGCGCCGCGCGCGTAATCTTCGCTACCCGCTCCGGCGCGGTGTTCGGGGTTACCATCAGAATCGGCGCCAGTCCCAGCGCATCGAGTTTCGGCAACCACGGCTCGATCTCTTCGACCGGCCAGTCAGGCACGATCATACCCTTGATGCCGGCCGCCACGGCCTGTTCGAACAGCTCTTCGAGGCCGTAACGGTAAAGCGGGTTCAGGTAGCTCATCAGGATAAAAGTCACCTCGGGGTGACTGGCGCTCACCCGTTTTGCCAGGTCCAGCGTTGCCTGCACCGAGCCGCCATGCTTGAGCGCCTCGTAGCAAGCGTTGACCAGCGTGTGACCGTCTGCTACCGGGTCGCTGAACGGCACCTGCAGCTCGATCAGCCTGACGCCGGCGCGTGCCAGCCCGGCGATCGCTTTTTCGTTCTCCTCGAGACTCGGGAAACCAACCACCGCGTGTGACATGATTTGCAGGTTGTCGTACTGTGCTGGAAACATGATCAGTGCCCTCTCTTTTGTGCCATTAACTCGGTTGACCGGGTGGCCTCGCGTTGCAGAAACTCGGTCCATTCCTGTTGCGGGAAAGCGCGCGCGATATTGAATATATCCTTGTCGCCGCGCCCGCTCAGGTTGATGACGACGTTTTGATCGGGCCGCATCTGTCGCGCGCGCTTGAATCCGCCCGCCAGCCCGTGGGCCGATTCCAGCGCCGGGATAATACCCTCGGTTTTCATCAGCAGGCTGAAGGCTTCGGTAACTTCGTCGTCGGTGGCCGACTCCGGAATCATCCGGCCCTGCTGCGACAGGTAGGCGAGAATCGGGGACACGCCGACATAATCAAGCCCGGCGGCGATACTATGGGTATCGCCCAGCTGACCGTCATCGTTTTGCAGGAACAGTGTCTTGTAACCCTGGGCGATGCCGGTTTCGCCGGTATTATGCGACAGTCGCACCGAGTGCTTGCCGTCTTCGAAACTGAGACCGCCGGCCTCGACGCCGATCAGCGCCACTTCGTGGTCCTCGAGAAACGCGCCGAAGGCGCCCATAGCGTTCGAACCCCCGCCGACGCAGGCGACGATTTCATCGGGCAGGCGTCCCATTTGCCGCATCGACTGTTCCTTGATCTCATCGCTGATTATGCCCTGGAAGTAGGAAACCAGTTCCGGGAAGGGCGCCGGCCCG
>Ga0316201_10002394_pt1 | contig 13332 bp, 9 predicted proteins | sample CS6wburrow_MG_FD_204516 | JGI IMG/M metagenome (GOLD analysis project Ga0316201, IMG submission 204516) | Coastal sediment microbial communities from Delaware Bay, Delaware, United States - CS-6 worm burrow | ecosystem: Environmental > Aquatic > Marine > Coastal > Sediment | place: USA: Delaware... | reverse complement strand
GGAAGTACTGCTGTCGCTCGACAAGCAGGACCACGAACGCCTGAAACAAGTGCTTGCCTACGACGAGGAAAGCGCCGGTGGCCTGATGAACGTCGATATCGTGACCGTTCGTCCGGACGTAACGCTTGAGGTCGTTACGCGCTATCTGCGTGCGGTGGGTGAAATCACCGATGGCACGGACTCGATTTTTGTCGTTAGCCGCGACAACAGCTACCTCGGTTCCCTCTTTCTATCGCGTCTTGTGACCAAAGATCCCGATGAAATGGTCGCGAATATAATGTCGACCGACGTCATGCCGATTCCGGCACACACACCCTCAACACAGGTTGTCTGGGAATTCGAGAATCGCGACCTGCTATCGGCACCCGTTGTCGACGACGATTTTCGTGTCCTGGGCCGCATCACGGTGGACGACGTCGTCGACGTGATCCGCGATGAGGCCGAGCACTCCCTGATGAGTGCTGCGGGCCTTGACGAAGAAGACGACATGTTTGCGCCTGTCGTAAAGAGCGCCACTCGACGAGCCCTGTGGCTCGGCGTGAATCTCGCCACAGCATTCCTGGCGGCAGCGGTAGTCGATTTGTTTCAAACGACGCTCGACAAGATCGTACTGCTTGCCGTCCTGATGCCCGTTGTACCAAGCATGGGCGGTGTCGCCGGAAGCCAGTCACTCACGATCATCACGCGGGCGATTGCGCTCGGCCAGATCAACCGCGCAAACGCGATGGGTATGATGCGCAAGGAAGTCCTTGTTGGTGTTCTCAACGGCTGCGGTTGGGCGATCGTCGTCGCCTTCTTTACCTACCTGTGGTTTGGCGACTGGCGCATCGGCGGCATCATCGGCGCCGCGATGATCATCAACATGATCATCGCCGCCGCCGCCGGTTTCAGCATCCCACTCATCCTGAGGCGACTGCGCGTTGATCCGGCGCTAGCTGGCGGCGTGGTTCTGACGACGGTCACAGACGTCGTCGGTTACATGGCGTTCCTCGGGCTGGGGGCAATATTCCTGCTATAGCAGCGCCGTATCGGTCACGGACGAGGCCCGCCGTTACGGCTCTGAATGAAACGCGCTCAGGTCCTTCTTGATCCAGTTCGGTGCGAACAGTCTCGGCACATCGGCACCCGTGACAAAGTCGAGCAGCTCGTCTTTAACGTTCATCGCATCGTGATAGCCGAGTTTGATCAGTTCGCGCGTATACGCTTTTTCAAACAGCAGGAAGCTCAACAGTCGATTCTCGCCGGGATTGCTGCCGCCGACGCCGCGTAACAGCGCGCGGATAGCAAACGGCAACTCCTTGCGATGCCGGTGCGCAATAGCGCGCAAATCCTCACTCGGCACAATCAGCATCGTGTCGATAGCACGCATGTTCGCGACGGACTCCGGCCTCTTTTTCACTGCTATCGAATCGATCAGTTGGTTAATGCGAGTAATTCGTTCCAGGTCGGAATACAGGCCATCCATGAATAGCGTGTCCAGCATGTAGCCGGCGATTTGTGCAAAGCTCGGCAACTCGGCGCCGGTGTCAGGCGCCTGATCGCCGGTTTCATCGCGAATGCCGATAACAAGAATTCTATCCGCGCCCAGGTGCACGGCCGGGCTAAGCGGCGTCGCCTGGCGCATCGCACCATCGCCGAAGTACTCGTTTCCAATTCTGACCGGCGGAAAAATCATGGGCACCGCGATGCTTGCCATGATGTGATCGAGGTTCAGGTCGCTTCGCAGGCCAAGACGTCGCGTTCGCTCCCAGTTATCCTGGTCCGCGGTGGCCTCGAAGAACGAGGTTGACCTCGCTGACGCGTAACCCGCTGCCGTAATGGCGAGTGCGTCCAGGTGACCGCCGTCGATCGCATCCTGAATCCGGGGAAAGTGAACATTGCGACTCAGGAGTGAGCGCAGCGGTGCATTGTCGAGCAAAGATTTCGGCGCACCGACAAGCCAGCCACCCAGCACAATCGAGGCCATCCAGTGCAGGCTGCTCTTGAGCATGGTGAGGTGATCGGTCTTGTAGACGTGGTGACAACGAAAGTGTCCCCACACCTGCTCCAGTTCCGCGACGGCCGACCGGAGGTGCTGCGCTCGCGTTGCCAGGACGACCGCATTGACGGCACCGGCCGACGTGCCGCTGATGATGCCGAAGGGATTGGCACTTTTGCGCGGCAGCAGCTCGGCCACCGCTTTAAGTACGCCAACCTGGAACGCGCCGCGGGCACCACCACCCGGCAATACCAGGGCCGCTCTGATGTCAGTTGCTCGCTGTGTCATCTGGTCAGTACAGCTTGTTACGGCGCGCCTTCGCGCGGGATAACGATACATCGTATAATAACGCCCTCGCCGCAGCTTAGACCTGTGGCTCATTATTGTGAATCAGGAAGTGCAAATTGAGGTTTTGGAACATGAATCCCGCTTTGATCGCCATTCTCGCTGTCGCGGCAGGCGCCCTCGCATTGGCGCCTAACGGGTCGGCAACGGAAGCGCTGCTGCTTGGCAGCACCGCGCCGGAGTTCGAACTGGCCGATCAGACCGGACAGCTGCACTCGCTGGAGGACTATCGCGAACAGTGGGTTGTGCTCTATTTCTACCCGAAGGACGAAACCCCCGGCTGCACCACGGAAGCCTGCGAGTTTCGCGATAATATCTTCGCGTATCGGAATTTGAATGCGCAAATCCTGGGCGTCAGTCTCGACGACGTCGATTCACACCGGGAATTCGCTGAGCATCACTCCCTGCCGTTTCCGTTACTGGCCGATGTGGATGGACGCGCTGCCGATGCCTATGGCGTGAAAACTCGGATGCTGGGCATGACTGTCGCAAAACGGCAGACGTTTATCATCGATCCGAACGGGAACGTCGTAAAGCATTACGAGAAAGTAGAACCGGCGGAACATTCGGCGCAGGTGATTGCCGACCTGCAGACCCTGGTGAAATCGGCGACCGTGGCTGACTTTAACTCACCGGGTACCGTTGCATCGGAATAGGTCAATCAGTGCAAGGCTTTGATCGCGTCGTCGAGTCCGGCGATCGTTAACGGGTACATGCGATCTTTCATGAGTTCCTGGACGAGCTTCGTTGACGGCGTGAAGTCCCAGCGTTGCTTCGGCTCGGGATTCAGCCACACCGCTTTTGGGTAAGTATTGAGCAAGCGCTTGATCCAAACGGCGCCCGGCTCTTCATTCCAGTGTTCAACGCTGCCGCCCGCGTAGACAATTTCGTAGGGGCTCATCGTCGCATCACCGACGAAAATCAGCTTGTAGTCCGAACCGTACTTATGCGCTATGTCCAGGGTCGGCGTCTTTTCCGAGTGCCGGCGCCGATTGTCTTTCCACAGGCTTTCGTAGATGAAATTGTGGAAATAGAAGTATTCGAGGTGTTTGAATTCGCTGCGCGCAGCGGAGAACATCTCCTCGCAAATACGCACGTGGTCATCCATCGAGCCACCGATGTCGAGACACAACAGCACTTTGACGGCATTGTGCCGCTCGGGAACCATTCGAATATCGAGCAACCCCGCATTGCGCGCCGTTTTGTCGATCGTGTCATCAAGATCGAGCTGGTCGGCAGCACCCTCCCGCGCAAATTTGCGCAGTCTGCGCAGCGCCACCTTGATATTGCGTGTGCCGAGCTCGATAGAGTCATCCAGGTTGCGATAACTGCGCTTGTCCCATACTTTCACGGCGCTGCGGTTGCGTGAGCCCTCCTGACCCATGCGCACACCTTCCGGGTTATAACCGTAGGCACCGAATGGCGAGGTGCCTGCAGTACCGATCCATCGATTGCCTCCTTCGTGCCGCTCGTCCTGCTCGTCAAGACGCTCTTGAAGCGCTTTCATCAATGCGTCGAAACCGCCCATGGCCTCGATCTGCTTGCGCTCCTCTTCAGACAGCATCAGTTCAGCCTGGTGACGCAACCAGTCCTCGGGGATCTCCTGCATGAGGTCCGTCAGCGAATCTTCGACGCCTTTAAAGTAGGCCCCGAATATTCGATCAAAACGATCAAGCTGTGCTTCGTCTTTCACGAGACTGGTTCGTGCCAGATAGTAAAAGTCGTCGACGCTCTGGCCTGCAAGGCCCCTCTTCATGGCCTCGAGCAACGTCAACAATTCGGTTATTGACGTCTTCATCCCACCTTCGCGGAGCATGTAGAAAAATGGAATCAGCATGGTGCTTACTGCGGATTCGTCCGCCTGTCGAGAAAGACCAGCTGCTCGAACAGGTGCACGTCCTGTTCGTTCTTGAGTAATGCGCCGTACAGTGGCGGGATCGCGTTGCGTGAGCCCTCGCCTCGCAGAACTTCCGGCGCAATGTCTTCGGCAAGCAACAGTTTGATCCAGTCGAGCAGCTCGGATGTCGACGGTTTCTTTTTCAGGCCGCGTACGTCGCGCACCTTGTAAAAAGCCTCCAGCGCTTCCTTAAGCAGGTCTTTCTTCAAGTTCGGAAAGTGCACGTCGACGATATCCGCCATCGTATCCTTTTCCGGAAACTGGATGTAATGGAAGAAGCAACGCCGCAAGAACGCATCCGGAAGTTCTTTCTCATTGTTGCTGGTGATGACAATAATCGGCCGGTGGCGAGCTGTGACCAGCTTCTTCGTTTCGTAAACGTAAAACTCCATGCGATCGAGCTCACGCAGTAGGTCGTTGGGAAACTCGATATCGGCTTTGTCGATTTCATCGATGAGCAGTACCGGCTGCTCTTCGGACTCGAAGGCTTCCCAGACTTTGCCGCGCACGATGTAGTTGCCAATATCGTGCACACGATCATCGCCAAGTTGAGAATCGCGCAAGCGCGCAACTGCGTCGTATTCGTAGAGGCCCTGCTGCGCCTTGGTCGTCGATTGTATGTGCCATTCAAGCAAGGGCCTGCCGAGTGATTTCGCCACTTCGATGGCAAGCTGCGTCTTGCCCGTGCCGGGCTCTCCCTTGACGAGGATCGGCCGTTCGAGTGTCACCGCCGCGTTGACGGCCATCGTAAGGTCGTCGGTAGCTATATAGGAACTGGTCCCGGTAAATCTTTTATCTGTCATTTGGATATCCGTGTTGGGCGTCACGGACCATCTTACAGCCCGGCTGGGGTCAGCGTCAGCCTGTGCTCTGCCGGTCCCGGGAGAAACGGGCTCGGTCGGCCACGGACCCAGTCTTCGTGTCCCCGACTGTAAAAGCGCGACAGTGGATGGCCGCTTTGTCCGGTCGGCATGTTCAGAATGCTGTTGGCCTCGTCGCCCGGAGCTACCGAGAAACGCTCCGACGCGCCAAACGACGGGCCCTGGGCCTTGGGCATATCCAGATCACCGCTCAGCGCGTCAGCCGGCATGTCGAGGAGGTCGCCGACCAGCGGAATGCTGCGGCTAAGCGGGTGGCGGATCGCTGCCGTATTGATTTCGCCCCAGGTCCGCCTGGACAGCGGGCCTTCGTAGGTCTCATTGAGGTAGTCGATAGTCTGCCGGACCGCAGCAACCATGAGATCGCGCCAGTTGGCGTAATTGCTGGGCAGCATGTGTAACGGCTGCGTCGTCACGAGCGCCCAGAGCGGCGCTTCGAACTGGTTGCTGCGGCGCAATTTGACGTCATCGCCGTAGGCCTCGCGTACCGGCGCCATCAGCACCTGGAACACGCGTTTCTCGACCTCAAGCCGGAATGCGCGAACCAGGCGATAACCAACCGACTCCGGATCAGCGCGCGGCATCCACTTTTCGACCAGCCGCCGATACTCAGCCAGATCGGCGTCGCCAGCGACAGTCGCATCATCCAGTACCGTGAGCAACAGGTCGCGCCAGCGCAGCAGGAACAGCGCACGATCATCGTATTGAATCGCGAGCATGTCCTCGGGCGTGAATGTTTCGACAGCAAACAGGGCATCACGGATCTGGCTGGCCCGCGCGCCAAGGTCGTAACCGCCGTCTCCGACAAGGCGCAAAGCCTCCGCATCGGTAACCCGCGCATTCGCCGTCCAGATGCGTCCACTCTCCGGATTCTCGACGCGCGGATATTCATCGCTGTCGAGCCATCCCTGCCATCCCTGCTCTTCGCTCCAGTCAGCCGGCAGCATGGCATTGAAGTCGGTCTTTCTCGGAATTCTGCCGGCAATCGTCCAGCCGATATTGCCGGCCGCGTCGCCGGTAACGAAATTCTGCGGCGGCATCGACATAGTGTTCGCTATATCGAGCGCCTCGCTGACCGATGCCGCTTTTTCCAGATCGATCAGGCGCAGGTTCACACCTTCCGGCCGGTGCGCGACCCAGCTCACGGCGATTTCGCCGTCCGGGTAATCGACGTCATCGAGTACAGGTCCCCAAATCGTTTCACGAACCAGGTAGGTGACGGGATCGCTGTCTTTGACCCTGATTGACTCGCGATGCAGGGTGAATTCCCGATCCCCTTCCGGCGTCCTGTAGGTGTCTGGTGCCGATCCCGGTTTCAGAACCACGGCATCGGTCCAGTCGCCGTAACTGTTTGTATAGCCCCATGCGACTCGCGTGTTGCTGCCTGCAATGACGAACGGCGCACCCGGCAGCGTCACGCCCGCAACTTCATAACTCTCCGCACCGTCAACAACCAGCCGTGCCTGGTAGTAGATGTTCGGCGTGTTCAGACCAAGGTGCATATCATTCGATACGATTGCCCGGCCATTGGCTGTCAGCGCGCCTGACACTGCCCAGTTGTTGCTGCCGCGCAGTGGGTATCGCCCCGTTTCCCTGGCGGAGGACGCGTTGTCCGGCTTGTCGCGTACGGAATAAACGTCAGGATCGGGTATCGCCGCAACCGCCCTCGGCTCGCCCATTATCGGCGCGTCCCAGGGTGTGCCCTCGGGATACAACCACGCATAGACCTCTTCAGACAAAACACGATGCGCCAGCCCTCTCTGGACTTCCTTCGCAGCACGCGAATCGTTAAGCTCGAGGTACATCGCGAAGACGACCAGGACAGAGTCCGCGGGCCTCCATGGCATGGGTTCGGCGCCCAGTACAAAATACTCAAAAGGCCTGGCGCCCAGCGAACCCAGACCCGCGTTTACGCCATCCGCGTAAGCCGCCAACAGTGCGCGATCCGCTTCCAAAGCATTGTCCACGACTGCCTGGGCTTTGCTGCGAAACCGGTGGAAGCGATAACGCTTGTCGGCGTCGATCGCGATGGCACCAACTATCTCCGACAGCTCGCCAGCCGCCTTCCGACGAATCATGTCCATCTGGAAAAAGCGATCCTGGCCGTGTGCGAAACCCGTTGCGAACGCCAGGTCGGCGCGATTCGATGCGGTGATGACCGGAATACCCTTACTGTCGCGTGCAATGCTCGCGCTCTCGCCGAGGCCTGCAGCCGCAAGTTCGCCGTCGAGGTCCGGCAGACTGGCACGCAAAATGAACGTTGCAACGATGCCGATGGCAACCACAAGCAGAAACACGCCTGCAATGACCCGAAACAGCAGCCGTCTCATGATTCTCTCTTTACCGTGAGGACCTTCATTGCATTCGTGCCGCCGCTGAGGCCTTCAGTGTCGCCCTTGGTGAAAATCACGAGATCATCTACTTCGACGAGTTCGTAGTGCAACAGGGTGTTGAATATGTCTTGATAAAGTCGCCGTGGACTCTCGACATTCGTCGCAAAGGAAATCGGATAAACGCCGCGATACAACGCAACACGTCTGTTCGTAGCTTCGTGCGGCGTAAACGCGTAAATAGGAATGTCCGAACGAATCCGCGACATCCAGCGCGTCGTCGAACCGGACTCAGTTAGCGCGATGATCGCTTTGACCGACATGTGATTCGCCATGTACATGGTAGCCATAGCGATCGCTTCATCGACCCGTTCGAAACGGTCGTGCATGCGGTGAGTCGTCGTACCAGCGACGAGCGGAAATTTCTCCGCGCCGACACAAACCTCGGCCATCGCGCTAATCGCTCCGACAGGATACTTGCCGACTGCGGTCTCGCCCGACAACATGACTGCGTCGGTTCCATCGATCACGGCATTTGCGACGTCGGACACCTCGGCGCGGGTCGGGATCGGATTCTGGATCATCGACTCCATCATTTGTGTCGCCGTGATCACGATCTTGTGCTGTTTTCGGGTCTTGCGAATCAGCCTCTTCTGAATTCCGGTAAGCTCGGCGTAGCCCATTTCGACGCCGAGGTCGCCGCGCGCCACCATGATTATGTCGGTGGCGTCAATGATCGAGTCGATATCGTCAACTGCTTCCACGCGCTCGATTTTGGCAACTATCAGGCCTCGCCCGCCGGCCGCTTCAAACAGTTCGCGTGCTTCGCGCACGTCTTTAGCGCTGCGTACGAACGAAACGGCGAGAAAATCCGCCTCCAGTTCGGCAGCAAGCTTGATGTGCTGCTTGTCGACATCGGTCAACGCCGCCGCCGATAAACCGCCACCTTTGAGATTGATGCCTTTGTGGTCAGACAGGATGCCGCCGTTGACCACCGTCGTATGGATCCGCGTTCCCTCGATACTATCGACCTTGAGCGTGATCATGCCGTCGTTGAGCAACAGCACATCATCGACATTCAGATCTTCATGCAAGCTGTCGAGCGCCACGCCGACACCGTCCTGGTTGCCCTCCATTAGCCCGAGCGTGCTGTCCAGGAAGAAAGAGTCACCGTCGGCCAGCGAAACATTGTGGTTTTCAAAGCGTTGGACACGGATCTTCGGGCCCTGCAGGTCACCCAGCAGCCCGACATCGCGGCCGCAGGTTTTAGCCGCTTCGCGCAGCAGGGCCGCACGTTTCCGATGATCATCGGCATCACCGTGGGAGAAATTCAGCCGCACAACATCGAGGCCTGCATTGATCATGGCGCAGAGCGTATCCGCATCATCGGACGCGGGTCCCAGCGTCGCTACTATCTTGGTTCGTCTTCGCATGGCGGCGATTATTGCACAGCTGGTTCAGAATCGGTGTCATGAAGCAACGGCCGCGGCTTTCGAAGCTCTCGACGTCGCGCTATGCTGCCAGCTCGACTGCCAGATGACTGACCCAATAATGCTGAACCGTCGACGATTCATTCAGAGTATTGCCGCTGCGGCCGCCGCGCCCGCTCTAACCCAGTCGTGCGCTGCCGCTCACAGGACCACCGTGGGTGAACTGCGTCCCGACCCTGACAGGATTCTCGACCTGCCCGACGGCTTCAGCTACCGGGTTGTGTCGCGTGTCGGCGACGTCATGAGTGACGGCCTGCGCGTGCCCGGCGCCCATGACGGCATGGCCGCTTTCGAAAGCACGGATGGCCGTGTGATTCTCGTCTGCAACCACGAAATGAAAACCCACTGGTCCGATGGCAGCGCGTTTGGCGACGGCTATGGCGATTTGCCGGAATTAACCCGATCCCTGCTGTACGACAGGGGCGGAGACAAGACGCCGGCGCTCGGCGGTACGACGACTACCGTCTTTGACCCGGCGACTGGCTCTACTGACAAGCAGTTCCTGAGCCTTGCCGGCACCGAAATCAACTGCGCCGGCGGACCGACGCCCTGGGGCAGCTGGCTGAGCTGCGAGGAATGTTTCGAAGACCCGGGAACCCGGCTGCAATGGGCAGGTTTGACCACGCGCGATCAGAAGCACGGCTACGTCTTCGAGGTTTCGTCGCGGGCGACCGGACTGACGGCAGCAACGCCCATCAAAGCGATGGGGCGATTCGAACACGAGGCCTGTGCCGTGCATGCGGAGACGGGCATCGTGTACATGACCGAGGACCGCGTTCACAGCCTTTTTTACCGCTACATCCCAAATACGCCCGGCAAGCTGCGGAAGGGTGGTCGCCTGCAGGCACTGGCCATCGACGGGCATACTTCGGTTATGACGCACAACTGGTCAGCCGTGCCGCAAACGCCGTTGAACCAGCCATTGACAACGCACTGGATCGACCTCGACGACGTCGACCCCGTCGGCAACGACCTCAGATTGCGTGGCGCCGCCAAGGGCGCCGCCACGTTTGCGCGCGGCGAGGGCCTCTGCCTCGCGGACGATCGCTTCGCATTCACCTGCACCATCGGCGGTCCCGCACGCATCGGGCAGGTGTTCACTTACACACCCAGCCCGGATGAGGGCACAGCGGCGGAAAGAGACGAGCCCGGAACGCTGACTTTGATTGCCGAGGCCGACGAGACCTCGTTGCTCAGGAACTGCGACAACCTGACGATGGCGCCCTGGGGCGACTTGATCGTCTGCGAGGACACCTCGAATCACTGCGGCCTCGTGGGCATGCGACCCGATGGCCAGCAGTACGCCGTCGCCGACAACCCCTACTCCGACTCGGAACTGGCGGGCGTTTGCTTCTCGCCTGACGGCAAGATCCTGTTCGTGAATATCCAGTACCCCGGCATGACGCTTGCCGTCACCGGACCCTGGCCGACTTAGCCCCAACCACCCACCATCCGGAGAAGGCGATCGGCCGACCCCCATGCGGGGACAATGCCAGCGGCCGACAACCCAGGCGGTCTGGCGACCGCCGCTATCGCTTCGCGCCCTGGGGGCGCTCCTACAGACACGATGGGGCAGCGGCGGTGAGCGTGGGGTGTCTTGCGAAGCGACATCGCATCAGCGCGAGCAAGCAAGATCTCCCCGCGATCGACGCCGCGGCCTGGTACTGGGGTGGTGGTAGGTTAGTTGGCGGCGCGTTTTTCGAGAATCTCGACTGCCGGCAGCTTCTTGCCTTCGACGAATTCGAGAAACGCCCCGCCGCCCGTCGAAATATACGAGATCTTGTCCGCCACCCCGTACTTGTCGATCGCAGCGAGCGTATCGCCGCCACCCGCAACCGAAAACGCGCTGCTCGCCGCGATTGCTTCGGCAAGCGCCTTCGTGCCGGCACCGAAATTATCGAACTCGAATACGCCGACTGGACCATTCCAGATAATGGTTCCGGCACCAGCAAGTATCTTGCTGAATCGTTTCGTTGTCTCCGGCCCGATGTCGAGTATCAACTCGTTCGCGGTAACAGCTTCAATCCCTTTCGTGGTCGCCGCTGCGTCCGCCGAAAACTCGTCGGCTACAACGACATCCGTGGGCACCGGGATCTCCGCCCGGTCGCTGCGGTTCGCAGCGAGGTCGCGCGCCACATCCAGCATGTCGGCTTCGTAGAGCGACTTGCCGACATCGTGACCCGCTGCAGCGATAAACGTGTTTGCGATGCCACCGCCGACAATCAGGCAGTCGACAACGTTTGCGAGTGCGTCCAGCACGGTCAGCTTGGTCGAGACTTTCGAACCACCGACAATGGCTACGAACGGGCGCGCTGGTTCATGGAGCGCCTTGGCCAATGCATCAAGTTCCGCCACGAGCAGCGGTCCGGCACACGCAACCGGCGCATGCTCGGCCACGCCGTAGGTACTCGCCTGCGCACGGTGGGCCGTACCGAAAGCATCCATTACGAATACATCACACAGCGCCGCCATCTTTTTTGCCAGCGCGTCATCACACTTCTTTTCACCAGCAAGGAAACGGACGTTTTCGAGCAGGACGACATCGCCCGCCGAGACCTCCACACTGTTGATCCAGTCCTTCACCAGCGGCACATCCCGGCCAAGCAGTTCGCCCAGATGATCCGCCACAGGCTGTAGCGAGAACTTGTCGTCGGGCTCGCCCTCGGTTGGCCGGCCGAGATGCGACATCAGCATGACGGCCGCGTTGGCTGCCAACGCGGCCTCGATCGTCGGCAATGCCGCCCGGATACGGGCATCGCTCGTAACCTTGCCATCCGCCGCCGGAACGTTCAGGTCTTCACGAATCAATACCTTCTTACCCGACAATTCGATGTCGGTCATTTTGATGATGGCCATTACTGCTCTCGTTTATCGGTGTTACTTGGCGTTCATCAGCGCGACAGTCGTGTCGAGCATGCGATTCGAGAAGCCCCACTCGTTGTCGTACCACGACAGGACTTTGACGAGCGTGCCTTCCATGACCTTGGTAAGTCCGGCGTCGTAAGTCGACGATGCCGGGTCATGATTGAAGTCAATCGATACCAGCGGCTCATCGTTGTACGCAAGAACCCCCTTGAGCGCACCTTCGCTTGCTTCTTTCATAATCTTGTTGATTTCGTCGACGCTGGTCTTGCGCTCGGCAACAAAAGTAAGGTCGACAGCGGATACATTGATCGTCGGCACACGCATCGAGAATCCGTCGAGTTTGCCATTAAGGTCCGGAAGTACGAGACCAACAGCGGCCGCAGCGCCGGTGCTTGTCGGAATCTGCGACATAGTGGCGGAACGCGCACGACGTAAATCTTTATGGAATACATCGGTCAGGACCTGATCGTTCGTGTAAGCATGAATCGTGGTCATGATGCCGTGCTTGACGCCGATCTTCTCGTGCAAAGGCTTTACCAATGGCGCAAGACAATTGGTTGTGCACGACGCGTTGGAAATAATCGCGTGATCTGCCGTCAGTGTGTCGTGGTTTACACCGTAGACGATCGTGCCGTCGATGTCCTTGCCGCCAGGTGCCGAGAGAATGACTTTCTTGGCGCCACCCGCGATGTGCTTGCCAGCCGTATCGCGTGTGCGGAACAGGCCCGTGCACTCGAACACGACATCCACACCGAGTTCGCCCCACGGTAATTTCGCCGGATCGCGCTCGGCGAATACCTTGATACGATCACCGTTGACAATAATGTCGTCGCCGTCAACTTCGACGGTTCCCGGGAAATTACCGTGCGCCGTATCGCGGCGCGTCAGGTGCGCATTCGTATTCGCATCACCCAGGTCGTTGAGGGCGACAACGTCAAACTCACCGACGCGGCCGGACTCATGAATTGCGCGCACGATATTGCGCCCGATACGGCCGTAACCGTTGATACCGATCTTTATAGCCATTTCTTACTCTCCAGTTATGATTTCAGTAATTCTTTCGCTGCTGCGACCACGTTGTCGGTCGAGAAGCCAAAATGTTCAAACAACTCGCCTGCCGGCGCGGACTCGCCAAAGCGATCCAGCCCGATAATCCTGCCCTTTGCCCCGGCATAACGCCACCAGCCATCGGTAACGCCTGCCTCGATAACCACCCGTGCGGTCACCTCCGCAGGCAACACCAATTCGCGGTAGCCCGCATCCTGTGCTTCGAAGACGTCGGTGCATGGCATTGATACAACACGAGCCTCAACGCCATCCGCGGCAAGCGCGTTGCCCGCGGAAACCGCCAGCGCGACTTCAGAGCCCGTTGCGATAAAGACAATATCAGGTGTGCCGCTCGAGTCTTTCAATACGTATCCACCCCGAGCAACGTCCGATAGCTGTGCGCCGGTGCGCTGTTGAAACGGCAGGCCCTGGCGAGTAAGAATGAGGCTCGTCGGGCCATCCTGCCGTTCGATCGCGTAACGCCAGGCAACCGCCGTCTCGA
>Ga0316201_10002393_pt1 | contig 13332 bp, 19 predicted proteins | sample CS6wburrow_MG_FD_204516 | JGI IMG/M metagenome (GOLD analysis project Ga0316201, IMG submission 204516) | Coastal sediment microbial communities from Delaware Bay, Delaware, United States - CS-6 worm burrow | ecosystem: Environmental > Aquatic > Marine > Coastal > Sediment | place: USA... | reverse complement strand
GCCATCACTATTAAACTTTAAGTCTTGTGGGTTTGTATCTTGAGATGAAACACTAAAGCTAACACTGTCATATGTTGCATTTGCAATGTCATAAGCAGTGCTATAACTCCCCGCACTTGCAGCATCACCCACAGTAACCTTAGTGCTACCGCCAACCTCAACAGCATTCTTTACGATGAAATCCTTGTTGTTAGCCATTATGCTGCCCCATCTATTGCTATTGCTGCTTGGTAGGTTGTGCCGCCATCACGGGTGCTGAATGTTAGTACATCTGTTTCACCTATGGCTGGGCTTTCAGGTGCTGTGCCGCCGCCAAACTGTAAGGTGCTGTCGTAGGTGATGGTGGCTGGTGCTGAAGCGTTATACTGATAAACTGTATCATTAGCAGTACCTAAAACCATTAATACTTTACCGTCTGAGCTAAGCTGCAAACTCCGTGGATCACCACTCTCAGAGGACGTATCCAGCGCAATACTGTCATAAGAAGCTGTACTGATATCCCATGCAGTGCTTAATGAGTACTGATAAACATTATCGTTTGTAACGCCTGTCATGTACACTTTGGTTCCATCACTCTTGAATGTAAGTCCATCCATGTTTGTATCTTGTGTGCTAGTCGTAAAGGACTTACTTGCATAAGATGCAGTAGAGATATTCCAAGCTGTTGATAGGGTGTATTGGTAAACAACGGTACTAGAAGCAATATACATAGTTGTACCATCTGGTTTAAACCACATAGCTTGCGGTGAGGTAGTTTGAGTTGCAACACTAAAACTTACACTGTCGTATGAAGCGGTGGAAAGATCATAAGCCGTAGACATGCTATACGAATATACTGCATCACCACCTGTGCCTGTTCCCAACATATAAAACTTTGTGCCATCCGATTTAACATGAACAGATAGGGGAATACTGTTTTGAGCATTAACACTTATAGATTTACTATCGTATGATGTTGTGCTTATATCCCAAGCTGTTGATAGGCTGTATGATCTAACTGTATCTGTGTTGCCCACTAAAAAGAACTGTGTGCCATCAGACTTAAAGTGCATAGCCTGTGGGCCGCTTTCCTCTGTAGCCACACTGAACGATTTATTTGCGTAAGTCGCATTTTCTACGTCATAACTTCCTGCACCTGCCTGATCCAACAACAACGTAGCCTGACTAACAGCACCACTAGCAGCAGGGTTGCTTAGGCCAATCTGAATGTCAGACGTTGGGGTGATCTCAAAGACTGAGCCAGTGGATAGGTCTAGGGTGGCGGTGGTTAGGGTTGTGGAGTATTGGTGTAACCCAAATACTGAACCAAGTAATATTATTTTTGTGCCATCAGCATTAAAATTAAACTTGTATGGGTCTTGGCTTGTGGCAAAAGACGTGCCTGAATAGCTACCAGTGCTAATATCATATGCTGTGGTCAAGTTATATTGATAAATAGTATCATTTGCCCTACCACAAACCCATATTTTATTGCCGTTATCTAAAAACTGAAAACCATACGGTATTGTATCTTCAGCGTCTAAACTTAATGTTTTGCTATCATAGCTTGCTGTTGAAATATCGTATGCAGTGCTTAAAGAGTATTGAAATATGTCATCATTATACCCGCTTAAAATGTAAACTTTTGTTCCGTCATCATTAAATATAATGTCAATAGGGGTAACAACTACTGTGGAGGATAAATCAAGTGTTGCATTATAGGTTGCTGTAGACAAGTCCCACGCTGTAGATAGATTATACTGATAGGCGTCATGATTCGTATTGCCAACTATGTACATCTTAGTGCCATCTGGTTTGAAATTTATACCCAATAATGAAGTGTCCTGAGCAGTAACGCTTTTGCTTACGCTGTCATAGCTTACTGTTGAAATATCATATGCAGTACTCAAAGAGTATTGACGTACATCACCCGTACTATAAACGGTATATAATTTTGTACCATTGTTGCCAAAAACAAAACCGTTGGCATATCTACTAGTATCAAAAGAAAAACTTACATTATCATAACTAGCACTAGCCAGACTATACCCAGAACTGCCAGACGTAACAGTACCCAAGCCCTCGTGATATGCTGTGGGCTGGATACCGTTCTTTACTTTGAAGTCTTTGTTGTTTGCCATGCTTCACTCTCCACTTGGCTGAATGTTTATGCTAGGATTGACGCCACCGCAGTAAAGTTAGTTGAGTTAGCTGATGCAGCAGTCGCCAGCAAACGTACATTGCCGCCAGAAATATCTACATCATAGGACGCAACAGCAGTGTCCGTATTAACCTCGCCATACTGTGTCGCCACAGCGGTAGTGCCATCATGCGTCACTAGAAGTTTTGTAATAGTGCGCTCAGTTGCAACTGTGTCAGTCGCAATAACGGTAATCTCAATACCAAGCGATGTTGATGCAGTATAAGACGCAACGGCAGTCTGCGTTGTGCTTGTAGTTGTAGCAGTCTGTGTGTCACCACCGCCACCAGCAATAGCACCCCACTCGCCATCAGCATAGCCCTCAAACTGAGCATCGTCAGAGTTATAGCGGATCATACCGTTTGACGGTGTAGGGCGCTGCGCTGTTGTGCCAGAAGAAAGCTGAACCGCGCCTGTGCCTGTTACAGCTAAGGTGCTAAATGAAGCCGTACCTGACGAAATATCAATACCAGTAACAGGCGTTGTCCCGTCCAGTAGATCATCAATAGCATCCCAGTTGCCGTTTAGATAGCCGCCCCAAGCGTCTTCATCGCCGCCAACGGTAGGCTTTTGAAAGCTATATGTTGTCGTAGTTGTCGCCATTATGCGGCCCTCTCTAAGTAATCAGCATCTGTCCATGTATCGCTAGGATCAGGTGCATCAGTCCATATGGTTGTCGGATCATCTGCGTCTAGCCACTTATACCGCGCATTTACATCCGTTGTCAAAGTTACGTCATCAGATGCAGCCATCAACCGAACACGGTTATAAGCTATATCTACAGACAATGTTGGCGTGATTGTAGCACGACCTACAACATCAATCACCCCATTTGATGTGAATGTGACACTTGCCGATATTGTCAGACTAACATCCGCAACCCGCTGGCCTGCCGCAGTTGTGCTGGAAGCTAGGCTAATAGACGCTGCACCTTCCTCTATGGAGTGGTTCTCGCCATAGATGTTCGTGCCGTAAGTGCGCAGACCATAACCGCTGCGATACCCGTCCACCTCTGCATATGTTTCTGCTAAGGAAACAACCAAGTTTTGCAGTGTCGCGGCAACTGCACCATCCTTGATGATGCCCCCAGATGCGCTTGCAGTGCCTGTTGATGCATCCGCAGATGCAAAGTCTATTACGCGGTTTGCAGTAGCTGTAACGCTTGCACTAGGTGTAACCGCCGCAGCACCTTGCTTAACTACCTCTGCGCCAGCCGTAACGCTTGCAGAGGATGTATCGGATGCCGCAAAGCTAATAGCATTAACCGCGCTAACAGTAACTGTGGCGCTGGGCGTGATAGTCGCAGCACCATCCGTTATAGAGCCAGATAAACCGTAGATATTCTGACCATATAACGCATCACCGTAATATGCGCGGTAGACAGCCATTAATCTAGCGTAATATCCAGATCACCAGTTGGAATGCGGAATACATCGCCATCGTTGATTGCTTTCGCAGTTGTCAACGCAGAGTGAACAATCATGTCACCACCCGATGATGCAGTCATAACCCCAATGTGCGAGATTGTACCCCAGTTGCCGCCTGATGCCGCAGGGAACTCAACCGCCGCTGTATTTGTTGCCGTATCCGCAGTCACAGAGAACGTAACCGCAGTACGCGCATAACCAGTGCCAGTTGATACCTCTGTGCCAGCAGAACCAGTATCTGTTGGATCAGATGTAAATAGTGCAATGTACCATGCAGTCGGACGTGTTACGCTTGTTGTCGTAAACACATAATCCATAACGTGGTTTTCGTAGGTATTTGTAAAAGACATGGATTTCTCCGTTAGATATATCTAGGTGAACCATACACCATTTTATTACGAATAACTAGTGATGCGCATTCTACGGCCTGAACCGCTAAATCGCGTATCGTCGGATGCTTTCTGCAGTGACGCTAAACCATTCTGATAAAGTGTCGTCCAAACAGGAATGCGATTGTCATCTAGCAAGTAAGGCGCAGATTGTAATAAAGCGCCATACAGGTAGATATCTGGATCAGACTGAAGCAGCCAATTATATGTATTACTATCGCTCAACGCAGGTATCTGCTCGTAATATGTAAGCTGCATGCTATATTCACCGTCTGGGGTGGGGAATACCTCAATGCTTTCGCCAACATGACAGTAATACTTGGGGCGACCAGAGGTATCTGCATTTTGCTCACGATACTGCAGCATATCTTCAATGCCGATAATCTCTAAGCGGAATGTAGGATTTGACGTAATGCCAAAGCGAATTGTCTCAATCCAGTTTGCTGGTAGCTGCACATAACGACTATCCAGCGTAGCATCGACGCGCTCAATCATCTTGTAGTGACGCAGCTTACGATTAAAGTCAGCCTCTGCAAGACTGATAAAATCAGGAATAACGCTCGTAAGATCATCGCGGTTTAGCCAGTTGGCTATCGCTGTCTTTAGTTCTGCATAGGTTGTAATAGCCATTACCACTTAACCTTATCTGCCCAATATGCGGCGCTCATCTTGCCCTTGGCAATGTTTTTAGCGTGCCTTGCCTTAAACGACTTAGCACGCTTTGTCATAGTTTTATCGCCCGTCTTGCCCTGCTGACCAAAGCGAATTGTTTTAACCTTATCACCCTCCTTAGCCACAACTACGTGTGACTTAGTTTTATGGCTTGGAGTGCGCTTGGGTTTATTATAACCCGATACTCCAGCGCGGGCGAGGCGGGGGTCTTTAGGCATTACATTCCCATCGTTGCTGGGTTGATACCCATAGAACTTAAGTACCGCGCATAGCCGCGACGATAGTTTGCTGGGTCAACATAAAGATCAGCGCCCGACATAGCTGCGCGCTCTGCGTCAACAAACTCACGGAACGACATTACGCCCTGCGGCATGGATGGCGCAGCGGGCGACATGCCTGATGGATAAGGTGTTTTAGTCGAGTAATCTTGGCGACGAGTGTAATCTCCAGCGTAATCTGGGGTTATGTTTGGCTGATCGTAAAACTCAGCACCGCGTGTTCTTAGCGGAACTGCTTGATTACCAACTCTTGGAAGTGGCATATCAGGCATGCCACGACCAGCCTCGCCCATAGGCATTGTTGCATAACTTGGGGCGGGCGCAGATTGCGCGGTTGTTGCGCGAGGTGCCAACATAGAACCTGCAAACTCACCACCCCGACCAATGCCATATACGTCTGGATTTACGATTTGGTTCATCACAATCTGTTCTTTTTGTGCTTCAGAAAGTAAGCCCTCTGGACGCAGCTTTGGTCTAAGCATGTTACGCGCAGATGTGCGGGCTGCAATCTTCTCTACATTATCCTGCGCCTCAAGCGGTTTAGCAAAAAGATTACCTAGAGCAGACAGCAAACCGCCGCCCTCAAACTTATTTCCAGATGCGCCAGCACCGCCACCGTCTAACATATCCATCAGGCCAGTAAAGCGTTTGCCTGTCGCGGCCTTACCGCCAAACATTGCGCCTAGCTCACCGCCGCTTAGCGCGTTCAAAGCACCTAGTCCTGCAAGTAATCCTAGAGGGTTCATTTCTTTTTACCTTTTTTGCTTTTGCTCAGCTTTTTCAAGTCTGCGCCAGTAATTTTCTTGCGTGGTGGAGCCACTGCGGCTAACTTTTTTTGCTTTGGGCTATACTTAGAATACGGCATTAGGACTTCACCTGCTTTTCCCATTCATAACACTTAACCTGCGTGATTGTATACGTTGGATATTTCATCTGCAAAGATGGAACTCCATTCTGCATAAAATCAGCAATGCATTCATTCTCATCGACATACGCAGGGCCGCCGACTGCAAAACAGTAATTCTGAGCGCACAAGAGAACAAACGCGGTAAACATTACATCACTTCTTTACTTTCTTCTTAGCTGTCTTAGCTGCTTTCTTAAATGCTGCAGCAGTTGGCGCACCTTTTGCACCAACCTTGCGCATCTTTTCGCCAGAGCCTGCTGCAATTCTCTTACGCTTTGCATGAATATTTGCATAGAGACCCTTTGGCATTACTTCTTGCCCATCTTGGCGCGACACTTACCCATACGCTTACACGCTGCAGGTGTGGGACAACCTTTACATGGTTTAAAACCAGCTTTGCTTCCCATTTTCTTTCCATACGCCATAGCTAACTCCTTTTGCTGCAAACGTATCACATTACGCTATTCCACGCAAATTCCTTCTAATTTCACCCCGCCAGCTAGAGAATGACCCAGACAAAGCCGTTGCAGCATCAGAAGCCATCGTCAAACACAGCGCATCAGCTAAGTCAGGCGAAGCCAAGCCGCGCTTGCGCATCTCATCCTTACTTTCAGCTTTCATTTTGCCTGAACTGGTAAAGCTATAACGAATGCTGGTTAGCTCTGCGACAAGCTGGTCATTCTTCGGTAGCTTACAAGAACGATCCTCAAGCCAACCCTTCGTCTTAAACCAAAGCTCGCTTCTAAGGTTTAGGTAGGTATCGCCCATAGATGGGCTTTCAGCAACATTCACGCCGCGCACAGGTAGGCCAATCTCACGTAGGCGGTCAACCACACCTGAGCCTACGCCAATGCTATCGACAAGTATCTCTTTGGGCTGTCTGCTTGGCGGCAATCCTTCATACTCAGCAACAACACGACCTACAGTCTGCATCAAGTCCAGCCCAGACCAAGCTCTAAGCTCAGTCACAATCGGACCCTGACGCTTACACAGCGCAGTCTTATCCTGCCCAAAGCGCGCTACGTCCAACCCCCAGACCGATTTGGTATCCTCATCAATCTGCACATCGCGGTGCGTGGCATTCTCCACAAGATGAAATGGGATAATCGTGTCATCGTCAGCAAGCGGAAACTCGCCCAGCACACGAATACGAAACGCATTGCTTTCCTCGCCATACCGCAAGCGCATCTCTTCAACAAACTCATCGCTCACCAAGGGACTATCCACGCATGACCAGCGGCGCGTCCACCAGCTATCTGCCATGCGCGTCTGGCTTTCGAAAAACGTACCGCTACTCCGCGTGGGGTTGCTCAGCATAATCGTCGTCGCGTTATGGCCCGACATAGAGCCAGCCGCAGCCTCAAATACCTGCTCAGGTACACCAGAAGCCTCATCCACAACCAACATAACATGCTCAGAGTGAACACCAGCCAAGGCTTCAGGCGTTTCTGCGCGTGACGTTCTAGCAGATATAAACATCTCAGCAGGCGCAGAAGTGTGCTCAACGCGATCCGACTTTACGTTAAGTATGCTCTGCAACCCTTCAGGCAACTCGTTTATCCAACGCTTTAGCTCTGCAAACAGCGCATCAAAAAGCTGACTAGAAGTTGGCGCAGTTACAACAACTTTATTTGGGTAATGCATCAAAAAATACCATAGCATTGCCCACGATGCTGCTGTAGACTTGCCAGTACCATGACCAGACCGAATGCTAATCTTGCGTTCGCCAGACGCAATCGCTTCCAGAAATTCTGCCTGATACGGCAGTGGTTCTACCTCAAGCACCTCGCGCACAAATAAAGCAGGCTTCTTGCCGTACCGCTGCACAAACTCAAGCATAGTATTTTCTGCGACATTACTCATGGTCAATCACCTTAACCTTACGCAGCGCGTCTAAATGAAAGTCACCGATATTAATGTTGATTTGCTGCTGGTTGCGCCCACCGTAGCGCTCAGGGTTCCAATTAGACGCAGCGAGGTTATGCTGCCCGACTTTCTGCTTGAGCAACCCAAGATCAACTTGATTCACGTTAGCCTCACTAACATCACGCGTATGGTTTTCATCCAGCGCCTCAAAAATCTCTCTCTGTCTGCGCTCAGACACCTCTGAAATCAACTCAAAAGCCTGCTCAAAATGCGCATCTGCAGCATCTCTACGGGCGCTATCTACAGCAGCAGAAAGCTCTGCGTCAGACAAAATAAGGTTGCGCAGGGTTCCGCTGTGTATTTCCATTTTTTGCGCTAAGGCTTTGATTGATTTTCCCTCAAGCAACCACTCCCGCAAAAAATCAGCGCCACCCATTTGCCTAATTTCAGCTAAACGCTTCTTCTGCAATGACCTGCCAGCCATACCAAATCCTTCTGTGATTTTTCGTAAATTTTAACATGATACCACAATAAAGCAATACGTGGGGTGAGGGGGGGGTGCTACAGGAAGGAAATGGGTTGCGCCACAGGGAGGGAAGGCACATCACGAGGTAGCACCCCTGCGAATTGTATAACACGAATTTTTCTGTGTGGGAATGTATAATAATAATAGGGGGTGGGGTGGGGGCCAGACGGGGGGGGTTCCAGCGAAACTAGGTCCAGATCGAGCGATACTTTCGTGATATTACGTATAATGTCGATTATGTTAAATTTATTATTGTGCAATATCAATGACTTACCTAATTTAAGTCCAGTTTAACAGTATGGTTTAAGTCCAGTTTGCACGAAATCGTCGAAATGGATTGCTAAACTGAACGGTTTAGTTTATTCGCGCGCGCCCGTGTGCGACCGATGCATTACTGTGTGTTGCGTCCAGTTTGTGACGTTACGTCACTTTGTGATTATGCTCTTGCTTTGGTATCTCGTTAGTATTATCTTAGTATCACAAGCAATGGAAAGGACATGCTATGACTAAGACACATTATGCAAATCGCTTCACAGGGAAAACAACATATCTTGGGATGCTACATGAATTTGATGACGGCACATGCGAAGAAATCGTGCAGGTAAATACGCCAATGGGAATGAAAACCATCGCACAAGAAACATTCCCTGCAAAGAATTTAGGTGATGCTAGTCGCGATGCATATTTGAGATGCGTTCTCGCGAGTGCCGCATTCAAGTATGACCACAATACTTAACCGCATCCATTAGGCGCACCAAAGTGTGCGCCCTTTGCATGGGTTAAACATAGGAAAGGATACACCATGACAGAGTTAGAGACATATGACACAGAGCTTGCCCATAATATGTGGCACGACAATCATAGGGTTTGGATTGCTTGTGATCCAGACAACCCAAGCGATCTAGAAGCAATCACAGAGGCGCACCAGATTGTCGATGCTGATGGCTTACTTTTTGTGATCGAAGTTTGACGCCACGTAACAATAGACAAGGTATTGCTTTGCTTTCATAGTGATACCACAACACAACAAAAAGGAATGAGACAATGCTTAACGATTACACCTTAACAGAATACTGTAACGACATTGCGCAAGAGATTTGCCGCGATGCCAGTGACGAAGATCAAGCCATGGATTGGGCATCAGAGAGCGCAGACGGTAGCGAATACGTTATCTATTACGCCAAGGCGCATGAACTATGCCGCGGATGCGATACCACGCAAGGCGAGGATTTTGTTGCAGACTGTTTTAGCGATGTACCTATGACATATGATGAAATGGCTTGCCGCATCGCTTATGGCGAGATTGACGCGCGCATCCGCGCTGCAGTGTATGAAATATTTGAGCAGCGTGAGGCCGCAGCATAATGAAAACCTACATCCAAATATTCCGCAACATGAACACCGCCGAAAAACTATGCGCAACGTGGGCCGTGTTTCTAACGCTAATCACATGTGCACATATCGTGCTTACATCATAAGGAAATGAGACAATGAGTACACCAACAACACAACAACAGTGGGATCACGCTAAATTCGAGACGCTACACGCGCTAGAACGCATCGCCAAGCAAGACAACGCCAATCCTGCTACCCACCTAGCCGCAATCCTTACAACCACGCTCCATGCGGCCTATGATATGGCACCAAGCCCTGCTGATGCTGACAAGCTAATCAAGGATTGCATTGAATGGGCTTGGAGCGATCACGTTGAAGAACTGGCGCAAGGTGACGCTTAATCCAGCTCAGCCAATCGTCGCGCCATGTCGCGCAAAATGTACTTCAATTCGCGGGTGGGTATCGTTCCGATATACTGCCCGCGCTCGCTTGACCAGATACGCAACCCGTCATCGTAGACGCTCCATCTTAGCGCGGTTTGCGTTTGTTCGTCAGCTCTGTCTTTCGCCATAATATTTCCTTCCGTTCTTCGTCTGTCCACGGCTCCACCTGTGCGCCATATTTGCGGCGATTAGCGAAGCCTTCCAATTCCTCTAACGTTGTCACGCTCTGCAGCTTGTCAGCCAGCGTTACGCCACGCCGCACCTTAAACGTGCCATGCGGGTGAACCCGCGCTGATCCTTCAGCTATTCTTGTCTGCAACCATTTAGGAAATTCTCTTTTCTGCAAACCCAAATCCTTCCCACCATTTCAGCGTGACCACGTTAATCACGGTTTTATTTTATATATAAAACCGTGATTTCGTGGTTTTGGTCTGCTCTCTGTTTTATTCCACTGTTTTCCACGGTTTTCCACTATTTCCCCCACCTAACCCATTGATTTCATTACGCAGGCTAAAATGGTGCATCCCTCTCCCCATCGCTTGTTCGCCCTTCTTTGGTGACAATCCAGATTTTCCCCGCATTTATCTCTATGTAGCCTTTTTCCTGCAGCTTCCCGATAGTCTGCGTCCAAGTTTGTTGCGGGTCTTTCGTTGTGACCTTGCCAACAAAATGTTCCCTTATCGTGTCGCTGTCGATGCACCAAAACTTGCCCGCGTCTGGCCAACCCGCCCCCGCAGGATTAGGCGCACCCACACGTTCACCCCGAAGCTGCACAAAGCATTTCCTGAACAGCTTTTGATTTGCCCCTTGCGGCCTCGCGTCATTATGCACTTCTTCCATTTCTTCGCGCGTGGCTTCGCGTATGATACAAGTCGTGACCTGATCTCCGTCTGCATCTTCCCCAAGCTCAACCACCTGCAGAACAAAGTTAATCTCTGCGCCTGTCTCCATGTCGCGTTGCTTTGTTGCTCTGGCGGTACGAACGCGCGTTTCCTCGTCAAATGAAAGTTCAATCTCTGTATCACATGCCGCACGCAATGCAGACGCGCCACGCGCCCCTTTTGATGCATCCTTTCCAGAATGGTGAACAAGCATAATGTGAACCCCTGTGCGCTCTCGTATGGCGTCCAGACCTGCAATTAGCTTGCTCATTTCGCTGTTATTGTTTTCGTCCATCTGCCCCGCCGTAGCGCGTGCCAGAGTGTCGATTACCAAGACCGTTACAGGTTCCATGCGCTTCCCGATTTCTGCCATGATAGCTTCCACCTTGGCAATGTCTTCGTCCGCGTCATATAGATTAATGGGCGAAGGTCTGACTGCCAGTGATACATCGTTGAACCCGTGCGCCTCGTGTAGCGCGTATAGTCGGTTCTCGAACGCCCTACCGCCCTCTGTGGCTAAGTATAAGACCGATCCACGTTTAACTTTGTTGTTGATCCATTCCTCGCCCGCTGCGATGTAATACGCTAGGCTCATGCAGAAAAACGATTTACCCACGTTTGACGGGCCATACACCACGCTAATTGAGTTTTCCGCGATCCAATTCTTGATTATATATGTGCTGTCTAGTTGTGGCTTGGCGTTCCACGGGAAAATCACATCGTCTAGCACGTTGCGCGGTTCTAGTTTCTTGCGCGTAGCCTCTGCACCTCTGGCAATGTATACGTCATTCCAGTCTAAACCTTCGCTGTCTGGCAAGACGCACTCTATGCCGTGCTCTGCGAATGCTTTTTCGCAGGCTTTTAGCCCTGCTGGATCATTGTCACCCGCGACGACAAAGCGCGTTTCAGGTTTAACCTCACGAAGCGCACCCGCAACATCTGCTATGTTTGCAGCGTTTAGGCAATGCACTGCAGGCTTTCCCGTGGCCTCGTGTACACTCGCGGCAGTGGCAAAACCTTCGCATAGATAAGCAAATTCTTTGATTGGCCCGCCGACTACGTGAAAGCAGCCTTTGTATTCTAAACCGTAGTTGAATTTTTTCTTTCCGCTTTCGTCTATGAATTGCGTGCCGATGACCTTGCCTTGGTTATTGATAATGCGAATGTGTAGATCGCCCTCATCTATGATTGCATCGTGTTGCTTTATGCGCTTTCTGGTTAAATATGGGTGCGGCCCTTCGCTTTCTGGAAGTTTGACCACGTTATCTGCGTCGCTCATGTTCTTACTTTCGTTATAACTTGTCTCGCTTATGATTTCCTTATCTGGATAAACGTGCATTTCGCGCAATATTTGGATTATGCGCTGCCAATCTTGGCACTGCCTACAATTTACCTTGACCAAACCTTGATATTCGCTGATCCAAAACCGATCAACCCCGCCGCAATTTGGGCAAGGCCCGTGGTGTTCCTTATGGCTTGTTTTCTTTAAACCCAGCGCGGCTATGATTTGCGGCGCAAATTCACTATATGTTGCGTCTGGGTACTTGATCTTGCCTACATTCTGTCCTATCATTTGCCTAACAATGCTCCGATTACCTCACTGGATATTGTTTTTCTTGTCTCATAGACTGCCCCGCGATTATCCCACGCGGGGCATTTTTTACTTAAAAGGGCACCTCGTCCTCTATGAACGACCCCACAGAGGCACTTGGTTTAATTGGCGGCAAGCCGAATGGGTCATCCTCTTGCTTTGCTGCGGTGTAGCCCTCAGTTGCGCTGAAAGGATCGCTTGTGGCTTCCTCTGCAAGCTCTAAGACCTGCACGCCGCGCAACCGAAGCCCAACACCAGATACAGCCCCCGTATTATACGCGAATAGCTGCCCCCATACATTGACTTTGCTGCCTGTCGTTAGGCGAAAGTCAGGTGGCAAAGTGTTGCGATTTGCGTCCTTTTGCAACGGTGGGTCTGTCGCTTCGCCAGAGTAAGCACCCTTGAGCTTGGCCTTGCCTTGCGGCTGTCCGTCCTCTAGCTCTTTATATGGGTAATACATGGGCTTGGGCTTCCACTTGCGCTTTGTGTCTGCCTTTGCAGTTTCTTCGTAAATCTCATCGCATTTCTTCAGAAATTCCGTGGCATCTTCATTCGTCATATTGAATGAGATTTCATACGCTGCCCCGTCATCCAGTGGACCGCATGGCACAGTTTTGTTTTCCATGTTGTCAAAACGATAGCATCTGTTGATGCGCGGGTATTGCGCGATTACGTTCTCGAATAGAACTTGGTTTGGTGATAGCATTTTCATGTCTTGTCTCCTTCGCTTAAAATGCTTCTATTTCATCTTCCATCCATGCAGGAAGAAAGACTTGATTTACGTCAGGCCAATCTGTCGTAAATTCCCCTGTTCGCACAGCATTGCCGATCTTTTCCA
>Ga0316201_10002392_pt1 | contig 13336 bp, 2 predicted proteins | sample CS6wburrow_MG_FD_204516 | JGI IMG/M metagenome (GOLD analysis project Ga0316201, IMG submission 204516) | Coastal sediment microbial communities from Delaware Bay, Delaware, United States - CS-6 worm burrow | ecosystem: Environmental > Aquatic > Marine > Coastal > Sediment | place: USA: Delaware... | reverse complement strand
TCGTGGCTGAAGCCCTCGAAGGCGGCGCTTCCGGCGCCCAGGGCGACGTCCAGGTTGCATCTGGTGGCCCCAACACAGACGGTCTCGAAGTCGCGATATCGAACGCTACGGCCTCCGCTGACGATGCTTACCTGGTTGGTGCGGTTGCAGCACTGGCGGCCACCAAGGCGTCGCAGGTTGTAAGCGATCCGCTCGTTGGCGTTTCGCCAAATGCTCTGGCCATACCCGGCGCCATCGTCGAGTACACCATAACGATCACAAACTCGGGTAGCGTCGCCGCAACGGACGTCACTGTCAGCGATACGCTTCCCGGCGACCTGACGTTTGTAAATGGCGGCTATGATGTAGGTGTCACCAACTCGGACGTACAGATCGACGCCAATGGAGCTACCAGCTACTGCATAGCAGAAGCAGGCGGCACGGACACCAACGGCGACGGCTGCGTGCTGACCGGTGCTGTCCTGACGGTAGGCGCTGCTGGCATGACCGCAGACACGCTGGATAATGCACCGAACAACATAGTTACCGTGCGTTTCCAGGTGTCGATCAACTAGTACGTGCTAACTGACAAGATCTATGTGATCTGAATGAAATCGGGTAGCACGGCCACGGCAACGTGGTGGCCGTGTCGGCAGCACGAAAGCAAGCCGGCCACTACGTTAGAGCGCGATTCGGCCGCGGCGGGTAACACAGCCCGCCGCGGTCTTCCTGCGTCTGGCGATCCTGGATTCTCACAGAGACTCCGGGCTGTACTGCTGTGCACACTCGTTTTTTTGACCAGTACAAACGCTTTCGGACAGACCGCGCCGGGCACGATAATCACCAACCAGGCGCGCGCTGCGTACCTCGATCCACGCGGTGATCAGCTTACAATCCAGTCCAACCAAGTTGACATCAACACTGTTGCGATTCGCACGCTCGCAACGCTGACATTCACGCGGGTTACCGCAAGCGGCAGCGGCGTTCCCGTTGGTCCGACCGAATGTGCGGCAGGCGGCGGGGCTTTCCAGGCATTGCCGGACCCGGTCCTGCTCGGCGCCGTAACCATCGATCCGAACCAGCCACAGACACTGGCACCAACCGGTATGTACAACGCCGGTGAGCCACTCTTTGTCACCTTGAGTGACCTGGACCAGAACCAGGACCCGGGCGTCAGAGAAACCATCGAAATCACTATAAGCAGCGCACCACCGGGCGATAGCGAGACGCTGCGACTGACCGAAACGGCCGTCAACAGCGGCCTGTTCGCAGGCTACCTGCAAACGGTGACAGGTCCGGCAACACCCGACGACTGCGTACTGCAGGTCGCTACCGACAGTGACGTCACCGGCTTCTACCAGGACCCTGACGACCTTACCGACAGTTCGAGTGCGGCGGCGGTTGTCGACCCATTGAGCATCGTCTTTGACTCGGGGAGCGGCAATGCGGTCGACGGCGCGGTCATAACAATTGTCGATGCCGTAAGCGGGGCGCCTGCAGTCGTTTACGGATCCGACGGTGTATCGAGCTTCCCGTCCACCGTTACGAGCGGCGGCACCGTCAGCGACAGCAGCGGGCAGGTTTACGTATTCCCGGCGGGCGGATTCCGCTTCCCGGTACTACCGGCGGGCGATTACCGAATTGAAATAGAGCCCCCGGCCGGATACACGGGTCTTTCTGCCCTGGACATCGGCGTGTTGCAGGGACTGCCCGGCGCACCTTTCGCACTCGACGGTGGATCTTTCGGCGATCCGTTTACGGTCGATGATTCACGCACGTTCCGTCGTGACCTGCCGCTGGATCCGGGTGCATCAGTGCTCTACCTGCAAAAAGCGGCGGGGACTGCCATCGCAAGCCCTGGCGATTTCGTGCCGTACACGCTGCGTATCGAGAATTCGAGTGCTGTCGTGCAGACCGAGGTCACCGTTAGCGACTGGTTACCGGTCGGTTTTCGCCTCATGCCCGGTTCGACCTATGTCAACGACACCCTGGCGCCAGAACCGGCTATCGGCCCGGACGGCCGCCTGCTGAACTTCACTGTTGGCGATCTCGACCCGGGCCAAAGCATTACAGTTCGTTACGTTACCGAAGTTACGGTTGGCGCCACCGGTAAAACGGCGATCAACACCGCCTCCGCCAGTAGCACAACCGGCGTCCAGTCCAACGCCGCAAATGCCACGCTGCAACTGGTCGAGGACCTGTTCACGGACAAGGCGACTATTGTCGGTCGCGCCATTCTCGACAGTTGTGATGATGACGTCAGCAATGACCTGGAAGGAATCGGCGGTCTTGGTATTTACATGGAAGACGGTCGCTATGCGATCTCGGACGAAGGTGGGCGCTTCCATTTTGAAGGACTGGAACCCGGCACGCATGTTGTGCAACTGGACCGCGATACGATCCCGCTTCACCTGGAGTTGGCGGACTGCAAGACCGACTCTCGTTTTGCGGGCCGCAACTTTTCGCAGTTCGTAAACCTGCGCAGCGGCAGCGTGTGGCGAGCCGATTTTCACTTGCGTGAGCGACCCTTCCCGACCGGCAATGTGACGCTCGAGCTCGATGGCGAACTGGTGGGAACCGATGTCATTCGTTACGAAGTCAAGCTGAGTGGGAGCGATGTGTCGATCAAGGACGTTGCCGTCAGCGTCGTATTGCCGGAAGGGCTGACTTACGTGCCGCAATCGTCCGTAGTCGGCGGCTCGCGCAAGAGCGAACGCGAGCTGCGCGGGAACACGATCAGTTACAAACTCGGCGACAAGCCCGAAAGCTGGAACGAACGAATCCTGTTAGACGCACGTCTGAGCGGTGACGCCGACGGTGAGCTGGTCGCCAAAGCGGTTGCTACGTTTCGCATGATGACCGGTGAGACCGGTCACACGCCCCTCGCATCAAAACAGTTCGACTACCGACCAGAGCTCAGCAAAACCAGGGCCATCAGTTTCGCGCCGCATTTTGCGACGCTCAGTGCCAGCCTGACGGAGAGAGATCGCCTCGAACTGGATACTCTGATTGCCGACTGGCAGGGCGGCGCCGATGCCATGCTGATCGCTACGGGACACACCGACGCTCATCGGATCGCGCCCGGACACCCCGTGTTCGCGGACAACTACGAACTGTCGCTGGCGCGTGCCAGGGCCGTGGCTGCGTATATCGCCGGCAGGCTGCAGATAGCCGACGACAAGCTACGGATCGACGGACGCGGTCCCGATGAACCGATCGCCAGCAACGACACCGCCGCTGGCCGCGCCAAGAATCGCCGTGTCGATCTGCGGCTGGAGAGTCGGGTGCTGGTCAGTGCCGCGGCGCTGGATACCGCGGGCGACGGCAGCAGCCGCGTTGCAGCGCGGACCACGGGAGCACACGCCGTCGACACGAACAGGCTCGAACTTCCCGAAGCCGAGCAAGCAGAAGCCGCTGTATTCCGCGAGCCCGGTTTCATCGAAACCCTGAAACCGGGCGTTCGATGGCTGGCTCCGATCGGCGACTTCGGCCCGCCGATACCGAGCATGAAAATCGCCATCCAGCATGAGCCCGGTACGCAGGTGGAGCTCTCCGTGAACGGCGCTGCCGTCGACCCGTTGAATTTTGTCGGTACCGACGTCAATCGCAAGAAGAGCGTGGCAATAAGCCAATGGCGCGGCGTCGATCTCGAGGACGGCAACAACGATTTGACCGCGATTGTCAGCGATGCGGACCGTGGCCCGATAAAGACGCTGCAGACGAGCGTCCACTATGGCGGCGGTCCTGTCAGGGCCGTGCTCGATCGAGAAGCATCGACGCTGATCGCCGATGGCCGGACCCCTCCGGTGGTTGCCCTGCGCTTGTTCGATCGTTACGGCCGGCCTGCGCGGCCCTCGACAACGGGCGCTTTCGCCGTGAACGCGCCGTATCGCTCGCTCTGGGAAGTCGAAGCGCTGACCGAGAATCAGCTCGTCGCGGTTGGCGATCGCGAACCGATCTATCGCGTGGGACCGAACGGCATTGCCTACCTGCAGCTCGAGCCGACAACAGTCACCGGTGAAGCTACCGTTCGATTGAAGTTCGCCAACGATCGCACGCAGGAGCTGCGCGCCTGGATAGAACCCGCAGCGCGCGACTGGATCCTGGTTGGATTCGCGGAGGGAACGCTTGGCTACAACACGCTGAAAGACAACATAGTGACGGCAACCGGGGCAGGCGTCGAGGATGATGCCTACACCGATGGCCAGGCCTCCTTCTTTGCCAAGGGCCAGATTAAGGGTGAGTACCTGATGACCCTGGCGTACCGGAGCAACGTCAACGAAGCCGACAGCGATCAGCAGCTGTTCGGCACCATTGATCCGAATCGCTATTACACGCTGTACGGTGACACGACCGAGCAGCGCTTCGAAGCAGCGTCGCGCCGCGGACTGTTCCTGAAAATCGAGCGACGTGAATTCTTCGCGTTGTTCGGCGACTACCAGACCGGCCTCTCCGTAACCGAGCTGTCGCGCTACGATCGCAGTCTCAACGGCCTGAAGTCGGAATTTCGCGGCGATCACTTCGCCTACACGGCCTTCGCGAGCGACACGGACAAGGCCTTCGTCCGCGACGAGATTATCGGCGACGGAACGTCCGGACTGTATTACCTTTCGGCCAGCCCGCTGGTTATCAACAGCGACAAGATCGAACTGCAGACACGCGACCGTTTCAGGAGCGAAGTCATCGTTGAAACACGGCCGCTGACGCGCTATCTCGATTACAGTATTGACTATGCGACCGGCGAGATTCTCATGAAGCGACCGGTACCGAGTCGCGACGACAATTTCAATCCCATCTATATCGTCGCCAACTACGAGACACCGCAGAGCACGGGCCAGAATATAAGCGCCGGCGGCCGTGGCTCATGGAGGACCAGCGACGAACGTCTCGAGGTTGGCACCTCCATAATTCACCAGGGTACTGAGGGCGACGCAGTAGATCTGCTGGGCGCCGACCTGCGCTTCAAGATTGACGAACAAACGGAAGTTCGTGCCGAACTCGCCAGCACGGAGTCCGACCTGGCTGGCCGCAACACCGGCATGCTGGCATCGCTCGATCACCAGAGCGAGAAAAAGGAACTGCGCGCCTTTTACCAGGAACTGGAGACCGGCTTCGGCCTCGGCCAGCAGAATCGCTCCGAAGCCGGAATGCGAAAGTACGGTGTCGACGGTCGTTACGTGTGGACCGATCATTTCAGCCTGGTTGGCGCTGCGTTCCGTCATGACAACCTTGTCGACGATGCACGCCAGGACGTGCTCGAGGCAAAATTCCTCTACCAGGACAGCAATCGCAATGCGGCCGTGGGCCTGACGTCGGCACGCGACGAACGCAGTAGCGGCGCGAGCAACCAGTCCGACCGTGTCTTCGTGTCCGGCAGCATGGGCCTGGTCGGAAACGTACTGAAAGTGCGCGGTTCCAGTGAAACGTCGATCGATGGCGATAGCGCTGTCGGCGACTACCCCGACCGCCTGCTGCTCGGCCTGGACTATCAGATGACGGATTCGGCACTGATGTTCGGCGAGGTCGAGTCGTTCAAAGGCGGTGGCCAGGATGGCGTCATGACCCGCGTTGGCGTCAAGGCGCAGCCCTGGCAAAGCGCGCAGCTTAATTCGACCGTGCATCACGAAGCGACGGAATTCGGCCCGCGCAATTTCGCGACGGTCGGCCTCACGCAGGGATGGCAGTTAACTGAAAAATGGTACTTTGACTTCGGACTCGATCAGTCACGCACGATTGGCGACGAACCGCCGCGAATAAACGCCGACGCGCCACCCGCGTCCGGCAACGTCAATGGCGAGGATTTTCTTGCCACTTTTGTCGGCGCCCTGTACCGCACCGAAGCCTGGACCTTTACGTCCCGAACCGAATACCGCAACAGTGACACAGAAGAACGTATCAACGTGCTCGGTGGTATCTATCGTGAGCAAACCCAGGGCCATGGATTCTCCGCCAACCTGCTGTGGCAGGACAGCGAGTTCGAGACCGGCGGGTCCGCCACGCTCGCCAATCTACGGCTTGGCTGGTCGTGGCGCCCGGTTGACAGCAAGTGGATCGTGTACGACCGGATCGACTTCATCTACCAGAACAATGCCGGCGCACTCGGTGATTTCAAATCCTGGAAACTCATTAACAACCTGAACGCCAACTGGATGATCAACCTCGCGACCCAGCTGGAACTTCAGTACAGCGCCAAGTATGTGCGCAGTCTTGTCGGCAACGATGCCTACACGGGGTATACGGACGTATTTGGCGCAGGGCTGCGGCGCGACCTGAACAAGCGATGGGACGTCGGCGTGCACGGCGACGTGCGGCACTCCTGGAAATCCGATGTATCGGATTTCGGCTGGGGCGTGGATGTTGGCGTGACCCTGTTTGAAAACATTTGGGTGAGCGCCGGCTATAACTTTGCGGGTTTCAGGGACGACGATTTCGCAAGTTCGAACTACACGGCACAGGGACCGTTTATCACTTTCCGCATCAAGGCGGACCAGGATACGTTCCATGACCTGATCGACCGGGAGGAGTCGCCATGACCTCCCGCTCACTGATGAAACTTGTGTGCACTTTGTTGCTTGTTGGTCTGCTGCCAATCCAGGCTCAGGCTGCGACCTTCACCGTCACGAAAACGGCGGACACGAACGACGGCAGTTGCAATGCCGACTGCTCGCTGCGCGAGGCGATCCGCGCGGCGAACGCGGCCGGTGGCAGCGACACGGTCAATGTCCCGGCCGGCAACTATGTGCTGACCCGCAGCGGCAATGACGACGATGCATTCGAGGGCGATCTCGATATCACCGAAGACCTGACAATCTCGGGCGCGGGTGCCGGGAGCACAACCATCGACGGTAACGGCGCCATCGTCGACGACCGTGTTTTCGATGTGCTCGCCGGCGTCACGGCCACAATCTCCGGAATGACAGTTCGCGACGGCGACATCGGCGGCGGTGACGGCGGCGGTATTCGCAACCAGGGCAACCTCACGTTAACCAACGTCACTGTGCGCGACAACATCGCTGGTGACGGCGGCGGCATCTACATGATTGACGCCGGGGCGTCCCTGACCATGAATGGTGGGTCAATCACGAATAATACAACGGGTGGCAGCGGCGGCGGCATCTACAGCAGTCGTGGCGACGTCGCTCTGAACGGCGTAACGATTAGCGGCAACACAGCCAAAAACGGCGGTGGTGTATGGAGCAAGGAAACGGAAGCCGTTCTCGACATCACGAATTCGGTATTTTCCCAAAACACATCGGACAACGAAGACGGCGGGGCAATCTTTAATGACAAGGGCAGGGTCACGATTGACACCTCGACCTTCAATAACAACACCGGAAGCCGGGATGGCGGCGCACTGTATTCGAAGAGCTCGGAGAGTATCGTGACGATTTCGGATACGACGTTTTCCTCGAACCAGACGAACAATGAAGATGGCGGCGCGATCTATTTCGAAGACGGCACGCTGACCGTCAATCGCACCACGCTGAATGGCAACACCGCGGCGCGCGACGGCGGCGCACTTTGGACCAAGAACGCGACGACTACGCTGACGAATGTAACCGTCAGCGGCAATTCGGCTCCGGGTGACGAAGGTGGCGGGATACGCGCTGAAAATGGCATTGTTCAGCTCAACAATGTGACCCTGGCGAATAACACGGCTGGCACTGGCGGCGCTATTTTCGTCCAAAGTGACCCGATCAGCATTTTCAACACCATCGTGGCCAACAGCCCATCGGGTGGCAACTGCAGCGGCACGATCACCTCGCTCGGCACCAATCTCGACAGTGCCAACACCTGTCTCTTAACGGGCTCCGGGGATCTCATCAACAGCAACCCGGACCTGGGTCCGTTGCAAAATAACGGCGGACTAACCCAGACCCACGCGCTCGGCAACGCAAGCGCCGCCATCGACACCGGCAATAACACAGCTTGCCCGGCGACCGATCAGCGCGGTGTCGCACGTCCGATCGACGGCGACGTTGACACGATCGCCGTTTGCGACATCGGCGCGTATGAGGCACCGCCTGTAATTTCGGCGGATCTTGACCTGACAAAAACTGATTCGGTCGATCCGGTCAGTGTCGGTAGCGCTTTTGAATACAACCTGACCGTGACGAACAACGGTCCGGATGACGCAAGCAATGTCACCCTGATCGACACGCTGCCGGCCGACGTCGACTGGCAGTCGGCAACACCGAGCCAGGGCAGCTGTGTGCACAGTGGCGAGCCGCTGGGCGGCACGGTCACCTGCACGCTCGGCACGATCACAAATGGCGCGAACGCCACTATAGACATCGGAGTCGTCGCGCCGAACACGACCGGGGTTATCAACAACTCCGCCACCGTGTCGGCCGACGAGCCGGATCCCGACACGAGCGACAATACCGCCGCCGAAGACACGACGGTTATTGACCCATCGGCGAACCTGAACGTAACGCAAGTCGAGGATATTGATCCCGCCGGAATTAATTTGCCGTTTGTTTACACGGTCACTGTGACCAATCCCGGACCCGCCGATGCGACGTCGGTCACGCTGGTCGATACGCTGGACGGAGCAGTGACGTTCCAGGCGGCCGTGCCGAGCCAGGGCAGCTGTGCCGAGGCCGGCGGCGTCGTGACCTGCGACCTCGGCAACCTGAATAATGGCAGTATCGCCACGATCGACATTACCGTCATCGCGCCGGCCACGCCGCAGACCGTGACCAACACAGCCGTTGTGTCTGCCGCCGAACCTGATAGCGATCCAAGCGACAATACCTCGGTGGAGGACACTGGCGTCGTCGATCCGCAGCCAGCCGATCTCGAACTTACAAAGATCGACGTCCCCGATCCGGTGGTTGGCGGCAACCCGCTGACCTATACGATCACGATCGACAATCTCGGCCCGGGCCCGGCCACGCTGGTTCAGCTCACGGATACGCTCCCGCCGAGCGTCATTTTCGTCTCGGCAACGCCGAGCCAGGGAAGTTGCAGCCAGACGGGTGGCCCCCCGGGCGGCACCGTCGACTGTGCTCTGGGCACAATTGTCAGCGGTGCCGGCGCCACAGTGACCATCGTTGTAACCGCACCGGCGACGGCCGGGACGATCACCAATATCGCGAGCGTGTCCGCCGTTCAATCCGATCCGAACCTGGCTAATAACAGCGCCAGCGTCGACACGGCCGTCACGATCATCGGCGACGCCGATCTCTTGCTGAGCAAGTCCGACTCGCCCGACCCCGTGCTCGTGAACCAGGCGCTTTCCTACAGTCTGATCGTCGACAACCTGGGTCCGGATGACGCGACCGACGTCATTCTGGTCGACACACTGCCCGCCGCCGTGACGTTCCAATCGGCGATCGCCAGCCAGGGAAGTTGCAGCGAGGCCGGCGGTACCGTGACCTGCAACCTCGGCATGATCGACAATGCAGCTGACGCGACCGTTAACATCATCGTGACCGCGCCGCCCAGCGCGGGCTCGATTACCAACAACGCGGTTGTTTCGACCAGCGCGAGTGATTCGGATACCGCGAATGACAGCGCGAGCGAGACCACGACCGTGCAGAATTTGAATGTCAACCAACTCTGCTACCTGGTTGCCGATGCCGGCGGTGGTAACGGTGGCAACGATTTGCTAACGCAGATCGATACCGCAGATTTCAATGCGCTGACCAACGAAACCAACATCGGCACCGGCACCGGCACCAACTCGATCGAGGCGATCGCGTGGAATTCTGCGACAGGTGTCTTGTACGGTGCCAACGCCGGCCAACTCGGGATCCTGAGTACCACTACCGGTGTCTTCACGACCTTGCCTCAGATCTTCGGCACCGGTAGCGGCGCGCTTGGAAATATCAGCTTCACCGACGTGGACGGCCTTGCTTACGATGCCGCGACCAACATCCTTTACGGCGTGGAGCGCCAAACCGGCACGGATGTGCTGATCCAGATTAATATGACCACCGGCGCCCACGTAGAGAACGCGTTCGGCGCCGGCATCGACTACGTGCCGCTGCCGCCGATCTCGGGCAACAACATCACTGACGACATTGCCGTGGATCCGACCACGGGCGTCATGTATGCCGCGGTCAACAGCGGCGGCTCGACAGACCGGCTGATCACCATTAACAAGGCCACCGGTGCAACGACGGATGTGGCTCTGATCACCGTGCCCGATATCGAGGGCCTCGGCACGGATCCAACGGGCCAGCTCTGGGGCACCAGCGGCACGCAGGGGATACTCTACGAACTCAACAAGGTCACCGGCGTCGGTTCCAACGGCCGCCCCATCGACAACGGCAGCGATTACGAATCGATCGATTGCCACGCCTTTTCGCCAAGCGTGGTCGCCGACCTGGGCGTGGCCAAAACCGTCGACAATGCGGCGCCGGCAGAAGGCGGTACGGTTACCTACACTGTGACCGTGACAAACGCCGGTCCTAGCACGGCAACCGTGGTCCAGCTCAGCGATGCCCTGCCCGCGGGCGTGACTTTTGTTTCAGCTATCCCCGGCCAGGGAACGTATAACGGCACAACAGGCGACTGGTTCGTCGGCACCCTCGGGGTTGGCAGCAACGCAACGCTGACGCTGCAGGCGAGTGTCGATGCGGCCACCGCCGGCACTACTATTACGAACACGGCCGGCGTCACCTACCTTTCACAGAACGACCCGAATGCCGGCAATGGCAGCGCATCGGTGGACATCACCCCGGTGGCCGCGAACCTCACGGTGATCAAGAGCGTCGTTACGGTCCGCGATCCGCTTGGCGCCACGGCGCCCGCCGCGCTGGCGATCCCGGGCGCCGTCGTCCAGTACGAAATATTGATTACGAATACGGGCAACGGCGACGCAAGCGAAGTGATCGTCACAGATACGCTTAACGCCAACCTGACTTTCCTGGCCGGTGATTTCGATGGCGGCGCCGCGGATATCGAAATTATCGTGGGCGCCGGACCACCGGTTTTCTGTATAGCGGAAGCGGGTGGCGACAGCAATGCCGATGGCTGCTTCCTGAATGCCGCGGGCGATGACCTGACCGTCACCATTCCGGTCAGCGCAACCTACCCGACGGGCCTCACCGTCGGCACCACTGCGCCAGACAACGTTGCGGTCGTGCACTTCCGGGCTACGGTCAACTAGGCTGGCGAAAACAATAGTTCGGCCTGAGCAAAACAACAAATAAAGGGTCTATCCGGCGAATTACGCGGTTGCAGCGCATTTCGGGCAACGGTCGCTTATTGCGTCGTAGCCTGCCTGCTGTTGCCTCGGCGACCGGATAGGAAGGATAATACGAACCCCCAGCGCTAATCGTAGTCTGACAAAAGCAAACAGAACGGGGGCGTCCTGGGGGGACCAGTGAATCTGACACGGCTCGCAATATCGAATCCGGTCGCAGTAATTGCCGCGATTCTGCTGGTGCTGCTGATGGGCACCATCGCCATGTTGAGCCTGCCCGTCCAGATGATTCCCGATGTGCAGCGAGCGTTTATCCAGATCAATACGGGCTGGCGCTCGGCAGCGCCCGAAGAGGTCGAATCGGAAATCGTCGAGCCACAGGAGGATGTCCTGCGTGGCGTCCCCGGGCTCGAAAAGATGGAATCCACCGCGACCCGCGGCAATGCCAACATCGACCTGATGTTTTCGGTCGGCACGGACCTGCAGCGCGCATTGATAGAGGTCATTAATCGTCTCAACCAGGTTCCGCGTTACCCGAGCGACGTGACCGAACCAAGAATTTTTGCCGGACAGGACAGCTTCGGTGAACAGATCGCGTGGTTTTCATTAACGCGGGTTCCCGGCAACGAACGGCCCATGGCGAGCTACGAGGATTTCGTTCGTGAAGTCGTGCAGGCCCGCATTGAGCGCGTGCCTGGTGTGTCCAACTCCAACGCTTACGGCGGTCGTGCCAACGAAGTACGAATTACCTTCGATCCCTACGCGGCGGCGGCACTCGGCATCGACATTCCGACGCTCGCCGGGCAAACCGGCAACAACAACGATACGTCGGGCGGCTTCAGCGACGTCGGTCGGCGCAAGTACACGTTGCGCTATGCCGGCAAGTATGACTTACCCGAATTCGGCGACATGGTGCTCGACTGGCGCGGCGGCAACCCCGTGCGGCTGCGCGACATCGCGACGGTCGCAGTGACGATGCGCGATGAAGATGGCTTCATGATGGAGAGCGGCCATGACTCTATGGCGTTCGACACGCAGGTCGAACAAGGCGTTAACGTTCTCGAAGTCATGCACGATCTCAAAGCCGCCATCGTAGAATTGGAAGAAGGGCCGCTCGCAAGGGCGGGCCTGCAAATCCAGCAGGTTTACGATGAGTCGACCTACATCGAAGACTCGATAGCAATGTTGCGCACCAACCTGTTGCTCGGCATTGGCCTGGCGATCTGCATTCTCTGGTGGTTCATGCGCCGTTTCCGTGCGACCTTCCTGGTTGCGCTTGCCATCCCGATATCACTGTTTATGAGCTTCGTCGTCCTGCAGATTACGGGGCGAACGCTGAATATGATTTCGCTCGCGGGCCTGGCGTTCGCAACGGGTATGGTGCTCGATGCCGCCATCGTCGTTCTCGAGAACATCGTTCGGCTGAAGGAAAAAGGTGCCGGCTCTGAGGAGGCGGCAACCACGGGCAGCCAGCAGGTCTGGGGCGCTTTGCTGGCGTCGACCGCGACGACCGTCATCATTTTTCTACCCATCGTCTTTCTCAAGGACGTATCGGGACAGCTGTTTGCCGATCTTGCACTCGTCATTTCGGTGGCGGTGATCGCTTCGTTGATCATCGCTCTATCGGTCATTCCGACAGCGGCCGCAAAGTGGCTCGAGGGGGTTCGCCTGGAGGATCCGCACACGAACTGGTGGGAGCGGGCCACGAAGGTGATCATGCGTGTGACGGATCGCCAACGTGTCAGGCTTGCGCTGATTGCAGGAATCTCCCTGGGGGCGATCCTGCTCACCTGGCTGCTTATACCGCCGGCTGACTACCTGCCCGAGGGCAAGCAGGGCTGGGTGTTCGCTTTTATCGACCGACCGCCGGGCCAAAGCGTGTCGACGGCCCGAGAAGAATTTGCCGCCCCGGTCGTCGAAAGGTTGCAGCCGTATCTCAAGGAAGATTCCGAAATGGCAATCAAAAGCTATTTCATGGGCGTGTTTGGCTCATTCGCGTTCGCGGGTGCCAGCATGGTCGACCCGGACGACGCCGCACCGTTCGTGGACACATTGAATTCAGAGGTCCTTGCCGGCTTTCCGGACACGATGGCATTCGCCGATGAATGGGGCATCTTCGATCGGCTTGGCGGCGGCAGCTCTATCGAGCTGAATATTCAGAGTCGCGACATGGACGCCATGCTGACGGCTGCACGCAAAGGA